>SAMEA104315435__coassemble_511_pt1 | contig 46783 bp, 40 predicted proteins | sample SAMEA104315435__metabat2_low_PE_020 | metagenome-assembled genome bin SAMEA104315435 (sample SAMEA104315435) | gut metagenome | biome: Monkey gut; feature: monkey-associated habitat; material: faeces | place: China | collected 2013
GCACAGGCTAACCAGTCAAGCCAGGGTGTATTATCATTATTACAGTAGTAATAATTACAATTAAAAATTATAAATAATTAGTTTTTTGAGGCTGTTGCTTTAACGATTAATAAATCGTAAAGTGGCAGTCTCATTTTGCCTATTTTGGAATATTAAGAAAAAACAATCTTCACCGATATATTATTCGGATAAGTTAACATAGGATATATCCGTCAAGTCAGAGTGTATTATCATTATTACAGTCTTAATTAATAATATTCATAAGCACTTGATATCGGGTGCGGTATGATAATCGGCCGGTCCCAGACAGGGATCGGCTTTTTGAATAGGGGGAAGAATAAGAATGGTATTAGCTAAGAAGACAATGGAGAATATAGAGAATACAGCGGCATTATATTATAAAGGCAGAGATGAAGAAGGCAATCAGGCTATGAGTGAACTTATTAAGAATCTGTCAGAATTAATCGGTACATTAGGTGATGAACAGAAAGTTAATGAACTTCTTAATATACTTAAGACAGCACTTAAAGCAATGGAAGAGAAAGATTATGTATATCTTGCTGATATATTGAATTATGAGATAGCAGGAAGAATTGAGGAATATGTTAAGAATAAATAACCTTAATAAAATGCTAAAAATGTTGTGATAGAAGATATCAGATATTAATATTGATAAACTGTAACTGTAATATTAACAATAATATTGAATAAAAACAGGAGAAAAAATATGAACAGTATATTAGAAAAAAATATTAAATTATTATCAGAAAAACAGGATAAAAAATTTGGTGAAGTACTTAATAATTATACCGGACAAAGTGAAAATTGTGCAGTAATTAAGAATCTAAGCAATGAAGATATAGTAGGATATATAAAAGACGGAAAAGAAATATATCTTAATAGCAGATATAATGCAGAATATGAGACTGAATTATGGGTAAATGACAAAGTTGATGAAGTTAACAGACCTTATTTTATATATGGATTTAGCAATGGTATGGCTGTTAATAAATTTAAACAAAAAGTCAGTGACAAATCAGTACTAATAGTATACGAACCAAGTCTTGAGATATTCTACAATGTTATATCTAATATTGATCTTACAGATATATTTGAGAATAGCAGAATAATTCTGTATGTTAATGGAATTAATGATAATTATTTAAAATCATCACTTGAATATATTGTAGGATTTGAAAGTATACAAAAGGCAAGATATATAATATTAAGACAATATGATTTGTTATTTAATGAAGAATATGAAAGGTATATAGATATGCTTAGACAGGCTGTTGATATTATTGTAGCAGATGCTGTATACTTTTCGCAGAATTCAAAAAAAATTCAGAATGTAATAGCAAAGAATATGAGTGAATTTCGTAATTTTAGAACAGTTAATCAATATATAGATAAGTTTGAAGATAATAGTATTGCTATACTCGTAGGAGCAGGTCCATCGCTTTCAAAAAATGTGGAATTATTAAAGCAGGCAAAAGGAAAAGCATTTATTCTTGCAACAGACTCAGCAGTTAAGAAGATGGCAAAATATAATATAAAACCGGATGCGTTTATGTCAATAGATACTGACAAAACTGGTATAGAGTATAATGAAATATTAATTAATACACCACTAATTATGGATATTGATATTAAACCTGAATTATTAGAACGCAATAAGTCTGTTAAGATAATATCATCAAAAAATGCATTATTAATATCACAGATATATCAGAAGATGGATATCCTGTTAGATTCGGCAGAGTCCGGTGGATCTGTAAGTTGTTCTGCGTTTTCTGTATTAAAATTGTGGGGATTTAAGAAAATAGTATTAATAGGACAGGACTTCGCATATACAGATGGGATGATACATGCAGAAGGAATATTTGATATAAATAATGCACAACAAAGAAAAAAAGAAGTATGTTATGTGGAAGACAATAATGGTAATCTAATAGAAACAGGATTTGATTATGAAGTATATCTGCGTTGGTTTGAGAATGCCATAGCAAAATGGAAAGATGGTGAAGTAATTAATGCTACAGAAGGTGGTGCAAGAGTTAAGGGTGCAACCGTTATGACATTACAACAGGTTATAAATAGATATCTTAAAGACAAGAATATGGTTGATTATGAAACTCTAATGAAGAATATGCCACCGGTGCTTGATGATATGCAATATGAAAAGGCTAAAAAGTTCATAATTGAAAAAGACAAAAAGATTGAAGAATTATTGCAAAAGATAGAAGATGGAATAGGGATACAAAATAAATTAAAAAAAATACTGAGAAAAGGAACTTCTAATCAGATGTTATTAATATCATTGCAGGCAAAGATGAAAAATATAACAACGTATATAGATAATTATCCGGATTTGGAAATCCTTTATTTTTATAAAGGCGAATTAGTGGATTCTATGAATACGGAAACAGATGAGACAGATACGGTTGTAATTATAACCAAATCAATAGAATGGCTTACAGCAATGAAGCAGGCAGCACAGGAATATAAAAAAGATATGGATACTATAATTTTAGGATTATAAAAGGGAGTAAGGAAGAATTAATCATTATCTGAAAAGGATGAGAGAAAATGAACGAATTATTTATTGCGAATACAAGTGTGATTGATAGTGCAAGAGCAATAATAGCTGCAGCAAGGCATCAGGATTATAGAAAAGCAATGGTCGAGCTTACCAAAATTACAAGAATGTTGTTAAAAAGCAGTGACTTCATATTGCAAAATATAGAATATTATAACCAATATGGCACAATAGTTACAGAAGATAGTTATATTAGTCTTATTAAGATTATAACAGATGCCCAGGAAACAGAAGACTACCTTTATCTGGCAGACATTCTTCAGACAGAACTTATACCACTCTTTGAGAAGATGCAGGATGTTATAAAAAAAACTGAAGATAATCTATATGATGAATATGATTATATGCAGAGTAATAAGATGCATTTAGAAGTGTTATTAGAATCATTACAGACAGAATATAGTAAGATGGATGATACTGATAATAATGAATCACAAAAGATATTATCAAAGATAAAAAAAGTCAAAGAATTGCTGACAATAATAGAATCATATAAAATCGATAATATAGACTATTCGGAATACATTATTCAGTCTGCAATTAATGGTGAACTTACTATGCAGATGGGAACGACAGGAATTCATATACATAGCACAGTTAATCCAACAGCTGAGGGGCGTAACTTTGCACAGGAATACTACAGAATAGAATATAATAGCTATATAGTATTGGGGATTGGTCTTGGATATCATGTAAAAGAACTGCTTAATATGTATGCACCACAGATAATAGTTGCAGAATCAGATGTTAATATGCTTATGCTTGCACTTATGAATATGGAATTTGAAGAATTAGAGGACGGCAGGCTACAGATAATATATGACAAAGACTATACAGAGCTTGCAAATTATATGACCGGAGAAAGAGATGAGAAGATAGTAATCTATGCACCGGAATTAAAGAATGCAATGAAGATAAATGAACAGCAGTTAAGTATATTATCAGATATAAAATCAGAGAATGATATCTCAGATATTTTAAAAGAAGAATTATTAAAAAAGAAAAGAATATACGAAAAAATTAAGCAGGTATTTATCAGAGAAAGCTCTGTTAGAAATAATGAGAAGAGAATGAATCTTAACTTTAAATACAATATAGCGAATTGTACACATTATGTAGATGAGTTAAAAAACAGATTTAGAAATAAAAGAGTTATAATAGTGGCAGCAGGTCCATCTCTTGATAAGAATGTTGAACAGCTTAAAAATATAGACAGAGCATCAGGCAGATATGTAATTCTTGCAGTTGGAACAGTTTTTAAAAAGCTTCTTAATATGGGAATAAAGCCGGATTATGTAATAATAATTGAGGCAAACGAGAATATAATAAGTCAGATAAATGGTGTAGAAGATGCAGAAGTACCTTTATTAATTCTTTCAACAGCATATCGAGAGCTTGCGAAGACATATCCGGGACCAAAATATCTGATAGATCAGCATGATTATGAGCAGTCGGAAGAACACGCAAAGAAGCATGGCTATAAACTATATTCAACCGGAGGTTCAGTGACTACAACAGCAACAAGTGTAGCAATAACATTAGGAGCAAGAACGATTATATTCATAGGATTTGACTTATCATATCCGGATGGCATAAGTCATGCAGATGGGACATCAGGTAAGAAGAAACTTGACACTACAGGATTCATTGGAGTTGAAAGTATAGATGGTACGATAGTATATGCTACGAATGTATTCATCATCTATCGCAACTGGATAGAAAATGAGATTAAAAAGCACCCTGATATCGAATTCATAGACGCAACCGAAGGTGGTGCAAAGATTGCCGGAACGAAGATAATGTCACTTGAGGATGCACTTAAGAAAAAATAGAATGTATAAAAATTACCTGAAAGGTTAAATTTATATTGACTAATATTGCTCTGAATGATATTCTAAAATTACCTTTGAGGTAAATTTAGAAAGAGGTGATGTGTTGGAAATTTCGTACAAAAATAACAAGATTAAAAAGGTTTGTACGGATGCCAAAACTTCAGATAGAGCTTATGGCAAAGAAATGTCAGAGAAAATACAGATGAGAATTGATGAAATCAGAGCAGCTGATACAGTTGAAGACATGATTAAATTTAAGATAGGAAGATGTCATTCTTTGCACAATAATCGAAAAGGTCAATATGCAGTCGATTTGGTTCATCCGTACAGATTAGTATTTGAAAAACATGGTAATGAGATACAGGTAGCTCATATCATGGAAATAGTTGATTATCATTAAGAAAAATAGATAGGAGGTAGCACTATGGTGAGAAGTCGCAGTTATATCGCAACACCACCTGGAGCAACAATTAAGGAGCAGCTTAATGACAGAAAAATGAGCCAGAAAGAATTTGCAGCTAGGATGGATATGTCGGAGAAACATATTAGCAAATTGATAAATGGAGATGTACAGCTGACTCCGGATGTAGCTGTAAGATTAGAGATGGTACTTGGAGTTCCGGCAAAGTTTTGGAATAATCTAGAGGCTATTTACAGAGAAAAATTAATTAAAGTCGAAGCTGAGAATAAAATGGAAGAAGATGAGAGATTAGTAAAACAACTTCCATATAATGAGATGGCAAAATATGGATGGGTTAAAGAAACACGAGATTCAAAAGAAAGAGTAGTAAATTTGAGAAAATACTTTGAAGTGGTTGAATTATCTTTACTTGAAAATATTCAAATTACAAGAATTGCATGCAGGAGACTAGCAGTTACAGAAAAAGGAGATTTCGCATTATTAGCATGGGCACAAGAAGCCAAGTTAATAGCAAGAGATATTCAGACAGAAGCTATAGATATTAAGAGTATGATAAAAGTTATTCCACAGATTAGAAAAATGACATTATTAAAGCCAGAAGAATTTGCTGTGCAACTTAAATCATTATTAGCTAAATGTGGAGTAGCACTTGTTTTTTTACCTCATCTGAAAGGCTCTTTTTTACAAGGAGCTTCCTTTATAGATGGTAGTAAAATAGTAGTTGGATTAACCGTTAGAGGAAAAGATGCAGATAAATTTTGGTTTAGTCTGTTTCATGAGTTAGCACATATTGTACTAGGACATATTGGTAAACCTAATGGTACAAGTGAGGAAGATGAGAAAGATGCAGATATATGGGCAAGAGATATTTTGATATCAAAGGAAGAATTTGAAAAGTTTAAGCAAAAAAAAGATTATTCTCAAACAAGTGTTTACAAATTTGCAAAACAGCAAGGGATAGCATCGGGAATTGTTGTTGGGCGCTTACAAAATGAAGGCTGTATAAAACATAGTATGTTAAATGACTTAAAAGAGCATTATGAGATTGTCATATAACAAGTAAAGATGTTAATAACTTTAAAAGTATGGTAAAAATAATTGTTTATACATTTTTAATTATATCCATAATGACAAATAACTTAAGATACGGTATACTAGTTGTATAAGGCGTAGTGTCCCGGTTTTTAAGATGATTTCTTAATAGATAGGTACACCACAATGGTAATAGGTAGTGTCCCATGAGAAAAATCCTTCTCTATGGGTTGGTTATTTGGTTCCACATGGAGGTGGATAGAGTTATGATTAGCAGTGTATATAATTATTATATGAACACATATTATGGGAAGAAATATAATGCCCGTAATGTGTCTACAAAACCGGAAGAGCTTAAGAAACTCTGTGTTTCGATTGCTAAGAATAATCAGAACTCTTTTTTATATAGATTTGAACCATCAGAATCTTTTTGTAAGTATGCAATAGATCTAAAAGAATGTGGAATAGGATTAAAAGCACTGACTAATGAACTTAACACAAGTAACCCGGACTATGTGATGCAGAAGTACAAGGCATTTTCTGATGATGAAAGTGTAATAGAGGCGGTTTTTACAGGCAATGACAGCGAACAAAGTGACGACATAAGTGTAAGAGTAGAACAACTTGCCACAAGCCAGGTTAATACAGGATATGTGTTAAAAGATGATGAACTGGATTTTACACCTGGTAAGCACAGTTTCAAAGTAGAATGTGGAAGTTCGGTATATGACCTTCAGTTCACTGTTCGGGAGAATGAACGTAATCAGAATATACTTAACAGAGTCAGCGCACTTATAAATCGTAACCATATAGGAATTAAAGCGAGTGTTGTTCATGGTGAACAAGGTTCAGCATTACGGCTTGAATCAGAGAATACAGGCACAGGAATGACAGAACCATATCTTTTTACCATTAATTATGAAGACGATGACGAAGCAGATATACTTGGAATAGACTATATAAGCAGATATCCGTCAAACAGTTCATATTATATTAATGGAGAGCACTATACATCTTCTGATAATATAGTGCATTATAGAGATATGTACATTCTGAAACTTAATGGTATATCACAGGATGCAATCGATATACATACATCGTATGATTCGGAATCAATACTTGGTAATATAGGAAGTCTTATAGGAAGCTTCAATCATTCTGTGCAGCTTGCAAAAGGTAGTGAAGATACATCATTAAAATCATCGTTACTTCTTAAGAATCTTACAGACATAGCAGATGAATCGCTAAAGACAATGGATATATATGGAATTGATGTAGATGATACAGAGGGTATTAAGATAGACAGTGATAAGCTTAAGAGCTATCTTGACAGCGAAGAATGTAAGAATATTCTTGCAAAACTTGACCAATTCAAAGAGCAGCTTTCCAAAAATGCAGATAACCTGATTATAGATCCACTTAATTATGTTAACAAAGTGCTGATATCATATAATAATCCATCAAAACCATACTTTTCAGCTTATAAGATATCACCGTATGCAGGAATGATGTTTAATTATTACTTATAGATATGGAATGACAAAACAGCTATGAGATTGTTGCTCATAGCTGTTTTGTCTGACATGGAATTCGTATTATAAAACAATTATAAACTCTACCTACAAGACTTGACGATGCTTGCAATGTATGATATATTAGACTAGCATTGGAAGAAGTCTTTTTTTTATGCCCAAAAATAGAGGCATAGAAAAATTGCAAATTTGAATTAAAGCGGAGGTGGAAGTTGTGCGCGTAAAGATAACATTGGCATGTACAGAATGTAAACAGCGTAATTACAACATGACAAAGGATAAGAAAGCTCATCCAGACAGAATGGAGACTAAGAAGTATTGTAAGTTCTGTAAGTCACACACATTACACAAAGAGACAAAGTAATAATCTTATTATTTAATTACGAGGTGAGAATATGAGTGAGACAGCAGCAGCTAAGGAAAAAGCTCCAAAAAAGAGCTTTTTTAATGGCCTTAAGGCTGAATTTAATAAGATAATTTGGCCTGATAAGAAGTCACTTACCAAGCAGAGTATAGCAGTAACAGCTATCTCAGTAGTACTTGGTCTGATTATCGCACTGTTAGATTTGGTAATTAAATTCGGTGTAGAAATTTTAGTAAAATAAAAGAAAAGGTGATTTTATGTCAGAGGCAGCTAATTGGTATGTAGTTCATACCTATTCAGGCTACGAAAACAAGGTTAAGATTGACATTGAGAATACAATTAGAAACAGAAAACTTGAAGACCAGATCTTGGAAGTAACCGTACCAATGCAAGATGTGGTTGAAGTTAAGAACGGTGCTAAGAAGCAGGTTCAAAAGAAGATGTTTCCGGGATACGTTCTTATCAATATGATAATGAACGATGATACATGGTATGTAGTTCGTAACACAAGAGGTGTTACAGGTTTCGTAGGACCTGGGTCAAAACCGGTTCCCCTGACAGAAGCCGAGATGAAGCCACTTGGTATCAATACAGTCCGAGATGCAGAAGTTGATTATGGTGTTGGTGACAGCATCCTTGTTACATCCGGGGTATGGAAAGATACAGTTGGAATCGTCACTCGTATTAGCCAGGAGAAACAGATTGTTACAATCAATGTCGATATGTTTGGTCGTGAAACACCAGTAGAATTAAGTTTCACAGAAGTTAAGAAAATGTAGAGTGTATATTCACACAAGGCAATGCGTCCGGATAACGGAACGTGGGAGGGAAATCCCCGCCAATACCACATAATTTAGGAGGTGCCTAAAATGGCAAAGAAAGTTACAGGTTATATTAAATTACAGATTCCTGCAGGAAAGGCAACACCTGCTCCACCAGTTGGTCCAGCATTAGGTCAGCATGGTGTTAACATTGTACAGTTTACAAAAGAGTTCAATGCTAAGACAGCAGATCAGGACGGAATGATCATTCCTGTTGTTATTACAGTTTATGCTGATAGAAGCTTCAGCTTCATCACAAAGACACCACCTGCAGCAGTTCTTCTTAAGAAAGCTTGCAACATCAAATCAGGTTCAGCTGTACCTAACAAGACTAAGGTAGCTACAATTTCAAAAGCAGAAGTTCAGAAGATCGCTGAACTTAAGATGCCTGATTTAAATGCTGCATCATTAGAAGCTGCAATCAGTATGATTAGCGGTACTGCAAGAAGTATGGGAATCACAGTAGAAGAATAATCTACTGCCCGGTATAATTAACTATTAACAACAAAAAAAACGTGGGAGGGTTTACTCCCGATAATACCACTAGGAGGTTATTTAATTATGAAACACGGTAAAAGATATGCAGAAGCTGCTAAATTAGTAGATCGTGCAACTCTTTATGAAACAGCAGAAGCAATTTCTTTAGTTAAGAAATCAGCTGGTGCTAAATTTGATGAAACAATCGAAGCTCATATCAGAACAGGTCTTGACGGACGTCATGCTGATCAGCAGATTCGTGGTGCTGTAGTACTTCCACACGGAACTGGTAAATCAGTTAGAGTTTTAGTTTTCGCTAAAGGTGATAAAGCAGCAGAAGCAGAAGCAGCTGGTGCAGAATTCGTAGGCGGAGAAGAATTAATTCCAAAGATTCAGAACGAAGGATGGTTCGATTTTGATGTTGTTGTTGCAACTCCAGATATGATGGGTGTTGTTGGTCGTTTAGGTCGTGTACTTGGACCAAAAGGCTTAATGCCTAACCCAAAAGCTGGTACAGTAACAATGGACGTTACAAAAGCTGTTAACGATATCAAAGCTGGTAAGATTGAATACAGACTTGACAAGACTAACATTATCCATGTGCCAATCGGAAAAGCTTCATTTGATGAAGAAAAATTAGCGGACAACTTCCAAACGCTTATGAATGCAATCGTTAAAGCTAAACCAAGCACAGTTAAAGGTCAGTACTTAAAGAGTATTACTTTAACATCAACAATGGGTCCTGGTGTAAAACTTAACCCTAATAAGTTTCTTGCTTAATTAGTAAAAAACGATTGACAAATAGAGATTAATATGCTAGAATAACATAGCATTATGACTGCCGTAGACAGTAGGTGCCGCAAGGCTTAAGGTGAGAACGCCTACCGAGGAATGATTGATATGCTCATTTAATTATGATATATATCAGCCTCTCTGTCGAAGGACAGAGAGGTTTTTTTGTGCTATTCATGTCAGACATGAACACATATATCGGCGTCACGCAAATATATAAGGAGGTGCACAATAATGGCAAAAGTAGAATTAAAGAAACCAATAGTTGAAGAGATCAAAGAAGCTCTTGATGGAGCACAGGCAGCTGTAGTAGTTGACTATCGTGGACTTACAGTTGAACAGGATACAGCTCTTCGTAAACAGTTAAGAGAAGCTGGTGTTGTATACAAAGTATATAAGAACACAATGATCAATTTAGCTGTTAAAGGTACAGAATTCGAAGCTTTAGTTCCACATCTTGAAGGACCTACAGCTATCGCAATTTCTAAAGAAGATGCTACAGCTCCAGCAAGAATTTTATATAACTTCGCTAAGACAGCAGAAGCTCTTGAATTAAAAGCTGGTGTAGTAGACGGTACTTACTATGATAATGATGGAATCAAAGTTATCGCAACTATCCCATCAAGAAACGAATTACTTTCAAAATTACTTGGAAGTATTCAGTCACCAGTTACAAACTTTGCTCGTGTTATTAAGCAGATCGCTGAGAAGAACGAAGAAGTTGCATAATCTAAGTTTATGCATGTAACGAAACTATAAGAACAATAAGTAAATTATCGTAAATATACGAAATTTTGAAATGGAGGATATTAATAATGACAACTCAGGAAATTATTGAAGTAATCAAAGGTTTAACAGTATTAGAATTAAACGATTTAGTAAAAGCATGTGAAGAAGAATTCGGCGTATCTGCAGCAGCAGGTGTTGCAGTTGTAGCAGCAGGCGGTGCAGCAGCAGCTGAAGAAAAGACAGAATTCGATGTTGAATTAACAGAAGCTGGCCCTAACAAAGTTAAAGTTATCAAAGTAGTTCGTGAAGTAACAGGACTTGGCTTAAAAGAAGCTAAAGAAGTAGTTGACGGAGCTCCTAAGGTAGTTAAAGCTGGCGCTAGCAAAGAAGAAGCTGAAGAAATCAAGACAAAACTTGAAACTGAAGGCGCTAAAGTTACTCTTAAATAATTTTAGTTATAAAGTTAATAAAGAGAATTCCAGGGGATATGCGAAAGCATATCCCCTTTTTGAACTCAAATCTCATTTCCTGGCTCTTTGTGGGAAGTGGGGGTAAAATTCATTTTTTATAAAACTTCTGCAAGAAGTATTGACACTGCAAAAAACTTGTGTTAATATGGAAAATGCACTATTGTGGTAATGTGTGCCTGTTTGTAGAAAGATATTCATAATTCAGTTGTATATCATTAGTTTCAAAAATGATATATTGCTGAGTTATGAAGTGATTTATAACAAAATTGTGCCAATAATTAGTGCAAGAACCTAATATTAATAATAAATTTCAATATCAAATAAGGGGTGAAACGTCAATGGAGAAAAACAGAATGCATCCAGTCAAAGTTGGAAAAAGTATCAGGATGAGTTACTCTAGACAAAAAGAGGTTCTAGAGATGCCGAACCTGATTGAGGTTCAGAAGAACTCATACCAGTGGTTCCTGGATGAAGGTTTAAAAGAAGTATTTGAAGATATATCTCCAATTGCTGATTACAGTGGTCATTTAAGTCTTGAATTCGTAGATTTTACACTTTGCGAAGACGATGTTAAGTATTCTATTGAAGAATGCAAGGAAAGAGATGCAACGTATGCTGCACCTTTAAAGGTTAGAGTTAGACTCTATAATAAGGAAAGCGATGAAATTAGTGAACATGAGATATTCATGGGCGATTTACCTCTTATGACTGCAACAGGTACATTCGTTATCAACGGCGCAGAGAGAGTTATTGTTAGCCAGTTAGTTCGTTCTCCTGGTATATACTACGAGATAGGTCATGATAAGATTGGTAAGGAATTATATTCATGTACAGTTATTCCTAACCGTGGTGCATGGCTTGAATACGAGACAGATTCTAATGACATATTCTATGTGCGTGTAGACAGAACAAGAAAAGTACCTGTAACTGTTCTTATCAGAGCATTAGGTTATGGTACTAACGAGCAGATTATCGACCTGTTTGGTGAAGAACCTAAGATTATGGCAGCATTTGCTAAAGATCCATCAGATAATTATCAGGATGGTCTTCTTGAATTATATAAGAAGATTAGACCGGGCGAACCACTTTCAGTAGATAGTGCAGAGAGCCTTATCAATGCGATGTTCTTCGATCCAAGAAGATATGATCTTGCCAAAGTAGGTAGATACAAATTTAATAAAAAGTTACATCTTAAGAATAGAATCAGAGGACATGTTCTTGCTGATGATGTTATAGATGAGACAACAGGAGAAGTTCTCGGCGAGAAGGATGCAATAGTAACAGAAGAGATGGCTATTAATATCCAGAATGCGGGAGTTCCTTATGTATGGGTTAAGAATGAAGAGAGAAGAATTAAAGTTCTTTCTAACGTTATGGTTGATATTAAGCATTGGATTCCTGAACTTACAGATGAAGATCTTGTAACTCTTGGTATTAACGAGAACGTATTCTATCCTGTATTAAAACAGATCTTAGAAGAAAATAATGGATTAGAAGAGATTAAGGAAGCAATTAAGAAGAATATTGCTGACTTAATTCCAAAACATATTACAACAGAAGATATTATCGCTACAATCAACTACAATATTCATCTTGAACATGGAGTTGGTACTAAAGATGATATCGATCACTTAGGTAACAGACGTATCAGAGCTGTTGGTGAATTACTTCAGAACCAGTATAGAATTGGTCTCTCAAGAATGGAAAGAGTTGTAAGAGAGAGAATGACAACTCAGGATTTAGATGGAATATCACCACAGTCATTAATTAATATTAAGCCAGTAACTGCAGCTGTTAAAGAATTCTTCGGAAGTTCACAGTTGTCACAGTTCATGGATCAGAATAACCCTCTTGGTGAGTTAACACATAAGAGACGTCTTTCAGCATTAGGACCTGGTGGTCTTTCACGAGACAGAGCCGGATTCGAAGTTCGAGATGTTCACTATACTCACTACGGAAGAATGTGTCCTATCGAGACACCTGAAGGTCCTAACATCGGTTTAATTAACTCTCTTGCATCTTATGCAAGAATTAACCAGTATGGATTTATCGAAGCACCATATCGTGTTGTAGATAAGACAGATCCTAAGAATCCTAGAGTAACAGATGAAGTTAGATATCTTACAGCAGATGAAGAAGATAATTATTATGTAGCACAGGCTAATGCCGCTATTGATGAAGAAGGACATTTTGTTCGTAATTCAGTATCTGGACGTTTCAGAGAAGAGACAACAGAATTTGAGAAGAGCAAGATTGACTTAATGGACGTATCTCCTAAGATGGTATTCTCAGTAGCTACATCAATGATTCCTTTCCTTCCTAATGATGATGCTAACCGAGCACTTATGGGATCTAACATGCAGCGTCAGGCAGTACCACTTCTTACAACAGAAGCTCCTGTTGTTGGTACAGGTATTGAAGCAAAAGCAGCTGTTGACTCAGGTGTATGTGTTGTTGCTAAGAATGCAGGTGTTGTTGAACGTTCAACATCTAAAGAGATTGTAATCAGAAGCGTAGATGGTAATAGAGATGTGTACAAACTTACTAAGTTCTCACGTTCTAACCAGAGTAACTGTTACAATCAGAGATCAATTGTATTCAAAGGTGATAAGATTGAAAAAGGTCAGGTTATCGCAGACGGACCTTCAACATCTAATGGTGAGATAGCCCTTGGTAAGAACCCACTTATCGGTTTCATGACATGGGAAGGTTATAACTATGAAGATGCTGTATTACTTAGCGAGAGATTAGTAGAAGATGATGTATATACATCAATTCATATAGAAGAATATGAGGCAGAATCAAGAGATACTAAGCTTGGACCAGAAGAGATTACAAGAGATGTTCCAGGTGTTGGTGATGATGCACTCAAAGACCTTGACGAAAGAGGTATCATAAGAATTGGTGCTGAAGTTCGTGCAGGTGATATACTTGTAGGTAAAGTTACACCAAAGGGTGAGACAGAACTTACAGCTGAAGAAAGACTCCTTAGAGCAATCTTTGGTGAAAAAGCAAGAGAAGTAAGAGATACTTCACTTAAAGTACCTCATGGTGAATATGGTATTATCGTTGATGCTAAAGTATTCACACGAGAGAACGGAGATGAACTTCCACCAGGAGTTAACCAGACAGTTCGTATCTATATCGCTCAGAAGAGAAAGATCTCAGTTGGTGATAAGATGGCTGGTCGTCATGGTAACAAGGGTGTTGTTTCAAGAATACTTCCAGTAGAAGATATGCCATTCTTACCTAATGGACGTCCTCTTGATATAGTACTTAATCCACTTGGTGTGCCTTCACGAATGAACATCGGACAGGTCCTTGAGATTCATTTAAGTCTTGCTGCAAAAGCATTAGGATTTAATATATCAACTCCTGTATTCGATGGTGCAGATGAAGATGCAATCATGGATACACTTGATTTAGCTAATGATTATGTTAATCTTGAGTGGGATGAATTCAAAGCAAAACATGAAGATACACTTAATCCAGAGATTATGGAATATCTTGGTAATCACCTTGAACATAGAGAATTATGGAAAGGTGTTCCAATCTCAAGAGATGGTAAAGTAAGACTTCGTGATGGTAGAACAGGTGAATATTTTGACAGTCCTGTTACAATTGGTCACATGCATTACTTAAAACTTCATCATCTTGTTGATGATAAGATCCATGCACGTTCAACTGGTCCTTACTCACTTGTTACACAGCAGCCACTTGGTGGTAAAGCACAGTTTGGTGGTCAGCGTTTTGGTGAGATGGAAGTTTGGGCACTTGAAGCTTATGGTGCATCATATACTTTACAGGAGATTCTTACAGTTAAGTCTGATGATGTAATCGGACGTGTTAAGACATATGAAGCTATTATTAAGGGTGAGAATATCCCTGAACCAGGTATTCCTGAATCATTCAAGGTACTCTTAAAAGAACTTCAGTCATTAGCACTTGATGTAAAAGTACTTAAAGATGGCAACACAGAAGTTGACATTATGGAATCTGTTGATTATTCATCAGATGACACAAGAACTAACTTCGATGAAGATATGAAGTATGATGATAATTCACTTGCTGACAATGGATTCACACAGCAGGAATTTGACGGTGAAGAACTTGTTGACATAGATGATGATAACACAGACGAAGATTTATTTAGTGATTTTGAAGACGAATTTCCAGAAGAATAGTTAGAAGGGAGTGCCAGTAATGCAGGATAACAATAATAATGAAGCATATCAACCTATGACGTTTGATGCAATTAAGATTGGTCTTGCTTCACCTGAAAAGATTCTTGAGTGGTCAAGAGGCGAAGTTAAGAAGCCCGAAACAATTAATTATAGAACATTAAAACCAGAAAGAGACGGTCTGTTCTGTGAAAGAATATTTGGACCAAGTAAAGACTGGGAATGTCATTGTGGTAAATATAAAAAGATTAGATATAAAGGTGTAATTTGTGACAGATGTGGTGTTGAAGTTACTAAAGCAAGTGTACGTCGTGAACGTATGGGACATATCAAACTTGCTGCACCTGTATCACATATCTGGTATTTCAAGGGAATCCCAAGCCGTATGGGATTAATCCTTGATATATCACCTAGAACACTTGAAAAAGTATTATACTTTGCAAACTATATTGTCCTTGATAAGGGCAATACAGATTTGCAGTATAAACAGGTTCTTTCAGAAAGAGAATTCAAGGATGCTTATGACAAATGGGGTAATAACTTCAGAGTTGGCATGGGCGCAGAAGCTATTAAGGAATTATTAGTAGCAATTGACTTAGAAAAAGAATCACAAGAACTTATGAGAGATCTTGAAGATTCATCAGGACAGAAGAGAGCAAGAATAATCAAGAGACTTGAAGTGGTTGAAGCATTCAGAGAATCAGGTAACAGACCAGAATGGATGATCCTTGATTATATTCCTGTAATTCCACCAGATCTTAGACCTATGGTACAGCTCGATGGTGGTAGATTTGCAACTTCTGACTTAAATGATCTTTACAGAAGAATCATTAATAGAAATAACCGTCTTCAGAGACTTTTAGAGTTAGGTGCTCCTGACATTATTGTTCGTAATGAGAAGAGAATGTTACAGGAAGCTGTAGATGCTCTTATTGATAATGGTAGAAGAGGACGTCCTGTAACAGGTCCTGGTAACAGAGCACTCAAATCTCTGTCAGACATGTTAAAAGGTAAACAGGGACGTTTCCGTCAGAACTTACTTGGTAAACGAGTTGACTATTCAGGTCGATCAGTTATCGTTGTAGGACCAGAACTTAAGATATACCAGTGTGGTCTTCCAAAAGAGATGGCTATCGAATTATTTAAGCCATTCGTTATGAAAGAGTTAGTTGCTAATGGAACAGCTCACAATATTAAAAATGCTAAGAAGATGGTAGAGAGACTTGAGACAGAAGTATGGGATGTACTTGAAGATGTAATCAAAGAACATCCAGTAATGCTTAACCGTGCTCCTACACTTCATAGACTTGGTATTCAGGCATTTGAACCAATCCTTGTAGAAGGTAAAGCTATTAAGTTACATCCACTTGTATGTACAGCTTTCAATGCCGATTTCGATGGTGACCAGATGGCTGTGCATCTTCCACTTTCAGTTGAAGCACAGGCAGAATGTAGATTCTTACTTCTCTCACCTAACAACCTCTTAAAACCATCAGATGGTGGTCCTGTTGCCGTTCCTTCACAGGATATGGTACTTGGTATCTACTATTTAACACAGGAGAGACCAAATGTTACAGGTGAAGGTAAATTCTTTAAGAGTGTTAATGAAGCAATGCTTGCTTACGAGAATCAGGTAATTACACTTCATTCAAGAATTAAAGTTAAGAATACAAGAACATTACCAGACGGAAGAACAGTTACAGGTATTACAGAGTCAACACTTGGTAGATTCTTATTCAATGAGATTCTCCCACAGGATCTTGGATTCGTAGATAGAACAGATCCAGCTAATGATTTAAAACTTGAAGTTGATTTCCATGTTGGTAAGAAACAGTTAAAGAAGATACTTGAAAAAGTTATTAATACACATGGTGCATCAAAGACTGCAGAAGTTCTTGATGATATCAAAGCTATGGGTTACAAATATTCAACTAGAGCAGCTATGACAGTTTCTATTTCAGAGATGGAAGTGCCAAAGCAGAAGAAAGAATTAATATCTAATGCAGAAGCTACAGTTGAGAAGATTATGAGAAACTTCAGACGTGGTCTTATCACAGAAGAAGAACGTTATAAAGAAGTTGTTGAGACATGGAAAGTTACTGATGATGAGCTTACACATGCACTTTTATCAGGACTTGATAAGTACAATAACATCTTCATGATGGCTGACTCTGGTGCACGAGGATCAGATAAGCAGATCAAACAGCTTGCCGGTATGCGAGGACTTATGGCAGATACATCAGGACGTACTATCGAACTTCCTATCAAGTCTAACTTCCGAGAAGGACTTGATGTACTGGAATACTTCATCTCAGCTCATGGAGCTAGAAAAGGACTTTCAGATACAGCGCTTCGTACAGCCGATTCAGGATACTTAACAAGACGTCTTGTTGACGTATCACAGGAACTTATTGTTCGTCAGATAGACTGTTGCGAAGGTAAAGAGATTCCAGGTATGTGGGTTAAAGCATTCATGGATGCTAATGAGACAATCGAGAGTCTTGAAGATAGAATATCAGGAAGATTCGCAGCTGAGACAATCACAGATGATAATGGTGAAGTGCTTGTAAAAGCTAACCACATGATTACACCAAGAAGAGCAGCTAAGATCGTAAAATATCTGAATGCTCTTGAGAATAGAGATGCAGAAGTTAAGATTAGAACAATCTTAACATGTAAGTCACATGTAGGTATCTGTGCTAAATGTTACGGAGCTAACATGGCTACAGGTCAGGCAGTTCAGGTAGGTGAAGCTGTTGGTATTATCGCAGCTCAGTCAATCGGTGAACCTGGTACACAGCTTACAATGCGTACTTTCCATACTGGTGGTGTTGCCGGTGGTGATATCACACAAGGTCTTCCTCGAGTAGAAGAACTTTTCGAGGCAAGAAAACCAAAGGGACTTGCGATTATCGCAGAATTCGGCGGTGTTGCTGAACTTAAAGATACTAAGAAAAAACGTGAAGTTATAATAACAGATCATGAAACAGGTAACTCTAAGGCATATTTAATACCTTATGGTTCAAGAATCAAAGTAACTGATGGTGCAGTACTTGAAGCCGGTGATGAACTTACAGAAGGTAGTATCAATCCACATGACCTCTTAAAGATTAAGGGTGTTCGTGCAGTACAGGATTACATGATTCGTGAAGTTCAGAGAGTATACCGTCTACAGGGTGTTGATATCAACGATAAGCATATCGAAGTTATCGTTAGACAGATGCTTAAGAAGATTAAGATTGAAGAAAGTGGAGATTCAGAATATCTTCCAGGTACATCAGTTGACGTACTTGACTTCAACGAGACTAACGAAGAACTTAGAGAAAAGGGATTAAAAGAAGCAGAAGGTACGCAGGTAATGCTTGGTATTACTAAGGCATCTCTTGCAACTAACTCATTCTTATCAGCAGCTTCATTCCAGGAGACTACTAAAGTTCTTACTGAAGCAGCTATTAATGGTAAGGTTGACCCTCTTATCGGTCTTAAAGAGAACGTTCTTATCGGTCAGCTTATCCCAGCTGGTACAGGTATGAAGAGATACAGAAATGTAAAACTTGATACAGATATCAACGAGACAGATGAATTAATGTTCACAGAAGATTTTGATGAATTATCCTTTGCAGATGATGTACAGAATTCAGAAGCAACTGCTGATGCAGTAAAGCCTGAAGATACAACAGAAGAATAGAATATATAATATATACCAGAATGTAATATACTGATATATACAGCAAATGCCACACTTTACAGTCGGAATAGACTTGTAGGGTGTGGCATTTTTATGTATATAAAAACTCTCTAAATAAATTCTAAACACTTTCCGATACACATTGTAGTTAATGGTCACACATACAGTAATTATAAGGATGAAACTGTTAGAAAACGTATATTGACTTGAATATTACATTGGAGGGACAGAATCATGAAGGATAGGTTAATAAATGCAATTAGATATAAAACATCCATAGATAATCCGAGATATCTCAATCTCTATGTAAACCACAATGAAGAAAAAATAATATACGATCAATAGAAATAAGCCACAATAAAAAATGTGGATTTTTTGGATCTAAAAAAAATGGGGATATAACAATGTGTGGCAACTATGCGTGAGAATAAAAAATTATATAGGATAAGGTTTGTAAGTGCATTACTAGGCAGAATCAGGAGGATTAACATATGTTAAATGGAAAAACAATATTGATTACAGGTGGAACAGGTTCATTTGGTAATCACTTTGTGGATTATGTGTTACAACATTATATGCCAAAGAAAATTATCATCTATTCGAGAGATGAATTTAAACAATTCAATATGGCTAATAAATATAAAGAATATAAAGATATATTTAGATTCTTTATTGGAGATGTAAGAGATAAAGAAAGATTTACAAGAGCTTTAAATGGTGTTGATTATGTTATACATGCAGCTGCATTGAAACAGGTTCCGGCATGTGAGTATAATCCTATGGAAGCTGTAAAGACAAATATTAATGGTGCAATGAATATTGTTGACGCAGTATTAGATTCACCAAGTGTTAAGAAAGTTGTAGCTTTATCAACAGATAAAGCAGTTAATCCGGTTAACTTATATGGTGGAACAAAACTTGTATCAGATAAACTATTCATAGCAGCTAATTCATATGTTGGTGATAGAGATCTTACATTTTCGGTTGTCAGATATGGTAATGTTGCAGGAAGTAGAGGCTCTGTAATACCATTCTTTCAGAACATTATTGATAATGGTGGTAGAGAGTTACCTATAACCGATTACAGAATGACAAGATTCTGGATAAGCCTTGAACAGGGAGTTGAACTAGTTATTAAGGCATTACAGGATTCTCATGGTGGAGAGACTTTCATATCTAAGATACCATCATTCAAGATAACAGACCTCGCACAGGCTATGTTACCAGGATGTGAGATGCCGGAAGTTGGAATAAGAGAAGGCGAAAAATTACATGAGATTATGGTAACAAAGGAAGATTCAGCTACTACTTATGAATATGATAAGCATTATATTATATATCCACATTATAGTTGGTGGGCTGGAAGCAGTAAAGTTCTATCTGGTGGCAAAAAAGTGCCGGAGGGATTTGAATATAGTTCTGGAAATAATAAAGAATGGCTTAGTGTGGAACAGATACAGGAATTGTTAAAATCAAAAGATATTTTTCATTAATAGTTAATTAGAAAATATTAATTAGGTTATGCTTTTTGATTATTAGGAGGAATAATATGTACATACCATACGGAACACAGTCAATTTCAGAAGAAGATATTCAGGCAGTGGTTAATGTACTGCGTTCTGATTATCTTACAACAGGACCATCAGTTGGAGAATTTGAGAAAAAAGTAGCAGACTATATAGGAGCAAAACATGCAGTTGCAATATCTAATGGAACGGCAGCGCTTCATGCTGCTTGCTTTGCGGCTGGTGTTGGTAAGGGAGATGAAGTAATAACAACTCCTATTACATTTGCAGCATCATCAAATTGTGCATTTTATTGTGGAGCAACACCAGTTTTTGCAGATATAGAAGCTGATACCTATAACATATCTCCAGAAGATATAGAACGTAAGATTACAGCTAATACAAAGGCTATAATTCCTGTTCATTACACAGGTCAGCCATGTGATATGGATAAGATTATGGATATAGCTAAGAGACACAATCTTATAGTTATTCAGGATGCGGCTCATGCACTTGGTGCAGATTATAAGGGGAAGAAGATAGGAAGTTTTGGAGATATGACCACATTTAGTTTCCATCCGGTTAAACATATAACCACAGGTGAGGGTGGAATGATAATGACTAATGATGATGAATTATATAAAAAACTTATGCTATTTAGATCACATGGAATTACGAGAGATCCTGAATTATTGCTTAATAATGAGGGTGGTTGGTACTATGAACAACAGGAACTTGGCTATAATTATAGGATTACGGATATGCAATGTGCACTTGGCATATCACAGATGAACAGATTGGATGAATTTGTTAAGAGAAGACGTGAACTTGTAGCGAGATATAATAAGGCATTTGAAAATGTCAAAAATGTAACAATACCATTTACAAAAGAGGGATGTAACAGCAGTTGGCATCTATATGTTGTTCAGGTTAATAACAGAAAAGAAGTATATGATAAGTTACATGAAGCAGGGATTGGTGTTAATGTGCATTATATTCCTGTATATAAGCATCCTTATTATCAGCAGAACGGATATGATAAGGTATGCTGTCCTAATGCAGAGGAATTGTATAAGCATATATTGAGTCTGCCATTGTATCCGAAACTTACAGATGAACAGCAGGATTATGTAATTGAAAAAGTAATTGAATTTGCAAAATAAAATAGTAGGGGGAGTATTAATGAATAAAGAAATTAAGATTGAAAATCATGTAATATCAGAAAACAGTCCAACGTATATAGTTGCAGAAATGTCTGCTAATCATAATATGGACTTTAATCGAGCTAAAGAGATAATAAAGGCAGCTAAAGAATCTGGTGCAGATGCAATTAAAATACAGACATATACTCCGGATACTATTACGATAGATAGTGATATGCCTGCATTTAGAACAAAGGGAATATGGGAAGGACGTACACTATATGAATTATATGGAAAAGCTTATACTCCATGGGAATGGCAGCGAGATTTGAGAGACTATGCAAGAGAACTTGAAATAGATTTTTTTTCATCACCATTTGATCTTACAGCAGTAGATTTTCTTGAAGATTTAGAAGTTCCGGCATATAAGATTGCATCATTTGAGATAAATGATATTCCATTTATTAGAAAAATAGCACAAAAGGGAAAGCCAATTATAATGTCAACGGGAATAGCTCATCTTGAAGATATAGATTTAGCAGTTAGAACATGTAAAAAAGAGAAAAATGAAAATGTTATTCTTTTAAAGTGTATTTCAGCATATCCAGCACCTTATGAGAATATGAACCTTAAAGTTATTCCTAATATGGCAGAGACTTTTGATTGTATATGTGGATTATCTGATCACTCAATGGGAAGTGAAATAGCGGTATGTGCTGTTGGACTTGGAGCGAAAGTTATAGAGAAACACTTTACGATTAGGCGTGCAGATGGTGGTGAAGATTCAAAATTTTCAATGGAACCACATGAATTTGAAAAAATGGTGAATGAGATCCGTAATGTCGAAAAAGCCTTAGGAAAAGTCACATATGAATTAAATGAAGCACAGATGGAGAGTAGGATATTTTCAAGATCACTATTCGTAGTAGAAGATGTTAAAGCTGGTGAAATATTTACATCAGAGAATGTAAGATCTATACGTCCCGGAATAGGAATGCATACTAAGTATTGGGATGATGTACTTGGAAAGAAAGCAAGATGTGATGTAAAAAAAGGAACACCAATGGATTGGAAATATATAGAATAAAGGGGAATAAGAATGACAGATTTGGAACAGGAGTTATGCAAAATATATGGAAAAAAGTATTCTGTATTTACAGGGAGTGGAACAACTGCAATATATTTGGCATTAAAGGCTTTAGGTACAGAACATAAAAAAATTATATTTCCAGCAATATCATGTACAAACCCTGTGAACGCAGCAATAGCAGCTGGTTGCGAAATCGATTTTTGCGATGTAAATTTATCTAATTATACAATGGATTTAGAGTATTTAAGTACAATGTTAGAAAAAGAAAAATATGAGGTTGTTGTGCCAACACATATATATGGGCATTTTTGTAATATGAGTGATTTAAAAACTATATGTGAACGACATAATATTAAGATACTAGAAGATGCAGCACAGACATCATATTTATCTGGTGGAGATATATCAATTACTAGTTTTGGACATACGAAGATATATGAAACGCAATGTGGTGGCGGAGCAGCATTTACAGATAATATAGAGTTATACTTAAAAATGAAAGAGATAGTAGGTCTATTGCCATTAAAACCATATGATATTAATGATAGATTTAATAAATATCGTGAAGAATATTATAAAATAGTACATAGCAAAGACAGTACAGATAAAAAGAATATAAAAATGCGGGAATTACAAATAAGCAATGCATTTTCATTTATATATCATATGGATGAAAACTCAGAATTATTGCAAAGACTATATTATAAAGATGAAATTAATAAAATGCGACAAACGAAACAGCTGATATATTGTAGTAATTTGAATAAAAAATATATAAGCATACCTAATGTTCAGTTTGACAAAGAAGTTGTATGGCGTTTTTCTTTTTTGTATTTAAAGGATAGAGATAAATTATTAGAGAATGTTAGAGAACTTAATATAGATATTAGTAATTGGTATCCTTCATTAGCAATGATTTATAAAAATCAAAAGATGAAAAATGCAGATATAGTTAGTGATAAGATAGTAAATTTATGGGTATCGGAAGAACATAACGTAGAACAAATAATTGAAGAAATTAAAAAAATCAATAGATGTATGGAGGAAGAATAGTTATGGTAGATAGCAAAGAAGCATGGACTAATTTACATAAGGAATCGAGATACAGACCGAAATATCCATCAGAACCAGTTGTACAATTTGTATTTAGAAATTTTAGACGTGATGGTAAAGAAAAAGTATTGGATTTGGGATGTGGAGCAGGAAGGCATATTTTCTTCATGGGAAGCGAAAAGATACAGCCATATGGCTTAGACTTTTCAAGTGAAGGAGTTAATTATACAAAAAAAATGTTAGATAATTTAGATATGCAGGAATATGTAGATAACATTAAGGTAGGTTCCATGACGGAGATACCATTTAAAGACAATATGTTTGATGGAATTGTAAGTTATGGTTCATTGTGTTATTTGAGTATGACTGACATAAAAAAGACAATAAGTGAGATGAAACGTGTGTTACGTCCCGGTGGAAAAATATTTTGTGTTACAAGAAGTATTGAAGATTATAGATGCAGCAAAGGAAATTGTATAGAAACAAAAGAAAAAAATACATATTATGTGGATGTTGACAATACAAAGTTATGTGCAAATAGTGAAAATGGAATGCTGATGCATTTTTTGGATAATCAGGAAATAGAAGAATTATTTTCAGATTTTAAATGTTTGGAGATAAATAAAAAAGTAGAAACACATAGTAATGGAGAAATTGCTGATAGTAGCTATATTGTTACATGTGAAAGAGGGTGAGATGATGAGGTATCGGAAGAACATAACGTAGAACAAATAATTGAAGAAATTAAAAAAATCAATAGATGTATGGAGGAAGAATAGTTATGGTAGATAGCAAAGAAGCATGGACTAATTTACATAAGGAATCGAGATACAGACCGAAATATCCATCAGAACCAGTTGTACAATTTGTATTTAGAAATTTTAGACGTGATGGTAAAGAAAAAGTATTGGATTTGGGATGTGGAGCAGGAAGGCATATTTTCTTCATGGGAAGCGAAAAGATACAGCCATATGGCTTAGACTTTTCAAGTGAAGGAGTTAATTATACAAAAAAAATGTTAGATAATTTAGATATGCAGGAATATGTAGATAACATTAAGGTAGGTTCCATGACGGAGATACCATTTAAAGACAATATGTTTGATGGAATTGTAAGTTATGGTTCATTGTGTTATTTGAGTATGACTGACATAAAAAAGACAATAAGTGAGATGAAACGTGTGTTACGTCCCGGTGGAAAAATATTTTGTGTTACAAGAAGTATTGAAGATTATAGATGCAGCAAAGGAAATTGTATAGAAACAAAAGAAAAAAATACATATTATGTGGATGTTGACAATACAAAGTTATGTGCAAATAGTGAAAATGGAATGCTGATGCATTTTTTGGATAATCAGGAAATAGAAGAATTATTTTCAGATTTTAAATGTTTGGAGATAAATAAAAAAGTAGAAACACATAGTAATGGAGAAATTGCTGATAGTAGCTATATTGTTACATGTGAAAGAGGGTGAGATGATGAGTAGTGAATTTATAATGAAGAGAGCACAAAACTATTTTTGGGAAAGAACATTAGTTGAAGTTGTAAAACGTCCAGTAAGATTTTTAGTTAATACACCTATAACTCCCAACATGGTTACTGTGACAAATATGATTCTTAATACAGGAATATGTTGCTATTTGGCAATTAATAACAAATATGTGCTTACTGCATTATTCATTCAGATTTATATGCTATGTGATGTATTAGATGGAAATTTGGCAAGAAATAAAAAAATGTGTTCATCATTGGGAAAAAGATTAGATCAAATATCAGATTTTTTATTTTTTACAGTTTTTTTCTTAGTACTTGGATGGAATATGGACATACCATTTTGGTGGGCAATTTGTGCTGTTTTAATGCAAAATATATATGGATTAATAGCAACATTTTATATCGCTCCATTTATAAGAAAGAGTGAGAATTTTAAGAGAACAAAATTAAAACAGTATTTTTACGATAGGGGTATTTTGTTTGGAATGGATGTTACATTACAATGTCTTGTTAGCAGTATATTTTTGCTTACACCCTACAGAAATTATTTATTTTTGGCATACATGGGACTTTGGTTGATTGATTTGATATATAGATTATATGAAATTAAACAACAGTAAGGAGGATTATTATTATATGCAAAAAATGGGAAATGTGGCAATAATCACAGCACGAGGTGGGAGTAAGAGAATTCCTAAAAAAAATATTAGAAATTTTTGTGGAATTCCAATTATTGCATATTCTATAAGAGCTGCTATTGCCAGTAAAATATTTGATGAAGTTATGGTATCAACCGACAGTGAAGAAATCGCAGAAATTGCAAAAAAATATGGAGCTAGTGTTCCGTTTATGCGAAGCAAAAAAAATGCTGATGATTATGCAACTACAGAAGATGTGATTTTGGAAGTATTAGAAGAATATAAAAAAATAGGAAAAACATATGAATATGTATGCTGTATATACCCGACAGCACCGTTCATAAACGAACATATAATAATAGAAGCCATGAAGAAAATGAAAGAATTTAATCCAAAAGTTGTTATACCACTAGTGCAGTTTTCTTATCCACCACAACGTTGTTTGATTATTGATGAGGATGGCTTTGCTAAGTTTAAAAATCCAGAATATGTAACTACACGTTCACAGGATTTAGAAAAACAATATCATGATGCGGGACAGTTTTATGTATATAATGTAGCTGATTTGATTAAAAGTAAAGGAATAATAGAAACTGGCTTTATGCCTATAATATTGTCAGATATACAAGTACAGGATATTGATACAGAGGAAGATTGGAAAATTGCAGAATTAAAATATCAAATATTAAATAAGTAGGAGATGATAATTATTATTACTTATATTAGAACAGATGCAAATGAAACGATTGCAACTGGTCATGTTATGAGATGTATAACTATATCAAAGATATTAAAAAGTAAAGGTATGCAGGTATGCTTTGTTGTATCGGATGAGAATTCAACTAAAATGATTAGACAAAACGGTTATGACTTAATTGTATTAAATACTGATTGGAAAGTATTGAATGAAAAATATGAGTATGATTTTTTTAAGAGAATTAAAGCAGAAGGTATATTGATAATAGATACATATTCTGCAACGGATAAGTATGTAGATGAAATGAGTAGAATTTTTAAAGTAGCAGTATTTGATGACTTGTTTAAAGAATACTATTCTGCACAGATAATAATAAATTATAATCTATATTATCCAATATTTGATTATTATAACAGATATAAAGATGTAGATGTAAAATTGCTGTTAGGAGATAAATATGTTCCGCTTAGAAGTGAATTTATGCAAATAGAACAGAATAATAGGGATAGTAGTAGAATAGAAAAAATTATGATGATTTGTGGAGGCGGTGATATATTAAATAGCATGTATAAGATACTAACATATATAAGACAGGAAAAAATACAACTATTTATGTCGGTTAAATGGAAAATAATTGTTGGTGCGTATAATTCTAATATAGAATGTTTGAAGCAATTAGCAGAAGGAAATGATAATGTTGAATTAGAGATAAATGCTAATAATATAGCAGAGATAATGAGTGAGAGCAATTTATGTATATCAGCAGCTAGTACAGTATTATATGAATGCAGTGCTATGCAATTACCAACTATTTTTTATTGTACATCGGATGATCAAATATATGATGTAAAATCATTTGGAAATGGTAGGGGTATGTTTTATGCAGGTGATTTTAGAAATGATGAAATTAAGACTATAAATAGAATTGTTGAATATTTAAGTAAACTCACAAATAATTCTATTGATTATTTAAATATGTTAGTTGAAGCTAAAAATAGTGTAAATAAAAATGGAGCTGAAAATATAGTTACTGAAATTATTAAGTTAGTATGATGATTAAAGGAGTATTTGCAACGGTTAAATATGTTTAAATGAAATTTTTAATAAATGGGAGGTTTTATAATGTTAACAATACATCAACCAAATTATTGGGCATATCCAGGTTTGATAGGAAAAATAATGAGAAGTGATAAGTTTTTGTATTTGACAAAAGTTCAGTTCGATAAGAGTTCATGGCAAAATAGAAATAGAATAAGAGTAAAAGAGGGATGGAAGTATATTTCTGTTCCTGTGGAGAATAAGGGGAAAGATGGACAGTTGATAGCTGATGTTAAAATTAGTAATATGACAAATTGGAGAAATCAACATCTTAATGCAATAAAATTTGCATATCAAAAGGCACCGTATTATGACGAATACTTTCCATTTTTAAAAGAACTTTATTCAAAAAAATGGAGTGAACTTCAAGAATTAGATATTTTTATTACTAATTTTGTATTAAAAGAATTAGAAAGCAAAACAGAGATATTATATGATAGAGATTTTAATTTTGAAGGTGAAAAGAATGAATTATTAATTGACATATGTCATAAGTTAGGTGAAAAGGAATATATGTCTAATAAGGGAAGCGAGAATTATGTTGATATAGAAAAGTTCAACGAAAGCGGAATTCAACATATATATATAAATTATGATGGTGCTGAATATTCGCAAGTGTATGAGGGTTTTGAACCAGGATTATCAGTATTGGACATGTTATTGAATTGTGGACCAGAAAAAACAAAGCAAATTATTATGAATGATAACAATTATACATTTAGCGAGTGGAATAAAAAAATAGGCGAATAATATGGATGCCTATTATATATTGTTATGACATATAGGGGGGAAAATAATGAAAAAAACAGCGATTATACTAGCAGCAGGCAAATCAAACCGTTTTGCACCATTTACATATGAGAAACCAAAGGGATTATTTGTAGTAAAAGGTGAAAGATTAATAGAACGCCAGATAGAGCAACTTAGAACAGCGGGAATAGCTGACATATATGTTGTTGTGGGCTTTATGAAGGAGAGATATTTTTATCTTGAAGATAAATATGGTGTTCACCTGATAACTAATAATAAATATGAGAGTAAAGGAAACTTGTATTCGTTATATGTTGCAAGAAAATATCTTGCTAACACATTTATATGCTGTGCGGATCATTATTTTGTTCATAATCCATTTGTTATGGATTATAAGGAATCATATAGAGCGTGTGTGTGGAAAAATGGAGATTTTAATGAGTTCGCAATAAAAAAGAGTAACAGCGATGTTATAACAGAATTTTCTGTTGGTGGAAGAGATTCCTGGGCTATGGTAGGACATGCGTATTTTTCAGAATCTTTTTCAAGAGTTTTTTGTGAACTCATGGAGAATGAGATTAATGATTTTAGAGTTGCTAATATGTTTTGGGAAGAATTCTACGGAAAACATATTAGGGAACTCACAATGTATGCAGTAACATTTGAAGAAAAAGATATTGTAGAGTTTGAGTCTATTGAAGATTTGAGACGATTTGATTCAGAATTTCTTAACAATATTGATTCATCGATTGTCGAGAATATATGTAAGTGTCTTGGTGGAAAAGCTAATGACATTGGTGAGATAGAAGTCATTGAAAAGGGACTTACAAATGTGTCTTTTAAATTTATGATGCATAACAGATTATATGTATACAGACATCCGGGAAGCACATCAGATAGTTTGGTCGATAGGAAGACGGAGTGCTATGCACAGAATAAAGCTAAGGAGATAGGAATAGATAAATCTGTTATTTACATAGATAAATCAGGATGGAAGATATCGGATTATGTAGATAATAATGTTCAGCTTGATTTAAAAAAATCAGGAAAATTAAGAGATAAAGCAATCGAGTATATAAGAAGACTTCATGATGCTAATGTAAGTGGAGATATTAAGTATTTTGATACTTTTTTGGAAGCGGAAAAATTAATGAGGATTGCTATGCATTATAAGGGAAATCTTTTGACAGAGTTTGCAGAACTTAGAAGAAAGGTTGTTGAGATTAACAATTATGTGAATAATGATGGAATTGGAAAAAAAGTATTATGCCACAATGATACATATGAACCTAATTATCTTATTACAAATGGTGATGAGATGTACTTGATTGATTGGGAATATGCAGGGATTAATGATGAAGCAGCGGATATAGCTTGTATCTGCTGTAGAGATGATTATTCAGTGGATGAGATTAGAGAGATTGTTAGGATATATCTTGGAAGAGAACCTGATTTTAGAGAATTTTGTCATTATCTTGGATATGTTGTCGTGACGGGATATTATTGGTTCTGTTGGGGGCTTTATAAGGGAGCAGTTAATGATGATGACGGATTTTTTTTCTTGACGGCTTATAGGAATTGTAAAAAATATATTCCAGTAATGCTTGAATATATGGAACAGCTTGTTAGAGGAGATGATTTGAATAATGATTAGTGCTTTGATACTTGCAGGTGGTAACGGAACGAGAGTAGGAGAGAGTATACCTAAACAGTTTGTTGAGATTCTTGGAAAACCGATATTGGCATATACAGTTGAAATATATCAAAATAATAGAGAAATTGACAGTATAGAAATTGTGTGCCATGGTGATTGGATTGATTATGTAAAAGATATGGTTAAGCAATATGGATTAAGCAAGGTTAAGTGGATTGTTAAAGGTGGAGATACTTTTCAACAATCTGTTATTAATGGTGTTAATAATCTTAATAATAAATTATCAGATGAAGATATTGTGATGATTCATTATGGAGCTTCACCTTTTACAGAACAGATAATAATTGAAGATGCGATTAGAGTATGCAAAGAGAAAGGAATGTCTGCTTCGTGTATACCTTGTTATCAGCTTATAGGCAGTAATGATGATAATAATACAAGTCTTAATTGGATTGACAGAGATAAGTGTATACAGGTTACATGTCCACAAAGTTTTAGATATGGCTATCTTAAAGATATCTATAGGAGAGCAGAGGAGAAGAATCTTCTTGATACAATAGAACCACATACGACAAGTCTTATGTATGCACTTGGAGATACTGTATATCAGTCTTATGGTAATCAAGGCAATATTAAGATTACTACTAAGGATGATTTGAGGTTGTTTGAAAGATTCGTGAGATAAGTGAAGTATAATATTGTTAATTGAGAAGGGATAGGTCATATATGAATGAAGACAGATCTAAGGAATGGATTAAAGCTGTTTTGCAATTAATTGTAGAAGTGATAAATGGAGTAGGAGATAATGAAAGAGTAGTATGTGATCTTGTAGGTAATTTAACTAGAAGATATTTAGAGAATTTATTGGAAAAGATAAGTTTACAACAAAAGAAAGCGACTAGATAAATCAAAACAATTTATTACTCCCCCCCTCCAACCACTTCGCTCGATAGCTCTCCTCTATCGACTGACTATTCAATAGTTTTTGTCAGCTCACCAAGCATAAAACATCTTATATTTATCCACAAGTAGAACAAATATAATTGATAAAAAACAATTGTATAAACTATTTCAAAGCATTATAATTACACTAATGACGATTTCCCGATTTTACAATCGGTTTGCATATAAGAAGGGATGAGTGTAGATGTTTAATAATCATGATATTTCAAAAAATCAATATATGCTTGATGGTAGTTTTGCATATCAGGGATATGATTGGTGGTGGCATTCTTTTACAGCAAGACGTGAGTCTGATGGTGAAGAAGTTCCATTTTTTATTGAATTTTTCCTGTGTAATCCTGCACATGGTGGTAATAAAATAATTCTTGGACAGAGTGAGAAAGCGAGAGAAAGACATCTTAAGCCTTCATATCTAATGGTTAAAGTTGGCTGTTGGGGTAAGAATAAAGTTCAGCTTAACAGGTTTATTCCATGGAGTGAAGTTAGTATTAAGAGAAAAGGTGCTTTTGAGATTAGTGCACTTGACTGTTATGTGAGTGAGAAGAGATTATTTGGAAGTGTACATGTAAGTGAGGATGAAGCAGCAGATAGTGCATATATGTCTGATGCTGGAAGTATGATATTTGACTTGACTCTTGATAAGAAGATTGCTTTTAATGCAGGTTATGGTACAAGTGAGCCATTTCGAAGAATGAAGGCTTTTGAGATGTATTGGCATGCTGAAGGTATGAAGACGCATGTAGCCGGTGATATATGGCTTAATGGCGAGAGGTTTACAGTTATTCCGGAATATTCTTATGGATATGCAGATAAGAATTGGGGCAGGAATTTTACAACACCTTGGATATGGCTGTCATCTAACTGTCTTAGAAGCAGAATAACAGGTAAAGAACTTAAGAATAGCGTATTTGATATTGGTGGTGGAAGACCAAAAGTATTTTTTACGTCACTGGGAAGGAAGCTTCTTAGTGCTTTTTATTATGAAGGAAAAGAGTACGAATTTAATTTTTCTAAAGTCCTTGATGCTGTTAATACACGCTTTAAGAGTTATGAGGATGATGAGTATGTCTATTGGAAGGTATGGCAGGAGAGTAGAACTGCATTTGTAAAAGTATCTGCGAGATGTCGTAAAGAGGATATGCTTTTTATTAATTATGAAGCTCCTGATGGAACGAAATGGCATAATCATCTGTACAATGGCGGAAATGGTGAAGCAAGAATACGCCTATATGAGAAGAAGAAAGGTACATTGTATCTTGTTGATGATATTGATGCAACTCATGTTGGGTGTGAATATGGTGAGATGGACAGATGATGAAAGATTATGCTAATTATATGACTGGTATAACAGAAGATATGCCAGATGAGATTATTAAGATTGCTGAACTTATTGAACTTAGTGTATTTGAACCTGTTTTTAAGAAGAATATGTCTACCGGTAATAGAGATTGTCATGTAGTATATCTTATGAATGATGCGGTGGAGAGCTATATTGTTCTTGAAGATGCTATTATGACAGGAGAGTATCTTGGCGGAGATAGTACCAAAGATATGAATGAGTCAGGCAGCAGTGACAATATCAAAGATGTGAATAAGTCAGGCAGTAGTGATTGTGTCAAGGATATTAATTGTAACAGTGAAGAAGAGATAGAATATATAGAGACTGCGGGTATACAGCGTATTGATGGTGGATATATGCTTATTGTTAATCAGGAGAATAATGGTTTTGTTAATACCTTTACTATAAGATTTTCTAAGATATATCTAAAAGCAGAGTACTATAATTATGGAGATATAGGACATTTTTGGATAAAAGATTATGAGTATATGCGTCAGCTTGAATATGAGCTTGCTACATTGCGTGATAAGAGACGTTTTATGGGAGATAGTGTCTGTAATGAAAAAGAGAAAGTGTTGTCACTTCTTGCAGATTATCCACCGATTAAGGCTTATCCGTCTGTTCCGGATAAGTATTATGTTCCCTATCCGGATTCTGTAGATAAAGATGCGACAGAGTATCTTCTTCACCTTTGCACACGTGCAGCAGACAAGAAATTGTATAATGTGATTAAGGCTTATGGCGAGTCTGAGAGTATGAGGCTTATGAAGAAGATTACGAAGATGCTTGTTAGTAAAAAACATAGTAAGGTTGTGTTTTTGCTTATTAATGAACTTCGTGATGCGACTAAGTGTTATAACAGACGTAAGTTTGCAGAGAATGAAGCTGATATTAACAGGATTCACAATGAGACACTTAAGGTTGCACTTGAGTACAGAGAGAAAGGAAGAGAAGTTCTAATATATAGAGAAGAACCTTTTATATATGAGAAGGATTCAGTTACATATAAGGAGCAGCTTCTGGTATTTGACAGAGGTTTTCTAAGAAATAGATGTAGTGTTATTACTATCAGCTGATAGAAAATAAAAGTGAAAACTGTGTGAACTTTTGCAAAATGCTTTATTTTTTCAAATATCTGTGGTAGACTTAGTTGGTGCTTTTTGCACTGGAAGCTAACTTATGACGGTTTATGAATTATGAGTGCATTTAATTGTATGCATAAGTGATTTGTTGCTGTCTGTTATTTTTAGAAAAAAGGGAATGGAGAATTATAATGTTTAAAAAGAGATTAATGAGTTTTGCACTTGTAATGGTAATGGGATTATCATTAGTTGCATGTAATTCAAAAGATAAGAACACAACTGATGCTACAGATACAACAACTGTTGCAGCTGGAGAGGAGACAACAACAGCTCCTTTTAATAAGATTGATACTTCTAATCTTGTATGGAGTGATTATGTAACTCTTGGTGAATACAAAGGCATTGAAGTTCAGGTTAAGAGTGTCGAAGTTACTGAGGATGATATTCAGGCTAAGGTTGATTCTCTTTTATCATATTATGCAACTTCAACTGATGTAACTGACAGAGCTGTTCAGGATGGCGATGTTGTTAATATTGATTATACAGGATATATTGATGGAGTTGCTTTTGACGGTGGATCAGCTACAGGTGCTTCACTTACAATTGGTTCAGGTCAGTTTATTGATGGTTTTGAGACAGGTCTTATTGGTGCTAATATTGGTGATGAAGTTAAGCTTAATTTAACTTTCCCTAATCCATATCTTAATAATCCTGATTATGCTGGTAAGGCAGTTCAGTTTGATGTAAAAGTTAATTCTATTCAGGTTAAAGAGACTCCAGAATTAACTGATGAATTTATTGCTAATAATACATCTTATAAAACTGTTGATGAGTATAAGGCTTCTGTAAAAGAGAGTCTTGAAGCTTCAAAAGCTGAAGATGTTAAGAGTGATAAGTTAAATAATGTATGGAATACTATTATTGATAACTGTACAGTTATATCATATCCTGAAGAACTTGTAGCCCAGTATCAGACTGAGATGAATGATTATTATGAGCAGATTGCAACTAATTATTATGGAAAGACTCTTGAAGAATATATAACAGGTAATGGTTCAACTATGGATGACTTTAACAAGAAGACTCTTGAATATGGACAGACTTCTGCTATATCTGAGATGATTGCAAGAGGTATTGCTGAGAAGGAATCAATTACAGTTTCTGATGATGAAGTTAAGGAATATGCACAGTCTCTTATTGATGACGGTACAGTTACAGGATTTGATGATGCAGATGCTGTAATCGAATATTATAGCCAGAATTATTTAAGATTAAGCTTAACATTCCAGAAAGTTCTTGAATATGTAGAAGAACAGGCTGTTGAAAAAACTGCAACAGTTACAGAATAAAGATTTATAGATTATATTTTATAAGATTAATATAATGGATTAGTATATAGTGATTTTTTAAATATAACATAGTAACCCTGATGGTGACAGATATGAAAGATTTTTATAGAATCTCTTATATGGAGAATTTTAAAGATTTATTTATCATATCTGTTAACACTAGGGTTACTATTATTTTATGTATCTTTTATTATTAGTTTTTAATTATAGAACATATATATCATACGATATCTTATTATATGGTTTTTAATTAAAAGTAAGTTATTATACTTAAGCAAAATTCTGATATTGTAAGTTATTTATATTTTGACAATCTAATTTACGTTATCGGGATTGTGTTCATCAATTGCATTATTTAGGTTATTCTCTATCTTGTTTAACAATGCTATTAGTGTAGTTATCTCAGTTTCTGACAGATTGCTGATAAATATCTCATCTGTCATATTGAATATCGCTATAACTTTGTCAGCGAGAGAGTTACCTTTTTCGGTAAGGGTTATAAGCCATGAACGTCTGCACTGTGGGTTAGTACTTCGTTTTAGAAGACCCGACTGTTCTAGTTTATCAAGAGCTCTAGACATAGTTGTTACATCAAGTATACATATATCAGCAAGTTCTTTTTGAGTTACAGGTCTGTTAAGTGTTCTTAGCGTTTTAAGAATTCGTGGAAATCCTTGTCCGACTGTAAGCCCAAGTTCAATAAAATAAGGGCGTATGAACTTACGTCTTAGAAGCTTGATATTAAAAAATGATATATACTATAAATAGAGGTGATATATATATGGAATTAAATGAAGTATTTGAATATAGAAAATTGTTTGGTGAGAAATTGAGATTGTATTTAAAGAAAGACGGATATACAAAAATATCATTTGCTAAAAAAGCAGACATTTCACGTCCGACACTTGATAGAATTTTAAAAGGTGAATTAGATAGTAAAAGTACATTTGATAAGCATGTGCAAAAAATATTCGAGGTCTTGAGAGTAAACGTGGATGAAGTAATGAATTGGAATCAAAAAGATGAAGATACAAATGTGATAGATGAAATATATTCTATGAATGAACCAAAAGATTATATAATGTCAGATGAAGAAAAAAAGGAATTGCAATTACTAAAGGATATTTTGGATATTTGTGCGATTTATTATTAGAATTCTCAGATAATATAATGATTGAGTATAGGAGAAAGGTATTATGAGCGAAAAGATAACAGCAGATAATCTTGATGAAGTGGTTAAAAAGAATGCAGCGATAAGGGCGGAAACGGAAAATTTGGTGTTACAAATAAAAACAAAGTGTAATAAATTATCTGTTCAATCAACTGCTTTATTAGCAATACAGATGTTGAGAGAAAATGGATTGATAATGATGCCGGTCGATAATCCTTATTTTGGAGGTGCAATATATGTAAAGGATGGAAAAAAAATTCCTTTTATTAACACAGCACAACCGAGAGCAAATCAGTATTTTACTGCATGGCATGAAATATATCATCTTATATTTGATAAAATATCATTTGATCATGTTATAAATGTTGATGCATATATGGAGGAGCGAAAAGCTGAAAATTTTGCGTCTCAGATGTTACTTGGAAATCTGCTCCCTTATTATCTTGAACTTCCTAAAGAGATGGAATTCATATCTAAGGTCTGTTGTTGCATGGATGTATTTCAGGCACCATATAAAGCTATTATGATTAGCCTTTATGAAACAGCAGTTCAAAGTTCAAATGAAATATTAAAATCAAATATAAAAGCTAATTTTGATAATAGCTTGAAAAACATTTCGATGTTGTTTGAAAAAAATGGATTAGACTCAAACCTGGTATTACCATCTAATGTGATAAATTTAGGAATGATAGAGATGAAAGTAAGAGAAGCGATATGCGAAGAAGATGAAATAAAATATCATAGAGATAATTTGAGATCACTTGAAAAAATAAAAGAAGAAATATATAAAATCAGTAATAAAAAATCTATACATCTATAGAAGTCAAGCACTTGTAATATATAAGAATAACAATAATAACATTCAGAATAATCGTATACCCAAAGCTAGTAATCCATTTAAAAATCTCTGAAAAACATACATTTGCTACGTCCGGATTAATATGTATCAAAAGAAAACAATGTGGTAATCGTCGGCACTTAGTGCGTTGGAAGGCAAAGCCTTACAACAAACTTAGTACCGTTACGATGGACACTTAGCGGGAGCGTGTTTTTGTTGATACATATTAATCCGGACGTAGTTCATAGACTTCCTTGTGAGATTTTTAAATGTATACTTTTCATGTATATATTTCCAAAAATAAATGCTTGATTTCTTGAACAAATGTTTGTATAATGAAAGTATGTTCGAGATAGATAATGGTTATACAACTATGGATAAATTGAAGATATTAGCTGATGCAGCGAAATATGACGTTGCCTGCACCTCAAGTGGAGTGGATCGCAAGGGTAAGAAAGGAGCTCTTGGTAACAGTGCAGCATGTGGTATATGTCATAGTTTTGCGGCAGATGGAAGATGCATATCGTTACTTAAAGTTCTTATGACTAACCACTGTGTATTCGACTGTAAGTACTGTGTGAACAGACGCTCTAATGATGTGGAGAGAGTAGCATTTGAACCTGATGAACTGTGCAGACTGGTTATAGAATTTTACAAACGTAATTACATAGAAGGGCTTTTCTTAAGTTCAGGTGTGCTTAAGAGTCCTGAATATACTATGGAGAAGATGTGTGAAGTTCTCAATCTTCTTCGCAATAAATATATGTTTAATGGATATATTCATGTTAAGACGATTCCGGGAGCACCGGATGAACTTCTCTCTGCAGCAGGTTATCTTGCAGATAGAATAAGTATTAATCTGGAACTTCCAACCAGAGAGAGTCTTGAGAAGCTTGCACCGAATAAGAAGTTTGAGAATATACTTGAACCTATGGGCAAAGTTACGGATACAATAGCAGCACACAGGCTTGCAATAGGTAAGAATGCCAAGATGGAGAGAGGTAAGATTAATAGCTATCTTGAGAGAGGAATATTCTCGGATAGTCAATATATTAGTGAGAATACTAGTGAATATCGCAGTAATACTAGTGGATATCAGAGTAATACTAGTGGATATCGCAGTAATGCTGATAATGGTATTATAGATATAGGCAGTGATAATATAGATATAGGAAGATCATCATCTGCAAGTAAGATTCTTCTTCCACAGGAGATAGGTAAGACTAATTTAAAACGTGCATTTGCACCGGCAGGACAGAGTACACAGATGATTATTGGAGCTACACCAGAGACGGATCTTACACTTGTTAAGACTACAGAACATCTATATAAGACTTATGATCTTAAGAGAGTATTTTATTCTGCATATATACCTGTTAATGAAGATTCGGTTCTTCCAGATAAGATGACAGAAGTTCCACTACTAAGAGAACACAGACTATATCAGGCAGATTGGCTTATGCGATTCTATGGATTTAGGGCAGATGAACTTTTGACTAAGGAACGTCCTAATTTTAATGAACAGGTAGATCCAAAGTGTGATTGGGCACTTAGACACCTTGATATATATCCTGTAGAAGTACAGAGAGCTTCTTATGATGATCTATTAAGAGTCCCCGGGATAGGACCTAAGTCTGCGATGCGAATAGTGAATACAAGACGTTATGCAAGACTTGATTTTGATACACTTAAGAAGATTGGAGTAGTGTTAAAGAGAGCGCATTATTTTATCACTTGTAATGGTAAGATGATGTATAACACGCCTATTGAAGAGAATTATATAACCAGACAATTGATCGATGATAATAGAAAAGATAATTGGAAGACGAAGCATCAGAATGATTCATATAGTCAGATGTCATTATTTGATGATTTTAATATGAATTAAATGATAATTATAATATGCGTTAAATAATAATTATAATATGCGTTAAATGATAATTATGATATGCGTTAAATGATAATTATAATATGAATTAAAAGATAATTATAATATGCGTTAAATGATGATTATGCTATGTGTTGGATAATAAGTTTAATATGAATTAAATGAAAGGATGGCGAATATTTTATGTACATATATACTGCAAGAGATAATATTGAAGACATGCTATGCTGCATATATACAGCATGGGAAAGAGCACTTACCTGTGGACATAATAATATCTGTCTTATGAAAGAACCTGTCGTACAGAATACACTTTTTGACGAATATATACATGTTGATTATAGTGAAGAGCAGTATGAAAAAGTAGTGAGAAGCATAAAACGTAAGATATCTGATAATGCCTTTTTTCATATATATTATGCACTTTTATCTTATGAAGAAGATTCTCTTGATGCAGTATATAGATTCCTTATAAGAGCTTTTAAAATAGGTGCAGATATCATGTATCAGTATAATATTCCGGAAGTTGCAAGAATTCTTGAACTTAGAAGGAATGTTGGTAATGAAGCACATTATTTTAGAGAGTTTGCAAGATTTAATTCAATAGATAATAGATTATATATATGCCATCTTGAGCCTAAGAACAATATTACAGAGATTGTTGCTAATCATTTTGCAGACAGGATGCCATCTGAGAACTGGATGATTATAGATGATAATAGGAAGACAGCAGTTGTTCATGCCGCAGATTGTGAGAATTATATAAGAATACTTAGTGATGATGAGATGGAAAAGCTTAAGAAGACAGAACTTGTTAATGATGAGTATACAGATATGTGGAGAGCATTTTTTGATGCGATTGCAATAAAAGAAAGAACGAATTATAGATGTCAGCGTAATATGATGCCGCTTTGGATGAGAAAACATGCTACAGAATTTATGTAAGAACAAGTTTGATAGTTGTATAATGCCAGATGATAATAGTACTGATTGTAATAGTGCTATTATCATCTGGTAATAATTGATAAACAGCCGCCGCACACTCGTGACTTTAGTCGTGTGAGGCTTCACAAATATAGATTAATATCAGCTGCTGAAAGTCACATTAGCGCTTGTCAGCAGAATTAACTAATCTGTATATTTTATTATATACAGATATTCGACCTTTTCCGGTGAGGTCACACAGACAATCGCATAGACATTCATCTGAGTTAAGAAGTTCTACAATATCAGAAGAATATCTTGTTCCTTTATCTTTATTAAGTTCTTCAAGAACATCATAGAAAGTCTTGGATTTGGCATAATTACGTCCAAGAGTGTCTGTTGCGGCATCTATGCAGTCACTAATAGTAATAATATCAATTACAATACGCATTTGTGATTTGGTATTATCAAAATCTTTAGGATAACCACCTTTGCCATTAGCAAATTTGTGATGACCTCTTGCAATGTCAGCATAGAGTCGTAGTCTGTTATTATTGTATAATATATCATAACCAATATCAGGATGAGTCTTTATAATCTCGAATTCCGTATCAGTGAGTTTTCGTGTCTGTAAATTTATCATAGAACCAATTGCAATCTTACCGGTATCATGGCAAAGAGCAGAATTTCTCATATGATAATATAATTCTTTTTTACGTTTTTTAACATCATCTATACAATTAATCTCAGGAAGTCCAATAAGAAGTTCTGGTCTGTGTGTTATTATAGAACGCAGAATCAGATCTGATATGCGACTTACCATAGAGATATGTATGCCGGTTGATATCTGTCTGTTGATGCTGATCTTACTGATTATATCAATCATCTCATCACGAGTATCAATGTGCTTAAGGCAGAGTTTTAACAGTTCATATATAAGAAGATTAACCTGACTTGTCTTATGAGAATGAGGAATAGAACCAACAAATTTGAGAACGTCTCTGCTAAGTTCAAGTCTGAAAAGATGTGTATCTTCCGGGTTATCAAAAGCATATTCGGCATATTCGATAAGCGATGGTACAATACGATGCAAAGCTTCTATGTATATATGAGCAGTGAAGTTAGGATCATCAAAAACTACATTCCTGTCAATATGCTTATAATAATTAAGCAGTATATTGAAGTACATTGATTTTGTGATCTTTTTCTGTAACAGCAGTGTCTTATTATATGATAAGAATATGGATGCTGTCATAGCGTATATGTTAGTATGATGATTGCAGAATTTACTATATAAGCTTGTCGCAAGTTTTGTAGCATAATCAGTCGTATAATCATCCGATATGACATTATTATAACAAGGCGATAATTTTAACAAAACTGAGCATACAATAGAGGATGACCAGAATTCAAACTCTTCATCGGTAAATAGCTTATGTGTATACTTGGAATATTGTGGATTATAAAAAAAAGCATAGGCTTCTTCATAATATTTTATCATCGTATAGGCATCAATGTTAGTCTGGCGTGATAAGGCAATCAACCTGTTATAATAACTTGCAACAATTCTTATTCGGGCATCATCTGAGAGAAAATCGAATTTGTCAATATAACTTATAGCTTCATTATAATATTCTATAGCACGCTCAGGATGATCAAGCCTTATAAGAATAGACTCAAAATATCCGGAATATGAACAGCTAAGGCATAGAAGATTGTAATTAGTGCTATTATTTTCTATAAGATAATTATGAATAGTACTGCATATATCAAGTGTTACAAGCGAATCCATATATCTGAGTTTAATAAAAGGCTTCATATTAGATAGGAAGCACTCACACAATTCGGGTGTAAGAGAATGTGTTCCGGATATAAATGGACGTATATATCTATTAAGTTCATCCTCGTTAGTAGAGAATAGCTGTCGAAGTTCATTAGACTTATTATATAACAGATCTATCCATTTAGAAGAATCAGGATTTTTTCGAAGTAATTCATTTTCAATAGAATGATTTTTGGAGATATTATTAATATACCGTTTATAAAAATTATTAATATCTTCACAAGTTAAATTATACATAACACACACTCCCCTGCAACAGTATAAATTATAAATAATTTATCTGCAATTTTAGTCATAAATACTCATATCATAAAACTATTATCGTCATGAGAAGGATTAATCAATATATGCCAAAAGTACCAAATAAGCACTCTTTAGTATGATATACAGTGATATATATATATAACTGTAACATAGAATTATCTTGCCCTTTTTCATCAAATAAGATATTATGGTGTATGCTAAAAAATATGAAAATGATAATTACTAAATAATATCAGACAGACATCAGATTAGAGCATACTAAGATGAATTATGTTGTAATTATTAGGAAAGATTAGATTTAATGAGGTGTATTTATGAGTATAGTAGTATCAGGAGCAATTTTTATTGATATTAAAGGATTTCCTAACAGCAAGTATATTCCGGATGGAAGAAATGCAGGTTATGTTGAATATATTCATGGTGGTGTGAGTAGAAATATAGTAGAAGATATAGCGAACCTTGAATTAAGACCAACATTCCTTGGCATTGCTGATGAATCGGCACTTGGCGATGACGTAATCCGCAAGCTTGAGAATCATAAAGTTAATACCAGATATATGAGAAGAATTCCTAACGGAATGGGAACATGGCTTGCTGTGTTTGACGAAAAAGGAGATCTTGCAGGCTCAATATCACAAAGACCGAATCTTATGCCTATTCTTGATGTGCTTGAAAAACATGGTGATGAGATATTTAAGGATGCAGACTCTGTTGTACTTGAAATAGATATGGATAAAGAGATTGTAAAGAAGTTCATACAGTTATGTGAGAAACATAATACAAAACTTTATGGTGCAGTCAGCAATATGGCAATAGCAATAGAGAGAAGAGATTTTTTACAGAAATTTGACTGTTTTATATGCAATCAATTAGAAGCAGGAATGTTCTTCTCAGATGATTTTGCAGATAAGACACCAGAAGAATTATGCGAGATAATATCTAAGAAAGTTATAAGTGGCAAGATTCCGTCAATGATTGTAACAATGGGTGAAAAAGGTGCAGTATATGCAGATATGAATGGTGACAAAGGCTGTGCTCCGGCTAAAAAAGTATTTGTAAAAGACACAACAGGAGCAGGCGATGCATTCTGTGCCGGTGTAGTAAGTGGACTTACTTATGGTAAGTCATTAAAAGAAGCGATAGAGATAGGAACAAGATTGTCATCATCAGTGATTATATCATCAGAGAATGTATGCCCACGATTTCTTCCTGAAGAACTAGGAATTGAACTTTAAGCTAAAATATATTTGATGTAAGTAAGAATTAGGAATTGAACTTTAAGTTAAAATATATTTGATGTAAGTAAGAATTAGGAATTGAACTTTAAGTTAAAAGATATTTGATGTAAGTAAGAACTAGAAATTGAACTTTAAGCAAAAAGATATTTGGTGTAAGCAGGTTGTTTAATAAGAGAATAGACAATGCGTTTCAGATATAGGACTTACGTTAATAAAAAAAATCATCAGTAAGCATTAAAATTATTAACAAATTTGCAGTGTTATGTTATTATAATAAAGCAAATGAAAAAAAGGAATTTATTCGGAGGAAAAAACACAATGAGAGTTGGAATTTTAGGTTATGGTAACCTTGGACGTGGCATTGAATGTGCCATCAGACAGAATGCAGATATGGAACTTACAGCAGTATTCACAAGAAGAGATCCTAAGACAGTTAAGATATTAACAGAAGGTGTTAATGTATATTCAGTTAATGATATTATTGAACACAAAGATGAGGTAGATGTTCTTGTATTATGTGGTGGAAGTGCAACAGACCTTCCAAAGCAGACACCAGAATATGCTAAATATTTTAATGTAATTGACAGCTTTGATACACATGCAAGAATTCCAGAACATTTTGCTAATGTAGATAAATCAGCTAAAGAAAGTGGACATGTGGCCCTTATATCATGTGGATGGGACCCGGGAATGTTCTCACTTAACAGATTATATGCTAATGCTATCTTACCAGAAGGTAATGATTATACATTTTGGGGTAAAGGTGTAAGCCAGGGACATTCAGATGCAATTAGAAGAGTACCTGGAGTAAAAGATGGCAAGCAGTATACAATTCCTGTTGAAAGTGCTCTTGAAGCTGTAAGAAATGGTGAGAATCCAGAACTTACAACAAGACAGAAGCATATAAGAGAATGTTTTGTTGTACCGGAAGAAGGAGCAGATCTTAAGCAGATTGAAGAGACAATCAAGAATATGCCTAATTACTTCTCAGATTATGATACAACAGTTCATTTCATAACAGAAGAAGAATTAAAAGCTAATCACAGTGGAATTCCACATGGTGGATTTGTATTCCGTACAGGTGTTACAGGCTTCAATAAAGAGAATAAGCATGTAATTGAATATAGTTTAAAACTTGATTCTAATCCTGAATTCACATCATCTGTAATTCTTGCATTCGCAAGAGCAATTAACAGATTGCATGCAGAAGGTGTAAGTGGATGTAAGACAGTATTTGATATTGCACCAGCATATCTTACACCATTATCAGCAGAAGAGATCAGAGCACATTTATTATAATAAGCGATTAAAATTAGTATAGCATAATGCTATAGGATAGAGAAAACATATAGAATAATGTAATGAATTGCCTTATAAAATAAAGTGCATACACACTATAGGATAGAGAAAATATAAAGACTATTGCCATAAATTAAGTGAAAGCAATAGTCTTTTTTTTGTGTTCACAAAAAATTCACAAAAATTATTAGCACTCACTCTTGACGAGTGCTAATATAAGTGCTATATTACAACTAGAACAAAGGAAACGAATTAGATAAATCAAAAAGAATAACGTGACCGGTTCTGGGTAACAATGATAATAATGATTCCTAAGTGTGATAAGCACTTAGTATAGATGGAAAGGAAGAATGACTTATGTTAATGCCTAGTATTTTTGGAGAAAATATTTTTGATGATTTTATGGAGCCTTTTGGAAGTTACAGAAGCAATGGTTCATTAATGAAGACAGATGTTGAAGAGACCGATAGTAACTATATAATTACAATGGATGTTCCTGGTGTTAAAAAAGAAGATATACATGCAGAACTCAAAGATGGATATCTGACAGTTAATGCAACAACAGATACATCTAAGGAAGAAAAAGATGAAAAAGGCAGTTATATCAGACGTGAGAGATATGCCGGCAGTGTAAGCAGAAGCTTCTATGTTGGTGAAGCTATCACAGAAGAAGATATAAAAGCTAAGTTTGAGAATGGAATATTAAGACTTACATTACCTAAGAAAGAGCTTAATAAGATTCCAGAGACTAAGAGATATATTGCAATCGAAGGCTAATATTATTGCAATTGAAGGCTAATATTAAAATTAATGGCGATAGAAGTTAATATTTCCAACAATTATATATAGCAGTAAAAAGCATATATTTTGGTAGATTAATCAACAGCATTTGACAAACAGCCAGAACTTACGTGTGATATCGTAAGAAATTGTAAGAATATATTAATACTAAAAAATATATATTCGTGTTATACTCTTTTAGTACAGTGTATTAAGTAATAAAAAATAATTGCAACACTGTATCGGTGTGTGATATGAATAAGAGATGCAAAGGCATATCGTGAGGCACGCGGTATGCCTTTTTGGCGTTTAGATAATATAAGGTGATAAGAGGATAGATAAGAGTTTCATAAACATCTTTTGCAAAGATACCTTGATTACCTAAAAAATAATATATAATGGGGAGATACAGATGAGAGATATAAAAGACAAGGTTGTCAAAGCTAAGAAAAAAGTAGATATGAAAAAAGTACTTTTAGATGGAATATTTTTTGCATTAGTATTTATTCTTACGATATATGGAATATTTCATGGCGAAGATATGTCGGAAGTTGGCGATGTAATAAAAGAATGTAATATAATGTGGCTTATTCCGGCTGTAATATGTGTATTTGCTTTTATCAGTGGTGAGTCAATTATATTATGGTATCTTTTTAGAAGTTTTGGAATAAAGGTAAAAGAGAGAATATGTCTGTTGTTTTCATCAGTAGGTTTTTTCTTTAGCTGTGTGACACCTTCAGCAAGTGGTGGACAGCCTATGCAGATGGTATTTATGAAGAAGAAAAAGATTCCAATGGCTATTGCAACAGTGGTTCTTATGCTTGTAACAATATTGTACAAACTTGTTCTTGTGCTTACAGGAATTGCACTTATGATCTTTGCAGGTGATTTCCTTGACAGATACGTTGGAAGATATATGTGGATATTTTATCTTGGAATTGTACTTAATGTAGGATGTGTGGCACTTATGTTGTTGGTAACATTTCATCAGACATTTGCAGGTAATCTTGTGACAGGGATATTTAAGCTTTTAGAGAAGATGCATATACTAAAACATAACGAAAAAAGAAATGAACGAATTGCACGTTACATAAGCCAGTATAATGGAGCAGCAGCATATATAAAAGAACATATTGGTATAACAATTCATATGTTTATAATTACTATACTACAGAGATTTGCGATGTTTATGGTAACATATTTTGTATATAGGGCGTTTGAGTTAAGCGGAACTGATGCATTGACGATTGTGATGTTGCAGGCTGTAATATCTATATGTGTAGATATGCTTCCACTTCCTGGTGGAATGGGAATAAGCGAAATTTTATTCAAAGGTTTTTATGCAGTAATATTTGGAGCAAAACTTATTCCAGGACTTGTATTAAGCAGAGGACTTGGATATTACAGTGAACTTATAATGTCTGCAATATTAACTATAGTAGCAATGTTTGTCATTAAAGAAGAATAGTAAAAAGTGAAGAACACAGAACCAGGAATATAGAAACAGAAGAAAGTGAAGAACACAGAACTAGGAATACAGAAACAGAAAAAAATGAAGAATATAGAAACAGAAATACAGAAAAAGTGAAGAATATAGAAAAGAAACAGTGAGAATACAGAAACAGAAACAGTGAAGAATACAGAAATAGAAAAAAGCGTATCAGACAGGGCAGAGTCTAATACGCTTTTTGTTTTTATTATGGGCTTTAGCCTGTTGAGAGCATTGGAGTTTTTCGTGATCCGAAA
>SAMEA104315435__coassemble_514_pt1 | contig 45788 bp, 41 predicted proteins | sample SAMEA104315435__metabat2_low_PE_020 | metagenome-assembled genome bin SAMEA104315435 (sample SAMEA104315435) | gut metagenome | biome: Monkey gut; feature: monkey-associated habitat; material: faeces | place: China | collected 2013
TAATTTTATAATGGATGTTGGTAGCAATCCTGTTGAGACACTTATGCAGGCAATATACAATATAGTGTTGTTGATTCCGTTTGGGGTATTATTACCTCCATCATTACCGGAATATTCAATTCGATTGAAGAAAGTTCTAGTGATAACGGTTGCTTTTGTAGTAATAGTGGAAGTTATGGAATATCTGTCAGGTAGATACATGGACATTGACGATATTATTCTTAATACATTTGGCTCGATGATAGGGTATTTTATTTATTGTTTTTTTGTATCAGGGAAAGAGGCACTAAAATTACGTCTTTGATATAATAGTAAAACTTAGATATTTAGATAGTTTAAACGAACAAAAAGTGGTCTCAATGCAATTACATGTGTTGAGACCACTTTATATATGTGAAAATTAGTCTATACATATAGAATATATTGTGATAAAGTATATATAATTGAAGCTATAAAGACATGTTAGTGAAGAACAGAATATAGGGGGAGCAGCGATGTATAGTAGTGGAATGGTAATGAAATTGACAAGAATTGCATATGATGTGGCTAAGAAAGATATAATAAGTGGAATATGCGACGAGGTAACACTTGACAGAATAGAGAGTAAATGTCAGGAACCTGGGGAATATATATACAACAACATAATGCTTAGGCTGGGAAGAGAATGTATGTGCATGAATAGGACATATAGATTAGAAGAAGAACAGCTAAATGATATTAAAAATAAGTTAAGCCGGTATACAGAAGAAGGAAATGAAGAGAAAGTAATGCAATTGATAGAAAAAGCGGAAAAAATAATAGATTCAGAAGATAAAAAAAATAATCAGTATTTAAAATCACAAAAGATAGAATTAGATAGTAAACTCAACAGGATAAGTCATGAAGAATATTGGCAGTATATGAAAGATATTTTGACAGATACAATTGACTGTGAGCGAATGGAATGTGGGGATATAACATTACTTCCGCTAACAGATATAGAGTTTTTCATAGTATTAAGAATGCTAAGTTGTAGTATAAAGGGTGGAAAACTTGAGAATATAGAAAAATTAAAGCAATTGGAAGAAAATATTTACGGAGAATATATGGATTATAAAGAAATGCAAAGAAGAATACAGATGATAATGAATGTGAAAAAAGAGTGCAGAATATGGGATGAAAAGGAGAAAAAGAGTGAAGGATGCAATTGGAATATGGATAAAAGAAGTTAGGAGACGTAAGAGATTAAAGGCAGATGTAGTTTATCATGGGATGTTTAGAAAAAGTCAATATTATGCATTTGAAAGAGGTGAAGCAAATGTTGATATGATAAAGCTTGAGACAATATTTCAACGTCTGGGAAAGCGATTTCCACAAAATAGAATTGTAATTGGACATAGAACTTTTGAGAAAGTTAATATTAGATATAAAATTGTTGAAATGATTAATAAAGGCATGCTCGAAGAGCTTAGTGTGTATATAAATCAGCTAAAACCAGATGTTAATGACATAATTATGATGCAATATTACGAATATGCGCTGATTGTAGCAAGTTGTAGAGAAATGAGTTGTGAATCAATAAAAAAAGACTTGTTAAGCACATTACTTAGAACAAAAAAAGAAAATGAAAAAATTGAAAATCAGTGTTTTTCGGAAATTGAGAGTATGATACTCTTAAAGATAACAGATGTAATGAAGAAAAATGGAAATCGTGAATTGGGAGAACAGTTAAAAACACAGCTTGTAAAGAACTTAAAAAGAATATATCTTGTGGAAGAATATCAGCGCAGATTTGATTTTGATGAACTTAACAGGCTTATCTATGACGAAAATTGAATAATTTTTCCGATAACTCGATTGTTGAAAATAACGGAAAAGTAAGATAATATGTATGTATCACGTTAAAACATTACAAAGGAGAGGTGATATGTATGATAAGAAGTGATTGGGCTCGCTTTACAAATAGAAAAAATTTGTTGGTAAGTATGGTAGTGGCTATGATTTTGGCACTAGTTTATACAATAGCAGCAGGATATGGATTTTTAAAATTGCAAGCGATGTCTGCAAGAGTAGATGGATTAATTACTGGTACTATTTCGTCACTGTATTTTTGGATGGGATATCACAGTGTAATTCCAGTTTCACCAGATGTTTCGGTGGTTGTTAATAGCTTTGGGCAGCTTTTTGGTGATATGTTATTGCCTATATCTTTAGCTTTTATTACAGCTGTAGATTATTATACATCTGATGAAACAAATGGTATGAAATGGATGCTCATATCGAGAGACAGCATGACGAAGTATTATTTTTCAAAAGTATTAATAACCTTTGTATCAGGTGTGATCTTTATCATGATTATGTTAGGAAGTCAGTATATATTTTCACAATTTACTAATTGGTATTTAGTAAAAAATTATAAAATAGCAATAGATAAAGTGACTTTTGATGATTTAAGGATTTTGATAAAATATAGTTTTAGAATAATATTTTATTATTCTTTAACTGTGACTCAAGCATCAGCACTGTCATTCTTTTTTCGAAAGATAAAAATAATACCATATGTGTTGACATTTGTAGTATCAATGATTACATCATTGTTAATATCTGGAGTTATATTATCGACAATAGTACGAAATATGGCATTTTATATTAATGGATTAGTTAATCCAGATGATAAGGCATTTTGGATAGATATTTTGTTGAAAATAGTATCTATAATTGTATTATTGGTTGTTAAAAATAATATAGAGAAGGATTTGGTTTGATTTATGGAGTGTATGCAAATATATATTGCCAATATAAATAAAAAACGATTGACAGTCTGTCTGGTATTGGTTGCTATATTGATAGTTTTACAAAAAATAGACTCATCTACAATAAGAGACGATATTATTTTTAGCTATGTATGGATACCAATATATGCTGTTTTAGAATATGATAAATATCACATATCTGACTATATGATATTGAGAATGAAAAAGATAAAAAAAATAAAGTATTTTTGCGAAACGAACGTAATTTCAGCTTTCTTTTTTTCACTAATAGTTACCAGTTATTCTTTTATAACACAAAGTGAAAGACCTTGTATAGAAATTTTTTTGCTTTCATGGTTACTATATGTGTATGATTCTTTTTTATTGGAATGCATATATGAATGTACTGACAAGTATATGTTGACATTGATAATAGATGTATTTTATTTTGCAGTATTGAAAAATATTGGTACTACATTGGAAATACAAACGAGTATTTATAGACTGCACTTGGGAAGTGATTTTGCTAAAGATACGATGTATCTACTGATAGTTACACTTATAAGTGCCTTGATATTTGTAATGGTTCAACTTAACATAAAAAAAGATACGTTGAAGAAGTTTGTATAATAGAGGTGATGGAGACTGCGTGTATACGGTACTGCTAATGATGATAGTATTATATATGTTTTTTTCAGCAGAAAGCAGAGTTGATTATGTTTGATGAAAGGCGAAAAAATGTTTGAAAAGAAAATAAAGTTAATGTCAGTAATAACATTTTTACTGACTGTTTTTGGAAATGTTATGGTCGGCAGAATTATGAATATAGAAAAGTGTTCGTTTGCGAGAGCTGTTGCAGAGCGTTTTTTTTCATATACAAGTGATGCTGGAGAATCTTTGGTGATTATTGATTTGATATATGTGACTATGATGGTAGTGTTATTGATAAATTTGAGTGACATATTCGAATATATATATTCAACCAAGAATACTATTATGCTGATGAAAAAAGGTATATTAAGAAGTTTTATTGAAAGTAATATTAGAGTGATTGGTGCATTATTCTTAAATATAGTTATATGTAGTGTTGTGACTGGAATATGCATGCTTATAAAAACTCAAATGAAGATGCTTAACATAGAAGATATGAAAATATTGGTTAGAGTTTTACTAATGTATATACCGTTTGCAATGAGTCTGGTAATCCTGGATAATATAGCGGTGCTATTTGTTGGAGTAAAAAAAGGTAATATAATATGTGCAATTATATTAATGCTGTTACTAATTATGAATAGAGTAAGTAGAGGAGAGATACCTTTTATTGCGGGAATGGATATTGCAGGAACTGAATTATCATATGTAAATGTTGTTTCGGAGTGCGTGGTATTAGTACTTGTTGAATGTATTGCATATAAAAAAGTTAAAAAAATGGATTATATTTAATAGGAGTGATGAATAATGAAAGTTGTAGAAATGACAAATTATCAGAAGATAATCAAAGGAAATGTGGTTCTTGATGATATAAATATGGAAATTCAAAAAAACCAGGTTGTTGGTCTTGTAGGAAGGAATGCATCTGGAAAGACAATGCTTCTAAGAGCAATATGTGGTTTGATAAAACCAACACAGGGACAGATATTGGTGTATGGAAAAGAATTAACTAATAAGAATCCATTCCCTGATAATATTGGAGTTGTAATTGAAAATACAGATTTTTGACCTAATTACAATGCATTTGATACATTGAAGATTATAGCAAAGATTAATAATAAAATTGGGGATGAAGAGATAAAGGAAACACTTTCAAGAGTTGGACTCGATTGGAAAAATAAAATGGATGTCAAAAAATTTTCTCTCGGAATGAGAAAAAAATTGTCAATAGCACAGGCAATAATGGAAAAACCAGATTTGTTGTTGTTAGATGAACCAACTAATGCACTTGATAAGGAGTCGGTTGAAAAATTTTATAAGATCATTGATGATGAAAAAAAGCGTGGTGCGACTATTATTATAGCAAGTCATATACCAGAAGACTTAGAGAGATGTTGCGATGAGATGAAGACGATTGATAATGGAAGAATTTTAGATTAATTTTTACATAAATTTAATATAAGATATAAAGCAGCAGGAATAATTCTGCTGCTTTTTTTGCAAATATACTTGACGTAATAGAAAATAAGTGTTACGATTACTACGACAGACATAGTATGACGGACGTAGTAAAAACTGTGTAATTATAATATTTTAGAATTGGCGGTGAGAATATTGAATATAAGCAGTGATGTAATAAGAGGTTATAATGATACAATCATTTTGTATCTGCTTCTTGATAATCCATCGTATGGATATGAGATATCAAGGAAGATAAAAGAATTGTCAGATGGCAAATATATAATTAAGGAGACTACATTATATTCTGCATTTACAAGATTAGAGAAGAATGGATATGTAACATCTTTTTCAAGTAGTGATAATAGTACAGGCAAGAGACGTACTTATTATCAGATAACAGATATGGGACGTCAATATTATGATTATAAATGTGAGGAATGGAATCTTACACGTGAAGTTGTAAGCAGATTTATAAGGGGGTAACAGTATGAATGTGATTAATGAGTATCTTGATAATATGTTTAAGACACTTCTGGATACACCTGAAGTAAGAAGAGCAAGAATAGAACTTGCACAGATGATGGAAGACAAATATACTGAACTGATTGACGAAGGTAAGACAGAGAACGAGGCTGTAGGAATTGTTATATCAGAATTTGGTAATCTGTCAGAATTATCAGATATACTTGGACTTGATGGAATAATAGATGAAGATAAGAATTATAATTCTAACAATGCTAAGAGTGGAAGCAGGAATCATAATAATATACTACTTAGAACGATAAGCATAGTTGTAGCAACGTTGGTTATAATAATAGCTGCCCTGGTAGTAGTAAATACGCTAACAAGTTCAGAAAGTGGCGAAGCTGTAGAGAATAAGAGCAATATAGCAGAATATGAGACTAAGAAGAATTCAGACACAAGTAGTAATATATATACATATAATGAAGAAGTTGAGCGATTTACTAATATTGAAGTTCAAGTAAATGTGATTGATGTATATATACAGTCTGGTGATAAGTATGAGGTTAAGATAGAGTGTGATGAGAGAGTAAAGCCTGAACTTGAGATTAAGGATAATATACTTATATTAAAATCATTACAAGATGTTGATAATATTCCTTATAATACAAAAAATGTATGCTATATAACAGTACCGGTTGATACAGAACTTGGTAGTATTAATATCAATTCAGATGTTGGTGATGTACAGATTGATAATACACTTGCACAGAATATTATACTTACTGTTTCGGTAGGTGATGTAATGGTTAATGGTTCAGATATTAAGACATGTGATATAGATGCTTCAGTAGGTGATGTTACATTAACAGATACGAAGTTTGACAACATACAGGCACAGGTTGATACAGGTGATACGCAGATAACAACAACAGAGAATCTTAGTGATTATAGCTTTGATATAAAAACAGCTGTTGGAGATATTAATATTAATAATGATGAATATGAAGAAAAATATACTAAGACAGGTTCAGCTGATAAGCAGATTAAAGTTACAAGTTCTGTTGGTTATGTAAAAGTGAATTATTAATAATGTAACTAAAGTTAGAGTAGGATAATAATACAATATATAAATCGAGTTAGATTATAGTCTGATAAATAGAAAAATGCGAAAACTGTAATTAAAATAGTTTTCGCATTTTTCGATTAGAAATAAGTGATTGAAAAATATTTTAAAAAAGATTCGGAAAATTCCTAATGGAATCTTCATCCGTTATAGCTCTTATTACACGACATGGGTTACCAGCTGCAAGTGAATTAGCTGGAATATCTCTTGTAATAACACTTCCGGCACCGATTACACAACCTTCACCAATAGTTACACCACCTGCTATTACAACATTGCTTGCAATCCAACAGTTACTACCTATTGTTATAGGTTTACCATATTCATCATCATAAGGAGAACCATCTTCCTTGTATTTGAGATTACGCTCTTGCCATCTGAATGGATGAACTGGTGTTGCAATTGTACAGTTTGGACCAAAAAGTACATTATTGCCAATTGTTACAGGACATGTATCAAGAACTGTCAGATTAAAATTGGCATAGCAGTTTGTTCCGAATGTTGTGAATATCCCATAATCAAAATAAATAGGTCCTTGTAGAAAAGTTCCATTCCCCATATTTGGAATAAGTTCTTTTAATATTGAATTTCTTAAATCTTCTTCATCTTCGAACAAGTCATTATATCTTTTTGAAAGTTTATGAGCTTTAAGACGTAATGATGCAAGTGTCTTATCGCTTGGATCATATATCTTACCGGCAAGCATTTTTTCTTGTTCAGTCATAAAATATCACTCCTTAATGTGTTTGAATGCATTGAAACACGTTTTGTAATATTAATGTTTTTAACAGTTCTCTTGATTATTGAATATAGATAATTACAAAAGAAAAATAGCTTGTAGTCTTTGTACAATTACCTACATTTATAATACAAGATTATACATCATAGAATTCTTTGAACACAAGATTAAAAATATAATATATGGAAAAAAGTCTAGTATAAATTTTTATATATGCTATAATCGTAGTCAAGAATTAATAGAAAAATAAATATCTAATAAGGGAGTACTAATGAATAAGAAAAAAGAAATAAAACAGTTAAAACCACCGGTTGAAGTGCGCTATAAGGAGGAACTTGACATTCTAAAAGCGACAGATACTGGTAAAAAACCAGAGAATTGGGTGTTGTCACCAAAAGCAGTAAGAACATTCATACTTGGCAGTGAAAAACCAATTGAATATGAGGGTAATAAGTATAGCATATCTAAGAAATATTATGGCAATGACCAGCTTGTAGAGAGATGCATAATAACATTAGCAGGCAACAGAGGATTAATGCTTGTTGGTGAACCGGGAACAGCAAAGACTATGCTTTCGGAACTTTTATCAGCAGCAATAAGTGGCGTGAGTACTAATACTATACAGGGAACAGCAGGTACAACAGAAGACATGATTAAATATTCATGGAATTATGCACTTTTATTGGCTGAAGGACCATCAAAGAAAGCACTTGTACCATCACCGCTCTATACAGGAATGGAGAAAGGAATAATAACAAGATTTGAGGAGATAACACGAACTCCGGCAGAGATACAAGACAGTCTTATAAGTATTCTAAGTGATAAGATTCTTAATATTCCGGAATTATTAGATGATGGAGTAATCTTTGCAAAACCAGGATTTAATATAATAGGAACAGCTAATACCAGAGATAAAGGCGTTAATGAGATGAGTAGTGCGCTAAAGAGACGTTTTAATTTTGAGACAGTAATGCCTGTTAATAGAGTATCGCTTGAGAAGAGTATCATAATTAATGAAGTAAAACAGCTTGCATTAGAGAGTGGAATGGATATGGAAGTAGATGAGAATGTAGCAGAGATATTAGCATCTACATACCATGAGTTAAGAGAAGGTATATCATCAATGGGACACAGAATAGACAGATTGGAAAATGTTGTTATGAGTACTGCGGAAGCAGTTTCGGTATACTATCAGTCAATGATATCAGGATACTATTATGGTGATGGAGTTATTACAATGGATAGTCTCGTTCAGAATCTTGTAGGTGCAGTAACTAAAGACAGTAAGGATGAACTTGGCAAGATAAGAGATTATTTTAATACAGTAATAAGAGATAAGAGCGAAAAAGAAGGTGGATTATGGAGCGAATATTACAAAGCAGCGAAATGGCTGAGATAGTACTTATTCCGGTAAGACATCATTCACCGGCATGTTCATTGCATCTTAGGAATATGATTAAGAGAGAGAAACCGGATATTATACTGATAGAAGGACCAGAGAATGCTAATGAGCTTATAGATATAATCGCAGATGATACAACAAAACCACCATTTGCAATATATTATTCTTATAATGATAAAAAAGGAATAATATCAGATAAGAAGAATCAATATAAGTGTTATTATCCTTTTACAGACTATTCACCGGAATATGTCGCAATCACAGAAGCATACAGACTTTGTGCAAAAGTGAATTTTATAGATTTGACATATGCAGATATTATTAATAATCAACATGATGGAATGGGACTTCTTAAGGACGATGACAAGAATAATTATAATGATGATTATCTGCTTAGTAATAATGAATATATAGTAAGACTTTGTGAGAAAGCAGGAACTCGTAATTTTGATGAATTCTGGGAAAAATATTATGAGATTAATGGACTTATTAGGAGCGATGAGGAATGGTTTGAAAAGTTATATGAGTATTGTAAGATAGCAAGAGAGCATACTTTATATGAGACGCTTATTAAAGATGGTGATATAGCAAGAGAGATATGTATGGCATATAACATACTTAATGAAGCTGTTAATAACCCTTCATCAAAGATTATGGTAGTAACAGGTGGGATGCATACAGTAGCATTATATGACAGAATTACAAGAGGATATACAGCTGCCAAAAAAGAATATGATGATATTATGAGACATAGAATAAGCAATGATAATCAGGCAGTATATATTATAGCATATACAGAAGAAGCATTAGCATCGCTTAATGGTTATGCAAGTGGAATGCCATATCCGGGATATTATGAAGATATATGGAGACAGATTAGTCTTAATGAGAATGACACAGATACTGAAAACGCAGATAAGACAGAAGAATTGCAGATGATGGATGAATGTGATAATGCTGAATGCAGCAGTTATTATAACAGTGCTCTTTCATATATAGTGAATATAGCAAGAAAAATAAGAAAAGAAGATGGTGGATTATCAACAAGTGATGAGATATCAGCTTATACAATGGCAACAGGTCTTGCAAGATTAAGAGGTAAGGCAGCACCAGGTTCGTATGAGATATATGATGCTATTTTGTCATGCTATGTAAAAGGTGAAGTTACAACATGGGGAATGAAGCCGCTTGAGATACTTAAAAGTGAACTTACAGGAAAGAGAATCGGAAAGCTTGGTGATAGAGCCGGAATTGCACCAATTGTAGAGAATTTTAATGAATTATGCAAAAAATATAAAATAGATATAACATCTACAATAGAAAAAGAAAAAGTACTTTCATTCTATGCAAAAGATAGTCATAGAGAGATAAGTAGGTTCTTTCATAGACTGAGTTATCTGAAAGTGCCATTTGCAGTTATGACAAAAGGACCAAATCTTCAAAAAAGAACAGATAAGAATCTTGTAAGAGAGACATGGAGATATAAATGGAGTGGAAGTGTTCATGCAGCACTTACAGATGTATCAGTATATGGACAGACTATTGAAGAGGCAGCCGGTCTTATGGCAGAGAATGAACTTAAGAAGAATCTTAATGCAAAAGAGACTGCTATTTTATATACACATATATTTGAGATGGGGCTTATGAGATATGCAGGGCTTATGTCAGACAGACTTAAAGAGTCTGTTATAAAAGATAATGATTTTTATTCTTTATCAGAAGCACTTTCATATTTTGAAGTCTTAATTCAGATGTCATCATTATATTCTTTTGTCGGCGATATAGATGAAGTTACACGAGTAACAGTAAGAAAGATACTTATGGTTCTTAAAGATTATACAAGAATAAAAGATGAAGAACTTGAACTTTTGATGAATACAGTAAAACTTATATATCATCTTACAAGAGAATATGATTCCGACAATATACCGATTGCAGATATAGGAACATTCATTGATGTTCTTAAAGAGATGATAAAAGATACAGATATTAATCCAGGACTTAACGGATGCATATATGGAGTATTATATGCAACAGGAAGTGTGGATACTGATGTGGTTAAAAATGCAGCATTTGGATATCTTAGTGGAACCAGGGAACAGAATAAGAAAGTTGCTGCATTTTTCAGAGGACTTTTTTTCTCAGCAAGAGATATTGTATTTGCGGATGGAGAATTCATAGATATTATAGATAGTTTTTTTGAAAAAACACAGGCAGAAGACTTTATGCAGCTGCTCCCTGAGATAAGAATGGCATTTGCATTTTTTACACCATTAGAGATTGAGCGAATTGCAAAAACAGCTGCTATGATGCATGGAAAAGGCAAAGAAGAGATATTATATGAAGATGCAGTAGATACACAAGTATATGAGTATGGAAAAATGATAGATGAATATGTAATGTCAGAAAGTAAGGTGATAGACAGTGACAGATGATGAGATGGTGCTTAATAGATGGCGACTTGTACTTGGCAAGTTTGCAAAGACACAGATCGATTATACGCAGGATTCTAATGAGATACATTATATGGATATGGAAGAAGCTCTTGAATATATATATGGGAGAGAATATGGTGATATGGAAGAGAGTGGTGGAGGAAGTGGAAGATCTAGTCTTACAGTGCCGGAGTGGATATCTAAGATAAAGAAGCTGTTTCCTAAGGAAACTGTTGAGATAATGGAGCATCATGCACTTGATAGATATGGCATGAATGAACTTATAACAGATCCTGAAGTACTTGGTGAACTTGAACCAGACAGAGAACTTCTAAAGACTATATTATCTTTTAAGAATCTTATGAGTGGTGAAGTACTTGATATGGCTAAGAAGATAGTTGCCAAAGTAGCAGCACAGATAAGTGAAGAACTTGAAACGGAAGTAAAAAAAAGCTGTATAGGTAAGATTGACAGGACAAGGCGCAGCAATGTCAAGAGTATGCGTAACTTTGATATAAAACGAACTGTAAAAGCGAATCTTAAGAATTATGATATGGCGAATAAGAGGCTTGTAATAAAAGATCTGTATTTTAATTCTAATACAGTCAAATATAATGATTGGAATATAATAATATGTGTTGATGAGAGTGGCTCGATGTTAGATTCGGTAATACACAGTGCGATTATGGCAGGAATATTTGCTAAGATGCCAATGCTTAGAACAAGACTTGTAATATTTGACACAGAGATAGTGGATCTTAGTGATTATGTAGAAGATGCAGTTACAACACTTATGAGTATTCAGCTTGGCGGAGGAACGTACATATATAAAGCATTAAAGTATGCACAGACACTTATTAATGATCCTCATAAGACAATGGTTGTACTTATTACTGACTTGTATGAAGGCGGTGGATATAGTAATATGTATGCCACAGCAAGAGATATTATTGAGAGTGGTGCAAAACTTATAACACTTACAGCACTTGACCACGAAGCGACACCGGTATATGACAAAAAAGCAGCAGCAGTTATGGCAGATATAGGAGCTAATGTAGGTGCAATGACACCACTTCAGCTTGCAGATTATGTAGGAAGAATAATACAGGGAGCATAAGATGACACAGATAGAACAGATAATTAATGAGATAGATGATGATTATCTTATTGGAATGAGTAATAAAGGAACTGTAAAAAGAGCATATAAAGATCTTGAAAGTTGTGAAGTGAAAGTTACATGTGAAAGTGAAGATGATATATCAGCTGATGTAAGTGGAGAAAAGGTTGTGATTAAGAATCCACTTTTAGATAGTATATGTTCATGCCCTTCAAGAAGTATATGTAAGCATAGAATTATGGCAATTATCAGCATAAAAAAAGTATTGTCAGATGACAGTTCAAATAAGAAGGATGAAGTTAGTGATTGTATAGAAGAATGTAATAAAGATGCTGCTGATTCGATGGAAAATCGCTTAATTAATGACATTGCAAAAATTGATATTGCAAAGATTAAGAAAGTATTTACACCAAAACAGTTGAAAGATTTTGTAGCAACAATAGACAGAACTGATATATATGATATTAACTATGCTTCAGCAATTACATTTAAGATTAGAAAGACAGGAGAGCTTGTAAAACTTCTATTACCGCTTGAACATTCAACATGTACATGCAGTAAGACTGGATTGTGCGTACATAAAGCACAGGCAATGTTAAAATGTATGTATGATAAAAATATCATAACTATAGATAGTCTTAATCACAGTGAAGAAATGTATGCACAGTTTGACAGTAAAGATATAAAGCAAAATGCACAAATAATCATAGATATAATTGACAGGCTTATGAGAACAGGACTTACAAGAGTACCTGAAGATATAACAGATACATTTGAGAGAATTGCACTAATATGTCATAATGCGAGACTTGCAAGACAGGAGAATAATGCAAGAACAATATCGCAGATGTATAAGCAGTATTTTAAGAAAGATCTTTCTTTTAATATGGAGAGACTTCTTATGAGAATAATGATAATGTATAGAGATATGCAATTTTTCTTAGAGAGTAATGATATTAAGAAGATAGCAGACAGAGCAGGTGAATTAAGAAATGAATATAATTATAAGGGTGAACTTCATCTTATAGGAGTCAGTTATGAACATTTCTTAAGTAAAGCCGGATATGTAGGCGACAGAGTGTATTTTCTTGATATTCTTAATCGAAGATGGTATACATATACTTCTATGATGCCTATTTTTTATAACGATAAAGATAAAAATATACAATCAAGTACCGTTTATGGGACATATAACAGTGTAAACTCTAATACATGGGGACGGACATACAGTAGTATACAGTCACCATGGGGGATTGGCTGTTCGCTAAATGAACTTGCAGGTTATGAGATAGTGCTTGAGAATTCAAGATGCGACAGTGATAATAATCTGTCACAGACTAAGGAGTGTAGTGGCAGATTAGAGGGAGTAAGAAGACTTGATAAGGAACTTTTGAAGGGAATCTATTATGAGAGTTTTGACAAACTGTTTAAAGAACATGTTGTATATGGGAGTACGAAGATAAGAGATGCATTGGTATTTGTTAAAGCACATTCATTCAAGAAGCAGGATCTTAATCATAAGAATCAGGAATATAGCATTAAGCTGTATGATGAGAACGGAAAGAGAGTAACTGTTATGATAGTACAGGATGCTGTTACAGTAGATACAGTAAGAGAACTTAAGTTCTTGAAAGAGAATATAAGTTATGTATTCTTTGGAAGAATATATATACAGGATGGAGAGATATATATGTATCCAATAGATGTTATGAAAGAGAGTGAGTTTGAATGATTGAGAGAGAAGATTTGTTCTTAAGATATTTTAATGATGTAAAAAGCCTGCTTATGGACATCTTTCAGAGTGGATTTGATACTATAGGAGAAGGGACAGTAAAAGAGATTGAGCATTTAAGAGATGTGGCAATAAGATGTGGAATGAGTAGTTTGTCAAAACTTTTTGATAGATTAATTAAGACAGTAAGAGAAGATATGCATAGTATAGACAGTGGAGAGAGTATTACAATGGTATACTTTCAGATATTGCAATATATAGACTATGCACAAAACAAGGTTATGTATGATAAAGCTGAAAAGATATATTAGATAATTGCAAAGTTTCACAAATTGAGTGTAGAAACTAATTATGAATAATATATGAGAGGAATAATAAGGAGGAATAGATGTATGAGAGATATTTATACACAATTAAGAAAAGCAGGAGTAAGTGAACATGATATTGAGATAGGAAGAGAATATATTGAAGGAGAGGCAGATGCGTCTGTTCTTGATAGCCTTTCTCAGTATGATTTTGCTAATGTTAATTGTGAGATAACGACTGTAATTTATAATAGTCTATATAACATAAAACGTAAAGAAGAGTACAATATAGCAGAGAGATATCTAAGATATGCTTATGCACTTGGACATTGTACAGCATATAAGATAGTATCATATTATGTATATGCAGCTCTTGGTGAAGAAAAGAAGATATCATGTGGAGAGATAGCTCTTGTTCTTGTAATAGCTAATATTCAAAAAGAAGGTCATATGACTAACTATACGATTAGCAGAGAAGTACCAAGATTAATAGGTAAAGATAATGAACTTATTAAAAAAGCAATTGCACTTTTTGAAAAGGATAAAGAATATATTAAAAACACATCAGTTGACTATAGTTTTGTTAAGATGCAGCTGTATACGATTTATTTTGTACTAGAATATAATAGAGTAGCAAAAGAAAGTATGGAAGTACCATATTATGCAAGAAAAGTAATATTAGAAGATATTAAGAGTAATGAAGATGCAGCTATGCTAAAAGAATATGAGAATACTTTTATAGAAAATGTAGGGAGATTATTTGCCGGTACTCTTAATAAAACAGAAGAGAAGATGATAATAGATATATTAAGAGGTACAGTAAAAATATCTGATATGGATGATAGTATCAGAAGGCTAAAGTGGACTGATAATAAAGCAGGACGTGCATATATTGGTTCAGCTCTTGCTAATTTTACTCTATCACCAATATTTAAGAATATAATAACATTCTGTGTTGCACTAGATGAAAGTAAAGCATTAAGTTGTATTGCAGAAAATGATTATAGAGAAGACTTTGCAATTCGTGGTGGTAACTTTGATGATGAATTTGGAATTAATCCTATGACACTCATCAGATATGCAGCTGATAATTCAAAAGTTAATATTATAAGAAGACAGTATGAAAAACATAAAGATATGGTTATAGATGTATATAATCATCTTGATTATAAAAAAGGTGAAGAAGTACTAAAGATTATAAAGGAACTTGATGAAAAAGAGGCAGATAAGCTTGTTAAGAATGGTGAAGCGTTATTAAAGAGAAGAATAGCAAAGATTGCAATTGAACTTATAGGATGTGAAAGTGAAGTAAATGAATATCTATTTGGCAATGCAGATATATCAACACTCTATGAAGCTGAAGGCAGGATGAAGATGGGATATGCAGGGTATGGAAGTGCAGCTACATCATTGTGGGATTATATTGATAGATATGGTTATACTGATTTTGTAACAAGATGTCTTGTACTTGCAACATATACTAGAGATACATCCTGGTTTGCCGGAGTACTTACAAGAGCAGCGAAAGATAAGAATCAGCTAGACAGAATATATAGACAGCTTGTAAGCTCAGGAATAGATGCAATGCATCTTGTGAAAGCAATATCAGGAATAGAGTCATACTATACATATAACAAAAACTATATAGAAATATATAAAGAATATGAGATAGAATTATTCGCAGAACTGATGAAAAACAACAGAGAAGAATATGTTAATGCTTTTGCTAAAGCAGCTGTACCGGCAAGACTTATTGCATTTGAGATATACAAGAAGAATTCCGAAGAATATCATAATGAGATTCTTACATACTTTAAGGAGACAGCAGCTACAGTAAAAGAAGTATTTATAGAATATATGTCATCTAATATAGAATATAGAGATGAAGTAGCAAAGAGACTTGAATCTAAAAAAAGTGCAGAGAGAGAAACAGCAGCAAGAATACTAGGTGCGTATGGTGAAGATAAAGATATGGAGCTTATAAAAGCAGCATATGAAAAAGAAAAGAGCGAAAAGTTAAGATTAGTATTAGAAAAAATACTTGGTGAAGAGATTAATAGTAGCAAAGAAGAAGGTTCAGAGGAAGATATAATTAAGAAACTTTTAAAAGGTAATAAAAAGAGTATCTTTGAATGGGCTTATTCTACACCATTTTCAAAAGTGCATTATAAGAGCAGTTATAAGAATGGAGAAGTATGTGAAGATGAATACATTCAGGCGATTCTTGTAGCTTATGCATCAGTTACACCGGCAGGGATAAGCAAGACAGGTGCAAGACTTGCAGATAATCTTGATGAGAAGGAACTTGCAGTCTTTATGAATGAATTATTTGATAAATGGGTTGAACTTGGTGCACAATCTAAGAAGAGATGGGTATTATATGCCACATCAGTTCATGGTGGTAATGATATGGTTAAGAAACTTAATATGCATATTAAGGAATGGTCGGCAGCATCAAGAGGAGCGATAGCAGCAGAAGCAGTATATGCACTTGCTCTTAATCCATCTCCACAGGCACTTCTTATAGTAGATTCACTTGCAAGAAAGTTCAAGTTCAAGCAGGTTAAGAATGCAGCAGGCAACGCACTTACTTATGCAGCAAAACAGCTTGGAATAACAAGAGCTGAGTTAGAAGACAAGATAGTACCAACACTTTCTTTTAACAGCAATATGGAGAGAGAGTTTGACTATGGAATTAGAAAATTCAAAGTAGTATTAACACAGACACTTGCACTTGAAGTCTATGATGAAAAAGGTAAGAAACTTAAGAATCTTCCATCACCGGGTGTTAAAGATGATGCAGAGATTGCAAAGGTATCATATGAGGAGTATAAAGAGCTTAAGAAACAGTTAAAGACTGTTGTTGCAAGTCAGAAGATGAGACTTGATGAAGCATTATCCGTTAATAGAACGTGGACAACAGATAAATGGAGAGAATTATTTGTTGATAATCCTATAATGCATCAGTTTGCAACTGGATTAATCTGGGGCATATATGAAGATGCAAGACTTACAGATACATTCAGATATATGGAAGATGGCACATTTAATACAATAGATGAAGAAGAGTATAATCTTGATGAAGCAAATGGTCAGATAGGACTTGTACATCCAATAGAGCTTACAGATGAACAGATAAGTAAGTGGAAAGAACAATTAGAAGATTATGAGATAACTCAGCCATTAGAACAGCTAGACAGAGAAGTATTTAAAGTGACAGAAGAAGAGAAAAAGTCAAAAGAACTTGTAAGATATGCAGGAATTATAATTAATGATCTTACACTTACAGGAAGAATGACTAAGCTTGGATGGTATAAAGGTTCAGTGATTGATGGAGGTGGATTCACAGACTTCTACAGAGAAGATGGAGACTATGGAGTAGAACTAAGTTTTGAAGGTGCGTATGTAAGTCCGTTTGGTGAGAGTACGACAATCTATGAGACAAGATTCTATAAAGCCGGAACAGTAGAGAGAGGTTCTTATGTATATGATTATGCTGATGATAAGAAAGCGATAGAACTTGGAGATATTCCGGAGAGATATTTTTCAGAGATAGTGCTTCAGTTAAAACAGGTAACAACAGGATGTGAAGACAAAGATAAAGACTGGAGAAAACATAAATAAAATTTATAATAAAAATAAAATAGGGGGTTGACATATCTGCTTTATAGTGATAGAGTGTTAGCAGAAAGAAAAACCGATGAACAAGAAGAGTAATTAATCAGATTTCATTTTCAGAGAGCTGTGATGGTGAGAAGCAGTATTGGAACAGTTAATGAATGGACTTGTGAGGGCAGATTGAAACTTCATTAAGAAGGAGTAGTGGCTGACGGGAACCCTGTCCGTTATCAGTGGGGAGCATATGATTGTATGTGAATGAGAGGATGTTATTATACATCAATATGGGTGGTACCGCAGAAGTTACAGGCTTTTGTCCCATACGAATATATAAGTTCGTATGAGACAGAAGCCTTTTTTATATACTTAGGATTATCCCCTGTTCTCCATTTGTATACTAAAAGCGTTTCTAAACTACAATAATTAAAACAATAACGCAGAGATAACAAGGAGGAATTTTTTATGATTAAGGAAGCAATTCAGACAGCAGTAGAAGGTAAAGATTTAACAAGTGATACAGTAAGAGAAGTAATGGATGAGATAATGACAGGTAATGCTACAGAGACAGAGATGGCAGCCTATCTTACAGCACTTAGAATGAAAAAAGAGACAATAGAAGAGATTACTGCATCAGCACAAGGTATGCGAGAACATGGAGTTAAGCTTAATCATAAAGGTGATTTGTTAGAGATAGTAGGAACAGGTGGAGATAAGGCATTCACTTTTAACATATCAACAATATCATCTTTTGTAGTATCAGCAGCAGGAATACCGGTTGCAAAGCATGGTAACAGAAGTGTATCAAGTAAATGTGGTGCAGCAGATGTACTTGAATCATTGGGAGTTAATCTTAATGTTGATACAGATAAGAATGAGAAGATACTTGATGAGATAGGAGTATGCTTCATGTTTGCACAGAAGTATCATTCATCAATGAGATATGTTGGTCCGGTAAGAAAAGCACTTGGAATAAGAACAATATTCAATATTCTTGGACCACTTGCCAATCCGGCAGGAGCTAATATGCAATTACTTGGTGTATATGATGAAGCACTTATAGAGCCAATGGCAAAAGTACTTAAGAATCTTGGAATCAAGAATGCGATGGTAGTAAGAGGTGATGATGGACTTGATGAGATAACTCTTACAACAACAACCAAAGTATGTGAGATAAGAGATGGCTTATTTAGATCATATATACTTGATCCTAGAGATTATGGATTAGAATTATGTGATCCTAAGGATCTTGTCGGTGGAGATCCTAAAGCTAACAAAGATATTGCAATAAGTATATTAAAAGGTGAAAAAGGACCAAAAAGAGATGTTGTAATACTTAATTCAGCTGCATGTATACATATAGCAACAGGCAAAGAGATAAAAGAATGTATAGACATAGCAAGAGATATGATAGATTCAGGTAAAGCATACGAACAGCTTGCAAAACTTGTAAAGCTTACTAATGAGTAGGATGGTGAAGTGATGATACTTGATGAGATTGCCAATAAGACCATTATAAGAGTAGAAGAAGCTAAAAAGAGAATATCATTAGATGAGATGAAAGCTAAAGCAAAAGCTATGAATAGTGATACAGGATATCCTTTTTACAAAGCATTGCAAAAAGAAGGAATATCATTCATCTGTGAAGTAAAAAAAGCATCACCGTCAAAAGGAATAATAGCCAAAGATTTTCCTTATATTGATATTGCAAAATCTTATGAAGAAGGCGGTGCATCAGCAATATCAGTGCTTACAGAGCCATATTACTTCTTAGGTTCAGATGAATATCTGAAAGAGATAAAAAAGAATGTATCAATACCGGTTCTTAGAAAAGATTTTACAGTTGATGAATATCAGATATATGAAGCAAAAGTAATTGAAGCAGATGCAGTCTTACTTATATGTTCATTGCTTGATAAAGAGAGACTTAATAAGTATCTTAAGATATGTAAAGAACTTGGACTAAGTGCACTTGTTGAAGCACATACAGAAGAAGAGATAGACAAGGCAGTAAGTTTAGGAGCACAGATAATAGGAGTTAATAATAGGAATCTTAAAGATTTTACAGTTGACTTTGATAATTGTAAAAGACTTAAGAGCATGATACCACAAGATGTAATATATGTCGCAGAAAGCGGTGTATCATCAGTGGAAGATGTAAGAAGTCTAAAAGAAGCAAATGTTGATGCAGTTCTTATGGGAGAATTCTTAATGAGAAGCACAGACAGAGTTAAGACACTTACAGAACTTAGACAGATATAATATTAATTATAGAGGACTTTAGGAGGATAATGAGATGTCAAAAGGAAGATTTGGTATTCATGGAGGTCAGTTTGTACCGGAGACACTTATGAATGCAGTTAATGAATTAGAAGAAGCTTATGAAAAATACAAAAATGATCCGGAATTCGTAGAAGAAGTTAACCAGTTATTCAAAGAATATATAGGAAGACCATCATTGTTATATTATGCTAAGAATATGACTGAGGATCTTGGAGGAGCTAAGATATATCTTAAGAGAGAGGATCTTAATCATACAGGTTCACACAAACTTAATAATGCACTTCCACAGGTTCTGCTTGCTAAGAAGATGGGCAAGACAAGAGTTATAGCAGAGACAGGAGCAGGTCAGCATGGTGTGGCAACAGCGACAGCAGCAGCACTTCTTGGACTTGAATGTGAGATATTCATGGGTAAGGAAGACACAGACAGACAGGCGCTTAATGTATTTAGAATGAGATTACTTGGTGCTAAAGTTCATGCAGTAACAAGTGGAACACAGACATTAAAAGATGCAGTTAATGAGACAATGAGAGAATGGACTAAGAGACTTGATGATACACATTATGTATTAGGTTCAGTAATGGGACCACATCCATTCCCAACAATAGTAAGAGATTTTCAGAGTGTAATTAGCAAAGAGATCAAAGCTCAGATGTTAGAAAAAGAAGGCAGACTTCCAGATGTTGTAATGGCATGTGTTGGTGGTGGAAGTAATGCTATTGGAGCTTTTTATGATTTTATAGAAGATAAAGAAGTAAGACTTATAGGATGTGAAGCAGCCGGAAGAGGAATTAATACTAAAGAGACAGCAGCGACAATATCAACAGGAAGCCTTGGCATATTCCATGGAATGAAGTCATACTTCTGTCAGGATGAATATGGTCAGATTGCACCTGTATATTCAATATCAGCAGGACTTGATTATCCTGGAATCGGGCCGGAACACGCTAATCTATATGATACAAAAAGAGCAGAATATGTTCCTGTAACAGATGATGAAGCAGTTGCAGCTTTTGAATATCTGTCAAGAACAGAAGGAATAATTCCGGCAATTGAGTCAGCTCATGCAGTAGCACATGCAATTAAGATTGCACCTACAATGCCAAAAGATAAGATAATAGTAGTTAATCTCTCTGGAAGAGGAGATAAAGATGTAGCCGCAATAGCAAGATATAAGGGGGTAGAGATCTATGAATAATTCAATAGAAAGAGCATTTGCAAAAGGAAAAGCATTCATACCATTTATAACAGCAGGAGATCCTGATCTTGATACAACAGAGAGATTAATCTGTGCAATGGCAGAGAACGGTGCAGACTTAATCGAGATTGGAATACCTTTTTCAGATCCTGTTGCTGAAGGACCTGTTATACAAAGAGCAAGTGAGAGAGCACTTGCAACTGGAATAACAACAGATGACATTATGGATATGGTAGAAAGTGTAAGAAAAAAGACAGATGTGCCACTTGCATTTATGACATATATTAATCTTATATTCACTTATGGTGCAGACAGATTTATGAAAAGATGCAAAGAATTAGATATTGCAGCAGTTATAATTCCGGATATTCCATACGAAGAAAAAGCAGAACTTACACCTTCATGTAAAAAATATGGTATAAAACTTATCTCACTCATTGCACCTACTTCAAAAGACAGAATTAAGATGATAGCAAAAGAAGCAGAAGGATTCATCTATTGTGTATCATCAATGGGTGTAACTGGAATGAGAAGTGAGATGAATAAGCACATATCTGATATGATAGACAGTGTAAAAGAGGTTAATGACATACCATGTGCAGTAGGATTTGGTGTATCAACACCAGAGCAGGCAGCAGAATATGCCAAATATGCAGATGGAGTTATCGTTGGAAGTGCAGTTGTGAAGATTGTGGAAGAATATGGTAAAGACAGCATAGAACCAGTGTCAGAGTATATTAAGAGTATGAAGGAAGCAGTATCAGAAGCACTTGTTGCAACAGCATAGACAATAATATGAAGAATAGAAAACTATAAGATGCAAGAATTATGGTAAATGATACAAAATGAACATGATTATAGATGCCTTTTAGGAATTCTTAAAAGGCATTTATTTTTTGGCAATATGGCATATAAAGAGCATTTGTAAGATATCTGGTAATTAAAAAAAATAATGAACTGGATATTGATATTTTTTCATCAAACTAATATAATTTGAGTATAACCGGTAATCCGGAATTTTTTGAGTAAACAGGAGGTAAGTAACGTTGAACAGAACTAGAAAAACAATGGATGGTAACACAGCAGCAGCTCATGTATCATATGCATTTACAGATGTTGCCGCAATTTATCCAATCACACCATCATCTACTATGGCTGAAGTAACAGACAAGTGGGCAGCAGATGGACTTAAGAACATGTTTGGAGAAGAAGTAAAAGTAGTTGAGATGCAATCAGAGGCCGGAGCAGCAGGTGCCGTACATGGATCACTTGCAGCAGGAGCTCTTACAACAACATTTACTGCTTCACAGGGATTATTATTAATGATTCCTAATATGTACAAGATAGCAGGTGAACTTTTACCTGGAGTTATCAATGTTTCAGCAAGAGCACTTGCAACACATGCACTTTCAATATTTGGAGATCATTCTGATGTATATGCATGTCGTCAGACAGGTTTCGCAATGTTATGTGAAGGTAATGTGCAGGAAGTAATGGATCTTACTCCAGTTGCTCATCTTGCAGCTATCAAAGGAAGAGTTCCATTCCTTAACTTCTTTGATGGATTTAGAACATCACATGAGATTCAGAAGATTGAACAGTGGGATTATGAACAGTTAAAGAGCCTTACAGATTTTGATGCAATAGATGAATATAGAAGAAGAGCCCTTAATCCAGAACATCCGGTTCTTCGTGGTTCAGCACAGAACCCTGATGTATTCTTCCAGGCAAGAGAAGCATCTAACCCATATTATGAAGCTATACCTGATCTTGTTAATGATTATATGGATAAGATCAATAAGATGATAGGAACAGACTATGCTCCATTTAACTATTATGGTGCAAAAGATGCAACAAAAGTAATCGTAGCAATGGGTTCAGTATGCGATACAATTGAAGAGACAATAGATTATCTTGTAGAGAAAGGTGAAAAAGTAGGTCTTATCAAAGTAAGATTATACAGACCATTCTCAGCAAAATACTTATTAAATGTACTTCCAAAGACAGTTAAAAATATAACAGTTCTTGACAGAACAAAAGAACCAGGTGCAATAGGCGAACCATTATTCCTTGATGTAGTAGCAGCATTAAAGGGTTCTGAATTCGAGAGCGTTCCTGTATTCAATGGCAGATATGGTCTTGGTTCAAAAGATACAACACCTGCACAGATAATTGCAGTATATAGAAATGAAGAGAAACAGAGATTTACAATTGGTATCAATGATGATGTAACACATCTTTCACTTGATATTAAAGAGAATCCTAATACAACACCAGAGAGTACAATAAGCTGTAAATTCTGGGGACTTGGTTCAGATGGTACAGTTGGTGCTAATAAGAACTCAATTAAGATCATTGGTGATCATACAGATATGTATGCACAGGCATATTTTGATTATGATTCTAAGAAGTCAGGCGGTGTTACAGTATCACACTTAAGATTTGGACACAGCCCAATCAAATCAACATATCTTGTTAATAAAGCTAACTTTGTAGCATGTCATAATGAGTCATATCTATCAAAATATCATATGGTAGAAGACTTAAAAGATGGAGGAACATTCCTTCTTAACTGCAGTTACGAAGGTGAAGAAGTTGAGAAACATCTTCCAAACAGTGCTAAAAAATATATGGCAGAACATAATATTAAGTTCTATGTAATTAATGGTATCAAGATTGGTAAAGAGATTGGACTTAATACAAGAATTAATACAGTACTTCAGGCAGCATTCTTCAAACTTGCAGGTATTATTCCTGTAGAAGATGCAGTTAAATATATGAAAGACAAAGCAACAGAGACATACGGCAGAAAAGGTGAAGCTATCGTTAAGATGAACCATGATGCTATCGACAGAGGTATCAATGAAGCAGTTGAATATCCTGTTAATCCAGATTGGAAGAATCTTCCTGATGATGAAGAGACATCAGCTAATGTAGAAGGAAGACCAGAAGTTGTAGATTATGTTAATAAGATCATGAATAAAGTAAATGCAAAACTTGGAGATACACTTCCTGTTTCAGCATTTAAGGGAATTGAAGATGGTACAGTAGTTCAGGGTAGTGCAGCTTATGAAAAACGTGGAGTTGCAGTAGATGTTCCAGAATGGGATCCAGAGAAATGTATTCAGTGTAATATCTGTTCTTATGTATGTCCACATGCAGCTATAAGACCTGTGGCTATGACAGAAGAAGAAGCAGCTAATGCACCAGAAGGAACTAACCCACTTAACATGATGGCAATGCCAGGATACAAGTTTGCAATCTCAGTAAGTGCACTTGATTGTACAGGATGTGGATCATGTGTTAATGTATGTCCTGGTATGAAAGGCAACAAAGCACTTTCAATGAAACCAATCGAGACACAGTTAGACAAGCAGGCTGTATTCGATTATGGTGTGAAATTACCAGATAAGACAGAAGTACTTAACAAGTTCAAAGATAACACAGTTAAAGGAAGCCAGTTCAGACAGCCATTACTTGAGTTCTCAGGTGCATGTGCCGGATGTGGTGAGACACCTTATGCGAAACTTGCAACACAGTTATTTGGTGATAGAATGTATATTGCTAATGCAACAGGATGTTCATCTATCTGGGGTGGTTCATCACCTTCAACACCTTATACAGTTAATAAAGCAGGTAAAGGTCCAGCATGGGCTAACTCATTATTCGAAGATAATGCAGAATTTGGATATGGTATGCTCCTTGCACAGCAGGCAATGAGAAACAGTCTTAAGAATAAGATTGCAAAACTTGCTGAGAATGCAGATAAAGCAGAAGTAAAAGAAGCATGTAATGCATATGTTGATACATATAATGATTCATGTGAGAATGCAGTTGCAACAGAGACACTTGTAAAAGTACTTACAGAATGTGGATGCGATGAAGCTAAGAATATTCTTAAAGATAAAGACTTCTTAACTAAGAAATCACAGTGGATATTCGGTGGTGACGGATGGGCATACGATATCGGCTTTGGTGGACTTGACCATGTAATCGCAAGTGGACAGAATGTTAATATTCTTGTATTTGATACAGAAGTATATTCTAACACAGGCGGACAGTCATCAAAATCAACTCCAGTTGGTGCAGTTGCCAAATTCGCAGCAGCAGGTAAATCAGTTAAAAAGAAAGATCTTGCACAGATAGCTATGAGCTATGGTTATGTATATGTAGCTCAGGTATCACAGGGTGCAGATTATGCACAGTGTATTAAAGCATTCAAGGAAGCAGAGAGCTATGATGGTCCATCAATTATCATCGCATATGCTCCATGTATCAACCATGGTATCAAAGGTGGTATGAAGGGTGCTCAGACAGAAGAGAAGAATGCAGTATTATCAGGATATTGGAACTTATTCAGATTCGATCCAAGACGTGCAGATAATGGAGAGAATCCATTCGTTCTCGACAGCAAAGAGCCAACAGAGAATTATCAGGACTTCATCAGAAATGAAGTAAGATATACATCTCTTGAGAGACAGAATCCAGAGAGAGCAGCAGAATTATTTGCTAAAGCAGAACAGAATGCTAAAGATAAATATGAAGCACTTAAGAAAAAAGCTGAGAAATAGATAGCAGTAAGAAATATAGATTAATGTCAACAAATATATTAAAACTAATCGCATTAATATGTATGTTGCTGGATCATATAGCAGAGTTTTCACCTGATTGTCCGGTATGGTTTGAGTATATAGGCAGAATAGCAGCCCCCATATTCTTTTATTGCAGTGCATGGGGGCTGCATTATACACACAATAGGATAAGTTATACAGTAAGGTTGTACGTATTAGGAATTGTGATGTCAATAGGAGACATAATAGTTGCATGTGCTCTGAAAAACGAAGTTATTTTTGCTAATAATATATTTACAACACTTTTCTTAGGGTGTGCGATAGTACTCTTGCTTAATAAGGCTGTTGACTGCAAAAAGAAAATTCTACTTGGAATAGCACTTATTATTCAACAGATAGTAGCATTTATATTCTGTTTTATATTAGCAGAAAAGTTAGGATTCCCTGGCTTTGTAGATATGTATATGCTATATCATGCATATGGAGCAATATTTGGAAGTGCGATATTTACAGAAGGAAGTATTGGCTTTGTGTTATTTTTTGTAATAATGTATTATCTAAAAGATAAGAAGGCATACTTAACGGGATTTATGCTGATGTTTGCACTTGTTATTGAGTTTATGGTTCGAAGAACATACTATATGAGAGGTCCTGCGTCTTATTTAATTCCATATAGTTCATTCCAATGGATGATGATTATGGCAGTTCCATTTATATGGTTATATAATGGAAAAAAAGGAAAAGGAAATAAATGGTTCTACTATGTGTTTTATCCAACACATATATGGATTCTTTGTATAATTAATAATATCTAAATATAGAAAAGATGGTCGCTTTGTACGACCATCTTTTTTGCTATAATAAAGAAAAAATAACAAAATTGTAAAAAAATGTAAGAAAAAGTTAATAATTTGTAAAAAAAATAAAAAAATGATAAAGAAAAATGTGCTATTATATTATCATACAAATGTATCTGCAGAAACAATGTATAAAAACTATACAAAAGGAGAGATTTACATAATGAGTAAAATCAATAAAAGATTTTTCAATGCAATACTTTTTGTAGGTGTAGTTTTTTTAGGACTTACAATAAAAGATGATCTAGTACAGGCAGGACAAAACTTAGGAGACTATCATGATAGGGCTTTTGCAATCTAGTATGATGGTGGCGGTGGTGATGTTATGCCAGCAAAGAGAAGAAAATACAACTCAACCAGTATTTATACAAAGGATAATGATAATGTTGTTGATTGGTTTGTTACACCAGTTGCTGTGGTAAATAATCGAACAATAGATTGTCATGTAGGTAATTATGCTACATATGTGCCATGTAATCAGGGGACATATGTTCAAAATTTGGTGAATGAAAGAGGATATGAATATTGTTCTCTTTGGATTACACCTTCGGTTCATTATCCATGCCTAATAAAAGGTGTTTGGAGTCCTGATAGTATTTAGTGCTAAATAAAGAAATTGAGAACAAAGATACATTTACAAGAAGATAAATAATGGAAAACAAAAGATTAATAAAGAATAAAGTGAGTATAGTAATGGTATCGTCAATTAGTTTTGGCGTATATCATTACTATACATTAATATATATCAGAGGAGAGATGATAGAATGAAAAACAAAAAGACAGCAACAATTGCATTTGGAGGTATAATTATCATAGTTGCACTTGTATGTGTTGTTGTTAATGTGACTAAAGGAAAGAATAATGACAACAATACAACATTTTCAAGTGGAGTGGCAGCTAGTGAAGAGAATAGTAGTGGAGAAGCTACAGATGAACAGACAGAAGTTGTCGATAACACAACAGCAACAGATGATAGTAATAGTGATGCGGCGCTCAAATTCTACAATATAGGCGATAGAATTCCATTAGTCTTTCCAGAGATGGGAGATATAAAAGATTATGAGATAGAAGTTGTTATTAATTCTATTAAAAAAGTTGATGAACCATCAAAAGGTGTGTATCTCTTTGATTATATAAGAGATATATATGAAGGATACAGACAAGATGGACAGGATAATTATATGCTTGTTGAAGCAAATATAACAATCTATAATAAAGATGAGAATATAGAACTTTTTGATACTGAAATGTTTGGATTTAAGGATTACATAATTGATGATACAGAGTATACTGATTATAGGAATGAGAGGGATAGCTATGATGTAATTGGATACAGTCTTGATGATGATGCATCGGATAAAGATTCACTTTTTATCTCAATACAGCCAAGAACACAGATTAATATAACATTGGCATATTTAATCGAAAAAGAAGAATTAGAAAATGGAATATTCGATATTAACCCAACTGGAAACATGAAATTTGATAATTACAGGAGACGATTACATGCAACGATTGAAGAATAATAGTATATATACTGTTGAGATTAAGAGGGCATTTTTGAATAAGAAGATGTTAATAGTATTGTTAAGTGGTTTTGTAATTGCTATATGGAATTTTATTCAATATGGTCTTAAGTACAGTAGAGATATTGATGAAGTTATTAATATAGAGATTAATAAAGGAATGAAAGTATATCCAACATCAGCATTCATGAGCTGGATGGGTGCGAATACAATTAATATTCAGGGTTTTGTATATTGTCTTATAATACCACTTTTAGCAGCTATTCCATATGCAATGAGCTATTATGAAGACAGAAAAAGTGGTTATTTAAAAAATATTGTTATAAGAGGTGAATACAAAGAATATCTAAAGGCTAAGATGCTTAGCGTATTTCTTACAGCAGGTGTTGTAACAATATTGCCAATGATTCTTAATCTTATGCTTAACCTCATGGTGCTTCCAGGAATAAGACCAGAGATAACTTCTGACAGATATATGATGAGAGCAGGAGGGATGATGGCAGAACTGTTCTATAAGAATGTATATATCTATTATGCAATATATTTTCTCATAGATTTTGTATATGTTGGAGTGCTTACGCTGTCTGCACTTGTTGTATCAACATTTGCCAAGAGCGGATTCATTGCAGGACTTACACCTTTTATAATATCAATGGTACTGTATCCGGTGTTTGGATATCTTAATAAAGCCAGTTTTATTCCATGTTACATTCTCAATCCTGCATTCAGGAATAATGCGATTGTAATATTGGCAGAGATAATCCTGCTTACAGCTTATGCTGTTACCGGTTTTTATTATACAGAGAAGAATTCAGACATAATGTAGAAGAATGGAGAAGACAGGATGAAGATAGAGATAAAAAATTATTCTAAGAAGATTGATAGTAATGTAGTTCTTGATAATATAAATGCGACTTTGGAATCGGGAAAAGTCTATGGCTTTAAGGGAAAAAATGGTTCAGGTAAGACTATGCTTATGAGAGCAATATGCGGTCTTATAAGTCCAACGGAAGGTGAAATTGTGATTGATGGAAAAGTGATTCGCAAGGATATTACTTTCCCAGAGAGCCTTGGCATTCTGATTGAGAATCCGGGTTTTCTGGCAGATTATACAGGATTCGATAATCTTAAGATGTTAGCTGATATTAAGGGGATTGCTTCGGAAGATGATATAAAAGAAGCGATAAGGATGTCAGGTCTTGATCCTGATGATAAGAGAAAATATAGAAAGTATTCGCTTGGAATGAAGCAGAAGCTTGGAATTGCGGCAGCATTCATGGAGAATGCAAGTCTTATAATTCTTGATGAACCTACGAATGCACTTGATGAGGACAGCGTAAGTGAATTCTTTGAAAGAGTGCGCAAAGAGCGTGAAAAAGGCAAGCTCATAATACTTTCGTGCCATGACAGTGAAGAATTGTATAAGATATCTGATGAGATTTTATACATTGAAAATGGAAGACTGAAAGGAAGTGAGAAGTTGAATGTCGGACAGAATAATTAAGAGAAAAATAATATCAATTGTAGTATGTGGAATGATTTTCTTAGCAGTATGGCTTTTCTTTTTTATAAGAATTAATAGCAGGTATGGTCAGATAAAGGATGAAGTCTATAAGAAGGGCGAGACATTTAATCTTAATGGTGTGGATTATACATATAAGGGAACACAGTATTGTAAGGGCGCAGATGTTGAGAATATGGTAGATATGGCTAAGATGGGAATGAGAAGTGATGACATAATAGTTATAACGGAGTTAGAAGCTACTAACAGCAGTGATGAGAGCAAGATGGTTCTTTTTGATGATAAGAGTCTTGAGAAGGACAGATGTATTGCAGCATCAGTTGATATGCAGATATATTATGCTATGAATGAAGTTGGAATTGAATATAATATAGATGCTGGAGAGACAGTTAATGTGAAGATACCATACCGTTTTACGACCGATGATTTTACAGATAATGAGAAGAACAGTATCGAAAATGTTCCATTTAAACTGGTTACAAGTCTCTATCCAGTGAAAAAATCAATAGATATCACGAGAGTGGCAGGTGAATAATATGAAGACGTTAAGAAGAGAGATGGCTAAACAGCGTGACATAGTTACAGCACGTCTTAGTATACTTGTATTTGGAATAATAGTATATCTATTCATATTAAGCCGAATGATTAATTTTACATGCAGTCTTAATTATTCACAGGGCGTGGTGACGAGTATGGCTGATATGATAAAGTCATCTCTGTATAGGCAGACAGTATTCTTCGTATATATTCCGGTTTTTTTAATATATGTATATGCGATGACAGTGCGTGAGATTCAAAGTGGACGAATAGTTATGTTTGTTAACAATAAAAATTATGCAAGAACACTTTTGATGGAAAAGATATTGTGTGTTGTCTCATTTGCCGTATTAATTGCAGCAGCGTCAGGTATTCTGTCTTATATTGTATCTGGTGGGAAGAGAATGATTAATTTTGATGTTGTTTCAAGTGCTTATTTTAAAGAAACTGGTGATGTAAGCAGTGTATCATTTGCAGAATTTGAGATTAGATATCTATTATATATGACTGCCTTTTTTTACTGCGTTGCATCAGTTTATGATATTATAAGGCTATTCACCGGTAAGTTTGTGTTATCGTATATATTATGTGTTGTTGCAGGGATAATAGTCGAGTTCTTGAAGGCTGACAGCGTTATCTCATTCAATTATACCAATATAGGCAGCCTTAAAGTCATAATCATAATGTGTATTGTGGCGGTAGTTCTAAGTGCAGTTGAATATGCTACTATATATTTGGCAATGAAGGGACGTGACTTCTTATGAAAAATCTGATAAGACACGATTGGTGTAATGGAATAAAAAGGCAAAAAATGTTATTAACAGGTCTTGTGGTATTAACTTTTATTAACTGTATTATGATATGGTTAAGGATTGGCAAAGTGTCTGAGAGTAGTGCAGGACTGTCAGATTATCTGTATGGTGTATATGGTGGAGAGAGAAGCCTTGAAGCGATGACTATATCAGAGATTATAAGATTACCTGTACCATGGATGGTGATGATTTTGTGTATTCTTATTCCAATGGTAGAATATCCACTAAGAGATCTTAGAGAATCAGGCAGATATAGTATTGTAAGATGTAGAAATATAGCACATTGGTGGTATTCGAAGATGGTATGGTGCGTTCTTTATAATATGATTACACATATAGTGATTATAATTACATGTCTTATATCAACTTTAGTATTTGGTGGGATAAATAGTGGTTTTCATTCAGAATTTTTTGAAAAAAGAGATGATATAATATTTGCTATTAATAATGTTAATAAAAATCTTAACATAGATATTATTCATTATGTGAGTATAAGTATTATAATCATGCTTTTGCTATCGTTGTTTTTTATGGCATTTGCTTATATAACTAGTCAGATGGTGGGGATGATAGCAAGTATTATATGTATATGTCTGTCTGTTTTTTATAAAAGTGATTACTTTTCTTTTAATCAGACTATGATAGCAAGAACAGCAGTTGTAGATGCTGTTAATATAGTGCCAGGCATAGGAGTAGCTTTTATACTCATGGCACTGGCTAATCTTATCGCTATTAAAATAATTAAGAAAAGAGATATATATTAAGAAGTGTATTATATACATGTATTCCGGCGATATGAAGCCATAATGCTTCTGCACCAGTTGAAGCTCCGTATGAATGTGCTTCGTAGCAATTTAACCTAATAAATCAACAATTTTAAATCTTGTATCACACTATGAAAAGGCTTATGATATAATTATGACTAACACGTTTCATCCATGGGAAGGCGAAGAAGGAAAGATATCTACACAGTATAAAATAGCACTTATACAGATGGCAAAAGAAGATATTGTTAAAGAGAGATATGAAAAAGCAATAGAGTGTCTAAAAAAAGCTGACCATGGAAGTAGTGAAGCTGCAGAGAGCAGGAAGATTATGAAAAACATAGTTTCGTAATTACCTGAAGAAATTAACGTTTGTAAGGAGACATATATGAGGAAGATTGATTTAGCGGGAGAATGGCTTATAAGGGATACAAACGACGAATATACAATTGATATAAAATTACCGTCTACAACAGAACTGTCAAAGATTGCATTTGAAGGAATTAACTATGAATGTGAGAAAGAGCATCTAAGAAGACTATATTATGTTAATCGTAATATTTTTTATAAAAAACAGATATATATTGATGAATATTTTGCAGACAGGCCACTTGAGATTAATCTTGAGAGAAGTAAATATACTAAGATATATATAGATGGTGAACTTGCATCATTCTCACATGATACAGTTGTTATGCAACATCATAAGATTAAGAGACTTACAAGAGGTATGCATGAACTTATAATAGCGATTGATAATAATCTTGCAATACATGAAGATTTTGATGAAGGCTTTCTTAATGGGCATCAATATACTGACCATACACAGACTAACTGGAATGGAATTATGGGGCAGATGTATATATGCGTTGACGGTGAACGAAAAGAAAAAGAGATTATGCTTAAGGATAATATTACTGTTAAAGATAATAAGATCTATGATAATGGAAAGCGTATAAGCCTTAGAGGTAATCTTGACTGCGCAATCTATCCAAGAACGGGAGTATGTCCTTTTACAAAAGAAGAATGGAAAGATATATTCAGAATATACATAGAGTATGGAATGAATCACTGTCGTTTTCATTCATGGTGTCCACCAGAATGTGCATTTGAAGCAGCAGATGAGTTAGGAATATATCTTCAGGTTGAGATGTCAGCATTTGCTATGGAATTATACAAAAAAGGTGACAGGAGATATAATCCGACAATATATAACTATTTCTATAATAATGGAAGCAAGATACTAAAAGAATATGGCAACCATAAATCTTTTATCATATTTGCAATAGGTAACGAGCTTAAGGGCGATATAAAAGCATTTGAAGAGCTTGTTAGTGAATTAAAAAAAATAAGAAGTGATATTCTTATAACAGGTGGAGCTAATAATTTCCTTGAACAGCCGGTTACCGGTGTTAATGATGATATATGGATAACAATGAAGACGGCTGTTGGAAGTAATATACGAGGTTCATTCTCTAATGGAGATCTTCCACTTGGAAGACTTCAGAGAAAAGAGAGATTGTCTACTGACTGGGATTATGAAAGAGAAGCGGCTATATCACAAAAACCTTTGATATCACATGAGACAGGACAGTATGAGATATGCCCTGATATAACTGAGGAAGATAAGTATATAGGTCCACTTGTACCAGATGAGTTAAAAGATTATGGTGCAAGACTTATTGAATGTGGAAGGTATGACAGATGGAAAGATTATTTTGTTAATTCTGGTAAGCTTACAGCATTTTTGTATAAAAATGAGATAGAAGCAATATTAAGAACAGATGGATTATCAGGATTTCAGCTTCTTGGACTTAATGATTTTCCGGGACAAGGGATGGCACTTGTTGGGATACTTAATAGCTTTTACGAGAATAAAGGAATTATAAGTGCAAAAGAATGGCGTGAATTCTGTAATGATACAGTGATATTGCTTAAATTCGATTCTTATGTATATGAAAAAGGTGACATAATAAAAGTTAGTGCAATGCTTTATAATTATTCTGATATAGATTATACAGGCAAAGATATGTATATCTCACTTAAATATGGAGGAAGAGAGATTGCAAAAAGTCTTGTTAAAGTTACAGATGGAAGTCGTGGACTTCATAGAATCTGTGAAGTATCATTTGATACATCTGAATGTATGCAGACAGAGACTGCACAATTAAGATTATGTGCATCAATGGATAATATAACTAATCATTATGATATCTTTGTATTCTCTAATGAACCTGCTAAGAATCCGGGCGATATAAGGATTATATACAAAGTTACTGATGATGATGTAAGGTTTGTTGAAGATGGTGGAAAGGCGATATTTATAGATTATAATGGTTTTGATGGAACTTTTGCAACGGATTTTTGGTGTTATGATATGTTTCGCAAAGCATGCGAAGCGGCAGGCAAGGAAGTGGCACCTGGTACGATGGGATTATATGTCAACAGGTACCATGATATCTTAGCATCTTTCCCAACAGATACTTATGCAAAAGCACAGTGGCAGCAGATTATGGCTAATTCAAAAGTGCTTAATGTTAATCGTGTAAGATGCGAGAATATAATAGAAGTTATTGATAATTTTAACAGATGTGATTATCTGTCACTTATGTATGAACAGAAGATTGGAAAGGGTATTCTTATAACTACCGGATGCGATTTTTACAAGCATATGGATAAAATTGAATTTAGACAATTATATAATAGTGTGATAAACTATTTGTCAGACAAAGAACGTATCTATAGATAAGGAGATTTATATGAAGAAATATGATGTTATATTGTTTGATCTTGATGGAACACTTACAGATCCAGAAGAAGGAATAACTAAGTCTGTACAGTATGCACTTTCAAAATTTGGAATAGATGTAAGTGATAGAACACTTTTATATCCATTTATTGGACCACCTCTTAAAGATGCTTTTATGGAATTGTATAATTTTAGTGAAGCTGATGCTATGATGGCGATTAAGTATTACAGGGAGAGATATGAAGTTAAAGGTCTTTTTGAGAATATTCCTTATGAGGGGATAGACAGACTTTTAGAAAGCCTTGTTAATAAAGGTAAGAAACTTATTGTAGCAACGTCAAAGCCTGAGAAGTTTGCGGTTGAGATAATGAAGCATTTTGATCTTGCGAAGTATTTTACATATATTGCAGGTGCGGCAATGGATGAATCAAGAAATACTAAAAGTGCTGTTATTGAATATGCATTACAGACTTGCGGTATCACTGACACATCAAGTGTTCTTATGGTCGGTGACCGCAAGTATGATGTAATTGGTGCAAGACAGATGTCTATGGACTGTGCCGGCGTATTATATGGTTACGGAACAGAGAAAGAGATGAGAGAAGCAGCACCGGCATATATATGTGCAACAATTGATGAGCTTGACAAACTTATAGTATAAAATTAGTCAGAACTAAAAATATCCTAATTCTAATTTAAATCGGATATCTGTTTACCAGTGTCATCCATATGATAGTTATCACGAAGTATTAGTTCGCTTATTGGAACAATTTCATAACCTTTTGATATAAGCCCTTCTATTACTTGTGGAAGGGCATCTTTAGTATATTTGGCACCATTATGCATAAGAATGATAGCACCATTGGTAAGATGTTTGTGATTAAGAACAGTTGATACGATACTGTCAGCACCATAATCTTTCCAGTCTAAGCTGTCAACACTCCACTGTATCGGATAGTATTTAAGTGAAAGTGTTGTACTTATTACTTCATTATCATAATCACCATAAGGTGGTCTGAACAGGAACATATCGTAGCCTGTGAGCTCTTTTACTTTATTATGTGGTTTCATAATCTCATCAGTATTATCACTTACAGACAGTTGACTCATATTCTTATGATTTTCACTATGATTGCCAAGATCGTGTCCGGCGGCAAGGATTGCTTTTACGTCATCGGGATAAGATTCAATCCATCCACCAGTCATAAAAAAGGTAGCATGAATATTATACTGCTTTAGTATATCGAGAAGAATATGCGTGTCTTCATTACCCCAGGCAGCATCGAAAGATATAGATACCTGAGGTAATGAAGTCTCTACACTGTATATAGGAAGTTCTCTGTCTTTAAAAGAGCCACACAGTGAAGATACTCCTTTTTTTAGTATAATAACCGAGCAGACAGCTATAATTACACTGAAGCATATAAGGGTCATTCGTTTAAGAGTCATAAGTAATCTCCATATATGATAATCTTATTATAAAATATATGAAGAAAAGAAAAAAATATTATAAAATCTAATTGTATATTTAAACACATTTACAAATTATACGATATCTTATAAAATAGAAGAAGTAAAATAACTTCGATACAATATAGCAGAGAAGTAATATAGATGGGAAATAAGTATGGATAATAATTTTTTTAAGGAAAAAGATAAAGAAGTAATGAAATACCGTTTTGAACAGCCTAAAAAGGCTTATCATATATGCATGGAGATACTAAGGCATGGTGAAAGTACATTGAATTGGTATGAAGTTGCATATGCATATATGTACATGGGTGATACACTACTGACAATGGGTAAAGCAAGTGAAGCTATTGATAGTATGCTAAAGGCTGAAGCATATGAAAAGCAATATGGATATGATGAATTACTCATGAAAAATTATAATATACTTGGTGTTGCTTATATGATTCAGTGTGATGATTTACTCGCTCTTGATAATTGGCTTTTGTCACTTGCTATAGGACAAAAATTGAATGATTATGCATACATAGGAGTATTGTATAATAATATAGGTGCACTTTTTCATAATAGAGGAGATATAGAATCTGCAGTTTCTTTTTTTCAAAAAGGCATTGAGATTGGTAAAAAGAATAATATTAAAGATGAAAACCTGATATATAATGAAGGCAAGATGGAGGTTAATATTACAGCATGGTATATTAAAAATGAAGAATATATAAAAGCTAAAGAGCATCTTGATAAGGGAGTTGAGTTGCTTAGAGGTAAAATGACTAGAATGTTAAAAGTGAGTATAAATTCGATGTATGCACATATATATTATAATCTCGGGGATGATAATGCTGCGTATGAAACATGCAAATATATAATTGGCAGGGATATTAGTTACTATGAAGATATAGAAACTTTTGATTATTGTATAGAGATAATACAGATTCTTATAAAGATTAAAAGATATAAGGAAGCAAAAGATATTCTTGATATACTTGTTGCAATTAATAATAAAGAATATAATGCAAGCCGTAAAATTGATATATGTCAGCAGTATATCGAGCTATTTAAAGCGACAGAGGATAAAAATAAGCTTAATTATTGGTATAGGGAATATTATAAATCAAGGCAGGATGTAAGAAAGGAAGATTATGTAAGGGTTATTACAGCACTTGATAATAGAAAAAAACTTGAGACTGAGAAGATTATCAATAATAGATTGCAGAAAGATAATATAGAACTTATAAAAGAAAGCGAATATGATGAGCTGACAGAACTTAGGAATAGGTATGGCATTAAAAAATATTTTGCATCAATATATGGAGCAGCAAAGGAAAAAAATGAAAATATCTGTGTTGTTATGATTGATGTTGATTATTTTAAACTATATAATGACACGTATGGGCATCTTGCCGGTGATGAATGTCTTAGAAGAGTTGCAGATATAATAAAGAAGAGTTTTGAAGACGATTATTATGTGGCCAGATATGGTGGTGACGAATTCTTTGTTATAGCAAAGAATAAAGCATACGAAGAGATAGATATTGTACTTATGCATCTCGTTAATGACGTAATGCAAGCAAAGATTAAGTTTGAATCACATCCAGGATCAGATGTTGTAACAGTGTCAGCAGGTGCAGTTAATGTTGTGGCGCATGAAGGTTATGAGATATCAGATTTTATACATGAAGCTGATAATATGCTTTATAAAGTGAAAGAAAATGGACGAAAAGGATATTGCATAGCAGATAACATATAGCATAATTATATATTAAGAAAACTGCATTTACAGTTAAAAAATTATTTGATAGAATAAACTGCATAATATGTAGTTATGTGTATATATTAGGAGGATTTTGATATGAATGAAAAAGAGAGCCTTATGGAAGAAATCCTTAACATAAGATATGAATCGGCAGAAAAAGAGAAGGAATTGTGTATTCAATTATTAGATTGTAGTGATGATGATTATACACAGGCTTTTGCAAGAACATATCTTGGGGATGCTTTTCATTCTCTGGGACTTCTTGAGAGTGCATTAAGAGAATGTTTGAAGGCGTTAGAGATATCAGAGAAAAATAGATATGAGAAGTTAATGCTTACACTTTGTAACATTATTGGTATTATATATATTACTATTGAAGATGAGCAAAGTTCGCTTGATTATTATTATCGTGCCATGAGGCTTGCTGATGAAGTTAATGATAGAATGATGAGCAGTATGATAATGTCTAATATTGCATCTATATATAACAAATTTGGTGAGTATAATAAAGCTATGATAAATCTTGATAAAGCTTATGAGATAGCAAACAGTGCTACTGATAATGATTTACATCTTAAGTATGCAGATACATTTTTTAACGGCAATAAAGCAGACATAGCAATATCATCTGGCAATTATGAAGAGGGACTTAGATATCTTAAGAATACTAATATAGATCCAGAGACAACATGTGATATAAGAATAGTGATACTTTATGCATATTATTATACAGGTGTGCAAGATAAAGATAATGCACTAAAGTATATAAGCAAGATTATAGAACTGATTGAATGTGATAATAATAGTATGGATATGAAGTCATATTATTTTGATATTGTAGAGATGTATCTAAAGTTGAGTGAATATGAAAGCGCAAAGCGATATGCGATTAAACTTGAAGAAGTAGTGAGCAATATGAATATTTCGGGAAAGTGGGTGAAGCTATTAGATCTTGAGATTAAGATATATACAGCATTAGGTGATGAAGACAGACTTAATGAAGCATATCAGAAATTTTTTGAAAAAGATAAAGAGTTCAATGAAGAAAGAATGAAGACTAGCGTAAAGAGACTTAAGAGAAGAATTGACCTTCAAAATGAAATTGATAAACATGCAGATATGAAGGCAAAACAGGAACAACTTATTAATATGAGTGAGAATGATGAGCTTACTAATGTACTTAACAGGCGAGGACTTAGAAAAAAAATTGATGATATGTATCAAAAAGCTAAATACGAAGCAAGTCTGCTTGCAGTTATGATTGTTGATGTTGATTATTTTAAAGAATTCAATGATACATATGGGCATCTTGCAGGTGATGACTGCCTTAGAAAGATTGCAAGTGCATTAAGAGATTCTGTAGGAATGGATGGAATTGTAGGAAGATATGGCGGAGATGAATTCATGGTAGTGGTATCTGGAATGGAGAGAAATGAGCTTGTTAATATGATAACAAGAATAAGAGATTCGATAGATGGACTTTTTATTACCAATGTCAATTCAAAAGTCTCAGAATTTATAACTGTTACTATAGGTGCAATTAATACAATACCGTCAGATAATACAGATATACTTGAATATATGCATGCAGCAGATAACGCATTATATGAGATTAAGAAAAAAACAAGAAATGGATTTCATATTGCAAATGCGTTGTAAGGAGAAGATTAAGACATGAGTACTTTTTTTGAAGAAAAAGATAGTGAAGTAATGAAATACAGGTTTGATGATCCAAAGAGAGCATATGATATATGTAGAGAGATTCTTGATCATGGAATACAAGAAGAAGAATGGTATGAAGTAGCTTATGCCTATCTTTATATGGGAGATACTCTTTTCTCACTCGGTAGAATGAGTGAAGCTATAGATTGTATGCTCATGGGAGAGAAGATCCAGAAAAAATATGGCTATGATGATCTTCTTATGAAAGAATATAATATAACAGCGATAATATATACGGTTCAATCAGATGATTTTTTGGCACTTGATTATTATTATAAAGCTATGAAGATTGCAAAAAAACATAAGAATTATGTGATGCTTGGAATGATATATAATAATATAGGTGCACTCATTCATAATAATGGTGATGTGGTTGGTGCAGCAGAATATTTTGAAAAAGGTATGGAGATTAGTCGTATGCAGGGAGAAGAAGATAGTGGACTTGTATATGATGAGAATCAGTCATATATTAATATAACTAGTAAGTATATAGAACTTGGTGACTATCTAAAGGCTAAAGAATATCTTGATAAAGCAGTGAAAGGGAATAAGAAGTGTTATATCAAACATTTAAGAATTAGTATTATATCAGCTTATGCAATAATATATCAGAATCTGGGTGAAGATGAATTGGCATATAGAGAATGCATGAAGGTTTTTGATAATGAACAGAGTACTTTTTTTGATATAGAGAATTATATTGGTTATACTAATATAGCAGAGATTCTGGTTGATATGGGATATACTAAAGACGCTAAGAGACTGCTTAAGATAATGGAAAAAGTATGCGAAAAAGAGTATACCAATGCAAGAAGAAAAGAACTGTGTATCAGATATATAGAATTGTATAATAAAGAGAATAATAAAGAAATGTCTAATTATTGGTGCAAAGAGTATTATAAAGTAAGTGAAAAATGTTATGAAGAATTAAGGAAGACTATTATAACATCAATCGATAACAGACAGAAGCTTGAAGATGAAAGAGTAATCAATATAGAACTTAGTGAGGATAATAAGGAACTTGTAAAAGAAAGCCAATATGATGAACTTACAGGTATTAATAATAGATATGGTTTGACAAAAGAGTATAATATACTTAATGAAGAAGCATATAGGACTGGATATAGTATATGCCTTGCAATCTTTGATATTGATTATTTCAAGATATATAATGATTCTTATGGACATCTTGCAGGTGATGAATGTCTTAAAAGTGTTGCAAATATACTTAAGAAGTGTGCAGGTAAAGAATATTATACAGTCAGATATGGTGGAGATGAGTTCATTATTATGGGTATTAATAAGAGTGATAATGAATTAAAACAGTTTGTTGATAGGTTGTTTGATGCTATGGCAAAAGCTCATATAAAGTTTGGTGAGCATCCATTTTCGGATAGAGTTACAATATCACTTGGTGCAGTTAATGTAAGTGCAGGTGAAGAATATGATATCTCGGAATTTATTCACAGTGCAGATAGTGCACTATATAAAGTAAAACAAAATGGTAAGAACTCATATTATATAACAGATTCATTATAAGTCAACTCCCCACCACCTAAAGGTAGTGGGTTTTGACTATGACAAACGAGAATTTTATAAATGATAAAATTAATAACAGTTATTTGGCAATATAACTTTCAATGGCGTCAGCAGCTTTTAAAGTTCCTCCCATTAATTTAGTCTCTGCTTCTGTTATAATTATGTTGTCAAGGATAGTATCATTTTTTAGAAGATCAATTACTATCTGTCTTAGTCTGCCAAGCGAAAGCTCTTTTTTAGTGAGTTTTTTGCCAAGATTAAGCTGTTCGACACGTTTTGCAAGATAGTAGTCGGTACGGCTGTTACAATATACAATAACAGGAATTCCGTAGAATAAAGCCTGATTAATCTTAGTGGAACTGCCATCTGTGATAAATAGATCTGTACGCTTTAATACTTCTTTTGGAAGCATTGCAGGATATACATAGAAGTTATCTGGAATAGGACCTATAATGTTAGCATTTGCACCATTTTCGAAAGCAATAATTACAGAGATTCTTGCGTTTTTAAAGGCTTCATAGCAGTAGTTAAGAAATTTAGAATCTGTTTTACAGCCTACTGATATAAATATAATAGCATCATTCATTGCACTAAAAGGAATGATGCAGGATACTTTACTATTCTCCATGGAAGGACCTGTAAAAACATAGTTTTTCTCAGGAAATGATGTATTCTCAGGTTGAAATGTTTTTGATACAAATGATATATTAAGGTCAGATATTGTACTTAGTGTAAGTTCATTTACAATGTCTGATATGTTAAGTTCTTTTTTGTATCGTCCTGCTTCACCAAGGGCAAAAAAGTATGAGAATGGCTTAGTAAGGCTTAAGCGTTTAAAAAATGGAAGATAGCGTCTGAACTTTTTGATAGTAGTTGTATTATAGGCAATATCATAGTATATGCGTATATATTTCTTACCAAGTTTATGTGCTATCTTGGCACCTGCATAAAAATCAGCATCAAATACGATGCAGTCATATTCATAACCAACTCTTAATGTAGTCTCGACACAGTGGCGAAACTGAAGACGATTTATATGATGTTTTTTTGGTTCGATAGGATAATTATCATACGGAATATATAATGCACCGGCTTCAGTAACTTTATTTTCCCATTCTTCTGAGATTATATAGGCAACATTGTGCCCACGCTTTCTAAGCTCTTTTACTAAATTAAATGAAGTAAGAATATGCTCTTTTATCGGTAAACCTGTAAATAGAATTTTCAATTTTAATGCCTCCTGTCAGTCAAACTTATTTTTTGTAAATATTGAATGTAAATTTCCGTATAATGTAAAGTATATATCGGCTATTATATTATTGACATTAAAGCATTAAATGATTTAAAATTTAAACAGTTTTTGAAATTAGTAAAAGGAGAAATACAGGTATGAGTAAATATACGAAACAGGATATCATCAGAATGGTTGAGGAAGAGGATGTTGAATTTATCAGACTTCAGTTTACAGATATTCTTGGAACACTTAAAAATGTTGCAATAACATCAAGTCAGCTTGAAAAGGCACTTAATAATGAGTGTATGTTTGATGGTTCATCAATCGAAGGATTTGTAAGAATCGAGGAGTCAGATATGTATCTGCATCCGGATTATGACAGTTTTGAGATTTTTCCATGGCGTCCACAACAGGGAAAAGTTGCAAGACTGATATGTGACGTATATACACCTGATGGCAAGCCATTTGCCGGAGATCCAAGACGTGTTCTTAAGAATGTTATTGAGGATGCTAAGAGCATGGGATATGAGTTTTTAGTAGGACCTGAATGTGAATTTTTCCTTTTTCACACAGATGATCTTGGTCTTCCAACAACAGAGACACATGAGAGGGCAGGTTATTTTGACCTTGGACCGGTTGATATGGGAGAGAATGCAAGACGTGATATAGTGCTTACACTTGAAGATATGGGATTTATAGTAGAAGCTTCTCATCATGAAGCAGCACCTGCACAGCATGAAGTTGATATAAAGTATGGTGAAGCACTTATGATGGCAGACAATATTATGACATTAAAACTTACTGTTAAGACAATAGCCAAGAGACATGGACTTCATGCAACATTTATGCCAAAGCCTAAAACAGGCGTTAATGGTTCAGGTATGCATGTTAATATGTCTTTATCAAAAGATGGCAAGAATGTATTTTTTGATGAGAATGATAAGAATGGTCTTAGTGAGATTGCTTATCAGTTCATAGCAGGAATTATGGAACATATAAAAGCTATAACAGCAATTGCTAATCCGATTGTTAATTCATATAAGAGACTTATACCGGGCTATGAAGCACCTGTGCATATTGTATGGAGTGCTACTAACAGAAGTCCGCTTATAAGAATTCCAACTGCTAAAGGAGATGCAACAAGAGTTGAGCTTAGAAGTCCCGATCCTGCAGCTAATCCTTATCTTGTGATAGCAGTATGCCTTGCAGCAGGACTTGATGGAATAAGAAGAGGCCTTACACCACCAGAGAGTGTTAATTGCAATGTGTTTGAGATGTCAGAGGCTATGATGGATGAGATGAATATAGACAGACTTCCTGTTGATCTTTATTCAGCTATAGAAGAACTTAAAAAAGATAAGTATATAATGGATGTTCTTGGTCCTCATTTATCACAAAAATATGTTGAAGCGAAACTTGCAGAATGGAATGAGTACCGTACTCAGGTATCAGCATGGGAGTTAGATGAATACCTTCACAAATTTTAGTTTTTAATAACTGGAAATTAGGTGGAGGTGTAGAATTTGACCAATATAATAGTTGTCTTTCCAAAAATTGAAGAGGCGAAGAGTATTAAGAATGTACTTGTAAGGAGTGGATTTAATGTAATATCTGCATGTACAACAGGAGCACAGGCTATTAATGCAACAGACGGACTTAAAAGTGGAATTATAGTATGTGGATATAAGTTTCAGGATATGCTTTACAAGGAATTAAAGGAATATCTTACTTCAGACTTTGATATGCTTCTTGTAGCATCACAAAGATACTGGGAGCAGTGTTCTAATCAGAATATTATGTGTCTTGCAATGCCTCTTAAAGTTAATGATCTGATTAATACACTCTCAATGATGGAGAATGATATGAGCAGACGAAGAAAGAAGAAGCGTCTTGTTCCAAAACAGAGGAGCGAAGAAGAACAGGCTGTTATTGATGAAGCTAAAGAGATGCTAATGAGTAGAAATAATATGTCTGAGATGGAAGCACATAGATATATACAAAAGTGCAGTATGGACAGTGGTAACAGTCTTGTGGAAACTGCACAGATGGTTCTTAGTATATATGGCTGATATATCTGCTAAGAAGAATAGGTATATGAAGATGGCTGATATATCTGATGAATATATAATATTATAGATATATTTAATATGAAAGTTAAGTTATATGGCAGATAATGTAATTGAAAAGAGTATTTTACAGAAGTATATCGTTATATGACAGTTAGGAGAAAATAATATGAAATTTACAAAAATGCAGGGTATAGGTAACGATTATGTATATGTTGACTGTACTAAAAAAGAACTTGATAATCCGGCAAAGATATCTGAGTTTGTAAGTGACAGACACTTTGGAATTGGTTCAGATGGACTTATTCTTATCAAATCATCAGATAAAGCTGATTTTTTTATGGAGATGTATAATGCAGACGGATCTCAGGCAGAGATGTGTGGCAATGGAATAAGATGTGTCGGCAAATTTGTATATGATAAAGGACTTACTGACAAGACAAGTATAACTGTTGATACACTTGTTGGTATAAAATATCTTGATCTTAATGTAGTTGATGGAAAAGTAAGTTCAGTAAGAGTTAATATGGGACAGCCTATATTAAAACCTGAACTTATACCGGTTGTTGCACAAGATGATTGTGATGAATTTGTTGATGAGAGTGTTGAAGTTGATGGAGAGACATACAAAGTTACTTGTGTATCAATGGGTAATCCACATGCAATAGTATATGTAGATGATACTGACAGTCTGCCAATAGAAGTTATTGGACCAAAATTTGAAAATCATAAGATATTCCCAAGAAGAACTAATACAGAGTTTATTCAGATAATAGATAGAAGTCATCTTAAGATGAGAGTATGGGAACGTGGTTCAGGCGAGACACTTGCATGTGGAACAGGAGCATGTGCTTCACTTGTTGCAACAGTGCTTAATGGTCTGTGTGATACAAAAGCCACTCTTATGTTACTTGGCGGTGACTTAGAGATAGAGTGGGACAGAGAGAATAATGTAGTATATATGGAAGGACCTGCAACTACTGTATTTGAAGGCGAAGTAGAGATTCCATTTTAAGATATAGAAGGAGGAAAAAATATGTTTAAAATTAATGAAAACTATTTAAAATTACCAGGAAGCTATCTTTTTTCAACTATTGGAAAAAAAGTAAAAGAATATAAGAGTGCCAATCCTGACAGAGAAGTAATAAGTCTTGGTATAGGTGATGTTACACAGCCACTTGCACCAGCTATAATTGATGCACTTCATGGTGCAGTTGATGAGATGTCAAAAGCTGAGACATTCAAAGGATATGCACCTGATCTTGGATATGAATTCCTTAGAAAAGCTATCGTTGAGAATGATTATAAAAAACGTGGTGCTGATATAAGCATTGATGAAGTGTTTATAAGTGATGGAGCTAAGAGTGATTCAGGTAATATTGGAGATGTCTTTGGACTTGATAATAAG
>SAMEA104315435__coassemble_523_pt1 | contig 41962 bp, 31 predicted proteins | sample SAMEA104315435__metabat2_low_PE_020 | metagenome-assembled genome bin SAMEA104315435 (sample SAMEA104315435) | gut metagenome | biome: Monkey gut; feature: monkey-associated habitat; material: faeces | place: China | collected 2013
TAATACCTTTAGTATATAATTATGAATTCTTTCAAGAAGCCATACTCTTTCTGAATTGAAAAAGAAACATGATTGCTGTTGTTGTAACTGCGATTAAGTCGGCAACAGGTTCTGCCATGAATACTCCGGTTGTCTTATCTCCAGGATAGATATGTGGCATAATGTATATAAGTGGTATCAGAAGAATAATTTTTCTAAGGAATGCTAAGAAAAGAGAAGTCTTAGCGTTGCCAAGAGCGATAAAAGTCTGTTGACATGCAACCTGTATACCAAATATCAGACATACTGCCATATATATTCTAAGAGCTTTAGAAGCAAATGCTACAAGTTCTGGTTTGTTATTAAATATAAGAACAAATGCATTAGGGAATAGCATTGCAAGTGCCCATAGAATTGTTGAGTAAGTAACGCATGATATGAGAAGAATTCTAAAGGCATCTTTTACACGTTTGGCATTCTTAGCACCGTAATTAAAACTTATGACAGGCTGTGCACCCTGAGTAAGTCCTTGAAGCGGTAACATAGCAAACTGCATAACACTTGTAAGAATTGTCATTGAGCCAACAGCAAGGTCATTACCATATTTTAATAATGAAGAATTAAAACATACAGCTATAAGACTTTCAGTTGACTGCATGATAAATGGTGCAAGACCTAATGCAATGCTTGGAAGAAAGATATTCTTATCCAACTTTAAGAATTCTTTTTTTATTCTAAGTGTTGACTTCTTGCCTGTAAGAAAAGAAAGAGTCCATATCATTGAAATTGCCTGTGATATAATAGTAGCAAGAGCAGCACCTTTAACGCCCATATTAAATAAAAAGATAAAAATAGGATCAAGGATAATATTGCATATAGCGCCGATGAGGACAGTGAACATACTGATTTTGGCAAAACCTTCAGCACTTATGAATGCGTTAAGTCCAAGTGTGAATTGAACAAAGATAGTTCCAAGACTGTATATTTTTATATAATCGAGAGCATAATTAATTGTATTCTCACTTGCTCCAAATACCATTAACATATCTTTTGAAAAGATATGAAAAATAATAGTCAGAATTATGGATATTATAGTAAGAAGACTGACAGAGTTGCCAAGTGTCTTTTCTGCATTCTCCATATCATTTTTACCAAGAAAAATAGATGAACGTGGAGCAGCTCCCATACTTACAAGTGCAGCAAATGCCGATATAATCATAGTAAGTGCAAGATCACCAATATCTTTGATATGACCAATATACATTCGATCAACCAGATTGTACAATAGGTTTATTATCTGTGCGGCAATAGCAGGAGCTGATAGAGTAAAGAGTAATTTTCCAACACTTTTTGTGCCGAGTTCTTCTGTTTGATTTTGATTCATTTGTGAACGACCTCTTTTCTGAATTAATATAATATAGTAGTATGTTGATAATCTCACGACATCATAGTGTAAAGGCAAGTATGACTGTTTTATTATACTAGGATGTTGTGAAAATAATATGCAATATGATTATAGAAAGATGATTATAGTGCATATTAAAATTAATATATCGATCATAAATTGAGGATATATGTTATAATAAAAGGAAGAGAAAAGTTATATGCTTAATGTGTCTATATAATGATAGTATAGCATAGAAGCAACCTCTCTTAAGAAACACTGAAGTTATAGCTTCGTGTGTAGTTCACAGAATAGTGTATAAAAATAGGCTTAAAAAGTCAATTGATTTATAAACATTTTGTATAGTAAAGTATATTGATTGATCTAATTAATAAAAACAAGTGATATAAAGCGAGGAATAGATATGGAAGTAGAGAATAAGAATAAAAATATGGAGAGTCGTCTGTCAAACCTCTTAGGAGGTGTTATTGATGAGGCTGAACCATTTATGCATCTTATGATGCAATATAGATGTGCAATGCTTGAAGTTACTACTAAACTTGAAGTCCTTAATAATGAACTTTCGATGCAGAATAATAGCAATCCGTTTGAATCAATAAAATGCAGGCTTAAGACGCCAGAGAGTATTGTTGAGAAGATGCAAAGACGAGGAATAGAATTCTCTGTAAAGAACGTTGAAGAAAACCTTACAGATATAGCCGGAGTAAGAGTTATATGCTCATTTATAAGTGACATATACAGGCTTGCAGACTGCCTTGCATCGCAAGATGATATTATAGTTGTAGCAAGAAAAGATTACATAAAACAGCCTAAGGAGAATGGATATAGAAGTCTTCATCTAATTCTTGATGTACCAATATTCCTTACCAATGAGAAGAAACATATGAAAGTTGAGGTTCAATTTAGAACGATTGCTATGGACTTCTGGGCAAGTCTTGATCATAAAGTTGAATATAAGAAAAAAATACAGGATTCGGAAGAGATTGCCAATGAACTTAGAGAGTGTGCGAAGATAATAAGTGAAGTAGATACACGAATGGAGAATATTAAGAATCGAATACGTGAATAATTCTTATATAAAATATGAGATGTAGAATATTAGATGTAAAATATGAGATAATAGAATATGAGATATAGAATATTAGATAATGGAATATGAAATAATAGAATATTAGATAATAGAATATGAGATAATAAAAAGGAAAGTGTATATATTAAAACACTTTCCTTTTTGAATATGAATTAGTTATGTCTATAATTATGTTAATGATTAACGTCAAAGATTAATATCAAAGATTAACGTCAAAGACTAATATCAATGATTAGTCTTTGGTTATGATAACTATATTAATATTATATTCTGTGTAAATGCTTGAGTGATACATCAAGGATTGGTGCAGAATGTGTTAATGCGCCACTTGATATATAGTCAACACCAATATCTACAAGGCGTGCTACGTTCTCTAATGTTACATTACCGGAACATTCTGTTTCAGCACGTCCGTCAATAATCTTTATTGCTTCTTTCATCATGTCTGGTGTCATATTATCTAACATAATAATATCAGCACCGGCTTCAACAGCTTCACGAACCATATCAAGATTTTCAACTTCTATTTCAATCTTTCTTACGAATGGTGCATATTCTTTTGCCATTGTAATAGCTTCTTTTACACCACCGGCAGCACCGATATGATTGTCTTTTAGAATGATTCCATCTGACAGATTGTATCTATGGTTGTATCCACCACCTGTTTTTACAGCATATTTTTCAAAAATACGATTGTTAGGTGTTGTCTTTCTTGTATCTAAGAGCTTAGTCTTGCTTCCTGCTAAAAGATCTGCAATCTCTCTTGTATAAGTAGCAATACCACTCATTCTCTGAAGATAGTTAAGTGCAGTTCTCTCACCAGAGAGAAGTACTCTTATGTCACCTCTTACTTTACCGATGAGATCACCTTTTTTAACTCGGTCACCATCTTTGTATGATGTCTCAAATACTGTAGATTCATCAAGTAATTCAAATGTACGTCTGAATACTTCAAGACCTGATATTATACCGTCCATCTTACAGATAAGATCAACTTCACCCATTACAGCTTCATGCATAACAGCATTAGTAGTAACATCTTCGCTTGAGATATCTTCTCTTAGAGCCTGCATAATAAGATTATCGGCATTCAACTTCATTGTTATGTTGTTCATGTTCAGTTTTCATCCTTTCGATTTCATCTAATACAATTTTTTTATATTCACTTTGTAATCTCTGATAGTTCTTATAATTGTTAAGATTAACATTAGCGATATCATATCCTGACAGAGATTCATAGTTATTGGTCATATCAAGTGCAGCACGTTTTGCAAATACAAGACTCTCAAGAAGAGAATTACTTGCAAGACGATTCTTGCCATGAACACCATTGCAAGCTGTCTCACCAACTGCATACAGATGTTCCATGGAAGTCTTACTATATCGGTTAACATCTATTCCACCCATAAAATAATGCTGCGCAGGAACTACAGGAATAGGTTCTTTAGTTATATCATATCCTTCTTCAAGACACTGCTTGTAGATATTAGGGAAGTGTGTAAGAATCTCATCAGTTGGAATATGTTCAAGTGATAATCTTACATAAGGCATATTATCAATCTTCATCTGTTCAAAGATTGCATTAGCAACAACATCTCTAGGAAGAAGTTCATTAACAAAACGTTCATTATTCTTGTTAAGAAGAATAGCACCTTCACCTCTTACTGATTCAGAGATAAGGAAACGTCTTCCATCTTTTTTAGAATAGAGAGTTGTTGGATGAATCTGAATATAATCAGGATTCTGTAATCTTATGCCATGTTTTAGTGAGATTGCAAGTGCATCACCTGTAAGATGACGGAAGTTAGTTGAATGTGTAAACAGACCTCCGATTCCACCAGAAGCAAAAACAGTATAGTCAGCAGTGAATGTTATAGGTGTTCCGGATTCATTGCGTGCAACAATACCATAACATGTATTATCTTTTTCAAGAATGTCAAGCATTGTTACATTTTCATACAAAGTGATATTATGATGCTTCTTAGTCTCAGTGAGAAGTTTAGAAGTAATCTCTTTGCCTGTTATGTCTTCGTGGAAGAGAATTCTCTTGTCAGAATGTGCACCTTCTCTTGTATATGTAAGTTCACCATTCTCATCACGTTCAAAGTCAACGCCGTATCCGATAAGCTCATTAATAACATTTCTTGAAGATCTTATCATGATATCAACAGATTCCTTGTTATTTTCATAATGTCCCGCTCTTAAAGTATCTTCAAAGAAACTGTCATAGTCATTTTCATTCTTGAGGACACAGATTCCGCCTTGTGCAAGGAAAGAGTCGCTGTTCTCAAGAGAATCCTTAGTTATAACAGTAATACGCTTGTCTTTTGGAAGGTTAAGTGCACAGTATAAGCCTGATACACCACAGCCAATGATTATAATATCTGATTTGATATTGAATTTGTCATTTCTTCTAATCATTTTTTTTCATCTTCTTTCATATATTAAACTGGATTAATGCTAACATGTTATATCTTTGTTAGAAAAATACCAAACTTTTATGTGAGATTATAACACATAAAATTACAGGTGACAAGACACCTGAATATACAAAAGTAAAATTAGTGTAAAATAGTATATAGTTTAAATTGACGAAAAAAAATAAAAAATTTGTAAAAATGTTACATAGTGAACATTATATCCGATATATTTATCAATAATATTTTCTGAATAAAGCATCATATCATAATGTTAACATATTCATTATGATATGATGCTTGTAGCGATACATATATAATATATCAGATATTTTTATGCATCATATTTTTTAATAAGGCCAACACCAAGTGGATAAGGACCTGTATGAACTGCAATAGTAGCACCAATCTGGTAGATCTCTATGTCTTTTATGTTAGAATATTCACTAAGTGACTCAAGAAGTGCATCACGGAATCCGACAGCTTCATCATAATCGTAGCCAAATCCAACGACAATTCTGTAATTGTCAGGAGTGTCATGTACTTCTTCAAAATGTTCACGAATCTGAACAAGAAGTTTCTTAATAGAAGCTTTTCTGCTTCTTGCAACACCATTAGAGAAGATCTCGCCCTCTTTTAGAATAATCATAGGCTTGATTCCAAGAGTATCGACAGCTTTTCCCATAACTTTTCCGATACGTCCACCATGAATAAGATATTCAAGATTACCAACAGTGAAGATGATACGACCGGTTGTCTTTATCTTATTGATAGCCTTAATTGCTTCGTCAAGTGTCATGCCATTAGCTTGCATACGGGCAGCTTCTTCAACAAGAATACCTTGAAGAACAGTATTAACTGTTGTATCAATAACTTCAATTCTGGCATCTGGATAAGTCTCAAGAAGAATGTCTTTTGCAGTCATTGCAGAATTGTATGAACCACTGAATTTGGTTGTAATACACAGACACAGAACATCTTCACCATCTTTTATAATTGGTTCAAATACATCTATATAGTCCTGTGAAGATGGCATAGAACTCTTTGGAAATACAGTAGGATTATCAACAATATGCTGATAGAAATCACGGATTCCTATATCAACGTTCTCTTTCATATATGTTTTTTCATCAAATGATACATAAAAAGGTACAACTGTAAGATTAGCTCTATCTACATGTTCTTTTGAAAGGTCACAAGAACCATCTGTTACTATTCTATAACTCATAAAAATTCCTCCGGTTAATAATTATCTAATATGATATATGGTTTTGAAAACTACATTTCATTATATATCAGTCATATAATGTTGTCCATAGTTCATTATATAAAATCGGAATATTGTTGAAAATTTGACATGGTAATTATAACGTCTTATATGATTATTGAAGAAATCAGCTGGTTAAGTGCTGAAAATATTGATAATTCACTAAAAAAATAATGTCGGATAATGAAATATGGTCAGTTCACTTGAAAAAAATAATGCCAAATAACCAAATATGGTCAGTTTAATTGAGAAAAATAAGACCAAAAGTGTGAAAAAAATAGCTATTGTTCACTTTTGTAAGTTAATTAATTATAATAGCCACTAGCAAAAAGAAAGAAGAGGAGATAAAATGAGCAGATTAAGCATTATTACTCAGGATAAAGCCCAAGTGACAATAGAATCACTTTACAAAGACCTTGAGAGAAGAATTGTGGCAAGTCCTCCAGGATTATGTCCAATCGACCTGACATGTTCTTTTATTAAGATGTGTCTTGCACAGTCATGTGGTAAATGTGTTCCATGTAGAATAGGACTTGCGCAATTAGTAAAATTACTTGAAAAAGTATTAAGTGGAGAAGCAGAATTTGAAACAATTGAACTTATAAGAACAACAGCAGAAGGAATATACGCATCTGCAGATTGTGCAATAGGATATGAAGCAGCAAAACTTGTTCTTAAAGGACTTGATGGATTCATGGAAGACTTTGTACAGCATATTACCAAGAATAGATGTACATGTAACAGCAGTCAGCCGGTGCCTTTTGTGGCATTGTGTCCGGCAGGTGTTGATATCCCAGGATATGTGGCACTTGTTGGTGAAGGCAGATATGAAGATGCTATAAGACTTATAAGAAAAGATAATCCACTTCCGGTAGTATGTGAGCATCCATGTGAGAATAGATGTAAGAGAGGTATGATAGATTATCCTGTTAATATCAGAGGACTTAAGAAGATGGCAGTTGATAACGCAGGTGAAGTGCCAATTCCAGAATGTGCAAAGGCAACAGGTAAGAAAGTTGCAATTATCGGTGGTGGTCCTGGTGGATGTGTTAATGGTGGTGGTCAGCCAATTAATGATGGTAAACAGATGGCAGCAGTAAGAGCAGATGTATTATATGGTCTTGATAAAGTTAATAATCTTAGATTCTCACATGAGAACCCTGCAGTATTAGATTGCTATACTAAGTATTTTGGCGAACCAAATTCACATAAAGCACATGAACTTCTTCATACAGATCATCATGGGTGGACTGTGGGAGAATAATTAGATAAGCATAATTGCAATATTATAAGAACAATTATATGATGTAGATAAGATAAAAAAAGACATTCCAGATTGTCAGATTATGTACCAAATTAAAAAGTTAGATCTAAAAATCTAACGATTGTTAGTACAGATTAGGGCAGTCTGGGATGTTTTTTTAGTTGGTTATAACCAAAACCTATAACCAATTAATTTTTTTTATAATAGCCAGCACTGTTGACAATTATGTTAGCTGGTGGTAATCTAGTATTCATATTAATCATAGCAAATAAGTATGAATACTAAGCATACAAGAAGGCATGAGATTAAGATATATCTTAATTCATCGGGAGGCAATTATGGATTTTGAATTTATAAAAGAATATTACCCCTTATATGTTGAAGCTGCAAAGATAACAATATCAATCGCAGCGATAAGCATTATATTGGCATTAATAATAGGAATATTAGTAGGAATGATTAATTACTACAAAGTTCCGGTACTTAGAAGAATATGTTCCATATATGTGGAGCTTTCAAGAAATACACCACTATTAATACAGTTATTTTTTCTATATTTTGGACTTCCAAAGATTGGAATAGTATTAAGCAGTGAACAATGTGCAATAATTGGTCTTACATTCCAGGGTGGAAGCTATATGGCGAATGCGTTTCGAGGTGGTCTTGAGAATATTAAAAAGTCACAGGAAGAATCAGCATTAAGTCTTGGAATGACTAAGAGGATGACATTCTTCGAGATAATACTTCCACAGGGAATAATAATATCAATTCCTGCAATATGTGCCAATGTAATATTTATGATAAAAGAGACTTCAGTATTCAGTGCAGTTGCACTTGCAGATCTTATGTATGTTGCAAAGGATCTTATAGGTATGTATTACAATACTAATGAAGCATTGCTTATGTTAGTTATTTCATATCTGATAATACTGCTGCCAATATCAATTATTTTCAGTTTGATAGAGAGGAGAGTCAGACATGCAGCTTTTGGAGATTAATGTTTTATTAAAAGGTAATAATATTCTAAGACTGATATCAGGAATGTGGATAACAATAAGAATAGCTGTTATAGCGATGATTCTTTCGATAATACTTGGAACAGTCTTTGGACTTATAATGACAAGTAAGAGTAAGATTATAAAAGTAATATGTAGAATATACCTTGAGATAGTCAGAATAATGCCACAGTTAGTACTTTTATTTATCGTATATTTTGGATTCACTAAGATGTTTGGAATAAGCATGAGCGGTGAGACAGCTGCAATAGGCGTATTTACTTTTTGGGGATGTGCAGAGATGGGAGATCTTGTAAGAAGTGCATATATCTCAATACCAAAGCATCAAAGAGAAAGTGGTCTGGCACTTGGACTTACAAGAGTGCAGACAGCAGTATATATAATAATTCCACAGACAATAAGAATGCTTGTACCATCAATAGTAAGTCTTTTTACAAGAATGGTTAAGACGACATCACTTGTAGCACTTATTGGAGTTGTTGAAGTTGTCAAAGTCGGCAAGCAGATAATTGATGCTAATAGATTTGTCGCACCGAAGTCGGCAATATATGTATATGGAGCAATATTTATCATGTATTTTATCGTATGTTACCCGATGTCAAAACTTCAGGTATATTTAGAGAAGAAAATGAAAGGCTAGGTGTTATATTATGGGCGAGATTTTAGAGATTGATAATCTTACAAAGTCATTTGATGGCAATGTAATACTTAACAATATCTCATTCAAATTAAAAAAAGGAGAAGTTGTAGTTGTTCTTGGACCATCTGGTTGTGGTAAGAGCACATTCTTAAGATGTATCAATGGACTTGAGACAATCGATTCAGGTGAGATAAGACTTGATGACGCAAGAATAGATAATAATAAAGCTGAACTTCCAAGGATTAGGCAGAGAATAGGAATGGTATTTCAAAGTTATGATCTTTTTCCACATAAGAATGTGCTTGATAATATAACACTTGCACCGGTTAAAGTTCAAAAAAGAAATAAAAAGGAAGCTGAAGAAGAAGCACTTCTACTTCTTGATAGAGTAGGGCTTAGGAATAAAGCAAAGTCTTATGAACGTCAGTTATCGGGTGGACAAAAGCAGCGAGTTGCGATAGTAAGATCTCTTATAATGCATCCGGAGATACTTCTGTTTGATGAAGTTACAGCAGCACTTGATCCTGAGATGGTAAGAGAAGTTCTTGAAGTTATCTTAGAACTTGCAAAAGAAGGTAAGACAATGCTTATCGTAACACATGAGATGGAATTTGCCAGAGCAGTTGCCGACAGAATCATATTCATGGAAAGTGGCAATATAATAGAAGAGAGTACACCGAAGGAGTTCTTTAGCAATCCAAAGACAGAGAGAGCAAAAGCTTTTATTAATACATTCCATTATGATGCTAAGTAATAGATTAGGCGATTAAGTTTTTTATAAAAATAAAAATGTATTAAACAAATATATAAAGTATATAAGCAGCAGGCACATTAACTATATAAGTTGTAATAACTTTCTATATGTAATGATTTTCTATATTATTATAAAGTTAAAGATGCCGGAGTCAAAAGCCCCGACTTTGATGCCTGCTAACTGCTTAAAAATAGAAGTAACAAAAGTTACATAATAATGAGATGGAAACAGGAGGAGAAACCATGAAAAAATTATTAACACTTTTATTATCAGCATTACTTGTAACATCACTTTTTGCAGGATGTGGAAAAGGTGAGAGTACAGATGCAACAGACAAAAAAGATAACACAAAGACAGCACAGGCAAGAACACTTGATGAGATCAAAGAAAGCGGAAAGCTTATTATTGGTGTATTCAGCGATAAGAATCCATTTGGATATGTTGATGACAATGGCGATCTCAAAGGATACGATGTTAACTTTGGCAAGAGACTTGCAAAAGACCTCTTAGGAAGTGAAGATGCAGCAGAATTCGTATATGTTGATGCAGCAAGTCGTGTTGAATATCTTCAGACAGCCAAAGTAGATGTTATGCTTGCTAACTTTACTGTAACTGATGAAAGAGCAGAAAAAGTAGACTTTACATTACCTTATATGAAAGTAGCACTTGGTGTTGTATCACCGGAAGACGCACTTATCACTTCAGCAGATGATTTAGAAGGTAAAAAACTAATCGTTGTAAAAGGAACAACAGCGGAATCATATTTTTCAGAGAATTATCCTGAACTTGAACTTGTAAAATTTGATGAATATCAGGAAGCATACGATGCACTTCTTGATGGACGTGGAGATGCATTCTCAACAGATAATACAGAAGTTCTTGCATGGGCACTTCAGAATGAAGGATTCAAAGTAGGAATCGAATCAATCGGTAATACAGATACAATCGCAGCAGCAGTACAGAAAGGTAATACAGAATTACTTGACTATATCAATGATGAGATTAAATCACTTGCTGATGAACAGTTCTTCCATGCAGATTACAAAGATACACTTGAACCAGTATATGGCGACAGCATTGATCCAGATAACCTTGTTGTTGAAGGTGGAGTTGTTGATTAAGAGGTATTGACAATGATATATTGTTACAATTGTTTAAGAGTATGAATTGCCAGTAAATAGGCAAGAAAGAATCTTGATAAAATGAAGAAAAGATTTGTTATATAAGCATTAAAAGAGCCCCATTTGATGGGGCTCTTTTAATTGTCGCAGGTTTCTTGGAAAGATGGAAAATATGGAATATAGATGAAATATCCGTAAAAAAATTGCGGCTTATGTTGATTAATTTTACGGATTATAATATACTATGAGTAATGATATTTTACGTCCGGATTGTTATAAACAAATTAAATAAAAAACATTGATTTTTAATAGTTAAAATGGAATAATGAGTAAATGAGTAGTATATTAGAAAAATAAAAAGGTAGAATATAGAAAGCAGGAAATAAAATATATGGAAAGAAATTGTAATTTTAATGATATATCAGATGGAAAGTTATATAATTCAGAGGATATGGCAAGACTTGGATGCAACGATTGCAAAGGATGTTCATCATGCTGTCAAAAAGTTGGCAATACGATAGTGCTTGATCCTTATGATATTATGAGAATGTCATCAGGAACAGGACTTGCACCATCAGAACTTATTGGCAGTCACGTTGAACTTAATGTAGTTGATGGAATAATTCTTCCGAATCTTAAGATGGCAGGAACTGAAGAAAAATGTACATTCTTAAATGCAGAAGGTAGATGCAGTATACATGATATAAGACCTGGTATATGCAGATTATTTCCACTTGGAAGAATATATGAAGATGGTGGATTCAAGTATTTTTTACAAAAAGACGAATGTAAAGTCGCTAACAGAAGTAAAGTTAAGATTAGTAAATGGTTAGGGATAAAAGAACTTCCTAAATATGAGAAATATATTAATGAATGGCATTATTTTCTTAAAGACACAGAAGCAGAACTTAAGAATTATGATGAGACAGTATCTAAGAATATGAGTATGTACATATTAAAGGAATTCTATTTAAAAGAATATACTATGGATAAATTTTATCCTGATTTTTATGAGAGACTTGCTAAGGCAAGAGCTATGTTCTAGAATAATTTTAATAAAAATAGTTATAAAAATAGGTTCTTTGTCAAGAACGTGGGTAAAATCCCATATTGGAAGGGGCTGTCGCTTTAACGATTGAAAAATTGTTGAGGCGAAGCCTCTTTTTCTTATCAAAATATGATTTTTAAGTTACTTTTTTTAATATATTTAATGTTTTTTTTGATATATTTAATGGCTTTTGTTAAGAGCGAGAGTAAAATTAGATTGTCTTTCTATTATAGGTCTTCTTATTATAAAAAATATTCCCTTGACAAATTAAACTATGTTAGTATATACTAACCGAGGAAAATGAAAATCATTATCATTTAAATCTGAAATAGCAGGGAAATGAAATTTAAATGATATTTTTAATGATATATAAAGTGTCAGTTTCAATAAGCCAGATTAGTCAATAATACTTATAAACATAATAATTAAGAAAGGTATAATTATGAGTAAAAAAACAGTAGAGGAAAAACGTATTAATGAGAAAAAACTTGTAATGACAATGATAGGAATATACTGTCATGGTAACCATAAAACTAAAAGAGGAGAGCTTTGCTTAGAATGTAGGGAACTTGCAGAGTATGCAGAACTTAGAATTAGTAGATGCCCATTCATGGAGACTAAGACTTTTTGCAGTGCATGTAAAGTTCATTGTTATAAGCCTAAGATGCGAGAGAAGATAAGACAAGTTATGAAGTATTCAGGATGTCGTATGCTATTTAGTCATCCAATAATCACAATAAAGCATGGAATTGTAACAATAAAGAGTGTCGGAAAGGAGAAGAAAAAGAATGTTCAACAAAAGGCTTCTTAAGGAATTTGCCGGTAATAAAAAATATGTATCTGGAATAGTTATATGTCAATGTATTGTACTTATAGCGAATATTATATTTACATTATATACAGCAGGCATAATGGCAGATCTTCTTAATAAACAGTATGAAAAAGTTAATGTATTAAGTTATGGAGTGATGGCTGTAAGTGTAATTATTATAAGAGTAATTGCAACAACTATAATGTCGAAATTGTCTTTTGCATCATCATCAAGAGTGAAAAAAACATTAAGAGATATGATATACGACAGACTATTTAAGGCAGGGAGCCATTACAGACAGATTATTGCAACATCAGAAGCTGTTCAGATAAGTACAGAAGGTGTAGAACAGTTAGAGATATATTTTGGTAAGTATATTCCACAGTTTTTTTATAGTATGATTGCACCACTCATTCTTTTTGTAATAGTAGGAACTATGAGTATAAAGACTGCGATTGTCCTGTTTATATGTGTTCCTCTTATACCGGCATCAATAGTAGCAGTTCAGAAGTTTGCCAAGAAGATGCTTAATAGATATTGGGGAACATATACAGAGATGGGTGATAGCTTTCTTGAGAATCTTCAAGGACTTACAACACTTAAGATATATAATGCAGATGACAGATATGCACTTAAGATGGATGAAGAAGCAGAGAAGTTCAGAAAAGTTACCATGCGTGTGCTTATAATGCAGCTTAATTCAATAAGTATAATGGATCTTGTGGCATACGGTGGAGCGGCACTTGGAATAATTCTTAGTATACTTGATTTAAAATATGGAAAAATAGATTTTTCACAGTGCTTTTTTATAATAATGATATCAGCAGAATTCTTTCTTCCAATGAGAATGTTAGGCTCATTTTTCCATATAGCGATGAATGGCAATGCAGCTGCGGACAAGATATTCGGATTTATCGATTCAGTAGATGAATCAGAGAATATACATAATTGTAATAATAAGGATGTTGATAAAATAAGTAATTCAGTAATAAAATTTAATAAAGCAGGATTTACTTATGATGGTGAAAAACAGATTCTTAATAATATCTCTTTTGATATAAAAAAAGGAAATTTTGTATCAATAGTAGGTGTATCCGGATGTGGAAAGAGTACAATAGCATCACTTATAATGGGAGAACATACGAATTATTCAGGTGATATTATAATAGATGGAGTACACAACAGGGAATATAGTACAGAAAAGAGATATAAGAAGATAACAAGAATTAATCATAATAGTTATCTTTTTAAAGGAAGTATAAGAGAGAATCTTCTTATGGAAAAAGAGAATGCGTCTGATAGCGAGATTTATGAAGTATTAAAACAAGTTGATTTGTATGAGTTGGTTATGAATAATGGTGGACTTGATATGCAGATAGAAGAGCGTGCAGCCAATATATCCGGTGGGCAAAAACAGAGATTTGCTGTAGCGAGAGCATTGTTAAAAGAAAGTGATATGTATATATTTGATGAAGCGACTTCTAATGTTGATGCAGAGAGTGAAAATAAGATTATGGAAGTAATTAATAATATAGCAAAATATAAGACAGTAATTCTTGTATCGCACAGACTTGCCAATGTTGTTAATTCGGATAATATTCTTGTTATGAATGAGGGTACTATATGTGAGAGTGGAACACATAATGAATTAATGGCTAAGAATGGATATTATGCAGAATTATACAATAAGCAAAAAGAACTTGAGATGTATAGTAATGGAGGTGACTGTGATGAAGAATAGAAGTGGATTAGGTGTAATGATGGGGCTTATAGGTCTTGTAAGACCGCTTATTCTTATCATGTTTGCTGCAATTATACTTGGCTGTATAGGTAATCTTTTTGCAACATTTATTACAGTGCTTGGTGGTTATGGACTTCTTAATGTTATAGGAATTAATGATGATATGTCGCTTTCATTTATTTTTACATTGATTGCAATATTTGCAATATCAAGAGGAATATTAAGATATAGTGAACAGGCATGTAATCATTATATAGCATTCAAACTTCTTGCAAGAATAAGACATGAAGTATTCAAAGCACTAAGAAGACTTGCACCTGCAAAGCTTGATGGCAGAGAAAAAGGTAATCTTATTGCATTAATAACGTCAGATATAGAACTTCTTGATGTATTCTATGCACATACAATATCACCAATAATGATTGCAATAATAACATCAATATGTATGTCAATATTCATTGGAAGAATATATTATGTGCTTGGAATTCTTGCATTGTTATTCTATATAATTGTAGGTGCAATAATTCCTATAATTAATGGCAGAATCGGTAAGAGTGCAGGAGAAGCATACAGAAGAGAATTTGGATCATTAAATAGTACACTTCTTGATAATCTGTATGGTCTTGATGAGATATTACAATATAATGTACAAGATAAGAGAAATAAAGTAATGTCAGATAAGACAGACAAGCTTGAAGATACTATGAGAGTATTAAAATATAATGAAAATGTACAAAAAAATATTACAGATATAGCGATATCGCTTGCAGGAATAATATTTGTAATATGCAATATATATTTTGTAAAAAATGGGACGGTCACATTAGATAAAGCAGTAATATCAACAATTGCAATTATGAGTTCATTTGGACCAACAGCAGCACTATCAGCATTATCTAATAATCTGACACAGACACTTGCATGTGGTAATAGAGTTCTTAATCTGCTTAATGAAGAACCTGTAACTTATGAGAATATAGATGGTAAAGAATATGTAGATGATGATGTAATATGTGATAAGGTAGATTTTGCTTATGATGCAGATAGTAAGATACTTGATAAGTATACTCATACTTTTACTAAGAATAAGATACATGGAATACTTGGAAAAAGTGGATGTGGTAAATCTACATTAATAAAATTGATGATGAGATTCTATGAGACACAAAATGGAACAATTAATTATGGAAATAATAATGTTAATGACATTAAGACAAAGTCACTTAGGAAGCATGTTGCTTATGTAACTCAGGAGACATTTTTATTTAATGATACTATTGAGAATAATATTAAAGTAGCAAATAGTGATGCAACGCATGAACAGGTTATAGAAGCGGCAAAAAAAGCTTCTATACATGATTTTATTGAAAGCCTGCCTAATGGATATGATACTGTGACAGGTGAGATGGGTGATGGAATCTCAGGTGGTGAAAAACAGAGAATTGGACTTGCAAGAGCATTTTTACATAATAGTGAACTTATGCTTCTTGATGAACCAACAAGTAATATAGATAGTCTTAATGAAGGAATTATTCTTAAGAGTCTTAGAGAAGAGAAAAAAGATAAGACAGTTATACTTGTATCACATAGACGTTCAACTATGGGAATATGTGATGATGTAGCGAAGATGTAACACAATCACATAGTAAAAAATAAGAATGAAAGGAAGAATAGATGAAAAATCCAATAAGAATTATATGGCTTATATTAGGCTTTGTGGCAATAGGGATAGGAGCAGTGGGAGTTGTACTTCCAGTACTTCCTACAACACCATTTTTATTACTTGCATCATTTTGTCTGGCAAAAGGTTCAGAGAGATTTCATACCTGGTTTACACAGACAAAATTGTATAAGACACACCTTGATGATTTTGTTAAGACAAGAAGTATGACATTAAAGAGTAAGTTTACAATCTTATTACCGGCATCAGCTATGTTAATATTGGCATTTATAATGATGCCTAACTGGTATGGTCGAGGATTTATAATATTTTTGATAATATTTAAATATGTGTATTTCTTCACAAGAATAAAGACGATTGAAGCATAATCGTATAAGTAATTATTAAGAATAGAATACCAAAGAAGTTGTTCTGCTAAAATGCAAAAAAGAGCAACTTCTTTTCTTTTTATATTTTATAAAAATAATGTTTTACAAAAAAAATCCCTAAATTTTGCTCCTTTTTTACCTTGATTTTACAAACTTTACCTGCTCTATATGGTAATAAAATAATATTCTACTAGACAACTCAAGAAAATCAACAACATAATTCGTGCAAAACACAGAAAATATTTGACGATAAGTATATACTATATGAATTAAAACTATGATATGTATATGAAATATAAAAAATAGTCTTTTTAGACAGATAGAACGAATATTTTACAAAAATCACTATACATTTTTATAAAAATGTAGAATACTGTAAACGCACATCGAAATTTGTCTATGTGATTAAACTGCTTATGCTGATAAGATATACACAGAAGACAGAAAATAAACAGAAAAGTATACTATATGAATTGTTGCGATAATTGTAGTTAAAAGTACAGATAGATTGTATATTTCTGTTATTTATTTAAGGAGGAATTGGTATGAGTAGTATTTCACATTCAGCAGGAAGACTGGCAGCGGGGGCAGCAAGTGATATTGTTCTTAAAAGCCTTAAAAAAGACAGAGAAAAGTCAATAGTAAAATTGGTTGATTTTATGGAAAAATACATGGACGGAGAACAGATAGATCTTAACTATGAAAAAGCACGAGAGATGATATGTGATAAAGATAAGACACTTAACAGATATATTAACCGTCTTATTGATGAAGTAGATCCGCATGTTCTTAAGACGATGGCACTTAATCTTGGATTTGAAGCATTTATGCATGGAACTAAGACAATAAGAAAGATGCGAGAAAAATATCAGTGTAATGTTCCATGGCTGATACTTATGGATCCTACAAGTGCATGTAACTTACATTGTACAGGATGTTGGGCGGCAGAATATGGTAACAGACTTAATCTGACACTTGATGAGATGGATAAAGTTGTAACACAAGGTAAGGAACTTGGGGTATATCTGTATATGTTTACAGGTGGTGAACCTCTTGTAAGAAAAAAAGATCTTATCAAACTTTGTGAGAAGCATAATGATTGTGCTTTCTTATCATTTACAAATGGAACACTTGTTGATGAAGAATTCTGCAAAGATATGAAGAGAGTTGGCAATCTGTATCTTGCAATAAGTCTTGAAGGATTTGAAGCAGTTAATGATCTTAGACGTGGTAATGGTGTATTTGGTAAAGTTATGCATGCTATGGATCTGTTAAGAGAGAATGGCCTGGTATTTGGAACATCTATCTGTTATACATCTAAGAACATAGAGACAGTGACTAATGATGAGTTCGTAGATCTTATGGTTGAAAAAGGATGTCGATATGCATTATATTTTCATTATATGCCAGTTGGCAATGATGCATCAGTTGAACTTTTGCCAACACCTGAGCAAAGAGTATATATGAAGGACAGAGTTCGTGAGATTAGAAATATGTCACATGGAAAAGGTATATTTACAATGGATTTCCAAAATGATGGTGAGTTTGTCGGAGGATGTATAGCCGGTGGACGTAACTATTTCCATATTAATGCTAATGGTGATGCAGAGCCTTGCGTATTTATTCACTATTCCGGTGCTAATATAAGAACGCATAGTCTGATAGAGATTCTTCATCAGCCACTATTTATGGCATATCATAATAATCAGCCATTTAATGAGAATCACTTAAGACCATGTCCAATGCTTGAGAACCCAGAGATACTTGAGCGAATGGTTAAGGAGACAGGAGCAAAATCAACAGATCTTCAGTCACCAGAGAGTGCTTCGCATCTGTGTGGCAAGTGTCATGAATATGCCAAAAAGTGGAGACCATATGCTGACAGATTATGGAGCGAAGAACATCCAGGCTGTGCGAATAAAAACCCTAGTGAATGTTCTGACAAGCAGGCAGTTAATGATTAATTATCCGCAGCATTGATTAACCACATATTAGTATTATGTATTGTTATTGCATTTGTTACTGCATTTGTTATTGCATTTGTTATAAACATGGTTGTTATAAAAATAGAATTTGTGGACAAAATTAAATAATATATAATATACGCCGATAGAATATATAACGATATATAACGATATTAAGGCACACTGTATGAGATAACTTATCATAAATATAGCGTGCCTTTTGTTTTATGAACATAAGTATATGTTGATATATGTGATCATAGAACAGCTGATTATCTGGTGACAATATGAATTTTACTATTATCAGATATTTTGAAGATACATGGAGGTATATAAGAATGAAAGTATGGTTAGAAAATGGAATTAACGTATCGGCAGATAATATTATTACAAAGTCAGGACATAATAAGTTAGATAATGCTAAAAATAGTGGAAAGCAGGGAGGCTCTTCTTTTTTTGCAGGTGAAATTAATGGTCAGAATACAACAGATAGTATAATAGAACAGAAGAGAAAACTTGCAGGTAAACAGGCGATGAAGCTTGTAAAGGATGCATGGGAACGTGATAATGGTAAAAGTGAATCGATGCAGTCGATGAATGATAATAGAGAGAAACTGCTTGGCGAGATGAGAGAGAATAATGAGAAGATAAAAGATATAGCAAAACAAAAGCAGATATGCAAAGAAAGCTATGGAATTACAGATGATAGTGAAGAACAAAAGGATCTTGAACTTCTTGAAAAATATCAGAATAATATATTAGGAGTATTTTCTGATGATTTTTCAAAGGAAGAGATTGATAGATTAAAAGAATTACAGAGCAAACCAAGAACTGAATATCAAAAAAAGATGCTTGAACTTAATGGACTTGAAAATAATTATCGAATGGATAATGAGACTAAGAAGATGCAGATACAATCAATTACTGCTACTGAGAATCAGGCAAAGATAGACAATCTTAAGAATCAGGATATGTTAGATGCATCTGATGCAGCAGATGATATATTAGCTGCACTTAGTAAGGAGATGCTTGGACTTTTGGTATCTGACGCAAAAGATAAGAGCGATGAAAAGGCAGAGGAAGATTCGAAAAAGAAGGAAGAGATTGAAGAAAAACAAGAAGAGAAGAACGAACGACTTGAAGAGGCTAAAGAAAAACGAAAAGAAGAAGAGAAGATTATAAAGGATAGTATTGAGAGCGACAAAATAGATACTGATGTTAAAAATAGTAGTATTAAGAATGACAGAAGTGAAGAAGTGCAAAAGATTATAAGTAAAGTGACAAAAGATAATAAGCTTGTTAATGAAGAACTTAAAGGAATTGAAATAGATCTTGGAATATAGAATCGAATAGTGCTACAATATACCTAAAAACTTAGAAAGAAGTGACAGAATATGATTCCAATAGTATGTGTAGATAATCGTATGGGAATGTTATTTAATAACAGAAGACTTAGCAGAGATAGATTACTTACTGAATGGATTATTAATTATGCAGGATGTATAAAAGTGTGGTGTAATTCTTTTTCAAAGGAATTGTTTGCTAATTATAATGTGATATGCGATGAAAATTTTATTTACAAAGCAGGAGAAAAAGAGTATTGTTTTATTGAGAATATAGATATTTCGCAGATGACAGACCTGTATAATGAGGTTATTGTATGCAAATGGAACAGAGATTATCCTTCAGATGTAAAATTTAACTTATGTAATGAAGAGAAAAACTGGGACAGCATGGTAATTGACGAGATAATAGGAAGTTCTCATGATAAGATAACGATTGAAAGATGGAGGATGAAGTTATGAAGATACGAAGACAGAGTATAATTACAGTGCTGATATTATCTGTAATGCTCCTTCTTGGAGGATGTGGAGATGCTGTTAATGATAAGGCAAATCTGTCAGATAATGATGCTAATGTAACAACAGAACAGACGACTAAGGTAGATGCTACAGAGAGTGCTAAAGATTCAAAGGATAGTACACTTGTAGATGCAGAACATTCGAAACAGATAGAGGAAGATACGAATGTAGCTTATATAGAACAGGCACTTATAGCATCTGTTAATTCAGATGGTGCAGGCAGTAATATTCCGGCTTATTCAGGTAGTCCATACATAATAGTTAATAATAATGTTCCTTTTTTTGATGCCACACAGTATAATTCACAGGCTTTCGAGACATATAGCGAGCTTGATACATTAGGAAGGTGTGGAGTAGCATTTGCTAATGTTGGTAAAGAGATAATGCCAACAGGTGAAAGAGGTTCAATAGGTTCGGTCAAACCTACAGGATGGCATACTGTAAAATATGATAATGTCGATGGCAAATATCTGTATAACAGATGTCATCTAATCGGATATCAGTTATCAGGTGAGAATGCTAATAAGCAGAATCTTATAACTGGTACAAGATATATGAATGTAGATGGTATGTTACCATTTGAGAATATGGTAGCAGATTATGTAAAAGAGACTAATAATCATGTTCTATACAGAGTTACACCAGTATTTGATGGCAATAATCTTGTAGCTGGTGGTGTGCTTATGGAAGCACAGAGTATAGAAGATGATGGAAGTGGTGTAAAGTTCTGCGTATATTGTTATAATATACAGCCGGGAATAAGTATTGATTATGCAACTGGTGATAGTAAGGTAGGAGATCTGGTATCGGCACAAGCTGATATAGGAGCGGCAGTTGCAGATGCAGGAGCGAGTGCTAATGTGCCACAGACACAAGCAGCGACAGCTGCACCAACACAGCCACAGACGCAGGCACCGACAGCTGCACCAACACAGCCACAGACGCAGGCACCGACAGTTGCACCAACACAGCCACAGACACAGGCACCGACAGTTGCACCAACACAACCACAAGATACAGGAAATAGTACATTAGTATGGTTGTCAGAGACAGGAGAGAAATATCATAGCATCAATAATTGTGGCAGAATGAATCCTGATAAAGCATATCAGGTAACACAAGAACAGGCAGAAGCTATGGGCAAGGGCAGATGTTCGAAATGTTGGTAATTAGGCAGTATTGCGATTTAACAATATTGGTAATTGTTAGTAACTAATAATATAGAAAAAACCTTCGTTTGATTATAAGTATGAGATAACTCACAGAGTATATAATCAGGCGGAGGTTTTTCTATATATCAGTTCTATTGGAACTTCCTAGGTTTTTAATTAGTTCTTTTAATATAATTAAAAAGCTATTTTTGACAGTCTAACTTATTTTTAACAGTCTATTTTATTTTTAGCAGACTATCTAATTTTTGACAGTCTATTTTATTTTTAGAAGTCTAACTGATTTTTGACAGTCTATTTTATTTTTAGCAGTCTATTTTATTTTTAGCAGACTATCTAATTTTTAGCAATCAATCGTATCTTGATAGATTATCTATAGAAAGTCTGAACTCTTATAGATTGATTGTGATCACCAAAGTCTTCACCAAATATTGTAAAACCACCACAATTAGGTGTATCTTTTGGAACTTCAAAACGAAAAGATATTATACTTGTATAATCAATCTTAAGATCGTTAATAGTAACGTCAGATATCTGATTACCACCATCAATAAATGTACCAATGTCATTGATTATAAGAGTCTTAAGAAGTCCATATTGATTAAGAAGTTCTGGCCACCATGTAGGTGTTACGAATCCGGGGCGGCTTCCAAAGTCTCCCGGACTTACCCATATACCAAGTGGAATTCCATTAATAGAAAAATGAATGTCTGATGGATAATTCTCATTATAATTAGGACATTCAGACGATATCTCAAAAGATATTCTAAGCTCATCAAGTGTCTGACCGGCAACAAGATGATTAGGAATATTATATTCGACAAAACCATATCCAAACCATAATATACCTGCATCGAATCTCTCCGGAAACATAAAATATCTTGGATCGTCAAGAGAACCTATTATGGTCTTTGAAGTTGCAAGTCCACAAGTAGGAGCAACTTCACATGTTGTAAAGTGTCCGATTTTAATGTCATCCTGATAGTATTTCCTTTTTTCTTTAGCTGGTGTCAGGTTGACAAGAAGGCGATCGTGAATAGGTTTTACAATCTTCATACTTCCTCTCTTGCCAGCAGTTGTATGGATAGATACCAGTCCGGCTTGTTCGAGTTTACTTACATGTAGTGAGATGGCACTATTGGTAAGACCAAGTGCTTCGGCAAGGTCATTCATACTCATCTCGTTATCTTCACTTATCATTTCCATAATCTTTAGACGCATTGGTGTGCTGAGTGCTTTGAATACTTCAGCAGCATCATCTATGGAATCAAAATATAACATCCTGGTCACTCCTTTATATATTGTGTATAAATATTAAAATTTATAATATTCGTTACATTAATATTCAAATGATGGCAGGCATCAAAGGTCGTTTTTGTCTTGACATCATTATATGTAAATATAGTAATTATACTAAAAACTGACATATATAATTAATTCTACATTACGTATGAGTATTAATAAATACTTAATATTTACTAAGCATTATATCGGTTAGTTAAATAAATGTCAATATGATATGGATTAAATGTTAAACGAAAAAGTTAAATACAAACTCAAAATATTGTAAAAATATCTAAAAAATGCAAAAAAAACTATTGACTATTGTGCAATATGGATGTATCTTATATGTATAATTAAATCAAAAACTTAATATTTAAGTTAAAACTTAAATAAATGGGAGATGTATTTAAGCAAAAACTATATTATAATATCGGGAGGAAGAAAATGGCAAAGTTATACATAAAACCAAGTGTTACTTTAGGTCATATTAATCCGGAAGTTCAAGGGCATTTTTCAGAACATCTGGGGAGATGTATTTATGAAGGAATCTATGTAGGAGAAGATTCTAAGATTCCTAACACAAAAGGAATGAGAAATGATGTTGTAGCAGCATTAAAGGAGATTAAGATACCGGTTTTAAGATGGCCCGGTGGCTGTTTTGCAGATGAATATCATTGGAAAGATGGTATTGGTCCTAAAGAGTCAAGAAAGAAGATGATCAATACACACTGGGGTGGTGTTGTAGAAGATAACAGTTTTGGTACACATGAATTCTTTGAATTATGTGAACAGTTAGGATGTAAGACATATATTAATGGCAACGTTGGAAGCGGTACAGTTGCCGAGATGTCAGAATGGGTTGAATATATGACATTTGATGGTGTGTCACCTATGGCAGAACTTCGTAAGAAGAATGGTCATGAGAAAGCATGGAAGATTGACTACTTTGGTGTAGGCAATGAGAACTGGGGCTGTGGCGGTAATATGAGACCGGAATATTATGCTAACGAATATAGAAGATATCAGACATATGTAAGGAATTACAGACATGATACACAGATATTTAAGGTATGTGGCGGTGCTAATGTAGATGATTATGAATGGACAAGAAAAGTTCTTGAGACAACATTCACAAGATGTCCTGATTTCTTACATGGCCAGATGGATGGATTATCATTACATTATTATGTACATCCGGAAGGATGGGATATAAAGGGAAGTGCAACACAGTTTGATGACAAAGTATGGTATAAGACACTTAGTAAAGCTCTCTATACTAATACATTAATCAAGAGACATGGTGCAATAATGGATGAATTTGATCCTGACAAAAAAGTCGGAATTATAATGGATGAATGGGGAACATGGTATACATGTGAGCCTGGAACTAATCCTGGATTCTTATATCAGCAAAATACAATGAGAGATGCACTTGTTGCAGGTATACATCTTAATATTTTTAACAAGAACTGTGACAGAGTTAAGATGGCTAACCTCGCACAGATGGTTAATGTACTTCAGGCAGTTATCCTTACAGAAGGCGATAAGATGATTCTTACACCTACATATCATGTATTTAATATGTATAAAGATCATCAGGATAATGAACTTGTTGACAGCTCAATTGAGACTAAGACAATTGGACTTGAAGAAGAGTATATGGTTCCTAATCTTAATGAGTCAGTTTCAAAAGATAAGGAAGGCAACTTACATATTACAATTAACAATCTGTCCCTTGAAGATTCAGAATTTATAGAAGGTGTTCTTGCTGATGTTAAGATACAGTCAGTTGAAGCAGAGATTCTTACACAGAAGATGGATGCATATAACGATTTTGAACATCCTGATGTTGTTAAAAAACAGGAGTTTAATGATATTAAGATTAATGGTGATAACAGAATTGAATTTACAATTCCACCTTGCAGCGTAATGCATATAAAAGTTGTAACAGAATAGATTGCCGGCTTGTATTGGAGGGATGTAATATGAAACGCACTAAGACGTATCATATGAAAAGAATATATAATAGAAAATCCATCACCAACAGAACAGTATCAGCGTTACTTACAGTATCACTTGCAATTACAGGTTTTAATTATTCGACAGTTGATGCAATAGCAGCAGAGAATCAGACGAACATTACAGAGTCATCAGATGAGAGTATGGCACAGTATTCAAATGAACGAGTTGATAATAATTATACAAAAGTAAGTGCTAATTACACATATAGCGAATATACAGGAGATACGATTATATACAGTGCCGCAGACATAATGAGTGATGGTACAGCAACGATTACAGATGATGTTATGGGATATGACAAAGATAATAAGGCTGTTAAAGCTGTTATTAATGATACATTTACATTAAAAGTAGATGCACCACAGGATGGAATATATTATATGAGCTTTGATTATCTGTCAGCTGACGATTCTATTTTGCCAATTGAAGCATCTGTTAAGATTAATGGCGAATATTCATTCTATGAACTTAGAAGACAGATATTCGAGAGCTTATGGGTGTCATCAGGCGAGAAGACATATGATAGTTATGGTAAAGAGATAACAAGTATTCCTGATAAGAAGTATGAGTGGCAGAACAAGTATATAATGGATGCTACTTACAGATATACAGAAGCACTTGGGATAGAGTTAAAAAAAGGTGCTAATGAAGTTACATTTGACATATCAGAAGGTGAAGTGCTGATTGGTAATGTATATCTTAGTGCAAAGCCTGATATAAAAGAATATTCAGGAAGTGAAGCAGCAGAAGGTGATGGATTCGTAGAGATTCAGGCAGAAGATTTTACATATAGAAATGATTCTTCGATTCATGCAACTTGTGAATACAATCCTAATCTCTATCCTTATAATGTTAAAGAAAAATCACTTAATACGATTGATAGCAGTTCATTTTCAGAAGGTGGACAGACAGTCACTTATGAATTTGAGGCTTTGAGTGATGGCAATTATTATATGGCATTTAATTATAGTCAGTCAGATAAGTCGGATTTTCCGGTATTTATGAACATTAAGATTGATGGAGAATATCCTAATACAGAATTTCATAATTACGCATTTGACTATGATAAGACATATAATATGCTGACATTAAAAGATGAAAATGGTGACAAATTAAGTGTACCACTTACAAAGGGAACACATACAATATCACTTACAATAAGTATGGAACCGGTAAGACATGCACTTGAAGTTGTTGAGAGCGTAATGAATGATGTTAATGATCTTGCACTTGAGATAACTAAGGTAGTTGGTACTAACAAAGATAAATATAGAGATTTTTCACTTGAAGCATATATACCTGATGTTAGTGATACATTAACACAATATGCTGATGAACTTGATGCAGTTATGGAAGAAGCTAAGCAGTATAATCCGGGAGTTAAGAAGATAGCAGCATTTTCTTCATTATCAATTGCTTCAGGACAGTTAAGAAGTCTTGCAAAAGATCCTGATGAATTATTATATAGAATAAGCGAACTTGCGACAAGTACTAACTCAGTTAACAAATACCTTGCAAACCTTGTTGATTCACTTAATGGTAATGATTTTTCACTAGACAGTATCTATTTTTATCAGAGTGATTCAGCATCCAAACTTCCTAAAAAAGTTGGATTTTTCAAAGGAATATGGCTTGCAATAGTAAGATTTTTTACATCTTTTACAGAACAGGCATATTCAACAAGTAATACAGATAAAGAACATCTTCAGGTATGGGTTAACCGTTCAAGACAGCATCTTGAGATTATGCAGCAGATGATTGATAAGGAATTCACACCTAAGACGGGTATAAAAGTAGATCTTTCACTTATGCCTGATCAGAACAAATTAGTTCTTGCTAATGCATCAGGAGATTCACCTGATATAGCAACAGGTATTAACTACTCAGTACCATTTGAACTTGGTATAAGAGGAGCGATAAAAGACCTTAGTGAATTTGATGATTTTGCAGAAGTTGCAGAGAGATATAATGAAGGTCTTCTCTTAGCATCGACAATAGGTGATGGAATATATGCAGTTCCGGAGACAATGAACTTCTCAGTACTCTATTATAGAACTGATATCCTTGAGAAGTTAGGACTTACAGTTCCAGATACACTTGAGGATGTAAAAGCAATGTTACCTGATCTTCAGATGAGAGGACTTAACTTCTATTATCCTACAGCGAGAACTACAGGTACTAAGACTTTCCTTGATACGACACCTATTATATTCCAGCATGGAGCATCATTATATGGTGATACAATAGCTGATTCAGCAATTAATAGTGAAAGTGTTGTTGAAGGATTTAAGGAACTTACAGATTTATTTACAATCTATAATCTTCCAAAAGATGTACCTAACTTCTATCAGCATTTTAGAAATGGAGATTATCCTATTGGTATATCAGACTTTGGAACATATAACCTGCTTAGTAATGCAGCACCTGAGATCGCAGGTTCATGGGATATAGCACTTATTCCGGGCGTTGTTAATGATGAAGGTGAAGTTGTACGTTATTCATCAGCCGGTGCAGAGAGTACAGTAATGTTCAAATCGGATGAAGAACGAGAGAATATGAGCTGGGAATTCATGAAATGGTGGTCAAGTGCAGAAGTTCAGGCAGAATTCGGTCAGACATTACAGATTACTTATGGTGATGAGTATTATTGGAATACAGCTAATATGGAAGCTTTTGAACAACTTCCATGGTCAACAGATGATAAAGAAGTTATTATAGAACAACTAGACTGGACACTTGAAGCTCCACGAGTACTTGCAAGTTATATGACAGAACGAGAACTTAGTAACGCATATAATCTTGTTGTTATAAGTGGTGAGAATATAAGAGAAAGTCTTGACAGTGCAGCCAGAACTATTGAGAAAGAGACAGACAGAAAACTTGAAGAGTTCGGCTACAGCGATAACAAAACTGTTATCAAAGAGTATGACGTACCTACAATCGAAAAGGTTCGTGAGATTATCGAAAGTAGCAAAAATGGTAAGTAGGAGGGAGAAAAAGTGGCTTTAAGAAAGAGAACAAAGATAGCTAAAAGAGAACAAAGCAATTCCTCTGCATACTGGTTCATGGCACCATACGTATTAATGTTTCTTACATTCATTATCATTCCAATGGTTGTTGCAATCGGATTATCATTTACGAGTTTTAATACAATTCAGATGCCTACTTTCAAAGGATTTTTGAATTATATTAACCTTCTAACTGCAGATGATGTATTTATGCAGAAGGTACTGCCTAATACAGTAATATATGCACTTATAGTAGGACCTGGTGGATATGTACTTTCGTTCATTGTTGCGTGGGGACTTTCACAGCTTACAAGTGTTCCACGAACAATACTTACAATAATATTTTATTCACCAAGTATGACTGGTGCAACAGCGATGACTGTGCTTTGGAGAATTATCTTCTCAGGTGATCAGATGGGTTATGTTAATAACTGGCTGATGAAACTTGGAATTATTGATGAACCTATATTATGGCTTGTTGATTCAAGATATCTTCTTCCAATCATGATTATCGTTGCATTATGGTCAAGTATGGGTGTTGGTTTCCTTGCGATGCTTGCAGGTATACTCAATTCAGATGAAGAGATATATGAAGCAGCAGCAATAGATGGTGTTAAGAATCGTTTTCAGGAAGTTATATATATAACAATACCAACAATGAAGCCACAGATGTTATTTGGTGCAGTTATGGCAATTGTTGGTGCATTCCAAAATGGTGCAATCGGTGTTCAGCTCTCAGGCTCGAACCCGACACCTAACTATGCAGGACAGCTTATAGTTAACCATATAGAAGATTATGGATTTATCAGATATGAGATGGGTTATGCTGCCGCAGTATCAGTAGTACTGTTACTTATGGTATGGGTGTTCTCAAAACTGTTTGGTAAGTTATTCAGAGAAAAATAGGAGGAGGAAACATGGCTGGATATAAAGGTAGTAATATCAATCCTAAAAAGTTTGAACGTGGACAGATAAAGATAATAATACTTTTATTACCACTTGCGATATTTATGGGTATACCAATCGTATTTATCGTCTGTCACGCATTTAAGCCAATAGATGAGCTGTTTGCATTTCCACCTCAGATATTGGTACATAAACCAACACTTGAAAATTTTTCAAAATTATTCAAAGCTTCACAAAGTGCTGATATACCAATGAGCAGATATGTGTTCAACAGTATTATTGTTACAGCAGTAGTAGTTATAGCTTCGATATTCATGTCAACAATGGCTGGATATGCATTATCAAAGCTTAAGTTTAAAGGTAAGAATACAATACTTGAAGTTAATAATATGGCTCTTATGTTTGTAGCAGTTGCAGTTATGATTCCAAGATATCTTATCATTGATATGCTGGGAATTAAGGATACATATCTTGCACATATACTTCCACTTCTTGCAATGCCGGTTGGTCTGTTCCTTGTTAAACAGTTCATTGACCAGATACCGGATGCACTTATAGAAGCGGCATACATAGATGGAGCATCAGATTTTAAGATATATAGAAAGATTATACTTCCACTTATAAAACCTGCGATATCAACAACAGTAATTCTTGCATTCCAGCAGGTATGGACTAATGTTGAAAGTTCTAATCTATATATTAATAATGAGAGTATGAAGACACTTGCATTTTATCTGAATACACTTTCTAATGCGAATAATACAGTAGCAGGTCAGGGTATTCAGGCAGCAGGTATACTTATACAGTTTATACCGAATTTGTTAATTTTCCTTATCTTAAGAAAGAGCTTTATGAATACAATGGCTCATTCAGGCATCAAGTAGGGGGTGGCAGTTATGAAAAAATTAGCAAAAATTCTTGTTACGGCATTAGTATTAATATTCTTAACTACACCTGTGATAGTTAATGCAGAGACGCCTTATAAGACTTATACAGTTGATGGATATGGATATGTAATGGAGACACAGACAGCATATACTCCATATTCAGCGATAACCAAAGTTAGTGAGACATCATTTATAACACCGGTTGATATGTCACTTTCAAAAAGTGGTAATCTCTATATAGCAGATTCAGGAGCAAAAGCAATTCTTGTATGTAATCTTGCCGGTGAAGAAGTCGGAAGAATCGGAGATGGCATATTAGTCACACCAACAGGTGTATATGTTACAGAAGATGAGACAATATATGTAGCAGATAAGGATGCCGGTAAAGTATTCGTATTTAATAAAGATGGTGAAGTAATTCACGAATATGGCAAACCATCATCTCCAATATATGGCGATGCGATGCCATTTAAGCCAATTAAGATTGTAGCTAACTCATCAGGAACAATGTATATTATCTGCGAAGGTAATATGAATGGTATAGTACAGTTAAGTCCGGTAGAAGGTGGATCATTCCTTGGATATTTTGGTACTAACTATACTTCACTTAATCCTTTTGAGATATTACAAAGAATGATTCTTACAGATGCACAGAGAGCAAAACTGTTAAGTAATATTCCATCAACACCAACTAATCTGGCGATTGATGATGACGGTCTTATATATACTGTTACACAGGGTGATGATTCGTTAAGCCTTAAAAAACTTAACATAGCAGGTAATAATATGCTTACATCAGATCCATATTATGCAGACCTTCCTGCAGCAGTAACAACAGGAAAATATAATAATATTCTTGTTGCTGATTCAGACGGATATATATATGAATACAATGAAGAAGGAGAACTTCTCTTCATGCTTGGCGGACGTGATGATGGACGTCAGAGAATAGGTCTTTGTAATAAAGTTGAAGCGATAGCAGTAGATGATAATGACAGAGTATATCTTCTTGATTCAGATAAGAAACAGATACATGTATTTGAACCAACAGAATTCACTAATCTACTTCATGAGTCACTTGAATTATATGCAAAAGGAAGTTATACACAGAGTAAGGAACCACTTACAGAAGTTCTTAAGATGAATAGCCTGTTTGATTATGCTAACAAAGCAATAGGAAGAGCATATTATCAGGAAGAGAATTATAAAGAGGCATTAAAATATGCTAGATTATCAAAAGACTTTGACGGATATTCCAATGCATTCTGGGAAGTAAGAAATGTCTGGATAAGATCTAATCTTGTAAAAGCTGTTGGTATTATAATTCTTATAATAATACTTATTAAGATATGGAAGATGCTCGTTAAAAAAGGCAAATTTGGGAATATCGTAAGTAAATATGAAAAGTTTAAGAATATAAAACTGGTAGACAGATTAAAATATTCAAAGTTCTTTATGAGACATCCGATTGATGGATGTTATGCAGTAAAACGTGAAGGCAAGAATTCAGTTTTATGTGCAACAATAATACTTGTATTATTCATAATAATCTCAATAATTGGCAAGTATTATCCGGGATTTTTATTAAAAACAGTAAGAGAAGGCAGATATGACCTTGTAACAGATATTGGTAAAGTACTTGTTATATTCTTCGGATTAATAGCATGTAATTATCTGGTAGTAACAATTAATGATGGTGAAGGAAGTATCAAAGAATTATATTGTGCATACGCATATTGCTTATCACCATACGTATTTATCAAACCAATATGTATACTTGTAGGTAATGTTCTTACATATAATGAAGTATTTATAATCCAGTTTGGTAATCTGTGCATTACAGTCTGGGTAGTAGTATTGTTATTCTTAACACTTAAAGAGATTAATAATTACAGCGTCAAGGAGACAATTAAAGCAATATTTATTACAGCATTTACAGTATTAATAATGGCATTACTTATATCTATTCTATATGTATTATGTTCACAGGTTATAGACTTCGTAATAACTGTAGTACGAGAGGTGGTGTATCGCATTGGCAACTAAGAATGTTAAAAACAGAAAAAAATTAATAATTGCGATAATATGTGTTATGATTGTGGTAGTGCTTGTTATAACAGGAGTGAACGTAGCAGGCGGACATATAAGTAACACTAACATTACATATGCTGAGGCGGCAACAATAACACCTCCACAGGCTGAATTAAGTTCTGATAAGACACAGAACAAAGAAGAGATAAAAGGACATAAGCTTGTCGCAGCTAATGATAATTATGAACTGTATCTAAAAGAAGATACATTATCAATTATCGTAAGAGATGTTAAAACAGGCGAGATAATGGAATCAGTTGTAGATGATGCCACAGAACTTCAAAATGTCAATGATACTTGGAAAAGTTTTCTTCAGTCAGGTGTGGTTGTAGAAGTTCAGGAAGATACTAATACAATGCAGAAAAAAGCAGGTGTTAATAATGCTTCTGTAAATGTTACTTATGTTGATGGTGGATTTAAAGCAAAGATAGACTATCCTAATTATAAGTTTGGATTCGAACTTGAAGTATTATTATATGATGACGGAAGTATCACAGCATATATCCCTGAAAGCTCAATATATGAAGAATCAGACAAAGTAAAGATTGGTAATATATACGTATTCTCAATGCTTGGCAATACATGTCTTGATGAAAAAGAAGGATATATGTTCGTTCCGGATGGCAATGGTGCACTTATATATCTTGATGACAAAGAAGGAAGATTTGATTCAGGATATACACAAAGAGTATATGGAAGTGATATAGGTATTGGTGAATCCTATGTATTATCACTTCTTTGGGATAAATATGAGACACATAACGATTCCGAGAATGTACTTGCACCAATATTCGGTATGGTTTATACAGATGCCAAACTTGGTTATCTTGCAGTAATTGAAGCAGGTGCAGAAGAAGCGACAATAATGGCAACACCTAATGGTGCATATACAGATTATAACTGGATTACATCATCTTTTAGAAAGTCAGCAACATATATACAGCCAACATCTAATTCAGGTGGTTCTGTAACAAAAGTAACAGACAGAATACAATATGATATTAAGATAAGATATATGTTCGTTAATGGTGATAAAGCTAATTATACAGGACTTGCCGAGAAGTACAGAGATTATCTTATTGAAAAAGGTGAGTTGCAGGAAAAAGAAGATTCATTCAATATAAGACTTGACTTCCTTGGAAGTGATGTGGAGAACTGGTTATTAAGCAAGAAAAGTGTAGCAATGACAACAACTGATAATATAAGAGATATATACAAAGAACTTCAAAGTGAAGGAGTTAATAATATATTCTCATTATACAAAGGCTGGCAGGACGGCGGAATATATGATATTCCGGTAACTAAAGTTGATACAGAAGGCAGCATAGGAAGTAAAAGCGACCTTAAAAAACTTGCAAAAGATGCAAAAGATATGGGAATAGACTTCTATCTATATACAGATGGACTTAGAGCTAATCCGGATACCGGTAATACTACATTTAATACAGTTAAGAAGATGGATAAGCGTCTATATACAGAATCAACATACAAGAGTGTATATGAAAAGATGGTATATTGGACACCGGATAAGTCAGTATTTAATGTAAATCAGTTAAAAGATAGTATGCTTGATAATGGACTTAATAACCTTGCACTTTCAGGTATAAGCAATACATTATTCACATATACAATCAGTGATACAATGAAGACAAGACTTACAACTGAATACATATATAAAAATATGTATGAGAATCTTGATAAAGATATGAATCTTGTATTATGTGAACCAATATCAGAATACTGGAAATATACAGATGCATTTGTTGATATGCCAGTATCAGATTCAGATTTTATCTATACAGATAAGAGCATACCTTTTTTATCAATAGTACTAAAAGGAATGGTTCCAATGTATAGTGATTATATTAACTTTGAAGCTAATGAGAGAGAATACTTCTTAAAACTTGTAGAGACAGGAATATATCCTTCATATTATCTTACATACGAAGATTCTTCAAAATTAATATATACTAATTCAAGTGATATCTATACATCAAAGTACAGCACATACAAAGACAGAATTATAGATACATATAATGAGTTAAAAGCTATTGATGATAAGACATCAGGTGCATATATAGTTAATCATGAGATACTTGATAATGGTGTTGTGGCAGTAACATATGATAATGGTGTCAGAATACTTGTTAATTACTCAGATAAAGAGCAGACAGCATACGGTGAGACGGTAGATGCTATGTCATATAAGGTAGGTGAAGTGCAATGAGACAGCAAGATAAGAAGATAAGTGTAAAACCTGGAAAACTTAGAAAACGTGAAAATATGATGGGATACATATTTATACTTCCATGGCTGATAGGATTTTTACTTCTGGTTGTATATCCTATATGTGAATCATTCATATATTCGTTAAATACAATAAAACTTCTGCCTCAAGGCATGGTTAAGAAATTCATCGGATTTGGTAACTATACACAGATGTTTTTAAAAGATCCTAATTTTGTAATGGGACTTGAAAGTTATCTTCTAAAGACAATAATATCAGTTCCGGTTATTGTAGCATTTGCACTTATTATAGCAATGTTACTTAATGGTAAAATAAAATGCAGAGGAATATTTCGAATGATATTTTTCCTTCCTGTTATCATAGCAAGCGGTCCTGTAATGAACCAGCTTGCTGACCAGAAAGCTGCAACAGTTCCAATGCTTAATACAACAACAATTAATCAGGTGTTATCAGAATATCTTCCAAAAGTGCTTGCAAGTTCAGTTACAGATGTATTCGGCAATATGATTACACTTCTATGGTATTCAGGAATACAGATACTTCTGTTCCTTGCGGCATTACAAAAGATTGATTCAACACTCTATGAAGCAGCCAAGATTGATGGTGGTTCAGGATGGGAGTGCTTCTGGAAGATAACACTTCCAACAATCAAACCAATAATATTACTTAATGCAGTATATACAATAATATTTATGTCTAACAATGAGCAGAATGCACTTATCGTATTAATCTATGATACAATGCTTTCAGCAACAGGTGGTTATGGATATGCATCAGCTATGGCATGGTGTTATTCAATAATTATAACAGCAATAGTTGGTCTGTTTGCACTCATTATAGCAGGAAGAAAAGATGTATATGAGAGACGTGTTAAGAAATATATGAGAGAAGTCAAGAAGCAGGAGAGACTTCAGAGAAGAATAAGAAGGAGGGGCAAGAGAAATGAAAAACGTTATAGAAGAAAATACGCATCATAATTCATCCCTCCTAAAAAGGGAACAGATTAAATATAAAGTAAAAAGATTCCTGTGGGGTTCAAAAGACAAACAGGGTGTAGGTAAGCAGATATTTGTATATGTACTACTTATAGCGATTGGTTTCATATATCTCTATCCTGTGCTTTATATGATAAGTAAGAGCTTTATGGATCTTAACGATCTGCTTGATTCTTCAATCAATTGGATTCCAAGTAAACTTAATATTAGTAATTATAAGCAGGCATTTAAAGCCATGAATTACTGGAAGACATTCAAGGATTCTATCCTTATAGCTGGAATTCCAACACTTATTAACCTGGTGGTATGTGCTCTTGTAGGTTATGGATTTGCAAGATATGAATTCAAAGGTAAAAAATTACTACTTGGATTATTAATCTTCTCATTCATACTTCCACCACAGGCAACAATGATGCCAACTTATGTATTCTATACTAAGATAGGACTTGTTAATTCAATAAAAGCTTTTATAGTACCGGCAATTCTTGGACAGGGATTAAAATCACAGATATATATACTTATATTCTTCCAGTTCTTCAGACAGATACCACAGGTACTTATTGAAGCAGCCAAGATTGATGGCGCAGGACACTTAAAATCATTCTTTAAGATAGCAGTTCCGTCAGCAGCACCAGCCATACTTGTTGTATTTCTTTTCTCAATAGTATGGTACTGGAATGAATCATATCTTACACAGTTATATGTAGTTGGTGCTTTTACAAGCAAAACAGTAGGTTATCACTGGTCATCATTAATTGTAGCACTTAAGAACTTTGACAGCAGCTATGCTGATGCGAGAGCAGTTGCTGGAAGTGGAATGGCTGATATTAATGAATCGATTAAGATGGCAGGAACAATGCTTAGCATACTTCCACTGCTTATTATGTATCTTATCTTACAGAGACGTTTTGTTGAGAGTATCGACAGAACAGGTATTACAGGTGAATAAACATACATTAAGTGTTTATTATAAAAAACATATTTTATGGGAGGTTTTATCATGAAGAGAAAACAATTATTAAGCGCAGCACTTGCAATGGTATTAGGTATTTCAACACTTGCAGGATGTTCAGACAAAAAAGAAACTAACAACGATGCACCTGCAGACAACAAAGCAAATGAAGAATCAAAAGCAGATGGGGATAGTGCTGATGGTCTTCCGGCTATGACAACTGATAACATTACTCTTACATATATGCACTTTGATAATGAAGAGCTTGTTAATTCTGTAGCAGAAGCATTCATGGAAGCATATCCAAATATTACTGTAAAAACAGAAGCTTATGCAGCTGATGGAGAATATAACAATACATTATTAAATCTTGTTCAGTCAGGTCAGACACCAGACTGTATGATGATTCTTGGTAACTGTGATTTTGCACTTTCTAATGCAATTCTTGGAGATATGACAGAGTATTGGGAGAACGATCCTGAGAATGAGAATATTCTTCCAACAATTAATTCAGCAAAACTTGGATATTATGGAACAGATAAGAAGTTAGCAACTCCTATTAAGTTCTTCCCAGATGCAATCTACTGTGACCTTAACGTACTTGAGACATTAAACCTTGAAGCACCAAGTACAAGCTGGTCATGGGATGAGATGATTGATTCATTCAAGGCAGCTACTAATACAGATGCAGGAACATATGGATTCAACCAGTTCCATTCAATAATTACATATTGTCCAGTTGCAAGTGATAAGAATTGCATTGGTGAATTCGGATGGGATGGCAAACAGTACAACATGGATTCATGGGCAAAAGGTGTTAACCAGTGGGCTGAACTTGTAAATGGTAAATATCATGCACCATTTGGTGATACAGATGAGATGGAAGCATGGACAGGCGACAGAACAATGTGGGCTGCATATACAGGTAAACTTGGATATCAGCTTGATGCATGGTGGACATATCTTAACTTATTCGATACACCAGAATATAGACAAAGAGGTATGGAATGGGTACCTTATACAACACCAATCGGTGAAAGCGGATATACATTCGGTGTACTTGACTTTGGTGGTATCTCATCATTAACAGAACATCCAAGAGAAGCATACGAACTTCTTAAATGGATGGGCTGGGGCGTAGACGGCTGGAAAGCAAAACTTAAAGCATACCAGGATACAACAACATATGCTGAGAACCCACTTTACAGACAGGCAATGCCATGTCCAATCACAACAGATGCAGACATCTGGGAAGAATTCCAGCAGAGCTTCTATCCAACAGCTAAGACAAGAAAATATGACTCAGTAAATGATCCAGTTAACAATGAAGCACTAGTAACAGCTGATGAAGATACTAAGTATGGTAAATACTTCGATGACTTTTTTGCAAACTGTAAGAATGCAATTCCATTCGGTGACTGTCAGATTCCTGGATTCTCAAGCTTCTTATCAACATCATACTTCGCAGTTGGTGATACACTTGGTGTAGAAGATCAGGTAAGACTTGAAGGCAAGAATGCTAATGACTTTGTAGATGAACTTGAACAAAAAGGTGTAGAAGCTAACAAAGAAGCACTTGAGGCAGCAAAAGAAGCATATTCAATGATTGGTATTGAACTTAATATTGGTGAATAATTAGAAGTTATTATTGAGTGACACGATCTGATTTACTTCTTAATATGTAGAATATCTTTTGAATAGATGCATGGTATAAAAGTGATATAAAATTGATATATACAATATCAGATGCATGATATAAATTGTGATGTATGCAATATCAGATGTATGATATAAATTGTGATGTATGCAATATCAGATGTATGATATAAATGTGATATATGCAATATCAGATGCATGATATACTGTGATATATACAATGACAGATGCATAGTATTTTGGAAGATATATATAGCATAAGCAGGGGAGAGTACCTACAGAACGGTACTCTTCCCTGTTTTATATTATAGAAGTCCTTACTCAAACAGACTTATACCTATATTCCAAAACCTATGGAATATTCATATGGTGTACGATTACAGGCTAAATTTGGCAGTAAGAACCCCACAGGCTTGCCTGTGGGAGTAGTCAGATAGATATACTAAGGCTTATATATAATGATTTTGATGATAAGTACGAATATTTGATTTAGATTCAATTTAGTAATTCTATTAATGTCAGTTACTATTATAATCTAAGAAAAGTAGGTAATTAATATGATTAAAATAAACAAAACTATATTGACAGCAGCAGTACTGTTAATGACATCAATAGCATTGACAGGGTGCAACAATAAAAATAATGATATACAGGGGGAATCATCTCAGATGGAATCAGTTAAAAATGAAAATGAAACAGAAAGACCAACACCTGCAGTCTTAAGTCAGGTAGAAACTCTTGCAGATGATGAGGCTGTTGATGTTACATATAAAAGAGTATCAGTTCATGATCCGTCAGTAGTATATGCAGATGGACATTATTATCTCTTTGGTTCACATATGGCTTGGGCAAAAAGTGATGATCTCATGAATTGGGAGACATTTACAATGAATATTAATGATGATTATGGAACACTTTTTGGTAAAGAATGGGCTGAATATTGTAAGACAGATAATAATCCGGAACTTGGTGGTAATCTATGGGCACCAGATGTCATCTATAATGAAGATATGGGTAAATACTGTATGTATATGAGTGTTAATGGAAGTGATTACAATTCAGTTATAGTGATGCTTACAGCAGATAGCATAGAAGGACCTTATGAATATGCTGGACCGGTTGTATATTCAGGATTTGGAGAGAATCACGATCCTAATCTTACAGATGTCTATAAAGTGCTTGGAGAGGGAGCAGATCTTACAAGATATCAGTCAACTACTAATACTAAACTTAATGCGATAGATCCATGTGTAAAATATGATGAAAATGGAGAACTTTGGATGTCTTTTGGTTCATGGTTTGGCGGAATATATATACTAAAACTTGATAAGACAACAGGATTTAGAGATTATACATGTACATATGAGACAGTAGCTAATCAGTCAGATGCCTATTATGGATATAAGATTGCAGGTGGATTCACTGTATCAGGTGAAGGCTCATATATAATTCATGAAGGCGATTATTATTATCTATTTTTATCATATGGTGGACTTACTGCTACAGGAGGGTACCAGATGAGAATATTCCGTTCAGAGAATATATATGGACCATATACTGATGAAGTTGGTAATTCGGCAGTATATACTAAGAATGAGAATAATCTTTTTGCCAAGAACGGAATAAGAATTATGGGCTCTTATGAGTGGAGTGGCAGCAATGAGATGCGAGTTGCACAGGGACATAATTCAGTTATAGAGACAGAAGATGGTAAAGTATTGTGTGTATATCATTCAAGATTTGCGGATGGAATAAGTGGCAATGCTGAAGCACATCAAGTAAGAGTACAGCAGATGTTCATGAATGAAGATGGCTGGCTTATCTGTGCACCTTATGAATATAGTGGTGAGACTATAAGCAATGAAGAATATGATATTAATGATATGACAGGTGATTATGAGTTAGTAATTCATGTACCTACATGTTATTATCAGGAGAGAGATACATTTGGCAAATATGGATATCAAAAAGCTGTTAATATAACGCTTAATAAAGATGGTTCAGTCTCAGGTGACAAAGAAGGAACATGGACATACGAAAAAGGAACATCCAATATGAGTATTACAATCGACAAAGTGACATATACAGGTAAGTTCATTGAGATGGCTAATGAGAAGACATATAAAGGCGGCAAACATAAGTTAGTTATGACATTCTCAGCACTTGGAGATAATGTATGTGCATGGGGCAGTAAGAAGTAGAAAGGATATTCTGTAAAAATCACTATATTATCTTAGCATTTCCGTTTGGTGATTATCTAATGGAAATAAAAGTATATAAGTAATAAAAGAAAAAAATAGTGATTTACTGATATTAGTATGATATACTGTAATAGAATAAACAGATAAAATATCAAAGTGAATATCAGGAGGATGAAAAATGGATATGAATATTGTATGCCTTGACCTTGAAGGTGTGTTAGTACCAGAGATATGGATTGCATTTGCAAAAGAAAGCGGAATTCCAGAGCTTACAAGAACGACAAGAGACGAACCAGATTATGACAAGTTAATGAAATGGAGACTTGGAATATTAAAAGAGCATGGTCTTGGATTAAAAGAGATCCAGGATACAATAGCTAAGATTGATCCAATTCCGGGAGCAAAAGAATTCCTTGATGAATTAAGAAGTATAACACAGGTAATTATTATAAGTGATACATTCTCACAGTTTGCAGGACCACTTATGAAGAAACTTGGCTGGCCAACAATCTTCTGTAACACACTTGAAGTGGCAGAAGATGGAGAGATTACAGGCTTTAAGATGCGAGTTGAGAATTCTAAGTATTCAACAGTTAAGGCATTACAGTCAGTAGGTTTTGAGACAATCGCAAGTGGTGACAGTCATAATGATCTTGGAATGATAAGAGCAAGTAAGGCAGGATTCCTATTCAAAAGTACAGACCAGATTAAGAAAGATAATCCTGATCTTGAAGCATTTGAGACATACGATGAATTACTAGATGCGATTAAAAAAGCATTATAATCTATAATGTATAATGAAAGAATAGTACAATAAAAGATTAAACTAAAAATATTGTAGAAAAATCAAAATACATATTATTAAAAGTGGCCAAAAACGTTAAGTATGGAATGGAGAGATGTTTTTGGCTACTTTTTGTTTTTATATATTTTTTCGAAAAATGACTTTTAAAAACTCATATTTTTAATTATGTCATCTATTATTTAATTTAGTCATTTTACATACGAATGACTAAATTAAAATGATTGACGACTAAAATAAAAAGTTATATAATAAATAAAAACAATTTAGTCATTTTAGACGCAAATGACTAAATTAAAATTGGAAATGAGGTGATTGAATGAGAGACTATAACTACAGAAAAAAATGGCAAAAACTGTTAACACCAGAAATAGTTAAAAAACTTACGCTTATCAATGAATATAAAGGTGAACAGCGACTATTTATTGAGGCGCACAAAGATGAACTTAATGAACTGATGGAAATTGCCAAAGTTCAAAGTACAGAAGCTTCTAATAAAATTGAGGGCATTTCTACAGCTGATGACAGGTTGAAAAATCTTGTACAGGCGAAGACAACTCCTAGAAATCGTGATGAATCGGAAATTGCTGGATATAGAGATGTGCTTAATACGATTCATGAAAACTATGATTATATTCCGATTAATGCTAATTATCTTTTACAACTGCATAGAGATTTGTATAAATTTCTTGGAAGTGTAGAAGGAGGAGTTTTTAAAAATTCAGACAATGTTATTCGTGAGATGGATAAAGATGGAAACGAGAAAATTCGCTTTAGACCGGTCCCAGCATGGGCAACACCAGATTCGATAGATGCTTTGTGTTTGGCATTTCGTGAAGCAAAAGGGGAAGTTGATCCGTTATTGCTTGATATGATGTTTGTTTTGGATTTTTTAAGTATTCATCCATTCAATGATGGTAATGGAAGAATGAGCAGACTACTTACATTGCTTTTACTATATCAGTCAGGTTTTATAGTTGGTAAATATATTAGTATTGAAAAGATAATAGAAGAGTCGAAAGAAACTTATTATGAAGCACTTCAGGACAGTTCTGTTAATTGGCATGAGAATGAAAACGATTATAAGCCATTTGTAAATTATATGCTTGGCGTTATTGTAAGTGCGTATAAGGAATTTGAATCGAGAGTAAAATTGCTTACAGATCCTGGAATTACTAAAACAGACCGTATTCAGGAGATAATTAAGAATCATATTGGCCCAATTACAAAGAGTGAATTAATGAATATGAATCCTGATATTAGTGATACTACGATACAGAGAACTTTGAGTGATTTGTTAAAAAATAAAAAAA
>SAMEA104315435__coassemble_524_pt1 | contig 41788 bp, 32 predicted proteins | sample SAMEA104315435__metabat2_low_PE_020 | metagenome-assembled genome bin SAMEA104315435 (sample SAMEA104315435) | gut metagenome | biome: Monkey gut; feature: monkey-associated habitat; material: faeces | place: China | collected 2013
AAAAGTAAATCTACTTAAATGGAAACTTTTTTGTTTCCATTTAGATAGAATCCACACAATTATACTCTTAAATGCAACAAGCAAAAAAAATCGCTCAGGATGTTCAAGTTCTAATATTCTGTCTTCGATCTTCCCCTTGTCAAAAAACGCAGGCACAAATTAAATTGCAACCTGCGTTTTTAGTATTATTTTTATCTATATTATAATATAGATTTTACTGTATTAGCTACATTCTCTGCTGTAAATCCGAATTTCTTAAATAATGTAGCTGCTGGTGCACTTGCTCCAAAGCCTTTCATTGTAACATATGCTCCATCAAGTCCTACATATCTGCCCCATCCAAAGTCTGAAAGTGCTTCTACTGCTACTCTCTTTCTTACTGCTGATGGTAATACTGATTCTTTGTATTCTGCTGACTGTTCTTCAAATACATCCATTGATGGCATACTTACAACTCTTACATCAACGCCTTCAGCTTTAAGAAGTTCTTTTGCTTCAATTGCAAGTGATACTTCTGAACCTGTAGCAATAATAATTGCATCTGGTGTCTCTTTAGCTGAATCAGCAATTACATAAGCACCTTTTAATGCATCTCTTGATGAACCAGGAATCTGTGGAAGGTTCTGTCTTGTAAGTACTAAAGCTGTAGGTGTCTTCTTAGATGTTGCTGCATAATACCACGCTGCTGCTGTCTCTGTTGCATCACATGGTCTATATACTGTGAAATTAGGCATTGAACGGAACTCAGCAAGCTGTTCAATTGGTTCGTGTGTAGGTCCGTCTTCGCCAACACCGATACTGTCATGTGTAAGTACAAATGTAAGAGGAAGTTCCATAAGTGATGAAAGTCTTGCCATTGGTTTTACATAATCACTGAATACAAAGAATGTTGATACGAATGCTCTTAATCCACCATGAAGCATAAGTCCGTTGCCAATAGCTGTCATAGCTGCTTCTCTTACACCAAAGTGCAGATTACGTCCTGCATAGTTTTCTTTTGAGAAGTCACCCATATCTGACATATATGTCTTAGTTGATGGTGCAAGATCCGCTGAACCACCAATTAAGTTAGGCATCTTTGTCTTAATTCTGTTGATCATCTTACCTGAAAGACTTCTTGTTGCTTCTGCTTTATCTTCATAAGCCCAGAAATCTTCTGTATCGAGTACTTTTTCACCAAGATTTTCATCATGGTATGTATCCCATAATTCTTTCATCTCAGGGAACTTAGCACAATATTCTTCAAACATTGCATTCCATGCATCATTAACTTTTGCATTCTCTTTTGCAATATTTCTATAGTTATCATATACTTCTTCTGGAACATAGAATGGTTCCTGTGATGGCCAGTTAAGGTTCTCTTTAAGTGCTTTTACATTATCAACACCAAGTGGTTCACCATGTGCACTTGCTTTTCCTTCTTTTGCAGGACAGCCATAACCTATCTTAGTCTTTACTGTAATCATTGTAGGACGTGTTGTATCAGCTTTAGCTTCTTCGATTGCTTTACCGATTTCTTCTAAGTTATTACCGTCTTCTACTACTAATGTCTGGAAACCAAATGCTTCAAAACGTTTCTTAACGTCTTCTGTGAATGCTATATCTGTGCTTCCTTCGATTGATATTTTATTAGAATCATATAATACGATTAATTTACCAAGTCCAAGTGTACCTGCAAGTGAGAATGCTTCTGATGAGATACCTTCCATCATACATCCGTCACCACCAAGTACATATGTATAGTGATCTACTACAGGATATCCTTCTTTGTTAAATACTGCTGCAAGGTGTCTCTCTGCCATAGCCATACCTACTGCCATAGCCATACCCTGTCCTAAAGGTCCTGTTGTTGCTTCAATACCAACTGTATGACCATATTCAGGATGTCCTGGTGTAAGTGATCCGTCCTGACGGAACTGTGCCAAATCTTCTACTGATAAGTTACCATATCCAAATAAATGAAGTAATGAATATAGTAGTGTTGAACCGTGTCCACCTGATAAGATAAATCTGTCTCTGTCTGCCCATTCTGGTGACTGTGGGTTGTGTTTCATATGTTTTGCCCAAAGTTCATACGCCATGGCTGCAGAGCCAAGTGGAAGTCCTGGATGTCCTGAGTTAGCTTTCTGTACTGCATCTGCTGCAAGAACACGAATAGCATTAACTGACATAGTATCGATATTATTCATTCTATTTTCCTCCTAAACCGCAAAGGTTACAATTTTACCGAATTTAAGTCTATCACATATCAACAGCTTTCTTCAATAGTTTAAATCAATTATTCTCCAAAAACAGCTTTATAATCTGCCTGGAACTTTGCAATACCCTGATCTGTAAGTGGATGGTGTGTCATCTGTTCTATAACTTTGTATGGAACTGTTGCTATGTCTGCTCCTGCTAATGCACAGTCTGTTACATGAATTGGATTACGAACACTTGCTGCTATAATCTGTGTCTCAATTCCATGAATACTGAATATCTCTGCAATATCTCTGATAAGATCAATACCCGGCTGTGATATATCATCAAGTCTTCCAAGGAATGGTGATACATATGTTGCTCCTGCTCTTGCTGCTAGTAATGCCTGATTAGCTGAGAAGATTAATGTTACGTTTGTCTTGATTCCTTCTGCTGAGAGAACTTTTACTGCTTTAAGACCTTCTACTGTCATAGGAATCTTAACTACCATGTTCTTGTGAAGTTTTGATATTTCTCTTCCTTCTTTTATCATTCCTTCTGCGTCAACTGTTGTAGCTTTAACTTCGCCACTAATTGGTCCGTCTACAATTGAAGCTATCTCTTTTAATACTTCTTCCTGACTTCTTCCGCCCTCTTTTGCTATAAGTGATGGGTTAGTTGTTACCCCACAGATTACTCCCATCTCATTAGCTTTTTTAATGTCCTCAATTTTTGCTGTGTCTACGAAAAATCTCATTATCCTTTTCCTCCTAAAAATATGCTGTTAGTTATGCTATTAATTAGTTTACTAGCTAAACTATATCACTATACGACCCCAATGTTCATATAGTTTATATTTAAAAATCATTTTTTGTATGATTTTTTTACATTTTAATGTCTGGTTATGTATTCTAATAATTAATGATCCTCCGAACCCTGTCCATAGTATGCATTCGCACCATGTTTTCTAAAATAGTGTTTATCCAGAAGATACTGTGGAACTCTCTTTACTCTTGGATTAAGTGTCATTGTCTTATATGCCATCTCTGCTACTTTATCAAGCACTACTGCATTATATACAGAACCTTTTGGACTTCTTCCCCATGCAAATGGTCCATGATTCTTAACTACAATTCCAGGAATTGCCATAGGATCTGCATCACCTATTGTCTCAACAATTACATTACCTGTATTAAGTTCGTAGGCTTCTTCAATCTCTTCTTTTGTGAGATCTCTTGTACATGGAATATCTCCATAGAAGTAATCTGCATGTGTAGTTCCAAATGCCGGTATGTCAAGTCCTGCCTGTGCAAATGTTACTGCCCATGTTGAATGTGTATGCACAACACCACCAATATCTTTGTATGTCTTATATAATACAAGATGTGTTGCTGTGTCTGATGATGGCTTATACTTGCCTTCAACGACATTACCTTCCATATCTACGACTACCATATCTTCTGGTGTCATCTTGTCATAATCAACACCACTTGGTTTTATTACAACAAGTCCTTTTTCTCTGTCTATTCCGCTTACATTACCCCATGTATAGATAACCATTCCTTTTTCTACAAGTTCCATATTAGCTTCATAGACTTCTTTTTTTAATGCTTCTAACATCTATTTTTACCTCCCAATTAGCATTATTCTAATAATTGCAGATTTGCCTATGCTCTAGCCATCTTATGAACTACCCATCACCTAAAGGCAGTGGGTTTTACGCTCTAGCTTATAAAAAGATTAAACCTCATAATATGAGGCATCAGTTTACAGACTCTTAACTGCTGCTCTCTCTATCTCAAGTCCTTTTTTATATCTCTCTATAAATTCATCAAATCCTGCTACATCTTCCTTATCAGGTTCTACTGTTACTTCTTTTTGACCTGCAAATACTCTATTATTAAGGAAATCATCAAGTGTCTCATTCTCTTCTCTGTTAATCATATAAGAAGCAAGAAGTGCCATTCCCCATGCACCGCCTTCACCTGCTGTCTCCATTACTGATACCGGAACGTCTATCGCTGCTGCCATAATCTTCTGTCCGACAACCGGTGTCTTAAACAGTCCACCATGTCCTAATATCTTGTCAAGTGTTACATGTTCTTCCTTAAATAGAATATCAAGTCCGACTTTTAATGCACCAAGTGCTGTATATAGATTAACTCTTATGAAGTTAGCAAGATTGAATGTACTGTCCGGTGTTCTCACAAACAGTGGTCTTCCTTCTTCAAAACCTGTTATATGTTCACCTGAAAAATAGTTATATGCAAGTAATCCGCCGCAGTCTTTGTCTGCTTCTAACGCTTTACGATATAATGTTCCAAATAATTCATTCATATCAACTTTCATTCCAAAGCTCTCTGCAAATTCTTTAAAAATATTAACCCATGCATTAAGATCTGATGTACAGTTGTTACAGTGAACCATAGCTACAAGATTACCTGTTGGTGTTGTTACAAGATCTATCTCGTCATATACTTTTGTAAGTTCTTTTTCAAGAACTGCCATAGCAAATACACTTGTACCTGCTGATACATTACCTGTTCGCTTTGCAACTGAATTAGTTGCTGTCATTCCTGTTCCTGCATCGCCTTCAGGCGGACACATAGGAATTCCTGCTCTAAGATTGCCACTCTCATCTAAGAGTTTTGCACCTTCTTCTGTAAGTACGCCTGCCTTATCTCCTGCAAGAAGTACTTTTGGAAGAATATCCCTAAGTTTCCATGTGAAATGTCTGTCGCTTATTCTCTCATCAAACTGACTAATCATTGCATTATTAAAATCTTTTGTATTAATGTCTATAGGGAACATTCCTGATGCTTCTCCTACACCAAGAACTTTCTCACCTGACAATTTATAATGTATGAATCCTGCAAGTGTTGTGATAAATCTTATATCTCCTACATGTGTCTCATTATTAAGCACTGCCTGATAGAGATGTGCAATACTCCATCTCTGTGGAATATGATAATTAAATAACTTTGTAAGTTCGTCTGATGCCTGTTCTGTTATTGTATTTCTCCATGTTCTAAATGGTACAAGAAGTTCATCATTCTCATTAAATGCCATATATCCATGCATCATAGCCGAGAATCCAATAGCTCCTATGTTAGTAAGAGTTATTCCATACTTATTCTTGACATCTTCTCTAAGTTCTGAATAACAATGTCTTAGACCTGTATATATATCATCAAGGCTATATGTCCAGATACCGTTCTCATAACGATTCTCCCAATCATGTGCGCCCTGTGCCACAGGTTCATTAGTATCTGTTACAAGCACTGCTTTAATTCTTGTTGAGCCGAATTCAATACCAAGTGCTGTACGTCCGTCATTAATCGCTTCTTTGATAATCTCTTTGTTCCCCACAATATGCCTCCATTTTACACTTCTACTTTATAGTTTTGCTAAAATATATCTGTTCAGATACTATCTCGTTGCTGCTCTGACTATATATTGTCACATATAATATTCCATCTGCTATATATAGTATCTGTCTCAGTCTCTCTTTTTACATGATTCTCCTATGACAAGAACAGGTTCTATCACCCTTTTTACCCTGCTGTCCTTATCAGAGATCCCTTTTATCTTCTCAATTAACAGCTCTGCTGCCATCTCTCCTAACTTCTCCTTCGGGTGTTCTATAGTGGTTATCTCCATCCTGCTTACCGCCGACAGATTATCATATCCTGTCACCGATACATCCTCAGGAACGTGTATATCTCTTACTGCAAGCGAATCTATTATCTCTGCTGCAATCATATCGTTGTAGCACACAATCGCATCAAATGAACGTCCTGCATCTATCATAGAATTAACTGCTTCTGCCGGTTTAATATTGCGATCCTCTGTATGAAACCATATAACATTATCAGGATTGTAGTCTATTCCTGCCTCACCAAGTGCCTGCACATAACCCTTATGTCTTGCAAGTCCCTGCGTATCATCTGCCTTGAATATTCCAAGAATATTCCTGTGTCCAAGCGATATAAGATATTCTGTCACAAGGCTTGCGCCCTTAACGTCATCCATAACAACCGACGGATGTCCCTCTCTTCCAAGATATGTTCCCTGTATAAAAATATAAGGAATTCCAAGTTCATCCATCTCCTCATACTGTTTGTCATTAAGACAGCACAGTGCGCTCTTGCTGGGTTCTATTATCGCTCCATCAACATTCTTCTCAATAATATCCTTAAGACATCTGCCTTCTCCTGACCTGCTGTTCCCGGTATTCTTAAGCATAATGCTGTAACCATTAGCTGTTAGCACTCTGTCAATTCCCTGTATAATTCTTGGAAATATGTAGTCGGATATATATGTTGTGACAACTGCTATGTTCTTAGACGATACCTTCTCTTTTCTTCTGTCTGCAACAAATGTACCTTTGCCATGTTCCGCTACTACATATCCCTCATTCTCAAGTATTCCAATAGCTTTTCTTATTGTATGTCTGCTTATTCCATATTTTTCTGAAAGCTGATTTTCTGATGGAAGTTTCTCTTTAGGCTTTAAGATTCCTTTATCTATCTGTTCTTTTATAGCTTCCATTACTATATAATACTTGGCTTTTCCATTATCTGTCTTCATACTGATATTCCTCCTTTCCTAGTACAATTTCTAGATATTTATGAAACTCATAATCTTCCTTCTCCTGATTCTTTTCTAAAAATATCTCCTAAAAGCATTATACACTTGTACATATGTATGCACAAGTGTATAATTGAAATTTTTTTATATTTTTTTAAAGTTTTTTATATTTTACTTAAAGTCACTCTCTGTTAACATTATAACGCCTTTTCCGTTAAGTGCTCTTGGAAGTCTTTTTCTAACTTTATTGACACCTTTTTTATCAGAGTTTGCAATAGCTTTATCGATTATATTCTCAACTGAACTTTCATCAATTCCGCCAGCTTTTGAATGCATCGTATCAATTATCAGATAGAGCTGTAAAAGTGCCTTATCGTTAATTCCATAACCTTTTTGATGCGCAAAGCTCTTAGCCATCGTTACCATATCATTAACAGAATATTCCATAAGTTCAATTCTTCCGCCAAAATAATCCTGTATAAGCGGATTTCTTCTAAGTAGTATATCTATTCTCTCTGCAGAATCTTCAAGTATTACAAATGGTGGATTATCAAGTTCTGTCATAACTTGTGTAAGTTCATCAATTCTTCCCATATTCGCACTTCCGGCTGATTCTATTATAAGAATTGTTCCTGATAACTTATCCTTTACTTTCACTATACCTTTTTTATTAAGTGCATCACCATTAATTCTTGCTATCTTTCTCGTCATTGAACCATCTGATTCAAATATACTCTTAACAAGTGCAAGAACCAGTTCCTGTCTGTTAACCGAACCATTACCGGCTATGATTATGTTCATATGTGATAAGCCTTTTCCTGATGCTATCGCTTCATCTATCTGTTTTAGAAGATTAATTATCTGCACTGATAATTCTTCATTATCCATGAATTCTCTGAGATTATCATATCTTCTCTCTTTGAATACTTCTCCTGCTTCGAATCCATTAAGACTTCTCTCGCCTTCCTCATTCATAAAAGCAAATTCTCCTGCTTCTTTATGAATAATTCCTATGAATTCTTTATCATCATCTGATTGTTCGATGTTCTCGTCTATATCCTGTGATTCATCTTCAGTCTGAGTATTCTTAGCTTTTATCTCTTCCATCTTATTGCGCTGTTGCTCTATGGCATATCTTCTAATCTCTTCAGGGTCCGGAAGTCTTATTGTAGTTGACTTGATAAGAGGCTCTTTTATCTCCTTAGGCTCATCAACCTTAACATCTGCATTATCTCTATCAGCTTCTGCTTCAGGCTGTAGATTATATTCTTCCTCCTGTATGCCAAAAGCCTGTACATTCTCTGATATATTGTTCTCTTGTGATAATTCACTTTCTGCCATATTCTTAGCATTATTCTCTTGTGTCATTACAGTTTCCGGTATATCATGCATATTATTCGATTGTGTATCATATATATTGCTCTCTTGTGATGATGCACTTTCTGGCATATCTTTGGCAATATTCTCTTGTAATATCACACTTTCTGCCATATTCTTAGCATTATTCTCTTGTAATGTCACACTTTCCGGCATATTCTTAGCAATATTCTCTTGTAATATCACACTTTCTGGCATATCCTTAGCATTATTCTCTTGTGTAACTTCTGCCTGTCTATCTGATATATCACTTATCTGTCTCTTTGCCTCAACTTCTTCTCGCTTATCAGCTTTAATCTCTGTTTCATCAAAGTCAAAGAAACTATTCGCATCTTCATCGTATATATCTTCATCATAAAGAGTATCCGGTGCACTCTCTATTGTTAATTGCAGTGTATCATACGCATCCTGCTGACGTGGTGTAAGTGTTGCATGTGCTTTTTTCATCTCAAGTGCTGCATCTACAAATACGCCTTCTCCAAACCACATAAACAACTCATCACATTCTTTTATACACTTATCAATCTGACCTGTCTTCTCATACAGTTCGCATAATTCATACATTATCTTCTCATCAAGGTCTTCTGCAAGATACTTCTCAAGAATATCTATAAGTTCTGTATAAGGTGCATCTTTTGCATATTTTATTGTATACAAGAGCATATATCTCTCTATATCTTTTGGCCAGTTCTCAACATATTCATTATACAGATCCATAGCTTCATCAAAATCACCTGTCTTGACATACAGCTCTACCATCTTGTATACATTGCTCTTACCGCCCATGTTTTTATTATAGCCAAGAATTCTAAGGTCTCTTGCTTCTTCATACTTGCCTGCTGCCTCATAACATTCTGCTGCCATCTTAAGAACCTGCCACTGCTTAACTTTTCTCCACTCAATAGTATCTGCTATTTTGGCACATGTCTCATAATCTTTTCTGTCTCTTAACTTTTTAATCTGCTCAAGTTTAATATTAAATTCGTATTTATCCATTATAACCACCTGTCTTTTTAAGTCTGTTTTGTTATTATATCTGCACAGCATCTATTACTATACCAAGCCACACAATAACCCCCTCATGCTGCCAATGCCTGCAAAGCTCTTATAAGTTCATATATATAACCTTTAATTGCAAACTTCTTATAAGCTATCCTAAAAACTTCTAAACAATTGCAACTTTCAAATCAGCAATAAAACAGCTTTGCAAGTCTGACATATTTCAAGCAAGGGTCTTTGTAATCGTCGGCACTTAGTTCGCTATACATCAAAGATGTAAAGCGGACTTAGTACCGCTACGTTTACAACGAAGCGAGAGCATCCCTTGCGATAATATGGCAGACTTGCAATGCGTTCTCGCACCACCTAGAACACAAATGAGCTTTGCGTATAACTTAGTCTCTCATATTCCATATCGTCATTATTTACCTGACTTCTATAGTCAACTACTACTGTCTGTTGTCTCTTATCAACAAGTTTCTGTCCAAGCACATAATTAACATCAAATCTTCCGGTTATAGCAGGTGTTGCACCTCTTGCCGGTACGATAAGCTGTACATTATTAGTCTTTAGGAGTTTGAATATCGGTTCCCATATATATACATCTTTCGCTGCTCCAAATGGATTATCGATAAAAATAACTTTTGTTAAAACCCCCTGTTCCCTTCCAGTTGCATTAATACTTGTTATATAGTTAATTATTGCAATTAAAAACTGTATATATATACCCTGTGACTGTCCTGTACTTCCTACTGCTTCTTCATATTTTAGATATCTGCTCTGGCTCTTTATTCTCTCTCTCTTATAAAGATTAAGCCTTATCGCATTCATATCTGTAACTATTGCTGAGAAAAGTTTCTTCCATGAAAGTCTGGTTCTTATATATTTCACTCTATCTTGTGCAGTTGTAAAATTCTCTGCATTAGCTATTGTATCATCAATATATTCTCCCATTCTCTGTTCATAGAATTCATCCTTAATATATGGTATCTGTAGATTAATGATTGATATAATCTCATCTTCCATATTTATTCTTGAAAGTTTTGACAGCTTATCAAGTTCTCCTTTTATAAGTGTACATGTCTGTATACACTGATTTTCAAAGTTCTGTTTAATCTGCTCCATATCTTTTATGCTCTTGCCGATTCTCTCTTTTTCAAGTGCAATTAAACTTGTCGTCTCATGAAGATTATGCGTAAGTTCATCTATTCCTTCAAGTTTATATGGAATATCTACAGAACGCTTTATCTCATCTGAGAGTTCATACGCGCCAAGCTTCTCAAGTGATTCAGTAAGTTTAAGTCTGCTCTTTGTAAGATTGTCCATTAGCTTATTCTGTTCTTTCTTAACAGCCTGATAGCTTTTTTGCACTTCTTCATAATCAAGTTGTGGCATATCTATGCTACGTTCTAACATACTCTGTGTTATGTTAATCTCTGCATCTTCAATATATCTTTCAAGATCTTTTTCCATAACTCTGTATTTCATACACAGGGCATCACATTCTTTGACATTCTTATTCTCTATGCTTATCTTACTGTTAAGTGAATTCTTAAGCCTGTTTCTCTCTTCAATATATCTTGTAAGATTATCAACATCTTTTAATTCTTCATACATACCATATTTTTCTTCTATAGATTTTATAGCATGTGCGATACTTCCTAAAAGTCTGTTTCTATCTGCACTTTGTGCATCAAGAATCTTCTCTTTGGCATTTATCTCCTTGTTAACTTTAGATATCTTATCTCTTATCTTAAGAAGTTCTTCATTAGGTGTAATAATAAGTCTGTTATTCTTACTTAACTCTTTAAGTTCTTCTATGTTAACATTGCGATATTCAAGATTCTTAATAATCTTATCTGCCTGCTCATTATAGTTATTCATAAGTGCTATCTTATCTCCAAGATCTGCATTTTCCCTGTCTATAACAGCCTTAAGTCCTCTAAATCTTGCTTCTGTATCTTCATTGCTTATCCTTTTAAGAATATCAGCTTCTTTTATATTTTTTCTGATATCTTCATCATAATACTCTGCAAATACCTCTTTAAAAGTATTATTAATGTCATCTATCTTCGCTTTTATATCATATATCTGCTCATTATAATCAACCATACTGTCTTCAAATCTGCTAATCTCTCTATGTAATCTGTCATAGTTCTTTTTGCTCTCATTAACAGCATCCTTAAGGTCATTAAGTTCATTATATTTAGCATTTAAAATATTATAATTTTTCTTTATCTCAGCAAGAAGCTCTGCGTACTCTCTGGCAGTTTTTAACTGAAGAATATTCTTTTTAATATTCTTATTAACTGTATCAAGTTCTTTTTTACATGCATCTGCATTATCTTTTGCTGCTTTTTCATCTTCTTTCACGTTAAGAAGTTCTTTTTCTAATTCTGTAAGCAGTTTCTTTTCCGCAACAATATCTTTGTAACTGTTATAATATCTGCTTATAAAATTATAGTCTTCTTTTATTATCGCACTTTTTTGTGATAAAACAGTGATTTTTTCTTCTGTATCAGCGATTTTTTTAACAGTGTTTTTTATCTCATCCTCTTTTAACTCTTCGTCATATAGGATTCCACCATTTCTTACCATAAGTGATATCTTGTTGCCATCTATAAGTTCATCACCATCTTCAAGGCTATTCTTATCAATAAATGCAATAAAATCAAGTTCATCTCCCATTATACGATTATCAACCGCTGACATTATATCACAAAAGTCTTCTTTTATTATTAGCGAAAAAGGAATATACGGTTTTTCCTGCAAGAGTTTTTTACGTTTCATTGCGTCATATTCTTCAAGATATTCGCTTCCTGTAACTACTTTATCGCCAAAAATCCTTATCATATACTCTTTTACGTGATTAAGTTCCTCACATATTTTTGGTATATCTCCATTATTAAGGCTCTGTACATATTCATTATATTCTGTCACTTTTTCTAAAAGAGAATTAAGCTCCATTACTACATTAATGTATGTATCATCTATCTTAGTTATAAGCCTGTCTTCTTCTGTAACATCATATACAGACATAAGATTATCTATTTTCTTTCTATTTGATTCTGATTTTGCTATAACTTCTTTTTTTGCGATAATCTCTTTTGCCAAATATTCTTTTTTTACTTCTATGGCACTGATTTTGCTATTATATTCATCTATGTCTGTAATTATGCCATTTTTATTAAGTTCATAATCACTCTCCATATCAGTAAGTCTCTTAATCTCGTTCTCGCAAGCTGCAATATTGGCATCTATATTATCAAGCACAAGTACATCTGTACCTGCTCTTAAAGCTGATACTTTCTTCTCTAGAACTTCACATTCATTCTTAAGACGTTTTACATCACCTTCCATTACAGCTATGGTTCTGTCACAATTTTTCTCTTCTTCTTTGTATTTTTCATATCTTGTGCGATTTTCCCCGTCTGCTTTTTGTTTTTGCATAAGATCGTCTCTTAATGTCTTTAGTATCTGCTCATTCTCATCATGTTTTACAAGTGCAAGTAATCTAAGCTCGTCAGTTATCTCTTTATTATCTTTTTTCTGATTATCGATAAGTGTCTTAATCTCTCTACTCTTATCCTGATATTTTATATAGTCGCTGTATTCATTAGCTGCTTCTCTTATAGAGATATTCTTCTCATATTCTGATTTTTCCTGTGACATATTATCTATATCACTCTGAGTATCAGCTACAAGTCTGTCTATCTCCTCACCTGCTACTATCTCTTCTTTGACTTTTGCACGCATTATGTTTTTTTCTTCTTCATCAGTCTTATAATTAAGTTCACTTATTGTCTTAAGAATCTGCTCTTTTTCTTCTTCTTTTTTCAAAAGGTTCTGTTTAGCGGCAATAAAATATGATGTTATCTTCTCTTCAAGATCTGCTTTTCTTACATAGACATTCCTAAGATCTGCGAATTCATCTGCGAATTCATCTATAAGTGCTATCTGCATATCATATCTGTCTATCTCATCTTTTTTCTTAGACAATTCCATAAGCTTATCCTTAATATCTATAAGTACCTGTGCTATATCACTTACATTGTCTTCGCCTGAATTAATCTTATTATTGTAGGATTTCTCTATTATCTCTTCGATAAGCAGATCCTCAACTACTTTTCTTGTAGTTCTGTAATTAGTCTCAAAATAAGTTCTTACATGACCTTCAGTCTTATTAATTCCTCTTATGATCTCCCATTCACTTTCATAGAGTCCATATCTGCTTATGAAGTTCTGATATTCCCCTTTTTTCTCAAATATCTTAACTTCAAGGCTGAAATTCTTACGTTCTAATTCTTTAAGATAGTTCTTAAGACCGGAATATGTAATCTTCTCTGTTCCATTATTAAGCGGAAGATTACGCATATCATTATCATTGAATTCTCTATAGAATATTACATAGTTAAAATATTCTATTGTGGCAGTTTCTACATTCTTAGTATTCTCTTCACTTTCATCTGCACTCTCACGTCCTTTTCTTGCACAGAATCCTGTTGTCATATACTTATAACCATTTTTTACATAACAATTATCAAGTTTCCACTCTATAAGTGAATGTATTACAGTATTATCATTGCCTGATCTGAACAGTTTCTCTATTGGCTGTTTCTCATCAAGTGTTGAATTAGGTATCAGATTCTGTAATAATAGTAGCATAAGTACACTCTTACCACCACCATTGGCAAGATCATATATTGTATTCTTACATGAAAATCTCATTACAAAATCGTCATATATCTGCGTTCCAAAATTGTATTTTACATTATTTACTCTTATTCTGTTAATGTGTGGCATTCTCTTTCTCCTCTCCATTAAGAATCTCGTATATTCTTCCCTTATATTCTTCAAAATAATTCTCTATAAGTGCTCTCATTCTGTCTTTTGGATAATATCTGTCATTCTCTTCAATAAATAGATCCTGTGTCATAAGAAAATTCATTACAAGTTTTATATATCCTGCTCTTGAATTCTTAGATGCCCTGACCTGGTTTATATCATCTCCTGCTATCCTTGGAAGTTCATTCCAAAGAAGGCATATCGCCTTAAATCCCTCTGATTCTGTCTGTGTCATATTAAACACTTCTTTTTCAGATGTAAGTGTTGCTACAAGTGTATCCACACTATCTAGTATCTGAGGTGCTGTTGTATTCTCAAGATATGTATAATTAGCTGAATCATTATAAAAAAGTGTCATAACACTATATATAATCAGATAGCACATAAACAATTCTTTATTAAGTCTTAAACCGAGTATTCTCTTTAGTTCTTCATTAGAATATCCAAATACTCTGTTATTCTCACCTGCTGTAACAAAAAGTTTTCCATTGTAATCATAAAAATTAAGGTTAAAGTTCTTCATAACAGACATAAGAATGTCATATACCTGTGCATTAGTTGAATATTTCTCATAAAGTGCTACATTATCACCATTTTTACTTATCTCTTCACCATTAATAAGTTTTGAAGCTATAAGAAGTGCTGTTTCAAGATTACGATCTTCCATATTAGTCATCCTTTCTCACAAATTCTAAGTTACTTATCTCAAACATATCATTAATCTTAACTGTCTTTTCTTCACCATCTGCAAATTCTATTATAAAATGCAGATTCATATACTCATCATAGACTTTTCTTCTCATATTATTATTAATAATTCCTTCAAGAAAAGTATCCGGTTCTCTATTAAGTTCTGCAAGATTATATTCTTTTTTCTGGCATAGATGAATAATAAAAGAATAATAATCTCCATTCTTAAATATCTTCTCTCCAAAACTCTTCTTAAGATATTCATTGAATTCTACAAGGCTTATACGTTCTTTTCTGCTTATACAATATAATAATGCAGACATTATAAGGACATAATTGTTCTCGATTCGTTCGTCTTCTATCTCATCATCAAACTTTATCTCTGACTCTGTCTGTTCCTGTATAAGTTCTCCCTGTTCTTCTTTTTCATAACGATATGTGAGTATATCATCTATCTTCTTTGTATCAAATGTCTTTTTTGTCTTAATTCCCATAAGTGGTCTTACCATCTCATAGAGAAGTTCCGGTCTGTCTTGTCTTATTATCTTATTAAGAATACTCTTAAAATCCATTGTATTTTTAAGTCTGTTAACTTTGGCACGTCTTACCATATCATCTACTTTTATCTGCAGATCAGTACATGCACTAAGAAGTGAAGCATGTCTGTTGGTCGCTCTTTTTAATTCATTCTCAAGATTATGTATATCTTCAACAGTCTGTGCCATAAAACTCCCCTGCTCATATACTCCTCCTTCTGCTCTTTTTAGTGCCATCTCAATAAGTTCTGTATTCTGTGCAAAAAGCCTCTGTTCATCATCAAACCACTTTATGCCTGTCTCAACAAAATCTTCATAAGCTTCAAGACCTTCATATATATCATTACCAAGTATATTTAAAACTTCATTTTTACGAAGCATCAATTTTCTTACTTCATTATTAATTCTCTTAATTACTTCTGTTCCGCCCTTAAAATTCTGTGCTTTTATCATCTTCTGCAAAAGAAGCTGCTGCACACTTATTGTACTTTCATCCTTAATCTCTTTAGTATCAAGGTAGAATTCTATTCCATCAGAAGTTATCGAATAGAACAGTGAGTTCTCTGTAACATGGCTTTCAATAAGCCTTATCCTTGATATTTTTTTCTCTTTCTCATAAGGATCATAATATTCATACGAAAAAGGTCTTCCATCGTTACGTATCTTATCAAATATATATGCTATAAGTTCTTTTTCATCTTCTATATTTTTATATTCTATATTAAAATCTCTCTTTAAACATCTCGCAGTAAATTCTTCATACTCTGAATATGTAACATCCTGATCATTAAAATTATTCTGTTCTATAAAAAATCTAAGGACTGCCATCACAATATACCCCATATCAAGCATATCATAGGCACCATCTTTATAATTTGTAAATTGAGTTGATGAAAGTTTAAAAAATGGATAATATTTTCTTATATTCATCATTCTCTCTTTATGCTCTTCAACTATCTCTTGTATAAGAGTATATTCTTCACTCAAGTTTTTTCCTCCCTTATTCTATAATAAGTAATTATCAACCTATATTTTTCAGTAAATTATTCAGCAAAATTGCCAAAAAAGGGCACCCGCACTAAGCGGATGCCCCCATCCTGATATTCTGATAATCTATAATTCTACTCTTCCTTCTAATGCTCTTAGAAGTGTAACCTCGTCAATATATTCAAGATCTCCTCCAACCGGAACACCGCTTGCTATTCTGGTCACTTTTATTCCTGTAGGTTTTACAAGTTTACTGATATACATTGCTGTTGTCTCACCTTCAAGGCTTGAATTAGTTGCAATTATAACTTCCTTAATATCATCTTTTGTAAGCCTTGCCATCAGCTCTTTTAACTTTATGTCATTAGGTCCTATTCCAAGCATTGGCGATATCGCTCCATGAAGGACATGATATACTCCATCATACTTGGCAGTTTTTTCATAAGCTGCAAGATCTCTTGTGGTCTCAACAACCATTATTGTAGATGCATCTCGCTTTGGATTACGACATATCGGACATATATTAGTATCTGTAAGTGTAAAACACTTCTCACAGTAACATACATTCTCTTTGGCATCTATAATAGACTTTGCAAGACCCATAACTTCGTCTTTTGGCATATTAATCACATGAAATGCCAGCCTCTGTGCTGACTTCGCACCTACTCCGGGAAGTCTTTGGAACTCCTCGATAAGTTTACTTATGTGGCTGCTAAAATACTCCATTAGAATGGAAAGCCTCCTCCAAGACCACCAAGGCCTCCTGTAATCTTACTCATTGAATTCTGTGAAAATTCTTCAATCTGGCGTAATGCTTCATTAGTAGCTGCCATAATAAGATCTTCAAGCATCTCAACATCATCAGGATCTACACAGTCTTTTGATATCTTAACAGCAGTGATCTCTTTTTTACCTGAAACTGTTACTTCAACAGCTCCACCACCTGCTTTACCTGTTACTTCTTTTTCTTCAAGCTCTTTTGTTGCTTCTTCCATCTGTTTTTGCATCTTCTGAGCCTGCTTCATTAGATTATTCATACTTCCAGGCATTCCTCCGCCTGGGAAACCTCCACGTTTAGCCATCTAAAAAAAATCCTCCTTATCATCGTCATCGACAGTTATATCCATTTTAACGCATTCTTTAAGATTTGTAAATAAATCTTCTGTTCTCTGCATCTTATCTGTATTAAGCTTCATCTGTATCTCTACGCTTACGCCACATTTAGCCGCAATATACCCTTTTAATTCATTAATAACACTCTCTTTGTTGCAATAATTATATCCCATTTCATCGCTAAAATTAAGAATAATATTGCCATTATCACCAAGTGCTGTCTTTGATGCTTTTAAAAATCTTGATGTAGGCATAGCAAATGTTGATATTATATCAGCCCACTTATCAGCTACCTTAAGTATATCTTCTCTGCTTGCCTGTGGTATATCATTAATATCAATCTTCTTAACCTGTTCTTCTCTTATATTATCTTCTCTGTCAGCATAACTGGCATCCTTAGACTTAAGGACAACGCCTTCTTCAAGCTGTCTCTCAAGATTCTCAACTCTGTTAATAAGTGCTTCAAGATTCTCTTCCATTGGTGGCTTTATCATCTTAATAATTGCAATCTCTACAAGTATTCTCTTTTGCATTGCAAACTTAATCTGACCGGAAAGTTCTGACAGAATCCTTATGTATCTCATAAGTGTATTATCACTTATGCTCTTTCCAATCTCCATAAGTATTAAAAGATTTTCTTTTGACATATCTACAATGTCTGTATTGTCACCTGCATTCTTAATAAGCAGAATATTTCTTAAATACCATGTAAAGTCATTAACAAACTGACTTATCTCTCGTCCCTGCATTATAACATCGTCAAGTAAAGATATTGCTTTTGCAGTATCCTGTGCAAGTATATATTTAAGCATATCTGCAAATACAGATGCATCAACTGCTCCAAGAACATCAAGTGCCGCTTCATAAGTAAGCGTCTTGCCATAGTTAAATGATATACACTGTTCAAGGAGACTTAATGCATCTCTTAATGAACCATCTGCCGTCTTAGCTATATACATAAGTGCTTTATCTTCAACATCTATCTGTTCTGCTGTCATAAGTTCTCTTAGCCTGTCTGCGATTGTCTCAACACTGATTCTCTTAAAATCATAACGCTGACACCTTGACAGAATTGTTATAGGAATCTTATTAACTTCAGTTGTCGCAAGTATGAATATTACATATGATGGTGGTTCTTCAAGTGTCTTTAAAAGTGCATTAAATGCTCCTATCGAAAGCATATGAACTTCATCAATAATATATACTTTATACTTGCCTTGAGTTGGTCTGTAAGCTACTTCTTCTCTTATCTCTCTGATATTATCAACGCCATTATTAGACGCAGCATCTATCTCGATAACATTCATACTATTTCCGGCTTTTATTGCCTTACAACTCTCACATTCACCACATGGACTTCCATCCTTTGGATTCTCGCAGTTAACCGCTTTTGCAAAGAGTTTGGCTATTGTAGTCTTACCTGTACCTCTTGTTCCACAGAACAGATATGCATGACCTACCCTGTCTGCATTAATCTGATTCTTAAGCGTCGTTACGATATGCTCCTGTCCCTTAACATCTTCAAATTCGTCAGGTCTCCACTTTCTGTAAAGGGCCATATACGACATAATAATTACCTCATTTCTAACATGTATATATTTTTATAGTTATAAATCTGTTTCTAATTTATTAATATACTATTCATTAATCACCAAAACTTATTCCAAGAAGTTTTGCTTCTTTTACAATAGATGAATCAGGTGATACCATCTTAAGCTTGCCTGCAACTTCGCTTAATGGAACACCTACTATCTCTCCATTCTTAATTCCTACCATCTTACCATAATCACCTTTTAATATAAGACCTGCTGCCGCTGCTCCAAGTCTTGATGAGAGAACTCTGTCATATGGACATGGATCTCCACCTCTTTGCATATGTCCAGGAACTGTTATTCTTATCTCCTGACCGGTCTTTTCTTCAATCTCATGACCTATCTCATACGAAATTGAAGGATATGGATTCTTTTTTCTCTTTTCTTTTAGATCTTTCTTTGACAAAAGTGAATCTTCATAAGAGATTGCGCCTTCTGCAACAGCAAGAATTGAAAATCTCTTGCCCTGTTTAGTTCTTCTATCAATTGCTTCAACAACTGAATCTATCTTATAAGGTATCTCTGGTATAAGAATGATATCCGCACCACTTGCAATTCCTGCATGAAGTGTTAACCATCCTACTTTGTGACCCATTACTTCTACTATGAATACTCGTCCATGTGATGCTGCTGTTGTGTGTATACAATCTATTGCATTGGCTGCTATATTAACTGCGCTTTGAAAACCGAATGTCATATCAGTTCCCCATAAGTCATTATCTATAGTCTTTGGCAGTGTAACAATATTAAGACCTTCTTCACTTAGAAGATTAGCTGTCTTATGTGTACCATTACCACCAAGTATTACAAGACAGTCAAGTTTTAGTTTGTGATAAGTTGCCTTCATCGCTTCTACTTTATCAATTCCATCCTGATCAGGAACTCTCATAAGTTTGAATGGCTGTCTTGATGAACCTAATATTGTTCCACCAATTGTGAGTATTCCTGAGAATTCTCTCTGTTCCATAACATGATACTTACTATATATCAGACCTTTATAACCATCTTCAAAACCTATAATCTCTACTTCTTCGCCGCTTCCATACAGTGCTTTGGCTACACCTCTCATAGCTGCATTGAGGCTTTGGCAGTCTCCGCCACTTGTTAACATACCAATTCTTTTCATAAACCAACACATCCTATCTTCTATTATTTTGTAATGCTTTTTCCTGTTATCTTATTATAGTATGTCCATCCTTAAGGTGTCAAAAACATTTTTTTGTAAGCATTATTCGTAAATTGCACATAAAGCTAAAGTTTCAGTGCTTCCTGCTTAAATATCACACTATTTATCGTCATGTTATATCATATAATAGATTGTGCCAATATATTGTGAATTAGTTATTAAGCATACTTATGGTACATGTGTTCGAGTACTATCTGTAAAAAAAGAACATCTCTAAGATGTTCAATATATTATAATCCGTGCATCCCGCTTCGTGTAATTACCATAGACGTTACCACTACAGTTAACTCAGTCCAGGCACCCTTACGGCACACAAGAGCTTCCACTTAATGCTGCTTCGTTCCCGACCTGACATGGTTCATGGATTCCTGTTGCGTAAGACCCAAACGTCAACGCCACTTATAGCGGGCAGCTCTACAATAGAAAACCCTAGGCGGGATATCACCCCATCTATAGCGGATTGTAGGTACAGGGCACCGCTAGCTCCCCGGCTGCACGGAAGTTTTATGACAAATTCAGTGAACTACATTATACCATATTTTTTATAATATGTAAAGATGTTAAATTCTGTATATTAAGGGACCTCACTTTCACCTCATTTTCCCTTCGCTTTCCTAGCTTTCACCTAGCTTTACACTTATATTTACCAAATCTTAGCTTTCACTATTTTCCCACATTAGGTGCAAAGCATTTTCTATATTTTTCTTCTTGTGTATCCCTTAACTTTCGCTATTTCCCCACATAAGCATTCTCGCATATTCCATATCATGAAAAACATCACCATATACAATAGCTTCTTCATTAACAGATGTTTTCTGAATGTCGCCTATTGCGAACATCTGGTTAAGTCTTATTCTCTCATTAGTTGCAAGTTCACTAAGTGATTCTACCATTCTGTCACTTTTTACTGCTATCATAATATTCTCTGTTTCTGTTACTGCAACACCTATTACTTTCACATGAAGAATTTCTCCTGCCTTGTATTGCTTATTATCTTTTGGGAAAAAATATGCTTTACAATCATTACCTCTGTCCTTACATTCATTGATAATTCCGTATGGCTTATTATCACCTCTTCCAGCTATTGTTAATGTCATTGTTGCAAGAGTCTTTTTTATCATATCTGTCTCTTTTTTCTTTTCTCTTAATTTTTTAAAAAAACTACTCATTAATTCACTACATTCTTCTTCAAGTACACCTCTTGTAACTTCTGCCTGATGGTTAAATTCTGACATCTGAAGAATATTAATGATACTTCCCACACAGCCGGCTTTCTTATTCATACTTCCAATTACTACTCTGTCAATTCTTGCCTGCACAAGTGCACCTGCACACATCTGACACGGTTCGAGTGTCACATACATTGTACATCCGCTAAGCCGCCAGTCACCAAGTACTTTTGTTGCTTTTTTAATCGCCTGAATCTCAGCATGTGCAAGTGTCGATCTGTCTGTATTTCTTCTATTATAACCTCTCGCTATGACACGTCCTTCATAGACTATGACGCAGCCTATAGGCGTCTCGTCAATGTCAGATGCTTTTTTGGCACATTTAAGAGCCATTTTCATGTACTTTTCATCAAGTGTCTCCATATAATATATCATCATCCTTTTGACTCACTTTTAATATTTTAACTATATTACAACTGATTATACAATGTGTCTTTACCACTAATTTATAACCTTAGATTTATGCAATTCATCTTTCGAACCTATAACTTTTTAGTGTTTCTGACATTTTGCTTTAAAATCTTATGCTTTTATGCTTAATTATTTGTATCACATATATTATTATTATGCAAACTTTCCGTAATAATTATTTTTTCGTATGTCGATACTATATACATAAACAAGATCCAAATAATTTTGCATTTATTGGGACATCAGGTTTTTATATACATAAAATTATGCGAAATGAGGTAATGCCATGCTATTTTGTTACGAGACTGATCGTCTGTTTTTAAAAGTATTACAACAAGACAGTGCGAGATCTGTGCTTGAATTTTATAAAAATAATAGAAAGATTTTTGAACCTCTTGAGCCTCCAAAAGATGAAAATTTCTATACTGAAAAGTATCAGGGAAAGCTTCTTAGTGCAGAGCTTAAGAATTTTCTTGCCGGAAAAAGTGTACGTTTTTTTGTATTTACAAAGGACTGCCCTAATGAAATTATAGGCACTATATCTTTTAATGCAATTAACAGAGGTGCTTTTCATAATTGCCAGATAGGATACAAGTTTGACAAGAAAAAGCTTCACAGAGGATATGCTACCGAAAGTGTTAAAAAAGCTGTTCAGATTGCAATAGATGAGATGAATATCCACCGAATTGAGGCTTATATTCTTCCCGATAATATAGCTTCTGTTAATCTTGCAAAAAAAGTCGGATTTATAAGTGAAGGAATGGCATTTAAATATGCAAGACTTGCCAGTGGATGGCATGATCACTTAAGATATGTCTATATTGCACCGGATGATGACATATTTAAATTATAAATAATGTATTTTAACAAAACTTTATTTTAATATTCATTATAGAACAATGTACTTTATGAATTCTAAAATGACAAAATTAAATGATAAGATTGCCAAAGTGGCGAAAACCCACCACCTAAAGGTAGTGGGTTTTTGCCACTATCAAGTCTCAAGATATGTATACCAATATCCATTATATTCTTCTTTGGATGAATCATTATCTATCTTTTCAAACTGTGGAAATCCAAACATTGATGCCATAAATTGCTCTTTTTCATGGAATATTCCAGGAACACCTATTAATATAAGTTCCTTATCTTTGTCATTATCATATTTCTTACCAACTATAATATGATCATAATTATAATATCCATGCATTAAGAAACTATTATTAACAATATGGTCTATTTTATTCACTATACTTATGTCCCCTGTTTTTGCATCCTGTTTTAAACTCATAGCTTCCATCTGGCTCATCTCTCCTAATACAGTTTCCATAAGCTCATCAGGTTTTATCTTCTTAAGTTCATATACTGCACTGTCTGAAAACATATTATTCTCTTTGATCACTGCCGCTTCATATATGGATTCATTGTCGGTAGTTTCCTTATCCGTTTGTAATCTATCTATATCTTTATCACTTGTAACTTCCATATTACAATTTGAATTATTGATATAGCTGATACTATCAGTATTTAATTTTGTCTCTTGATTAGTTTTAGGTTTTAATGTATCTTTCTGATTTGAATTTTCTACTATTGCCGATTGTTTTAATTCATCTGGCTTTTGTAATTTTTCTATTTTTAGTGGAGTTTCCATTATTTTTGATATTTCTCTTTCATTGTAGTTTTCTCTGTAAGTTTCTTCTTTTTCTTTCTCATTATATTTTTCTCTGTAAAATTCTTCTTTTTCGTTTTGTTTTTCATTATAATTTTCTTTATAAAAATCTTCTTTCTCGCTTTGTTTTTCGTTATGATTTTCTTTATAAATATCTTCTTTTCTAGTTTCTTTTTCGTTATAATTTTCTTTATAAAATTCTTCTTTTCCGGTTTCTTTTTTGCTTTCTTTTCCATTATAATTTTCTCTATAAATATCTGTTTTTTTAACAAGTTCATAAGGATTAATATTTTCTTCGCCCCATGATGATATTATAGCATAGTCTATATTATCATTCTCTGTTATAAGTATTCCCGCTATATTCTCGAATATTATTCCATGTGACGCAAGTTCACTTTCATCTATTCTTGTCTGCATCTGCCCCTGTCCGCTATTAAGGTTAAGTTCACCTATGCGTATCTTATTATATTCTTTTTTTATTGCATCTTCGCTGTTTTTTCTGTAAAAAAAGTTTATATCTGCCTTATTCTGTCCAAACATAACATTTTTCACATCTACAATAAGTTTCAACCTTCCATTTCTTAATTCTGCTTTGGCAAAACCTACATTTATTGTCTTGACTCCTGCATCATACGCATACAGGTATGATATCAGTCTTCTATACTCAGACATATAGAAATCCCTCCTACTAACATATATTGACAATTGATGCTGCAATATCAGATAATTACAAAACTTATATTTGCAAACATACAGCAAAAACTATACTATATTATAAACAGTAGTCTTTGCAATCGCCAGTACTTAGTAAGCTGTACATCTTGATGTATAGCGAACTTAGTACTGTTGCGTTTGCAACGAAGCGAGAGCGCCTACTGTGGTAATATAGTAAAGTTTTTGCGTTCTCTAGCGAAATTATAATTTTGTAATTACCTAGTTGCAATATATGCGTAAGGAGGGATTAGTATTACCGAATATTCTTCTATTTATTTCATCTCATATAATATGTCACTTAATTTTGCAAACTGCTCTAGTGTGAGTGCTTCGCCTCTTACTGTTGCCACTACTCCAAGTTTCTCTATTGCTGTTACTATCTGTTCCTTGGAATAATTGATATTTGGTGCATTGTTAAGTCCATTCTGGAGAGTTTTTCTTCTCTGATTGAATGATGCTCTTATTATGTCAAACATCAATTTTTCGTTCTTAACAGTTACTGGTGGATTGTCATATCTTTGTAACTTAATAACTGCTGAACCAACATTAGGCTTTGGCATAAAGCATGTTGGTGGTACGTTAATTAATATCTGTGGTTTAGCATAATATTGCACTGCAAGAGATAATGCTCCATAGTCTTTAGTTCCAGGTCCTACCTGCATTCTGTCTGCAACTTCTTTTTGTACCATTATGGTTATACTATCTATTGGTACATGACTTTCAAAAAGTCCCATTATAATCGGAGTTGTTATATAATATGGAAGATTGGCAACAACCTTAATTGGTCTGCCACCATTTCTCTCTTCTGCAAGTTTTTTTATATCAACCTTAAGAATGTCTTCGTTGATAACTGATACATTATTATATGCTCCAAGTGTATCCTTAAGGATAGGTATAAGCTTAGTATCTATCTCAACTGCAACTACTTCTCTTGCTGATTCGCACAGATACTGTGTCATTGTTCCGATACCAGGTCCTATCTCAAGAACAAAATCATCTTTTGTAACTCCGGCATCTCTTACTATCTTCTCAACAATATTTGAATCAATTAAAAAGTTCTGCCCAAACTTCTTTTGAAAAGCAAATTCATATTTATTAATAATCTCCAAAGTACTCTTTGGATTACCTAAAGTTCCCATATCTCACCTTACCTTATATATTATTATCAGGTAGCTATCAAATTCATTTGCAGCTAAATTTCTCTATAATTTCACTATATTATCTATATTCTGTATAATTTCAACGCATTATTATATGTCTGATTAATAACTTCGTCTGGCTCAATACCTTTTATACGGCTTATTTCGTCAACTACATAAGGAAGATTAATCGATGAATTACGCTTTCCTCTGTTTGGAACAGGTGCAAGATAAGGGCAGTCTGTCTCTAGAACTATGTTCTCAAGTGGAACATATTCTGCAACTTCTTTTACTTTCTTAGCATTATTAAATGTAACAACTCCACCAATTCCTATATAGAATCCCATATCAAGGTATTCTCTTGCCATCTCCTTTGAATATGAGAAGCAATGTATTACTCCTCCTATCTCATGGCACTTCTCGGCTTTCATTATGTCTAGTGTATCTGCTGCTGCATCTCTTGAGTGAATTATTACCGGTTTGTTCACTTCTCTTGCAAGCTCTAACTGCCTTACAAACCACTTTTTCTGAATATCTCTTGATGGTTCATCCCAATAATAATCAAGTCCAATCTCACCGACTGCTACCATTTTGTCATTAAGAAGTTCATCATGAAGCCACTTCATATCTTCTTCTGTAAGTGGAGCGGTGTCCGATGGATGGACACCTAATGCTCCATAGAAAAAATCATATTGTCTTACTACTTCTATTGTCTTCTTACAGCTTTCAATACTCGCTCCTACATTAACAACATTAATAATTCCACTTTCTTTAAGACTTCTTATAAGTATATCTCTGTCTGTATCAAATGCTTCATCATCATAATGTGCATGAGTATCAAATATCTTATTTAGCATATCTCAGCTCCTGCCGGCATATCTTTTTCTGGAACCATAAGTGAGAGTTCTCCGTCTTCACCTTCGGCACATAATAACATACCTTCTGATAATACTCCTGCAAGTTTTGCTGGTTTTAAGTTAACAAGTACCATTACTTTTTTACCTACCATCTGTTCTGGTGTATAGTGTGCTTTGATTCCTGATACTATCTGTTTAACTTCGCTTCCGATTCTTACCTGTGAGCAGAGAAGTTTCTTTGATTTTTTAACTTCTTCACATGCGATAATCTCGCCTACCTGAAATTGCATCTTACCAAAGTCTTCAAATGTAATCTCTTCTTTTGGTTCTATGTCTATTACAGGACCTGCTGGTTTTTCTTCTTCTTTTTTCATAGCTGCTTTCTTAGCTTCTACTTTTTCCATAACTTCACTTAAGTCTAATCTTGCAAATAAGATCTCTGGCTTATCTGTTACTTTGTTGCCTGATTCGTAAAGACCGAATTTATCAAGTTCTTCGTATGTTCTTGCTTTTGTATTTAACTGCGCATATATCTTAGATGCTGTCTCTGGCATATATGGTTCAAGCATTGATGTTCCTATTACAATACTCTCTACTAAGTTATAAAGTACTGTTTCAAGTCTGTCTTTCTTAGTCTCGTCTTTTGCAAGTGCCCATGGCATTGTCTCATCAATATATTTGTTACATCTCTTAAATAATGTAAATATCTCTGTCATTGCATCTGCAACTCTTAATTTGTCCATTTTTTCCTGAACTTTTGCAAGTGTTCCTGTAACAACTTTCTTTAAATCATCATCTGGATCTTCTGACACACCTGTATTAGTTACAACACCACCAAAATATTTGTTAGACATTGAGATTGTTCTGTTAACAAGGTTACCAAGTGTATTAGCAAGTTCTGAATTGATTCTCTCTACCATAAGATCGTATGATATAACACCATCATTATCAAATGGCATCTCGTGTAAAACAAAGAATCTTACTGCATCTACGCCAAAGAGTTCTACAAGATCATCTGCGTATATTACATTTCCTTTTGATTTACTCATCTTACCATCACCCTGTAATAACCATGGATGTCCAAAAATCTGTTTTGGAAGTGGAAGATCTAGTGCCATAAGCATGATTGGCCAATAGATTGTATGGAATCTTAATATATCTTTTCCGATAAGATGAAGGTCTGCTGGCCAGTATTTATTGAATTTGTCGTCTGAATTGCCATCAAGATTATAGCCTAATCCTGTGATATAGTTGCTTAATGCATCAATCCATACATATATGACATGTTTATCATCAAAATCTACAGGAATTCCCCATTTGAATGATGTTCTTGATACACATAGATCCTGAAGTCCTGCAAGAATAAAGTTGTTCATCATCTCATTTTTTCTTGATTCCGGCTGTATAAAATCAGGATGTGTCTTAATGTGTTCAATTAATCTGTCTGTATATTTTCCAAGTTTTAGGAAGTATGCTTCTTCTTTTGCCGGCTGAACTTCACGACCACAGTCCGGACATTTTCCGTCTACAAGCTGGCTTGCTGTGAAGAATGATTCACAAGGTGTACAATACATTCCTTCGTATTCGCCTTTGTAGATATCTCCCTGATCATATAATTTTTTGAATATCTTCTGTACCTGTTTTTCATGATATTCGTCTGTTGTTCTTATGAACTTGTCGTATGATGAATTCATAAGATCCCAGATTCTCTTAATCTCACCTGATATATTGTCTACGAATTCTTTTGGTGTAATTCCGGCTTCTTCTGCTTTTAATTCTATCTTCTGTCCATGTTCATCTGTTCCTGTCTGGAAATATACATCATATCCTTCGAATCTCTTATATCTTGCAATACTGTCTGCAAGAACTATCTCATAAGTATTACCGATATGAGGTTTGCCTGATGTATAGGCAATAGCTGTTGAAATGTAGTATGGTTTTTTACAATTTGTACACATAAAATATCTTTCCTTTCTAAATTTACTGCGATACAAGCAATATACGCTTACCCGATACCACGGAATGCTCCGCCTTCGGCTCCCGCATTCCTACGGTCATTCGTATTCCGCTAATTTACTCCGTAAATTGCTACATACTCATGTCCGTTCGCAATACAAGCTCATCCGATTTTTCATGCGAGCATGAAAATCTGATGAGTTTGTATTGCTTGTATCGCACAAAAAAAGTCCTCTAACGCTGGGCGTTAGAAGACGATGTTATCGTGTTACCACTTCTATTCATTTATCTCTCACGAAATAAACCTCTGCAGGTACTTATATAATACCTCTCTGCTATAACAGGCAGATGCTGTCGCAGCCTAAACTTATATTGTCTCGGTGCGCCACTCCAGAACCATGTTCAATACTCATATAACACCCTATTCCAGCTTGCAGGGCTCTCTGTTGTTACGGTTTGTATCTACTCTTTCTTTCATAGTGTTTGTCATTGATATAAACTTTAATTGATTATAGAGTAAGACTATCACAAGATCTTTTTAGTGTCAACCTGACTTATGAAGTTTATTTTATTTTTATTATCATACTGTTATATATTACAACATATCTTAATATTCACATATCATTGAATTATCATACCACTTTACACTATATACAAAAAAATCCCCATACAACGTAAAAATCAGGAGCCGGGAAGCTCCTGATTCGAGGGGGGGTATTTCTTATAATACATATTATTTGTTAGAGAATGTTATATTTTGTATTACTCATACATAATATCATCCATATAGGTATTTAACAATCGTACAAAAGGAGCATAAATATAGGAAAAATGTACTATTTTTCTTTTTTCAATGTCCTTGTGTACTATCCAAAGTTGTAAATGAATAGTATAATAAGTATATACTTTTGGAAAGGAATATATTTTATGAGAAAAACTGTTAAATTTTCAATAAGTCTACTTATGAGTGCCTGCTTAATATTTACAGCCTGTTCATCTTCTGATAACAACAATCTTATCAATAATTCGCTTAATTCTTTATTTGACAATAACAAAAGCGGCTCTGCAGATGAGACTGCAAGCGAGAGCAGCACTGATACTACAGACAATACTGACCTTATCTCTGATATACCTGATAATTCTGACTTTGAACAATATCTTAATGAGCTTTTTTGTAATTCTGTTATAAGTGATACTATTACTTTGCATTTTACATTAAAAGATCCTGCCGCATACGGAATAACTAACTATCCTGTAACACTTGGCTCTTTTACACTTGATGATATTGAGAGTAGCAGCACTTATGAATCTGACATTAATGAGCTTACTAAGTTTGATTATAACACTCTTAGCAATCGTGAGAAGCTTACTTATGATATTCTCTCCTATACTTATGAACTTTCTAAGGATGCTGATTCAATATCTCCTTATTATTCTGAATTCTTAAGTCCTAATCTTGGCTTACAGTCAAATATACCTGTTATGCTTGCAGAATATGATTTTAACAACGAAAAAGATATTACAGATTATCTTACTCTGTGTTCTCAGGTTGATGACTATTTTAATAGTGTAATGGAATTTGAGAAAAAGAAATCTTCTGAAGGACTTTTTATGAATGATCATATATGTGATCAGGTTATTGATCAATGTGAATCTTTTACTGAGAATCCTGAAGAAAATTATATGATTGATGTATTTAATGATAAGATTGATGCTGTTACTTTTCTTGATGATACTGCCAAAAATACTTATAGAGAGCAGAATAAAGATGTTATTATTAATGATCTCATACCAGCTTATAATATTCTTATTAATGGAATAAAAGAGTTATATGGAAGTGGCACTAATGATGGTGGTCTGTGTAATTTTACTGATGGCAAAAAATATTATGAATATCTTGTATCTTCTAATACAGGTTCTGACAGAAGCATTGATGATCTTGATGATCTTCTTAATGAATCTTTTGATGATGCTATTATGGCTCTTAGAAAACTTTATATTAAAGATTCAAGTATATTTGACAAAGCTGATAGTGTTACTTTTCCACTAACTGATCCTAACGAGATTCTTAATGATCTCCAGAAAAAGATGCTTAATGATTTTCCTGCTGCACCTGATGCTTCATATACAATTAAGCATGTACATCCTTCATTAAGCGAATATCTAAGTCCTGCATTTTACATAATTCCTACCATTGATAATACTTACAATAACAGTATATATCTTAATGATGCAAGTCTTACGTCTAACGAGAGCCTGTATACTACACTGTGCCATGAGGGATATCCCGGACATCTCTATCAGAATATCTATACTGCACAGTCTAATCCTCATGCAATCAGAAGCCTGCTTAACTTTAATGGATATTCAGAAGGATTTGCTTCGTATGTCGAGATATATTCTTATGGATATAGCGGTATTGATAAAAATATAGCTGAATATCTTAAACTTAACCAGATTCTTACACTTTTAATATATGCTAAATCTGATATTGGTGTTAATTATTATGGATGGACTGTAGATGACCTTAGCAATTATCTCGACAGAGCCGGTTTTTCAAGTGAATATGCCTCTGACCTATATTGGTATGTAATAAGCGAACCTGCCAACTACTTAAGATATACTATAGGATATCTTGAATTCGAAAGTCTTAGAGAGAAGTTCAGTGAAAAGTTAGGCGAAAACTTCTCACTTGTGGATTTTCACGATGCAATTCTATCCGTAGGTCCTGCACCATTTAGTATAGTAGAAAAATATGCCGGTGCTAAACTTGGTATAAATTAATTTTGTAATCTATATTGTAATTAATGTTTCATTGCTATAATTTATAACAAAAAACATAGGCTTAAATATGGCGTAGTAAGATATGACTTATACAGTTAATTTATATTAACTATATATTGAAACAAATCAAAAAGTGGCGAATTTCCTTTACATATTATGGAAATCCGCCACTAATTTATTGTTTTATTTTTCAGAAATATTTTATCAAAATGTAGTTATCTATTCTCTTTTTTACTTATTCTTATTTACAAGTTTTTTAAGATCTTCTGATATCTCAAATATCTCATTAAGGATCTTATTCATATCTATAAGTGCATCCATACTGTCATTGCACATAGTCTCACAATTATCTGATGATGCTGCAAGTTCTTCACTTGTTGCTGACAGATTAGTAATACTGTCTGTTATATGTCCATTAGCTTCAAGTATCTCGCTAATCTCACCTGTCAGATTCTCGATTGTTCGATACAGGAAGTCTGTCTTCTCTGTCACTGTATCAAATGTAACTTTAGTAGTATCAATCATATCATTTTGTTCTTCAACGAACTGTGCTGACTTTTCCATATTGCCTGAAGCTTCGAATACTGTTGCTGTAAGTTTCTCTATTATTGTTGTTATCTGTTCTGTTGCCCCTTTAGTCTCGTCAGAGAGTTTTCTAATCTCATCTGCAACTACTGCAAATCCCTTGCCTGCTTCTCCAGCTCTTGCTGCCTCGATTGACGCATTAAGTGATAACAGATTGGTCTGCTCTGATATTCCAAGAATTGTCGCAATAATTGATTCTACTTCTTTGATACTATTATCAAGTTCTAATGTGCTTTCTTTGGTATGTCTTGTAATCTGTGATGTCTGTAATGCTTTTTCTCTTAATGAGATTATCATATCGACTCCATCTTTTATTGAGTTCTTTGAATCTGACGCATTATCTTTCATCTCTTCTGTTTCTTTACCGGCATTATCTATGTTTTTCTGAATGTCATTAGTCTTTGAAGTCTGCACTTCAAGTGCCTCTGCTGTATCTTTTACACTTCTTGCTATCTCATCAACAGAATTCTGTGTAGCATGCATACTTTCTGTAAGATGTTTTGACTTATCTTTAGCTTCATCAAGACTCTTTACAAGTCTTTCAGAGTTATTAATTATCGCATCTGACATCTGTTCTGTCTCTTTCATCTGCTTTAATAGTTCATCAGCATCTTCTTTTGTATGTTTTGCTAGTACCATAACTGTCTTTACTACTGCTGCACAGAATATTATTGTATAAAATACCTGCATAAAACTCTGATCCTGTGTATCTGGATATGCTACAAAGTTTTTAATTCCTGAAACTAATACAAGTGCTGTACATATACCCGCTGTTATCTTAGTCAGTTTAACATCCATATATACAATAGACAAAATCATTATTGGATATACTAACGCATACATATATGTATGTCGTTGTGTGAGTACTGTTATTGCGTAACTTATTATTATACAGCTAAGCCCTGTCACATTGGCATAAGGTGTACTTCATCTTAAAATGAAGTATAATAAATACTACAAATACTAATACTATGGCTATGGTTCTTGGTGTTACAACCGCCATATCCGCTGTTTTATCTGCAAATCCGAGTAGTGATATAAATGTTGAATATCCTATAATTATAAGTCCAAGTACAAATATAATTCTGCTTTTTTCAATTTGTTGACACTTCTTAATTTCCACAACTAATACCCCCATTGTCTGCTATTCTCAATTATATGGTTTCTACTATATACTATCGGTAACATTTTTAAGATTTAAAACAAAAAAATGACCTCCTAATCATTTTTTTAGTCACATATAGTTATGATTAAGAAGTCTTTTTTACTATTACTTATTTTGTTTTCTTTTTTTAATTATCTCTTCATATCGCCTTTGAGACGCAATCTCTTCTTCATCCGGTGTCTCTTCTGCTACATCTTCCATCTGGTTTAACTGTTTAAGTACATCTGCGAGGTCATCCATTTTTAATAAATCATCATTATTATCCATTTATAGCCATCCTTTCATATTATCAGCATCAGGAATTCGCTTAATATATTACTGCATATTCATTGTCATATCTCATATATATAACTTATATAGCATATATTCTAACTTCCTGCCTACTTATCATGTACTTTAAGATTATTAAAATAATCTGTCATCTTATTAAGCGAGCGGACTAATACCACCGCTTCATCTTCATCCAGTCTGTCCATTATTGACAATGCCATATTCTTATGGAATTGCTCATGATGTCTGTATGCTCTAAGTCCTTTGTCTGTCAGTGAAATGTATACAACTCGTCTGTCAGCTGTGCCACGTTCTCTAATAACATATCCTTTTTTTACAAGTCCGTTAATGCCTATAGTAAGTGTTCCAACTGTAACATCTATAGCTTTTGCCACTGTTGACATATTCTTTGGCTCACCGGTTCCGATTGCTTCAATAATATGCATATCATTAATTGATATATCCTTAAATTCATCAACTATCAATGCTTTCTCCTCAATATCTATAAGATCATTAAAAAGACTTACAAGTATTCTGTTTAAATCTCCATAAACGTCCACAATCACACCTCCGGTTCTATATTCTAATATACACCAAACAAAAGATCTGGGCAATTTATTTTTTATATCGGCGATTTTATTTTATTATTTATTCCATTCTTCTGTTGGAACTTTAATTTCTGCAAGAATCTCTAAGATCTTTGCATCGCTGCCTTTTGCACCTACTCTTCCTCTTTGTAATATAATTCTGTGTGCTAATACCGGTACTGCAAGTGCTTTGATATCTTCCGGAGTAACATAATCTCTGCCACTTACAAGTGCATACGCTCTTACTGCATTGACAAAAGCGAGTGTTCCTCTTGGGCTTACTCCCATTGCAATATCTGCTGACTTTCTTGTTGCATTTACTATGTCTACTATATATTCTCTCAGGTCATTATGAATATATACTTCCTTTGATGCTGCCATCATCTCTCTTATGTCTTCTTTTGTGCATACTGCATTAAGTGTATTAAGCGGACTGTCTGTTAGAAATCTCTCTATTATAGCAAGTTCTTCATCTTTATTAAGATTACCCATATGTATCTGCATAAGGAATCTGTCAAGCTGTGCTTCCGGAAGTGGGAATGTTCCTGCTGTCTCTATTGGATTCTGTGTTGCTATTACAAGAAAAGGTTTTTCTAACTTATGTGTTATACCATCTATTGTTACCTGTTTTTCTTCCATACATTCAAGAAGACTTGACTGCGTTCTTGGTGTTGCTCTATTAATCTCATCTGCTAAGACAATATTTGCAAATACTGGACCTTTTCTGAATACAAACTCGCCTTCCTTCTGATTATAATAGTTAAGTCCTGTTACATCTGATGGTAAAAGATCCGGTGTAAACTGTATTCTTTGGAATTCACATTCAACCGACTTTGCAAGTGATTTTGCAAGTACAGTTTTACCTGTTCCCGGAACATCTTCTAATAATACATGTCCACCTGCTATAAGTGAAGTTATTAAAAGATTGGTTATATGCTCCTTACCTACTATTACAGAACTTATATTGTCTCTTACTACATTGATCTTAGCTGTTATGCTGTCTTTGTTCATTTTTTGTTCCCCCTGTGTTATATATTTTTAGTTATACAAGCATATCTAAACAATGTTAAAGTCCATATCTGCCTACAATTGATTGTAATCATCCATTTACTTTTATTCTGCAAATTCTACATCTACTTGCAAATTTTCTACATTATTATTAAGTCCTTTTACTATATTTTCAATAAGTCTTTTTGCTGATTTTTCAGCATTATCATAATATCTTGCATTAGAATCGAATTCTTTTTGCATAAGCACGTATGCTTCATTGATAAGTGACTGTGCTATATCTTCTCCTACTTTAACACTGTCATTAAAGGCATTATTTTTAAAGCACATCATCTCTACTTCACTATACCTGACCTGTATTTTTTCATATGCTCTCTCCCATTTATTCATATTTTGATATGTCATATTTTTAATTATGCCCACTTTTTCGACATATTTTTACTATAATTATAAATGTTTGATAGCATATATTCAATATACTTTTTAAATTTTCCCTATTAACGTGCTGACTGCGATAAATAAATCTGCACACTAATATTATTATATATCTTTTATCTATTATTAAAAAGATGTGCAAAAAGTCTTTTCTGCTTACTTATCCTCTTTTGCATCTCTCTTTTAATACTAACAGGTTCTAATACTCGTATCACAGGGCCAAATGACATCACTTCTATCAGCACTGCTGTCTCATCATCTGCATCATAGTACAGATTGATAATATATTTGTCTTCATCTACCTTCTCTGCTTCTTTTTTATATCTTGCAAATTTACGCATAGCTCGTTCAAGTGCGTTTTTATCATCTGTAAGTTCAAATACAAGTTTCTTCTGCTTGTTCTCATATCTTGATATTCCTGTGGCATCTTCGTCTGTGAGTTCACATCTTGTAATTCTCGCAATATTGAACTTACGCATATTATTAAATGCAGTTACCACTCTGAATTTATCTTCTTTATCTGAATATTCGATCCTTATAGGAATCATTCTTGCCTTTATCATATCTCCTTTTGCCGGTGCATACTCTATATCAACTTTTTTCTTAAGCTTAATCGCCTGCAATATAGTTCTGAATATCTTAATATATTCTTCATTATCATAAGGATCTCCATCTGCATACTTATCAAAATATACTACATCTTCAGGAAGATACAGTGGTTCGACATCTATTAATCTATCATTATCAAGTTTAAAAAGTTTAATTCGCTTATCCATAAGTATAGTCTTTAACCATCTCTTCTCAATCTCTGTTACCGGTAACACTGGTTTGTTAAGAATAGGTGTCTCAAGCTCTCTATTAATAACTTTCCATTCTTCATTCTTAATAGCTGGAATTATTGTAAGCGCACTTTCTTCAAAGCAATATTTTCTTGCGATATCATACATATTCTCTTCTGTAAGTTCTCCATCTATTGCAAGGCTAATCATCTTTGCAACTGCATTGTAATAGCACCCATATATCTCATTAAAAACCATAATTTATCTGATGTTCCTTTCTATATTCTATATTCTGATTTTAATTAATTGCAAATTTCATATTTTACCAATAAACAGCCTTATAATAAAATCGCTTATAATTTTAATGCTAAAATATAATTTCACATTTACATATTCTTATTCTATATGCCCATCTTCATAAGATCATCAAGCAGTATCTCTATTACTCTCTTATTATCGCACTTAATATCTTCTATTCTTCCAAAAAAAGTTCTAATCCATGGCAACATCTCTACGCAATCACATACATCAGCTTCAAATCTATAAGTAGTATCATTAAGTCTTGTAACTTTGCCGCATCGCTTCTCACGATTAAGACGTGATACTATATAGTCTTCATGTTCTGCTACATGTATGTCTATCTGAATATGTTCAAAAGTCTTATTCTGGCATGATACACCCCAGATATGTTCTTTTATCTTGTCAAAATTCTCTATTGCTTTGTTATAATTAATTGCATAATCACATACTTTTATTTTTCTTATATAATCAATGCGGAATGCTCTCATCTGTCCATACTCTATATCTTTAGCCATGAGATAGTTCCTGCCGCCATCTGCACTTATATATAGTTTAAGCGGTATTGCTTTCCATTCAGTTTCCGTCTTTGACATATTAATATTAGTAAATTCTATAATCTTCTTCTCATGTATCCCTTCAAATACTTTTTCAAGTATCTCACTGTCATAAGCATTCATAAGATAATTATTTTTAAAGGAAAATATATCCATAGAATTCACATTCTCATCATCTAATCTATCTCTGATATAGCTTCCTACAACCCCTAATGGATTAATCTCTGCAAAATATCTTACTGCATCATTATAATCTGCAAGCCTTATATTATCTTCGCTTATCTGATATGATACACATCTTCCTTCTTTTGTAATCTCTACAATTCCAAGAGTGGCATACTCATTAAGTTTTTTTCTAAGTGTCGATTCATCAAAAAATACCGGTTCTTCGAACGCATCAAGGTATACTGAATCTATTCTCTCTATTATCTCTTTTAATGTATGTTTTCTTCTATCCGACAATATATCAAGCATAATAAAATGTAATGTTATATCTTTTGCTGTAAAACTTTTTGACTTAAATGCCTTATACAAAGGATTGCGTGTCGTTGCACTTGCATCAAGCGATATGAATACACCTCGTCCTTTTGCATTCTGTGTGAATGTAACAAGATCTCCAAGGTAACTTTTTATTCTTCTTCTCTCATTGTCGTAACTTCTGCTGCTCTTATCCTGATATTCTTCCCTGGTCTTAAAACCATATATAAAGAATTCATTCATATATCCTCTGATATTCTCAAAGTTCTTAATAAGCTCCTGATAAGCCATCACATCTCACCTGCCTTTACATTGTAATCCTGACTACTCCCATAGGCAAGCCTGTGGGGGTGCCACTAATTCATAATACTTCTCATATTATGCAACGTATAGCATATAAAAGCAAGTAAAAGCAAGTGAATTACGTTTTCTTAGATTTTTAAATTGAATATTTTTTAACAATTATCTTAAAATGTAACTGCCAGGCTATCAAGAAACACCTTGTCAAGCACTGTAATATCTACGTTTGATTGGCTCTCAATGTGCTTTAATATCTCACTGTGATATTCTATCTCTGATTTAATAAATTCAAGAATAACCGGTATCTGAGGATTAAGATCACTCTCTTTAGTATCTTTTTTAATCATCAACAACCTGTCTATTGCCTGTCTTAATTCATCTTTTATATCTGTGTCTAAGAGTCTGTCGAATTCTATTGGTGGTACTTCATTTTTTTCTTCTATATATCTGCATGTTAAAAGCGGACGCAGTGCATAAAAATATTTTTTATACTTCACTTTATCTCCTTGTAAAAATTTAGTATAAGTACTTTTTGCTACACCAAGATAATGATATATAGCAGTTTTTTTATTATAATAAAGTGCAAAGTTCTCATATATCTTATCCCAAAGTGGATCTTTTATATATATTTTTTGAGATTTTCCCCATTCAAACGGAGTTGTATTACTTTTATACACATTCGCAAGTACTTTTTTAACATCCCAGCCATTGATATCAAATACTTCATCAAGCTGCCAGTCTATATGATCTTTTACAGGATTGATTCTAAGATATTCTTCCCTTTTTCTTATATATACAAACCTTACATCATAATCACTGTCAGTTGATTCTACTTTCCATGCACGACTTCCTGATTCTACAGCAAGTAGTATCTTTACTGATTCTTTTGCTTCTATCTCAAGAAGCTTTTGCTTAATCTCTTCTTCTATATCTCTCATAATATCACCCACTTTTTTCTTCCTGTCATCTGTTAATAGCAATTCTATTAACACTACATACAAATTGTTCTATCGCATGCATATCTGGTTCATCAGGAAGTGTACTTAGTCTTACGGCTTTATTGAGTCTTGTCTCATATTCGCTAAGAATATCATAGAATTCTGCATCAAAATTCCCATCTTCTTTCATAAAGCCACCATTTCTAATCTTCATAAGAAGATCATGTTCCTTTGTTCTTCTTGTTATAATCTCTTCTTTTTCAAAGATATCAATCGCCATAATATACAGTCTTATAAGGTGCATCGCATGTTTGTTAAGATGATTATCATCTTTTTTCTTATTGCGTTTGCCTATCTTATCATAATCTGTCACTACATTGCCAAGTGTCTCAAGAAGTGCCTTGTACTCTCTAAGTGGCATATGTGTATATACCGCATCTGTGTATATCTCTGTCTCAAATCCGGGTGTAGTACTTTTATCTATATATAGCTTAATGTCACCATATCTGCACGAATTATATTTTCTGTTAAAATCATTAAGTGAATTACTCACCGAATTCATTATATGTTTTTCTTTTTCACTTTGCTCCATCTTTCCTCTTGCGAGTGCATTTTGCATACGTCTTAACTGTGCACCGGCATATCCACTAAATGATCTTGCCGCTCTTTTTGATAAAAAAAGATGTGTATTTTCTATAAGCTCTTCTCCAATCGGTGTAAGTATTACATACTCTTCTCTTGGAAGTCCAAGTATCTCACAAGTATTAGGATTACATTCAATAAGCAGCTTTATAATCTTCATAAATGAATATATTACTGTGTCTGTCTCTCTGTCCTCAAACTGTTCAAACGAAGTAAGTCCTATAAGATCCGTTGGTTTTTGCAATGTTACACCTCTAAGGTCTATATCACTGTCTTCCCTATTCGTACCATAAGCATAACTTCCCCCTGGTCCAAGAATTATAATTCTGTCTGCTAAACGGTCATTATCTCTTAAAAAACTATATCTGTCTGAATCTATTAATTTTCTAAAATCTGGCATAATCTCATTCTCCTTAATTATATTTTTAACAAAAAACGGGATTTCACAGTTGCCTGCAATTCCCGTTTTTGCTATCTGTTGATACAGATTATATAATTTTTAACTAACTATTAAAATGAAAAAAAGTTGCGAAGTTAACTATCTTCTAATACTAATTTGTGGCTTATTATTCTCGCCTAGTATTATATATATTTTTCTTTGTCTAGTGACTAGACAATATTTCATCTAGTTACTAGACATTTTTTATCTAGTAACCAGACAACTTTATATTATTTTTCCTCCGGATATACAATTTTAAACTTCTTACGCAGTCCTGTCATTATCTCCATCACATCTTCTGTATATTGTAGCTTCATATTATTCATGCCACCACTTACAGCTTCTTCCATATCAAGTACTTCATATTCAAGTGCTCTCTTTGTCTCTCCACTTTCTATAACTTCACGACTTCCATCTGCAGTATATGTTATCACAGCCTTCTCACCTCTTGGATATTCATATATCTCAACATATCCATTTTCAAATGCAAGAAGTCCTCTCTTTGGCTGTTTGGTATGAAGTGATATGATTACTGTTGCCATCTGACCTGATTCATTCATAAGAAGCATACTCATCTGTTCATCTACACCTGTTGGTGCATATTTCACCTGTGCCTCAATCTTATCTGGTGTCTTATCCATGAACATTCTTACAAAAGATAAAGCATATACTCCAATATCAAGGAGTGCGCCACCTGCAAGATTTGGATTAAAAAATCGATTGTTCATATCATAATCTTTGTAGCTTCCAAAATTCATCTGAATGATCTTAAGATTTCCAAGTCTGCCTGTATTAATTATATCATTAAGTTTATTATAAATCGGCATATGATATAGCGTCATAGCTTCTGCAAGGATAACATTATTCTCTTTAGCAAGTCTTACTGCTTCTTCCAGTTCTTTCGAATTAAGTGTTATCGACTTCTCACACAGAACATGCTTACCGGAACTTAATGCTTTTCTTAAGATATCAATATGTGTATTATGTGGTGTTGATACATATATAATATCAACTTTCGGATCTTCAAACATCTCATCCGGATCATCATATACCTTACTAATTCCATATTTTTTGGCAAAAGAAACTGCTTTCTCATGTGTACGATTGCCAACTGAATATAGATTACCACCAAGTGCTTTCATCGCACCTGCAAGCTCATTGCCAATCACACCTACACCATAAGTTGCCCAATTATATCTTACATTATTATCCATATATCTCACACAACCTCTCTATTATCTAATCTATATGCTATATATAATTATATTGTGATATTCTAACCGTTTCAAGATATTTTACTTTTACAATTCGCCTTTAAATATTTTTTTAACAGTATTGACTGAAAATTATCAATATTTCATATTGCTTTCACATACTTTTTCTGTTAACATTATTGCAACGAATAAGTGACCTTTTGCAATAACCTGAATTTTTATTTTTTTATAAGCCCAGTTGTTATACGATAAAGGTTTACTTAATGGAAGTATGTTTTTATATTATTATAATTTTAATACAAGGAGGATTTCATTATGAGTTTTTTAAAAGGTAAGACAGCTATCATAACAGGAGGAGGACGTGCTACTCTTGCAGACGGAAGTTGTGGTTCTATAGGATATGGTATCGCAACAGCTTATGCAAAAGAAGGTGCTAACTTAGTTATAACAGGAAGAAATATGCAAAAATTACTTGATGCCAAGGAAGAACTTGAACGCCTATATGGTATTCGTGTATTACCACTTCAGGCTGATGTAAGCAAGGAATCTGCCACTGAAGCTGTAACTAAGCATGTCGTTGAAGAAGCTATTAAAGAATTTGGACACATTGATGTATTAATTAACAATGCACAGGCATCTGCATCAGGCGTAACTATCGCTGACCATACAACAGAGCAGTTTGACCTTGCTGTATATTCAGGTCTATATGCTGCATTCTATTATATGAAAGCCTGCTATCCATATCTTAAAGAGACAAAAGGTTCTGTAATCAACTTCGCATCCGGTGCAGGCCTATTTGGTAACTTCGGTCAGTGTGCTTATGCTGCTGCCAAAGAAGGTATTCGTGGTCTTTCACGAGTTGCTGCCACAGAATGGGGTGCTGATGGTATTAATGTCAATGTTGTATGTCCTCTTGCATGGACTGCACAGCTTGAGAAGTTCAAGATGGCTTATCCTGAAGCATTCGATGCCAACGTTAAGATGCCACCAGCCGGTCATTATGGCAATGTAGAGACAGAAATCGGACGTGCCTGCGTACAGCTTGCATCACCGGATTTCAAATATATGAACGGTGAGACAATCACACTTGAAGGTGGTATGGGCTTAAGACCATAATTCTCTTTTAATAATTATTTTAGGGTTTTTTATAAATAATCATTTTAGATTTTTTATACTTGACTTTTTAATACTTATATCTTCCCAAAACACCCATCTGTCAGTTTTTTTGAAATTTTATTTGAAA
>SAMEA104315435__coassemble_525_pt1 | contig 41706 bp, 42 predicted proteins | sample SAMEA104315435__metabat2_low_PE_020 | metagenome-assembled genome bin SAMEA104315435 (sample SAMEA104315435) | gut metagenome | biome: Monkey gut; feature: monkey-associated habitat; material: faeces | place: China | collected 2013
TACAAGATAATTCCAAAAGACTTTTCTATTCTATCTTTTACAAGATAATTCCAAAGGCTTTACTATATTATCATTTATAATGCAGTAAAATCTCTGGATTACGGATTATAGATGATTTTTCGCTTGCTTTTACTGATATATCTTTCGCAATTACATATTATTTTAGCCTTATTTTTCTTATACTTCCATCTGCAATCAGATAAAACTGGTTATGCGAGTCGGTTTTTACAAGTCTGTTGATGATATTCTTGAATGTATAATCAAATTTTACTGATCCATTGAAGTTAATCATTCGGCAGGCTGATGTGTTATACATCATTATATAGTCTTCTGCAACCATATATTCTGTATAATCTTCGTTGTATGCATATTTTAACACCGGTTTCTGTTTGGACGCTGAATATACACATAGTTCGTGGCTATTGTTGGAATCGGTCAGATTATATACTATTCCAATGTATCCATTCTCTATGAAGGCTTTTTTTATCTCATGCTCTATGTTGACTTCATAGTGGTTCTCCGGTATCTGGCGGTAATCGTATACGCTTATCATATTATCACCAAGAAGCACTACTGTGTCATTGTCTGTGAATTGTACTTTTGGTATTATTGTGTCTTCGTAGTGCCATGCTCCAACTGCTCGCTCACTTTCATTTTGTCCTACTCCTGAGAAGTTATAAAATACTACTTTGGTCATCATCTTCTCACCATCAATATACAGGTATGATACAACTAACTTCTGTCCGTCTTTTGATGATGCCATTGCAAGCGGATATCCTCCTCCTGATATGTCGGTTTTTATCTTATATATCTGTGTATCCTGTGAATACATATATATATAATTGGTTGTATTCTCTTCTATACATACTATAATGCATCCTGTATTGGTTACTGCGATGTCTGTCGGTGTTCCATATACGTCTGTCTCACTTTTATAACCGCTCTCATTAAATATGTATACCTTTGTTCCAAGTGTATCTCCAACTGCTATGTAATTATCACATACCGCATATATCGGATTCTTGATCTCGTATGCATAATTCCAGATTGTCTGCTTCCCTTCTATATATGATATACCATCTCTTGATACTTCTATTATTCCATTTTTGTATTTAAAAAAATTGTTGTTAACAGCATTAGCATCTGCAAGTGTGGATTCTATATCATAATCACCATATACTTTTGTCTTCTCTTTGAGTATATTGATGCCAACAATTATAAAGACAACTGCTATTACTCCTATAATTATAAGTATGTTTTTCATACGATGTCTTTTTATCTTTTTCTCGTACTCTCCTATATCCGGATTCTCTATTGTCCGAAAGCCCTTCTTCTTCTCTTTTAAATATTTTTCACGACTTACCAAGCCTAAAGCCCCCTTTTTCTCATCCTTCTTTAAATACATATTGTAGCATATATTTTTTGACTGTCATAGTATTTTAGCCCAAATATAGTAAAAAAAGATATACTCTTTTTATCTTTTCTTAATTGTATCTGTTACATATTTTTTATCTTTATGTATCTCTTTTTAGACTTTTGTGTTTTTTGGGTATTTGTGATATATTATATCTATTCGATATATATTTCGAAAAAAATAATATGAAAAGGAGACTATATTTATGTCATTTGTACCAACACCTCATAACGGAGCTAAAGTAGGCGACATTGCAAAAACTGTTTTAATGCCTGGAGATCCCCTTCGTGCTAAGTTTATTGCTGAAAACTATCTTGAGAATCCTGTATGTTTTAACACCGTTCGAAATATGTTAGGATATACTGGTACTTACAATGGAAAAGAAGTTTCTGTAATGGGCGGTGGAATGGGTATTCCTTCTATCGGAATCTATTCTTATGAACTTTTCAATTTCTATGGAGTTGATAACATTATAAGAATCGGTTCTGCCGGCGGTTTATCAGACAATGTTAAGGTTCGTGATCTTGTAATTGGAATGGGTGCTTCTACTAATTCTAATTATGCTTCTCAGTATAAACTTCCTGGAACTTTTGCTCCTATTGCTGACTTTTCTCTTCTTAGAAAAGCTGTTGAAGTTGCTGAAAGCAAAAATATTAATGCTGTTGTAGGTAATATCTTATCTTCTGATACTTTTTATAGTGCAGATGCTACTGCTAATGATCTTTGGAAGAGTATGCAGGTTCTCTGTGTTGAGATGGAAGCTGCAGCTTTATATATGAATGCTGCTAAAGCCGGTAAGAAAGCTTTATGTATTCTTACTATCTCAGATCACATCTATACAGGAGAGGCTTTATCTGCTGAAGAGAGACAGACTTCTTTTAGAGATATGATGGAAGTTGCTCTTGAACTTGCTTAAGATATTATAAATATGACTTATGTTATATTTGACTTATTTGAGTAGGTTATTGTATGGCTTATGTTATATTTGGCTTATTTGAGTAAGTTATTGTATGGCTTATGTTATATTTGGCTTATTTGAGTAGGTTATTGTATGACTGTGATATAAAAACAGCTGCGGCTCGCTAGTAGTATTCACTTTATCGTGAATTAAAACTTGGCGATTTGCAGCTGTTTTTTCTTTTTTTAACTTTTATATTTTGATTTTAACTTTTGTTCTTATATTCTGGTTTTTGCTTTGGTTTTTTAACTTTCGCTCTTGTATTTCGGTTTTTTCTTTGGTTTTTTAACTTTCGCTCTCGTATTTCGGTTTTTGCTTTGGTTTTTTAACTTTCGCTCTCGTATTTCGGTTTTTTCTTTGGTTTTTTAACTTTCGCTCTTGTATTCCGGTTTTTTCTTTGGTTTTTAACTTTCGCTCTTGTATTCCGGTTTTTGCTTTGGTATTTTTATCCTTCTACTTTGGGTTTTATTTTTATCCTTGGCTTTTGGGTATCTTTTGTTCTAAATTTCGCTTTTTTCTACCATTCTACTGTTACATTGATCTGTGGATAGTCTATTTTCTTAAAAAGTCCTTTTTTCTCTATATAATGTCCTACTTCTATGTCTACCTTTTTAAATCCGTTTGATGGATGTTCAAGTTCTTCTCTTATACATTCTTTTATTGCATCTATTGCTTTGGGATTTTTTATAAGAAAATCTCTTACTTTGCTATATACATAGTATGGCAATGGGTGATCTTGTGGTATCTCTCCTCCTAAATGGCTGCTTAGTGAGTGCAGACCTCTTCTTTTGCCCATTTCGTATCCATGTTTTGTAAAATCGATGAAAGTATATATCTCTGGTTTTATCTCGTCGATGATCATTATTTTCTGCCTCCTTAGGTGTATCTCCCTTTAGTATAATTTTATTTTTGTATTTATGCAATTAATTTTTACGGTTTTAGAAGATGTTTTTTATCTCTATTATATACTTTGTCTTACTTTTTATAGCAATATTTTGTGTTCATTTGTCATATATATTATTGTATAATGTATCTATGTGAGTACATAATATGCCATATGTATTATTGGGGGGCTTATCTGTGTCACATCTTATAAGAAATATCTACATTAATCACAATTATAGTTGATTACAAAGTTCATAGTTAGCAGGACTTGACTGGTATTTTGGATATTAGTATAGCAACGCTTATCTGGTGTGCTTGATATTAGTATAACAATGCTTATCTGGTGTGCTTGATATTAATATAACAATGCTTATCTGGTGTGCTTGATATTAGTATCGCAACGCTTATCTGGTGTGCTTGATATAAATACCGTCTTAGAATCAGCTATTAATCAAAATTAAATAGGAGGGGGATCTATGCATAGTGTTACCAAAGAGGACATTATCAATTCTAATCACAGAATTATAAGTACACATACTATAGAAGATCTTAGATGTCTTACTTTTATAGAACGTGTACGCTTTAAGGGTTTTTCTTATTCTGATGATATCGAAGAACTGGCTGATGATGCTTCTGAAGAACTCGCTGTATATACCATTGTTCTGTGCAATGGATATGAAATCGAGACGTATATTCGACCAGTTCGCAATTAGTTTTATGCTTATTTTTATTTTATAATCTTTTTATTCTCTATCCACAGTTTCCCGCACTTTACTGTGTGGAAATTGTGGATAACTATGTGAATAACTCTTATTTTTTCAACAATTCAACTCTTTTTGTATGTGTTTTTGTGGAAAACAATGTTTATTTTTTATCATTATCAGCTCTGCTTAGTGGATATCTTTTACTTTATATTCTTTATCATCTGCATATTTTATATATTAGTTTCCCTATGTTAACTTCTTTTTATACTATCTGGAGACTTTTTATACGATTTTATATCTTATTTAAATGCTTATATACATTCATGAAGATGTTAGAAGCATCTTGAAATCAAATGGGTAAAATATAAAAAATGCTTATATACATTCCCGTATGTATATAAGCATTTTTTGTTCACGCACGTTGTTAAGTTATGTTTGTTATGCCTGCATCTTGTTTGCTGACATTCTCTTTGCTTCCCCAATGAATTTAGTTACAAGCATACAAATATTATATGTATTAACAAAATATCCGGCTTTTCTAAGTTCATAGCAAATACTCTTACCGATAAAATACTCCACGTTTGCGCCTTGATTAATTACTTCAAGCTGTTTAGAAACTTTTTCAAATACTCCATCTGTTAATTCTTTGTCCGTACTTACATTTGAAAGTTCAAAAACGTTTCTGATGATGTTTTCCCCAAAACACTGCCAGCTGTACATAATTTTTTTCTTCCATTCCATAACATTCCCTCCGCCTATTAAGTTTTTTACTACAGGTTTTATTATACTATTATTTTTTGTCGAGATAAAGTATTTTTTGATTTTTTAGGTAAATTGGGTTAATTAACAGTATCTGCATGTGTGTTTTTCTTTATTTTTTAAGAATCTTCTCTATCACTTTAATCGGTTATATTACGGTATTATAAGCGTTTGTCCAACATATATCTTATCTTCATCACTTAAGTTATTCATGTTCATTAATACTGTTTTTTTGTCATCTGTTCCATAGTATTTTTTGCATATTGATGTTATTGTTTCGCCATATTTTACTTTATGTAGTGTTTCTTCCTGTTGTGATGTCAAATTTTCTGTATTGGTACTACCACTTTGGTGCAAAATCGTGTCCTGTGCATCATTAATTGATGTATCTGCATCTGATTCTGTACTGCTCTCACTCTCTTCCGTAGAAGTCTCCGTCTCTGTCTCTACTTCTCCATTCAGTTTCATAACTTCTACTGTCTCACCTTCATCAACACTGCCAGATCCACTGCTTCCCGGAATTATCATCTTGCCAATCTCGCTTATAGTAGTTGCCATAGAATTAATCGTATTGTCTACACTATTTATTCTTTTTGAATCTTTGATGATATTCATTCCAAATGCTGCTGCAAGCACAAGAACCATTGTTGCCATAACATATACTGCCGACATAAGTCTCTCATGCTCTTTTTCTTCCTGTTTATAACGAATCTTCTCCCGTATCTTCTTAGAAGTCTCGTCTGAATCAATACTTTCTGTTGTCGCAGGAATCAGATTGTCTATCATGTAATCCTGCATATTTCTGTTTTTCTCAAAGTATATATAGTATCCCGGAAGTGGTGTAAGTGTTCCAAGAGTGCATGTGTAAACTGTCAGTTCATCTTTTTCATAATTATAGTGAATAAATATTCCATCTTTTTTCTGAAAATTATCTATGTGATTCTTAAGAACTGACATATTGTCTTCTATGTTCTCCTGGTCTGATACATAGTACCAGCCAACTTCTGATGTATTATGATAATATCTTGCTGCTTCTTCCTGTATCTCATTCTTTAGAGTGTCTGTCATTATTACTCTATTATTGCGCATTATTCCTTTGTCTGCTTTGACTGCACCATTTACAAATATGTACTTTCTTCCATTATCTCTTATTCTGCTTCCAAGAAGGACTCCCATACAGGGAATCATGCGATTTCTGACTGTTTGTCTTATATAACTCTGTGTATAGTCTTCTATGTATATCTTCTTCTCTCTTGATATCTCTCCGATTTGTCTTAGGTTCTTAGGCAGATTTATATTCGTCTGATTCTCATCCTTATTATTCGATTTGCTTACAACTGCCTCTATCACGCTATCCCCCGCTCTCTATACCAGACGTTTTTAAACGTATGTTACTAAAGTTACTTTGTTGCTTCTGTGCTATGTATATTATATGCGTGACACTATGACTTTATGTATCTTTTCAAATCATTTTATTTTTGCGCTTTAACATTTGGACAAAGGGAGTTTTCGTATAATATATATTAGCTACGACCAGATTAATATGTATCAAAAGAAAACAATGTGGTAAGTGTCGGCACTTAGCAAGCTATAGGCGAACTTAGTACCGTTACGATGTACACTTAGTGCAAGTGTGTTTTTGTTGACACATATTAATTTTGGCGTAGCTATAAGCCGTTGTGTTACTTCCTTGTGAGATTTTTAAATATATACTTTTGCATAAACCAAAGTCTATTTTTGCAAATTAACCGGTTCTCGTCCGGCTTTTAGTGCTGCACTTATGGTCATATTCTCATTCTGTGACATAATCTGCATAAGCCTGTCTATACGCTCTACTGTACACATCTCTTTGCCAAGATATGCTTCATAATTAGTTGAGACATATAATGTTCTCTCTTTTACTTTCTGTTTTATATCTTCTTTTTGTTTCTTCTTACGATTAAGTTCTTCTTCCATTCTGTTAATCCTTGGAAGATCTTCATCCTCGTGCTGTTTTCTAAGAACAGGCACTGTCTCTTCTTCAAATGTTGCAAGTGCCGAAATCTTTTTCTTCTTATATAGATCCATCTCTTTCTGGTTATCAAAAAGTTTTGCATCAAATTTATTAAGATTATAATATTCTTCATTGCGATCTTTTTTGATATTATTACGCATCACTTTAATCTTACGATTATTCTGTGCTATGAGCTTTCTCTTACGACTTATGGTCTTAAGTTCCTCAGTATGTGCAACCTTAGTTCTGTCATTAATTAAGATATATGACAGAAATGCAACTACTATTATAACAAAATATATTATTACAAGATAATATGCTCTGTGATTTGGTATCAGCAGATATATTCCACATGGTAAGAATAAGAATACACCTATGAGAAGAATTATAAACAATAGCATCTCCTTAATCGAACTTGCAAAAAACATAGAAAAGTATAATGATGAATTACAAAATGATGGTATATTATTCTTCTTCATTATATTCGCAATCTCTTCTCTTATCTTCGCATTCTCTTCATAGACTGGCTTAGTCTCTTCTGCAATTCTGTCTATAACTCCTTTCTCTTTGGCTTTTTCTCGCTGACCTTTTATCTTCCTGTCTTTGCCTACAAGCTTCTCTATCTCTGTATTATATGCTTTCTCTATCTCTTCACGTCTTGATTTTACAGTCTGAGCGATTGTATTCTCAAGAATCTGATGCTCTGTTTCTATATTTTTCTCAAGATTTCTTATCTCAAATGACAGATCTTCCTTATAACGCTCCATATCATTTAATTCTTTTATATCTTTACGCATTATCTTAAGATCTGTTATATCCCCATCAAGTATATTTTTCTTCTCCATAAACTCATCTTCCCCCTTGTACGTCTATAAGATATCCTTTTCTTCTAAGTTCTTCTGTAATATAATCAAGTATCTGTATGGAATCTGCACAAACTGTATGATAATGTGTTCCGTCTGACAGACTCATAAGCTGCCTTGCATTATTCTCTTTTAACTTCTCTGTGAATTCTCTTACATCTTTGCGGCTGTTAAGAATCAAATCTGCTGTTATAGCTCCATATACACTATGTTCCACAACAACATCAAGAACTCTTCCACCTGCATCTACGATAGTATTCAATTCATCTTCTATATCTTCTTCGGTATGTTTTACATGAAAACTTCGTGTATATTTCTTATTTGAATTATTTTCTTCTATAATATATCCCTTATATGTGGAGAGTATGTTCTTATTCTCTGCTCTTAACAATGCTATATCCTGAACTATCACCTGTCTGCTTACACCAAACTCTTTAGCTAACTTCCCTCCAGATACTGGTATGGATGAACTAGTAAGCATCTTAATTATCTTATCTCTTCTTGTATTACCATCTGTCAAAATTATCGCCCCCTATCTATAAGTAACTTCCTATTAAAAATACTTTTACTTAAATTATACTAATAATAACTACAAAATCAAGGACATTATGTTGATATTTGTTGGCATCTGCCATATAATATTATCAACAAATTAAAGGAGGAGCTGTTATTTGTTTCGTTTATGGGGAAAAATATTTGAAAACAACCATCTAGTAAAAGATATTGTTATATGTAACGATTCTGAAACTCTTAACCGTACAGGCAAGATATTCGCTGCTATTGATGATATCTGTGTTGCATTCGATCTTGAAAGACCTATGTGGTTCGACTCTAATATTGAAGATTTTAAAAGACATGATAAAGTAAGATTTACACAGGATAACTTTATCGAACATATTGATTTTGATTATCTTGAAATCCATGTCATTGAAGAATAGAAAATAGGCTGTTCAATATGAACAGCCTATTCTACTTATATATTATAATTCCTAAAAATGCTGATATTACTATCATAAGAATTGGTGAAGGTGTTGCTTTTTTCCATTTTTTTATAAAAGCTGTAATTATTATAAGTATTGCAAATATTATAATACCTCTCACATCAGGTATAATCTTGCTTCTGATATTCTCATAAGACAAAAGTGTCTTAAGCCCCATTGTAATCGCAGTTGACATAATCATTGCCACAACGCATGGACGAACTCCACGCAAGAATGACTTTACAACCGGATATTGGAGAAATTCTCTTATCACTGCCGCTATCAAAAGCACTATTATAAACGATGGAAGTATAACTCCAAGTGTTGCAAATAATGCACCTGCAATTCCACCTCTGGCTGAACCGATAAAAGTTGCCATATTAACAGCCAGTGGTCCAGGTGTCGATTCTGATACAGCTATAAAACTCGTAAGTTCTGACTCTGTAAGCCATCCTCTTCCAACTACTGTATCTCTTATTACGGATATCATTCCATATCCACCACCGAATGATACTGCTCCTATCTTCAAAAATGTTAAAAACAACTCTAAATACATTCCAATTACTCCAATTGCATCTTACTAATTCCGACAATTATAAATATTGCTACCATACAGGCTGATGCACCTAAGAATATTGTTGAAACAGACAGACGAATTGCTAATGCACTTACAATCATTGACATTATCGGTGATGCCGCACATGCAGATGCATTAAATATAGAAGCTGAACGTGCAAGATATTGTTCTTCAACACTATTCATAAACTGAATCTGTACTACTCCAGATGTCCAGCTAAGTGTTATACCTGTAATTAATGATATTATACCACATAATAAGTAAGATGGAATAGCCTGTCCATAAGTTAATCTTCCAAGAACAAAACATCCATATCCTATACCGATTAATATTCCAGAACCTACGACAATTGTTCTTACCGGTAATCTCTTGATTAAGTATGGCAATACTACTGTTCCAAGACTCATTCCAAGAATAAGTGCTACACCGAATACACTTAGAAGTTCACTTCCAAGTCCAAATATCTCAACTGCCATTGGTGACTGTAATGAGTTAATAGGAACTGTAACTGCATTAACAAGTACTCCAAGAATACAGAAATTCAATACAACCTTTTTAACTTTTACATATCTGAAACCTTCTTTTAATTCAGCAAAATAATCACCGGCATTAATCTTCTTTTTCTCGTGTCTCTCTTCATTGCTTCGTACCATTCCTGTCATAAGTGCTGATAAGAAGAATGTTGCACCATCTATGAGCATGGCTGTCCCAATTCCACCAACGCCAATAATGACACCGGCTATTCCAAGTCCGATTAACTGTGATATATTACAAAAAGTTGAATTCATTGATGAACCAAATGCATAATATTTCTTATCTATAATCTTAGGAATAAGAGCTATTCCTGCCGGCATACAGAATGCTTCTACAGATGATGTGATAAGAGTAAATGCTGCTAATATAAATGGATTAACAGCTCCTGCCTTATACAAAATGGCAAGCATAACTACTATCATTCCTCGTACAAGATCTGTTGATACCATAACTCTCTTCTTATTCATATTCTCAACTAATGCGCCTGTAAAAGGCTGTAATATTACTGATGGAAGCTGGTTCAATGCAAAAATAATTGCTGCCCATGATGCGCTTCCTGTTACTGCATATACAAGCCATGTAAATGCAAGACTGTCTATGGAATCACCAAAACGACTGATTACATTAGAGATTATTATCTTCATGTATTCTTTTTGCTTTATTATGTCTCCATAACCAATTTTTTCTTCTTTTGTGTCTTCTTCAATGCTTACGTTTACTTCCTGTGCATCCATTTAATCTCTCCTAACATACTTTATTTTTTGTTATATTATGCAAGTCGTAGTAATAATCTAATAATGCTCTTTCTTTTAGAGTTAATCCATCAGCTCGTTTTTCAAGACATTTCTGATTATTTTTCATACGACTATATTTACAACTTCCAATGCAATATGGCAATTCTATGCAATCTCTGCATTGTGGATTATCTAATGCGCTTATACTTTTTAATTTGTAATAATCTGACAGTCGTTCTATTCTAATATTTCCATCTATATCCAAATATCCCATCCTTTTTTCATCTGAATCTGTATTAGAACACAATAGAACCGAGCCATCTGTATCAATTACTATTGCATTTTTTTGGCAGGCATGACAATGAATATATGAATTTTCTCTACCAATAATTTTATATCCCATGTCTATTGCCTGTCTTAAAAGTGAATAAGTACTTAACATCTCTTTGTTTTGGAAAATATTCGAAATACTAACAAACACCTGTGAACGGTACTTTTTATCTATTCCATTTAATACTTCTGAGATATCTTCTATATTTTCTGCATCAACATTTATACGCAGAGTAACTTTGATATCATGTTGTAAAACCTTGTTTACATTTTCCATCACTTTAACAAAGGTGCCTTTCCCATTTGCCAACACACGTCTTGCGTCATGAGAAGTACGATTTCCATCTATAGTAATCTGCATAGATTTAATATTCAATTTTTGCATTTGTTCAAGCATCGCATCAGTGAGTAAGTATCCATTCGTGGTAATCGTTGAATAAACACTAGTTCCTTCAGCACTGCAAATTTCATTAACTTTTTCCAGAATATAAAATATTTTTTTATATTCTATCACAGGTTCTCCACCAAACCAATCTATTTTTACTTTTTTTGATTTTTTAGCCGCATTTTTTACTAATTTTAATATTTGTTCTATAATTTTTTCATCAAGCACCCTGGTAACATGCTTCTGCTCGCAATAGGTACATCTAAAATTGCAGGCATTTGTAGCATATATCAAAATATTATAAGTACTATCCTGATATTTAGCTGTATTTTCCAACACCTTCAATTCACTCAATTCATCAATTGCATCCTGTAATACTATCTTTTTTTCTAACCAAATCTTTAACCATTCTATTTCCTGAAAAGTATAACTTCCACAATTTAGATTTCTCAAAAGACTCCAAATTTCTTCTTTATCTTCTACATTGTATACATAATATTTTCTTGATAACGTGTTATATAACATACTCTTACCATCATCAATTTGTATTTCAGTTGTATAATTAGATACTTTCATCTACGCACCACCATATCGAATAGTATACCTTATCAGAATAGGCAGAGTATCCCTGCCTATCTAATAAGAATACTAAATATCTGTTATTATTTGATACTTATTAATTTCCGCCTATAATAACACAGAAATTCAAATAGTCTTCCTCAGCTGCTGTTGCATCAACCGAATAGTTCTGAATTGCTGCTGCAAATTCTTCTGAATCAATCACAACTTTTCCATCCGCAACTGTTATGTCTTCCTTGTTTGCTATAAATTTCTTACTCTCCATAGTTTCTTACCTCGTTTCTTTCTATTATTTTATATATTAACTCAGTGTTTTTCTGAACTAATAACAATTTCGTAACCGATTCCAAAGTTTTCTTCCTCGGCAATTACAGATACTTCTGTACTCTGAATATCAAGATTTTCTTCCTGATTTTCATTCTTATCATTTTGCAATTCATATTTTGATGTCTTCATTTTCATTTTCTCCTTTTCCATAAGGTGCTAATATTGTAAACAGACTATATGTCTCATCTTCATCTAAATCTTCAAGTGCCTGATACTTTTCAAACAATACATCTATTTCCTGTTTGAATTTCTCCATATCTGACTTTTTAGCTTTCATAAAATAAGACTTAATCTTATGTGGCTTACTTGAATCAGTATTAACATTTTTAATCGCTTTCTTAGTAAGATAAGCAAAATGTTGCCCTGATAACTCTACCTTTCTTTTTCTCTCAACTTCAGTTCCCCTAATTCGATTCATTATTTCTATCTCATCAGATATCAAAGCATATTGTTTTTCAATTTGACCATTTTGAATAATCTCTTTATCCTCTCTAACCAATCCTGCCTTGACAAACCTTTGCAAATATAATTGAACCGAATAATTAGGCATTCCTATTCTACCTGCAATTTCTCTGCCAGTACTTATCCCATCCATGAGACAAAGCATAACATCCATTCCTATACCTGATAATATATCATTTTCCATTTGCTCATTCTCGTCAATCATATTCATCTCATAAATACAAGCCATATCACTCATCATTGTCACCTCCTTTTTATTTTTATGAAAATCTAACTTTCTCTGTTAATTTATCTAATTCACAATCCCCAATTACAGCTAATCCCATATTGTTTTCATGCAATATTCTCTTAGCTATAGAATCTAAGTCTTCTTTTGTTACACTTCTTATTCTTCTTACTTCATTCTCTATATAAAAATTACTCTCCATTACACTGCACTTTCCAACATTTCTTAAATGATCTGTTGTATTCTCCATCGAAAGCAACATCGATGTTTCCATAATTTTCTTTTCTCTAAATATTTCTTCTTCTGTAAACCCATTAGTTAATACTTTAAAAAACGTATTCATAATTACATCCGCCACCTCCATCGTCTTGTTCTTATCGCAAACTGCCATAAAACCTATTGTACCTCTGTTTTTATAAAAGTTTGAAAAACCTCCTACATTATACGCAAGTCCTCTTTTCATTCTAACTTCCTGAACTATTCTTGCCTGTAGTCCACTCTGTCCAAGTATTCTAACCATCATATCTGTTGCTGTTCTATATTCCGACTGATACGATGGTGCTCTAAAGCCAATAGATATAACTGCATTTGAACCACTTCCTTTATTCCAATATCCACTTGGAAGTTCTTCAACAAATTCTTCTTTAATTATCTTTCGCCTATCTTCCCATTTTCCAAACTTGTTCTCTATCATCTCTAAAGTCTGTGAATAATCTATATTTCCAACCACTACTATCGTTGCATTTGCTGGTATATAACTTACTCTAAGTAATTCCTGCACTTGCTCCTGTGTAGCTTTTTCTATTAATCGCAAATTACCCATAATAACCTTTCCAACTCCAACATTTCCCCATATAGCCTGACTTGTACGCTCTTTTATCTGTTGAAATGACGAATAGAAACTTGTTGCTTCCTGCAGTACAACTTTCTTCTCATTTTCAAAAAAGTTATGTTCAAAATCTCTATTATTAATAGCAATCTGAGCCAAACAGGATAGACAAATATCTAATGTATTCTTTAGACCTATATAATAAAAATATGTACACTCTTTGGTCGTAGCTGCATTATATATAACACCTTCTGCTGCTGCCCTATATGCTAATTCTGAATACTCATAATTGTTCGCATTCTGCGGATTAATTACAAGGTGTTCTACTAAATGTGACAATCCATTATTTTCATCATTCTCATGTTTGCTTCCCTGATTAACCCATAGTCCACATGAAACAGTCTTTGCTTCTGGTATTCTATGTAATATAACTTTTAGTCCATTTTCCATATAAGCATTTATTACATCATACATATTTCATTTCTTTCCTTTCTGTCTGCTCTTTACAATGCTTATTATAAAACCCGCCTCATTTAAAGTGAACCCAACTAAATGGAAACTTTTTTGTTTCCATTTACGTATAATTGTAACAATATAGACTTTTTTTTAAAATCTTTCTATGATACAATACATATACAGTTTTAAGGTTCAATATATATGAAATACAGCAAGAAAGAAGGATTTAAAAGATGAGTATACGAAATGCAGGACAGATTATAAGAGAGGCTAGATTAAAAGCAGGACTAACACAGGAACAATTATCAGAGGGTATCTGCACTCTTAATTCATTATCAAGAATTGAGCTTGGTTCTCTTGGAGTAAGTCCGAGTACATTTCATACTCTTATGGCACATGCAGGAGTTAGCGCAGAGGTATTACCTATTTTTGCTAACAGACAAGATTTTGACTGTTTTTATTCTTTAAAACGTGCACACTTCTTCTGGGATTATTGGCAGTTAGATGCTACTTATTATGAGTTGAATAAGATTGAAAATATGCATTGGGCTAATAATAAATATTATTATCAGGAATGGCTTTTATTACATTGTAAATTACAGAATCGCTCCGGATGTGGAGATCACAAACTTATATATGATACTTTACTTGAAGCTATCCATATATCAAGACCAAAGTTTAATGTTAATGAGATAAAGATAAATGAAATGTTATTGTCAATTACTGAGATTGAGCTATTTATTGCTCTTGCACACGAATCATTCTATAATAATGATCTATCTATATGCAATATAATATGCTCACAGATATCAACATATCTTGAAAACAGTTCTTTTGCATCTTATGAGAAAGAATCACCATTAGCTGAAAACGCTGTTGTATATTCAAAATATCTGTTGGCTATTAAGGATTATGAAAAGGCTTATGAAACAGCAGATCATTTTAGACATATAATGGTTTCTAATGTAAATGATATATATTTACAACAATTAACTTTTCTAACCGGAGTTAGTTTGTACTATATAAACCGAACCAATGAAGCTATGGAGCTTTTTAATGCAACAATATATTCTTCTCATGCAATGGGAAGTTGTTATGCCACTACGTGCCTTAATTATATTAAAACACTTTCTGAATTGCATATTCCAGATGATTTATTGGAATTATCTGCTATTTCTTTTAAAAGTTTCAAATTACCTGAAGTAAATATGTTTGATGATATATCTTCATTAGGTAATGGTATCTACAGCTTAGATTCATCAGATATTCTTACATTAGGTGATTTAATAAGAGAACTTAGAACGGAACAAAAAATATCACAGACCATATTATGCAAAGGATTGTGTAGCAAATCAAAACTGTCTAAAATTGAAAATAATATCTTGCAACCGGAGATTGCTTTGGTGCAAGCATTATTCCAAAGACTTGGAATTGATGATAGAATTTTTAGTTTTTATGGAGATAAACATGAATCACAATTATATAATATTCGTGAGAAAGCAATACATACAATAATATTGGAACGTGAGAAAATAAAAAAATATATTGAAGATATCAAGAAAATAGCAAATAAAAAAGATATATTATATATACAGTATGTAATGTTCAAAGAGGCTATGTTTATTGAGAATGATGAAGATAAAATAAAATTATTGAATGCAGCACTTAATATGACTTTGCCTAATTTTGAGATAACGCATATATTAGATTATCGTTTATCATGGATGGAATTGACTATCTTAAATAATTTAAGTGCAGCATATTGCGATGGGCCAGCTCCATCCGTTGGAATTCAATATCTATATAAAATACTAGAGTATACAAATATGAGTGATATAGATATACTTCTTAGTAAGAGAATCTCAAGCATAACTATACCTATGCTGTATAGACGTTTATATAGATACAAACGCTATTCGGAAATGATAGAAATTCGTTCAAAAATTTCTTTTTCGGATTCGTGTATCACTCCAAATATAATTTCGCTTAGTAATATATATATATATTTATGCCAAGCATTTGGAGAGATTGGACATATAGAAAATATGATTCTATTAGCTCATTACGGAATAGGGGGGTATAAATTGTATGAAAAGGATGATATTATTAATTTTATTTGCACATCACTTAATGACGATTTTAAAATTAATATAAATTAGTTTTCAATCATAAAGTCACCCAGTTCAAATTGTGGTTTAGATTGATTGGTATAATTTGTTCCTAATGAGTTAATTAAGATGGCACTAATTGTTAACATTGTAAATAAAATTTTAAATTTCTTTTTCATTTTTTTATCGCTCCTTGAATCAAAAGTAGAAGCGACTTCTCCTTTCGTTTAATTGAGCTTATTATACCAAAGAAATATTGTTTATGGAATACAAGTAAATGGAAACTTTTTTGTTTCCATTTACGTATAATTATGATGGACAATATACATTACTATCCCCACAACACCACTAATAACTATATAATATATTGATGAGAACTTCACTGACATTATTGATAATATTGTCATTACAAGCAATACTATTATATATATCATTATCTCAAATGGTTTTCGTTCTATATTCTTTGACATCTTAACACCTGCCGAGAGTATAAGATATACTACACATACACTTATTCCTCTGAATGCAAGTGAGACATATCTTAATCTTAGGAACTGTTCAAAAAATAGTGAAATTATATATATTATCACAAATGACGGCAGACTCACAGCTATTGTCGCTGCTATAGCACCCGTTATCCCGGATATTCTATATCCAACATACGTTGCCGAGTTAATTGCAACAGGTCCCGGTGTTGATTCTGCGATTGCAACCATATCAAGAAATTCTTCATCTGTAAGCCATCTTCTCTTCATTACAAATTCATTCTCAAGAAGTGCTATCATCGCATATCCACCGCCAAATGTGAATGCTCCTATCTTTAGAAAAGTTAAAAATAATGTAACTACTTTCTTCATTATCTTACTACATTTCTCTCTTTGCCATTAATATATGCTTCTATATTCTTACATACTTCTTCCATCAGTCTTCTTCTCGCTTCTACACTTCCCCATGCCATATGTGGTGTAATGAGGAGTTTTCTGCTGTCCTTTATATCAAACAGTGGATTGTCTTTAGTCATTGGTTCTCTTGTAAGAACATCTAATCCTGCTGCCGCAATTATATCATTCTTAAGTGCATATGCAAGGTCATTCTCGTTGACTATAGGTCCACGTCCAAGGTTAAGAAGTATTGCACTCTTCTTCATCTTATTAAGATTGTCTAAGTTAATAAGCCCCTGTGTATTCTCATTAAGTGGTGCATGTATTGATATTATGTCTGACTCTCTTAACAGCGTATCTAAGTCAACTCTCTCATAGTCGCAGTTATTATTCCTGCCAGATGTTGAATAGTATATCACTCTGCATCCAAATGCCTGTGCTACCTTAGCTACTTCACGTCCTATCGCTCCAAGACCAATTATTCCGTATGTCATGCCTGTTATATCATTAAAGCTCTCGCCAAGATATGTAAATGCCGGTGATTTTATATATTCTCCACTCTTTACATATTCATCATAAGTTCTTAATTTTTCAAGAAGATAGAATAACATCGCAAATGTATGCTGCATTACTGTAGGTGTTGAATATCCGCTTACATTAGTAACAGTTATATTCTTACTGTTAGTATAATCAAAATCTACATTATTAGTGCCTGTTGCAGTTACACAGATAAGTCTTAAGTGTGAAGCTTTGCCAAGTGTCTCTTCATTAAGCATAACTTTGTTAGTTATGATAATATCTGCATCTTTTACACGTTCTTTTGCTTCTTCTTGTGAACTCTTCTCATATACTGTAAGTTCACCATATTTTTTAAAAACAGATAGATCTATATCTGCTCCAAGTGTATTGCTGTCTAATACTACAATATTCATATCTTTATATCCTCCTGTATAATTATTCTATCTATGAAAGAAATTCCTGCATAACTTCTTCCACAATCTTAGCTTCTTCTTCAGTCAGATTAACAGGTACTGACATATCTCTTTTAGTATCTGACTTCTGTACAGGTATATCGGCTTCTCTTCCTGTCTTAGACATAGAAAGTGCTTCTGACACACTGTAGATTAACATCTCTTTTTGATATGAGCTGTCTAATATAACTGTGCTTATAAGTGTTATGCACAGATATGTAAGTGGCAGTATTAATAATAAGTAGTTATTGATATCTAATGATACATCTGGTGCCAATAATGTCTTTCCCGATATGACACTTGTTATTACAACTTCGTATATCATAAGAATCTGTATACATCTTAGTATCTGTTCCTGCCTGTTTAAAAAACTTAGTTTATCTACGTTGCGCTTTGCGTATATATATGGTTCTTCATATAGTGCGCCAAGTTTCTGCATATTAGTATACTTAAGGCTTATCTTCTTAAGGTGACAGTTCTTGGTATTAGATATATGGATACTGTCTCTAATAGCTTTAGTATACCACATATAGTTCTTAATCCTTAGTATTATTCCTACCAAAAATGTAACTGTTGTAATAAGTATTGCGCTTACATATATAACATTATTCATGAATATCCCCCCTAGATAATCTTTTTATCTAAGTATAGTACTTCCATGATATTTTTTTAAGTAGTAATCGTAATACAAATTACGAGCGTTTTCTACATATTTTTTACAAATTCCATTATAAGATTAACACTGTGGATAATTGCTTTTTTCTCAAATTCGCCATAATCCATTGTAGCAGAGTTATCGGCTTTGTCTGAGATTGCTCTTACTATAAGGAATGGAATATTATTAAGTGTTGCTGCATGTGCTATTGCTGCACCTTCCATCTCTGTACAGTATCCGTCAAAGTGTTCATTAATCCAGTCTTTTTTGGCTTTGTCTGAGATGAACTGATCTCCACTTACTACTCGTCCTATATGAACATTGATGTCCGGATTAACTCTCTCACAACATTCTTTTGCAAGATTTATAAGTCTTACATCACCTTTAAATACTGAGCTTTCCATTCTTGGAACTACGCCAAAGTCATATCCGAATCCTGTAGCATCCATATCATGGTAGAGTGCATCTGATGATAATACTATATCTCCTATATCTATCTGATTCTTAAGTGAACCTGCAATTCCTGTATTAATTACTGCATCTATCTTATAATCATCTACAAGTATCTGTGTGCATAGCCCTGCATTAACTTTACCTATTCCACTTCTTACTACAACTGCTTCTTTGCCTTCAAGTGTTCCCATGTTGAATGTCATTCCTGCTTTTTCTTTTGACTCTACATTAGTCATCTTCTCGATAATAGCATTAACTTCTTCGTCCATTGCTCCTATTATTCCTATCATCTATAATTCCTCCTACTAATATCTGCTTAATTCTTAATATTATCTCTGTCTCTAATTATAGCACGCACTTTTTAATATAAGCAACTAATTTGTGAATTGCGAACATCTTCTTACTGTGTTATAATTCTCATTATTGTTTAACAATTATCAATAGTGTTTATTCATTTTTACATGTAAGGAGGAATATATTGTTATGATAGCATACAAGACAAAAGGCACTTGTGCCAGAGAAATCGATTTTGAAGTTGAAGGTAATACTGTAACTGGCGTTAAATTCGTTGGTGGATGTATGGGTAATACACAGGGTGTTGCCAAACTTGTTGAAGGTATGGATATTAATGAAGTTATTAACAGACTTGAAGGTATCCAGTGTGGTGTTAAAGGAACTTCATGTCCAGACCAGCTTTCTAAAGCTTTAAAAGCTTATCTTGAGAACAAATAATCGGAGGCAGTAAAATGAAAAAAATCATTTTGACAGGCGGAGGTACAGCAGGTCACGTTACTCCAAATATTGCACTTTTGCCAAAGTTAAAGGAAATGGACTTTGATGTATCTTACATCGGTTCATATGAAGGTATGGAGAAGAAACTTATCGAGGAACAGAATATCCCTTATTATGGAATATCATCTGGTAAATTAAGAAGATACAAGAGTATCAAGAATCTGTCTGATCCTTTTAGAGTTATCAAAGGATTCTTTGAAGCCTGCTCTCTTATGAGGAAGATAAAACCTGATGTTATATTCTCAAAAGGCGGCTTTGTTGTTGTTCCTGTTGTTCTTGCAGCTAAACTTCACAGAGTACCTATTGTTATTCACGAATCTGATATGACACCCGGTCTTGCAACCAAGATAAGTATTCCTTGTGCTACCAAAGTATGCTGTAACTTCCCGGAGACAGTTAAGATGCTTCCGGAGAAGAAAGCTGTTCTTAGTGGTTCTCCAATAAGAAAGGAGCTTCTAAGTGGTAACAAAGAGAATGCTTACAGATTATGTGGCTTTGACGGTTCTAAGCCTATTCTCTTAGTTGTAGGCGGAAGTACAGGTTCTGCTAATGTTAATAATGCTATAAGAAGTATTCTTGACAGACTTCTTGTATCTTTTGACATCATACACTTATGTGGTAAAGGTAAGACTGATGCCAGTTACAATGATAAAAAAGGTTATGTTCAGTTTGAATATGCCAAAGATGAACTTAGAGATTACTTCGCAGCTTCTGATATAGTCGTATCAAGAGCAGGTGCTAATGCTATCTGTGAACTTCTTGCTATCAGAAAGCCTAATCTTCTTATTCCTCTCTCTGCGAGAGCAAGCCGAGGAGATCAGATTCTTAATGCTAATTCTTTTAAGGCTCAAGGATACAGTGAAGTGATTGATGAAGATGATCTTAATGATGATCTTTTATATAATACAATTATGACTCTGTATAAGAACAAAGATACATATATTAAGAATATGGATAAGAGTTCTCAAAGTGACGCTGTTAAGATTATTACTGAACTTTTATATAAGACTGCTAAATAGAGCTTTTATATAAATTATTATATAAAAAATGGATATTCATAATTATGGTATTGGTTTCTGCCTGATATACCTTAGTATGGATATCCATTTTTTATCTTAATAGATGTTTTTAATAATGTACTTTTGTATTTAATATGCTTTTGCAAGTTTTAACTTTCGTAATGATAATGCAGTACTGTTTACTTTTAATTAGTTGTGACTAATTAAGTTCTGCTACTACTTTATCTCTTATCTCTTTTAATTCTTCAGGTGTTGATTCGCCTGATGGGAAGAGCTGCAAGCCATCGCCTTTGTATCTTGGAATTATATGCATGTGGAAGTGCATTACTGTCTGTCCTGCTGCTTCTCCATTGTTCTGCATAATGTTAATTCCATCGGCATTAAGTGTCTTCTTAAGTGCCGCACCTACTTTTGATGCTACCTGTAATACATGCGCCTTAGTCTCCTCATCAAGTTCAAAGAGATCATTTGCATGTCTCTTAGGTATGATGAGTGCATGTCCTTTTGATGCCGGTGATAAATCAAGTATAACTTTTACTAATTCATCCTCATATAAACAATTTGATGGAATTTCTCCATTTGCAATTTTGCAAAAAATACACATATCTGCCATTTTTATTCCTCCTTAAACATCTTTTTTTATATTTTGTCACTTTCTGTAAACAAATTATGTTTGTAATTTGCCCATTTAAGTGATAAACTACTTTATATGCATTCAGGGACTAACCCTGTTAATTATGAGAGGTGACAAAGCATGCTTAGTGAAGACGAATATAATCTTCTTTCAAAAACTCAACACGACAATCCTGATTTATATGCTCTTTTTGAAAAAATCATTGGTTCATATTCAGGTTCACTTAATCATCTGACTCATGAATTCAGAAATATAATAACACTTATTAACAGTAACTGCCAGCTTATGCAGTTTAAAAATCCTGATTTTAACTCTGATACTGTATGGACTATGTTAAATGAAGATGTTGCATGTATGACGAAGATGATATCTGAGATATCAAACTTATGCGAAAATTCTAAATTAGAGATTGAAACGTTTGATGGATATAGCTATTTCAATAATCTATGTGTGGATTTTCGTGATACTTTTAATAGCAAAAACTTTTCTTTTACATATTCTATTACAAAACATATTCCATCCTGTTCTTTTGATACAATCAAAATATGGCAGGCTCTTTATTATGTATTAAATTTTATATTCTCATGCAATTCTGATAACATCTGTGTCAACCTTAGAATGTCTTTTTCAAAAGATATTATTAAAATTGTTATAAAGGATAATAACAAACATTACAAGCAGAATAAAAATGATAATATCTTTACTGCTTTTTATCGCTCTCCCGCTTTTGAAGGTGCAAGAACTTCTCTGTGCTTTGCCAAAAAAATATTTCTTTTACATAATGGTTCAATCACTCATAGAAATCTTAGAGATTCCGGTAATGAATTCGTTATTACCCTTCCTTGTGTATATAAAGAGAATGTCAGAAGCCAAACATCTGATCTAACATTCTTAATGTTTTAAAATTGCCTTTTGCTGACATCTCGCCTGACATAAATGCTTTTTGAAATGTCTGCTCTCCTGCTATGATCTGCTTAAGTACTTCGGATGTGAGCTTACCTGTCACATCTGCGTCTTCACATGGCTCATTATCTATTGTAACCTCTTCTTCATCTGCTCTAATATGTATACATTCATCCGTATCACTTATATGTATCATATATTCGGCATTCAGGTCTTCTACCGGCTTTGCTCTGTTCTTAAGAACTGCAATATAGTCTGTAAGTCCTTCTGATGTCTCGTCAGAAGTTGCCATCATACTCATAAAGAGTGTTGAGAGTTCTTCTATATCTTCTTTTTGTTTTTTTACATATTCATCATTAGATACATACTTCGATAATTGTTCACTTTCCTGTGGTGTAAGATCAAGGTTGTCTTTCATCACAGCCTGTGTTATCTCATTAGTACTTGTTGGCAGTGTCTTTGTCTTCTTAGAGATTACTCTGTATATGTCTTCTGCTTTTTTCTCAACAACTTCCATATATTCTGTATTGAGTTCGAATTCTAATGTATCACTTACATACGCACTTAGTCCTTCGCATGTCTTACCACCTATCATGTCCCATGCTCTCTGAAGCATATATACGCCTTCTCTCTCGCCATACGTCTGTGACATTACTACCGGAAACATATATAAACTTCTCATCTTTGCTTTGTCACCATACAGCCAGCAGGCATCAAGGAACTGCTGCATATATCCTCCGATTCCAAGCCATTCTATTGTTGTAGCAAGAATTATTCCATCGGCATCTTTCATTGTCTGTGGAAGTGTTGTAATATTGTTCTTAAGTTCAAAAAGATTATATCTCTCTGTTGTAACACGCAGTTCGTCAAATACTGCCTGCATCTTCTCTAACACTAATTTGGTAGGATCATCTACAAGACCTCTGCCACCATAGTATATGTTTACCTTCATACTTTTTCCCTCCGTTTTGTATTATTATGTCACTTGGCAGACTTATATCTGTCAGTTATTAAAACCATAATTAATGCTATTATGATTCCTGACACAAGTCCCCCGATATGTGCATAGTTGTCGATTCCTGTATCGTTGAATCCTGACAGTATACTTAGTAATGCAAACATTATAAGTCTCCTTGGATCTATTCTCACTTCTCCACTTCTAATATGCCCAAAAATTGTAACTACAAGAATCGCTCCAAGAACGCCAAATACTGCTCCTGATGCTCCTGCACTTACTACCATTCTGTCTCTTAGTGCATAAGAAGCGACTGATACTATACCTCCGATTATCCCGCTTAGAAGGTATATAATAAGGAATCTTATCTTACCTACATATCTCTCAAGTGCCTCTCCAAGTACCATAAGTGCTAACATATTGCTTATAAGGTGTTCTATTCCAAAGTGCATAAACATACTTGTGAATATTCTGTAATATTCACCATATTGTGTTATATATGGTGTAAATGCTGCGCCTAGTTCTACCATCGTAACATTGTTAAATCCACCATTCTCATAGATTACAATAAAATATATTATATTAACAGCTATAAGTGCAAGTGTCACAATCGGCATATCTCTTAGTGTTCTCTTAGGCTTTGTTACTTTACCAAGTACCGCATCTTCTATGACTGTTCTTAATCCTCCAAAGTCGTATGGCTGATCTTCATATACCATAAGTCTTTTACTTATTGTATCAATTATCCAGTAAGAGTTATCAAAGTACAGACTTTCTCTTACTTTTGCCACATTGTCTGTGAATATAAGTTTTATAATATCGCAATTTTGTATTCCTCTTTTTTGCAAAAATCCAACAGCTACGTTATTAATCATAGTAAAAAATTCCGGTGTAACATTCATTCCATTTTGAACATCTATTAATATTATCATGTGTTCTCTAGATAAAAGCAGATTGATACAGCTATTATCTGTTCTTATAAGTGTATATCCTCTATTAATTATTGCTGTTAATATCCTGTTTTGCACTCTGCATCACCACCTGTATTTTATTGTGTTTTCATTCCCTATTTTAACATAGCATTTTGGCAAATTCAATCGTTTACATATTGTTATATAATTGTATATCGTAAGTTGATAATTCATTAAAAAATCTATAAAAACTATATTAGCTACGCCCGAATTAATATATCTTAAAGAACGTGTGTGTTGATACATATTAATCCGGGCGTAGCCTTATCCTGTATTATAAGATTTTTAATTGCATACAAATCTGAATTTGATGCGTCCTATCATGACTTCTTCACCATTATTTAGTTCCTTAGTCTCACTTTTGTTCATTCTGATTCCATTAATGAATGTTCCATTAGTTGAGTCTAAGTCTGTCATGTAATATTTGTCTCCGATTCTTGATATTCTTGCATGATTGCGGCTTATTGCCGGGTTATCTATCACATAATCGCAGATATTACTGCTGCCTATAAGCATATTATCTTGTCTTATTGTGATATTGCCACCATAGATTTGGCGTTCATTATCGTCTATATATTCAAGGTAACTTTCCTTAAATACATGGCTTATGCAGTCATTAAGTACTGTTGTTCCTTCTTCTCTAAGAACAGTTGTCTGTTCATAAGATGACATATTGTCATAAGCATAATTGTTAGACATATTCTGGTTGTCTATGTTATTATTCTGTGACATTCCTGCATTAGTATAATTGTTATTCTGTGGCATTCCTGCGTTAGTATAGTTATTATTGAATGTCTGATTATTCATGTCTGATGGATTATAAGCAGATATATATTCGCTGTTATTACAGTTATTAGCGAATGTATTGTTATCTATGCCATTATTAAGATTGTTATACCAATCATTATTGTTGTACATATCATTATATGAATTATTGTTATCGTTATTCTTCTCTTTATTTTTGTCTGCTTTATTTTTTGATCTGTTAGCAAACTTATAATTTTTGATTGCATCTTCATTCTTGCGATATATTAATACCATTAATGCCGCACTTATAATAGCCGCCACAAGGCATATCTTTCTTGGCATATATGCTTTTATTACAATCGCCGCTATCACTGATGATATGAGTGCTATAACTGATATTATGAATGTCGGTGGTATTGTTGTGCTGGCTGCAGCATCTACGTTTTGCATATCTGTAACTGCATTTATATTGTTCTGTTGTGGTTGTGCTGTTCCATATTGTGACTGCATATCTGTCTGTGCTTTATTATTAGATTCTTTTTTGGATTTATTTTTTAGGAATCTGTCTTTTAATGATTTTTTGTTATGGCTATTATTATTTTCTTCATTAATAGCATTGTATATGTCATCATTACTGTAGATATTAGCATTATAATTATTGTTATCGTCACTATATGAAGTATTGTTGTTGTATGTGTTATTATATTGAGTATTTAAGTTATTGTATGTACCATTATTATATGAAGTAGTATTGCATGAATTATTATTGTATGAATTATTAGTATTATTGTAAATATTACTATTGTTAGAATTATTGTCATTATAGCTGGTTCTATTATTGTCGATGTTATTGCTGTTCATATTAGCACCTGCATTATTAAAGCAGTATTCTGTGTTATTACCCTTATTATTGCCACCATAAGGATTAGCATTGTTCATCGCATTAATATTATTATTTACCATATTATTAGAATTATTAATGCCTGCGTTATTAAATACTTCTAACATATCTTCAAATGAGCAGTTTGGTTGTCTTAGAACACCATATAGTGCATATATGCTCTCAACTGATATTCTGTCTGTATAATCTACATATTGTATGAGATCATCTATAAGGTCTTGCATGCTCTGTATAAATGTCTTATTCTCACATGGATAATATATAAAAGAAAAATGTCCTCGTATGTTATCTATCATTATCTTATCTGTATCAAGACAGATGTTATTGATATCTAACATATATCTTGTTATTTCTTTTGACATATTTTTAAGGTCATATATAAGATTTTTTATAAGTTCTGATGTTATCATGTTCTTACCTATAGATGCTGATAACGCACGCATTGATGTAATATTATAGTTAAGAATCAGTTCGCTGTTAACATCCAGTGTATCTGCCTGAATTATATATTCCATGTAATTCTCTGATATCATCTTGATATGATACTGTGGCAGCAGTCTGTCTTTTGCTATCGCAAAACTCATATAACTTTTATCTGCTTCTCTTATATATTTTGCTTCTTCCATTTTTATATTCTCCTCGTCTTTTATACATTTTAGGTACTTAGTGAGTTTCACTCTTATATCTATTCTTTGTCTTTTTTATTGGTGAATTCTTTGTAAAAGTGTTGTAGACGAACATATTCTGAACTGTCTTCTTTTAATATTCCTCTTGTCTTATCAGTGAAAAAATTGTCTTTTATATTAATATTATATTTTAAAAATGTTGTATCAAGTTCGAATTGTTCAAGCTGTATTGATATTGTTGCTTCATCTAGGCTTTTTTTCATATTCTCTGTTATCTCTTTTAGTCTATCTTCGCCATAATCATTATATTGTGCATACTCTACTCTGGTTATTATTGAGTAGGCTTCTATAACACTATTATCATACAATTTTATACATGCTAATATTACCATTGCAAATATCATTATTGCTACCGGAACTATTAGTGATGCTTCAACCGTAAGACTTGCTTCAAGTTTTGCATCCAATATTTTTTGCATATTTTTTTTAAAAGAATTCTTTTTGTTAACGTCTGCCGGGTTTTTAATTTTTATTTTTTGGATATTATTTGTCGTCATTTCAGTTTTTGTTTTTGGGGTATTATTTGTCGTTATTTCAGGTTTTGTTTTCTGGGTATTATTTGTCGTTATTTCAGGTTTTGTTTTTGAGGCATTATTTGTCGTTATTTCAGGTTTTGTTTTTGAGACATTATTTGTTATTATTTTTGCTTTACATATATTATTCATTATCATAATATCACCTGCATTATGTATCCTGCCAGTATGCATGGGACAAATGGCATCTTCGTTGTTCGGTCAGCTTTTTTTAATATTACTAATATGCCTGATATAATTACCATGCATATTGAAGATGCCATTGCGATATACATTATCTTCGTTCCTGTAAGCAGTGTAAGTGATGCTAATATAAGTGCATCTCCCATTCCGATACTTTTCTTAAATCCAAGTCCTGCTGCCACAAATATTGTACTTATAAGCAGCACTGTTATTATATATCCTACACTTATGTTACATGATATAATATTATAGGTTACCGCACATACAGCAATTAATACCGGTGCCACAATGTGTACTTTTCTGGTCTTTATATCCATTATTGCTTCTAAAGCAAGTATCAACATTATTATTATTTTTATTATCACCATATCGTTTCTCCTTGTTAATTATTAATTATTTAACCGTTTTAAGTATTGTAAATCTACTATGCTATTGTCCACATTTTGAACATGGTGTTCTATTTCCAATTTCACTTATCTTGATTGCCTGAACTCCTTTTTTAATAGCTGTGCAATTCGCATCTGTATGCCATGCAGTTCCATATTGTGTTATATATACGTTATGATCTGTTACCGGTGTATCTTCACATATCTCACATCTATAATATTTAGCTCCTGATTCGTTACGTTTTGAACTAATCTCTGATTCATTTACTGTATAGACTACCGGCTGTATATATGTACAATCTCTGTGAAGATGATATACTTTTCCTGTTCTTGTAATATATACTATCTGTTCATCGTCTTTGTCTTTATCATCATCATTAAGGCAATCATACCCAACGAAACCTCTTACTTTGGCTCTTTGTACTATATGTATTGGCATAAGTTTTAACATATCAAATGGCACTCTTATATTGTATGATGCGACAAGATCTATGTCTTTATTGTCTTTTAGTATCTTAGAGTTAATCATATATATTCCTGCCACATTACCTATAACATTGGCATGATTAATCGCTTCACTTCCAACATTGTTAATTACCATCGCTGTTGCTGCTGCGTCTGACAGTGAGGCGGATGGATCGTCTATGTTGTAGGAATATGCTGACATTGTCCTGGCAGTTGTATACAGGGCAAACTGTACTTTCATTGAGAATACTACCACTTCAATGAGAAACATAATTGCAGCAAGTGCTATAAGTACAAATGGCAGAACGAATGAGGCTTCTACTGTTACTACCCCATCAAGAGTCCTGATGAGCCCGGATCTTCTCTCCTTTTTGCCTGTTACAGTCTTTTCTTTGTTGGTTTGGGATACCTGGAGAGACCCATTTTTTTCTTTTGTATTTTTATTTTTAATTACTTTTTTATTTTGGTTTTCTAATATATTTTTTGACTGTTCCTGTCTAAAAGAAGAGAACATCCTGATTCACCTCTCTGTTCATATATGTATAAGCAAAAATATTAATTATATTTTTGCTTATACATTTTTTGATTTTGAGCATTATTAATTGCAGATGGTACGATAAGTTTTTTCGTTCCATTTTTTAAGTTACATTTTTTTATTCTTATTACATTTCTTATTCTTGTTACATTTTTATTCTTGTTACATTTCTTATTCTTATTACATTTCTTATTTTTACACTTTTATCTTGTATACATTTTATTTTTGTTTATACAAGTCTTTTACTCTGTTTTAGCTCATTTTATTTTTTTTGCGACAGATTTTTTTACACTTAATAATTTTTATGAGCTATAACTTTTATATTTCTACTACCATTTTTTATATCATAACTACTTGTAGTATCTAGTGAGTAGATACAATTCTTCATCGCAAAGCCTGTATAACCTAATTTATGCATTTTTTCTTCTATGAGATCCATCATACGTACAATGACGGTTTCTTCATTCTTAAGATATAGCATAAATTGGAGATATTGTTTATATGTATATCCTGAATCGCTTTGCTTTGTATTATTCTTGATATCTTTATTCATAAGATTATCAAGCGACATCATCCATGTGTCTTCCGTCTTCATTATATCAACTTTGCCTCCGGCAAGAAGCACTCTTGCGTCCATTATCCCTTCAGCATAAGCCCACAGTGCTATTATCGCAAGCTGTGTGACTTTTATAAGTGGATAGATTCCTGTGAATCCTACAAGAGTTGTTGCAAGTGTCATTGCTTCCTGCATCTTTGAAGGGCTTGAAAAAAGGTATGCCAGATTGGCTGCTTCTCTTATTGCTGCCAGTTTTAATACTGTTTCTGTCAGATTACCTTTGTCTGTCTTCTCACCACAGAGTATATATTCTAACTCGTACTTAATCGTATTATCGCTATTGTCTTCAAGATAATTATCAAAATAGTCGAGTGCATATTGTGTGGTGAGGAATTTTCCATATACCGGATTAACTGTCTCTACATCTGTGTCACCTTCTATAACCGTATTAGGTGTGACTGATAGTGATGCTTCTGACAGGGTTGATGTATCATCAATTACAAGTGATAATATCCCATTATCTAAGAAGTCTTCTATTGAATCTAAGATATCATCTGCACTGCTTGATGAATTTACATCAAATTTTGAATAGTCAAATGACAATTCTCTTATCTTTAGTGTCTTTGCGTAATCCTCACAATTGTTTATTGCCTGTATTCTGCTATTTATATTTTCACTGGTTGTATTAGTTGATGATATATTCTCTAATTCTATAATCTGGGAATATATTGAAAGATTATGTCTAAGTCCTGATTCCATCTCATCTTCATCAAATATGCATCCGCCTTCACACATATCGTCTATTGTCTGTTTGAGAGTATTTTTTGTATCTTCATCAGCATCTTTATTATCTATTTTCTTTTTTGCTTCATCTTTTTTCTTTTCAACATCATCTGATGCTTCTCTTATCTGTGCAAGTATCGTAAGAGCTGCTTCAGTTTCTTCTCTGGCTTCTTTTGTATTATTAATTAGTGCTGATATTGTATTATTAATATATTCATCATTCATATCATATTGTCTCTCTGCTTCCGGCTTATCAAGTATCTCATTATATTTATCTGTTATATCTTTAAATGTCTTGTTAAGCTCTATATATAATGGCGATATTGCGTTATATATGTCTGCATTATTGATTCCTGTCTGTGACATTGATTTGTCATAATACATTATCTTCTTGGCGTATGTTGTAACTATATCAGGTGTTCCTCCACTTACTGATATTGATCCTTTTTTTGTACGAATTCCATCAACTTTTTCAATAAGTTCAAATATCTTGTTATTCTGATTTCTTATTGCTTTTTCAAGGCTCTTATGTTCATCATTTGTGTCTTTTTTGTCTTCTGCATTTTTTAAGTCATCTGCTGTTTTTTCAAAGTCTGTTAGTAATTCAGCAGGATAAGCATATTTCATATATTCTGTGATCTCTTTTTCCATTATTTTACCGCTGTTATCTACTGCTTTTACCATATTGGTTATGTCAAATTCTGCAATATCTGCACTCAGATAACTGGTATATGGTATAAGAATGTTGTCAGGTTTTTCCATATTCTCGACTGCATTGTTCATTACAATCTCTTTTATTTTATTTTCATCGACTTTATTCTCACCAAAACCTGCATCCAGGAACAGAAGCTGATATTCTTCAAAAAGCGGCTTGGAATAATATGACATAAGTGTGTCAAGACTCAGATCGTTTATCATATATGCAAGTGCTCTTGCGCCCTGGAGTCTTGCTCCATCTATGCAGACTGTTATAAGGCTCACGATTAATGCAAAACATAAAGATGAGAATACAGTCATATATCCATTTAGTTTCTTACGCATCATAGTCTTTTACTTAGTTTTTAAAAAGTTTGTCAACATCTGCATTAACATGTTTAAATACTTTTGTTGTTATCTTAGTAATCTCATCTTTGAATACAAGTACAAGTCCTACAAGTACTAAAAGAATAAGAATTATCTCTACTGATCCTACTCCGTCTTCCTCTTTTAAAAAGTTTTTTACTGTTGCTAACATAATTATTTTTCTCCTCTCTTATTGTGGTACTGCTGTTGCAGTTACTCATTAATTATTAATAATTTGGTGTATAACTTTATCTTTTTATTAATATGTTATTTTTGAATTTTATTATTTTTTATTAATATATTGATATTGTTATACTGTTGTTGTGTGTTACATATTAAAGGATACGAATGCCGGGAATATTACTATTATCATTACGATTCCAAGCATCATAATCATTGGTACAAGAAGTTTTGTTGTCGCTTCTTCTCCTTGCTGTTTTGCAAGTTGTTTTCTATGAATAAACGCCTCATTTGCTGCATTATCGAGTAATCTTAGCAAATTAGCTGTACCCTTTCGTACATTCTGTGATAATAATGTTCCAAACTGAAGATATAATGGTGTATTACATCTTCTTGCAAAGTCTTCATAAGCAACTGTTTCTGACATTCCTGACTGCATCTTGTAGTAAGTTGTTGCCATCTCTTCATATACTTCTTTGCGTTTGAAATCTTTTTGATCTTTGCCTGCAAGGTAGTCTTTTACTATCTTCTCCCAGGCTGATGATATGGTCATTCCGGCTCCTGCTAAAAGTGTAAGCTTTGATACCATCTCTGAATATTCAAGATCTAACTGTTTTTTTCTTTTTTCTTCTTTGTCTTTTTCTTGTCTGTTCTTGGCTACAAATATTGCCACTGCTCCGACAATTCCAAGTATTCCTATGTATCTGAAACTGTCTTCTTTTTTTATAAAAAATGTTACGTCCTTACCTGATATTGTGTCTGGAAGTTCCACTTTTTCTTCATCTTTTTCTTCTGATTTTTTTACTGCTTCGTCTATAAGCATCTGATTTTTCTCATCCTGTGTGTATTCACGAGGATATATTATTGCTGTAATGTCGTAGTATGCAATGCTTTCTTCAAATGTCATCATTGCATTTAATGTAACTTCTGTTCCTTTTGATGGTATGTTCTCAGCAACTATTTCTCCATCATTTTGTATGATTTTTTGGTCGCCTGATGTCCATTCTACTTTTACTCCTGTGTCTTTTACTTTTGTCATAAGATTAAGGTCTTTGGTTACGTGTTCTAGTCTCTCTCCTTCTGCCGGAATGTCTTTTATGATTATCTCATAAGTCTTCTCAAAAATCTCGCTAAGCTGTTCCTTAGTATATTCCTTTTTTGATATCTCAATTCTGACTGGATAATCCTTCTTATCATATTTCGCATAGGCTTCTATCTCCTCACTTTCTTCGTCTGCCTGTGGTCTTGTTATTGTATCTAATATTTCTACTCCTGAATTCTTGATACTTCCTATTATTACAAGTATTCCTGTTGCAAGTATTATTAATATTGGAATTTTAAATTTTTCATATATATTTTTTTCTTTGTTTTTTTTAAGATATACTATGGCTATGGCTGATATTAATACCATAACTGCGCCTAATATAATGCTCATATTTATACCTCTATATCTAATATTTTTGCTGCTAGCTGTATTGCTGCCATGTAGACTAACAGACATACTGTCATTACTATTATTCCAATAAGATTGCCATATAGTGGATCTAACATTGTTCCTCCTGACATCTTAAGGTAGACTATTATGAAAAATGGCATTATATTCATTATCTTCTGTTCGTATTTTTTACCACTTATCATTGTGTCTATGTCTGTTTTTACATTATTTTTGGCATTTATTGTATCTATTGTCTTGGTTATTATCCCGATTATGTTGCCACCGCTTCTCTTTGCATATTTTAATATCTCTGAAAATAGCTGTATGTCTTCTATCTGGCTTCTTTTTCCAAAGTCTTCTATTATTATCTCTAATGGAATGTTGACTGACAGCTGGTTCACTATGTTGGTGAGTTCTTTTATCATGTAGCAGTCTCTGCCATGTATCATTACTAATTCTCTTCCTGAGTCCCTGAATGCATTCTCTAGTGAATTACCTGATGCAAGGGATGATTTTACTGACTGAAGTACATCGCAGAATTCTTTTGAGAGTTTTTCTTTTCTCTCATTTTTTAATCTTTCTTTATATTTTTTCATGTGTATCATTATGTATGGTGATAATAGTATTGCTGCAAAAAAACTCTCATAGAACAGATATGATACCGCAAGAATTATCGCTAGTGCTGTTGATATTCCAATTATTATCTCTTTTGTTGTAAATGTATATTCATCATAATTAATTAGATTTTTATTCCTGCCATCTGCAACTTCTTTGTATTTATCATTTGGTTGTCTGTTCGTACTAATTCCCCCTTTACTCTGTTTTTTATAGTATCTGTTTCAACAAATTCGTATAATGTATTGTAATTCATCTTGTCTGCGTCATATCCTACTACTTCGATTATCTTAAGTACTCGTCTTGATCTGTCTCTTAGTCTTCCAAGATGTACTATTATGTCTATTGCTGAACCTATCTGGCTTCTTATTGCGCTAAGTGGCATATCCATTCCCATAAGTACCATTGTCTCTAATCGGCTTACCATGTCTTCCGGGCTGTTGGCGTGTCCTGTTGAGATTGAACCGTCATGCCCTGTGTTCATCGCCTGTATCATATCGAGTGCTTCTGCTCCTCGTACTTCTCCGACTATTATTCTGTCAGGTCTCATTCGGAGTGAAGATTTGATGAGATCTCTCATTGTTATCTCTCCTTCTCCTTCTATGTTACTATTTCTAGTCTCCAGCCTTACTAGGTTGTCTACGCCTCGTATCTGTAATTCTGCCGAGTCTTCTATTGTTATTACTCTTTCATCTTTTGGAATATAATTGGATAATACATTAAGAAATGTTGTCTTTCCGGAGCCTGTTCCTCCGCTTATGAATATGTTATAGCCTGCTAATACTAATTTTCTTAGGAATTCTGCTGCTTCTTCGCTTATTGATTCCCATTTTATCAGTTGATTTATTGTCACCGGATCTTTTGGGAATTTTCGTATTGTTATTACCGGTCCATCAAGTGCTATCGGATTAAGTACTATATTAACTCGTGATCCGTCCATTAGTCTTGTATCTGTTATTGGTGTTGATGCATTTACTATTCTGTTTGCTTTTGATACGATATTTTGAATTACGTCTTCTAATCTGCTTCTGTCTGTGAAGCGTTTGTCTACTTTTATTATCTTTCCGGATTTTTCAACAAATATGTTGTCCGGACCATTTACCATAATCTCTGTGATCTCATCGTTGTCTACAAGTTCCTGAAGTATATCTAGTTTTTTTATTGCATTAAACAGTTCTACTCTGTACATCTTCTTTTCTTCAACGCTCATACGCATTGTCTTACTGACTTCGAGGATCTCATAGTCTATTGCAAGTAGTAGTTCTTCGTCTGGTATGTCTCTTGATATATCTGTTTTTAGAAGTACCTGACGTTTTAACTGTTCAAGTGTTGATATATTGTAGATATGTATCCTCTCCTCTCATCTGATGTCTCCATTAAGTTGTCCATCATATATATGTTGCCTGGATCTGTAATGATCATCTGTTTTTTTAATTGTCCTAATTCCATTACTTCAAGATATTCTTCGAATTCTGCATTTTTACGTCTTCCATAAGGAAGTGATGATACTACGTTAATTACATTATTACATTGTTTGAATATATGTGCATAATCCTGATATTCTTTGCCTATGTCTAATACAACACATGATGTTCCATTTATTGTCATAAGGCTTTCGGTGAATTCGAATATATCTGACAGGCTTAGTTCTTTTGCATGAAGTGGATCATTAACGGGATTGAGTGCGCACAGATTGCCTTCTATATACATCATATTTTTTACTGCTTCTTCATAGGTTGCGCTCTCACTTTGATAGAGATATATAAGATCTGACATATTCTGAGTGTCTGATTTGCTAAATCTTATTCCTGAGAATGTATCAAAATTAAGGTATAGCGTTCGCTTTGTCTCTGCCATATATCTTGCAAAATCCAATGCACATAGTGATTTGTATTCATTACCTGATGGTGATATAATTGCATAGATTTTGTTGTCCACAACTTTACTGGAATTGTTTGTATTTATCCACATATTAGTTGTTGCTATCCCCACAATATTGTTGATTATCTCTTCAAATGGTTTGTACATAAGAATCGCATTATTGTAGAATGTATATTCTTTTTCATCACATAGAATCATCGTCTTATTATGTATATAGTTGGATTCCTGTAATTTTTCATATATATCTCCTGATACAATTAAGATGTCATCGTAAATTTCGTTTACTATTTCTGTCATTTTATCATGTGTAACCGCTTTGACTTGTATGTTATAATCTGCACTTGAATTAATGCAGTTACATAGTCTTTTGGTATATTCATCTTCACTGGTACATATTATGCAACGGGCTCTGGCCATATCTCTTTCCTTTCTTTTTATAACTGTTATTGTTTATACATTATATTATGTTATTTAACAGTTGCTTTTTATAATATAATTCCAAATGATGCTGCTGCATATATTACAGTTCCCATAAATATCGGAACTGCCATAGGAATTAAATTATGATTTAATATTTTCTTTTTCTTCACAATTCCAGTGATTACGCCATATATAAAGCTTATCATAAGAATTATAACAAGATACTTTGTTAGTTCATTCACTCCTATGAAGCCTCCGCATACGCTTAGAAGTTTCACGTCTCCTGCTCCTAATCCTTTTATAATGTAAAATGGAAATAATGCAAATAGTGGAATTATTAATCCTAAGATGCAGTCTTTGTAACTGCTGCTGTCATGAATCATCCAGATTATCCATATAATTAATCCGGATATAATAAGATAGTTGGGTATTCTGCTCTGTCTCGCATCATATACTGCGGCAATAAGCGTCAATACCATTATGATAATTATACCTTTCACTGTAGCTCCTTTCTTAGAGCCGCTCCAGCAAAGACTTGATTAATATAAACTATATTTACCTTTTTGTCAATACATATTTTTAAAATTTTTTATTTTATTTTTATTGTGATGATTTTGTATTAATTATTAGCAGTTTATATATTTTTTTATCTGTATATATTCGCCATCTGATGGGTATATTGTAATAGAAGGTAATATATGTATGTGTCATATCTGCAACATTGAAAAAGGTTTTATTTATTATATTTATAGTGTATATGATGTTTTGGAGGGTTGTCTATGTTTAAATTTTTAAGTTTTTTTAAAAAGGATACTTCTGATGAGATTCAAAAGATGATTTTAATTGAAGAGATTCAAAATACAAACAAAGCTCTTAATGCTGCTTATATGGGATTTAATAATGCATTAGAGCCTGATATGATTGATTGCTATATATATGAGGTCAATTCAATACAAAAGAGGTATAAGTTTCTTATCGAGAATGCCAAATCTCTTGGTATAACTTATGATAAGACTATTCCATGTGATCTAACTCACTTATCTCGTTCTTCCTGTAATGTAAGTGTGCAGAGTCTTTTATGACGATTAATTAGTCTTTTACTAATTTTACAAAAATAACTCCGGATATGATTGATTCACATCCGGAGTTATTGTCTATATGTACTATAAACATGAAAGAAAGGAATAAATAATTAAATGAAAAACATTCAACAACTATTTTTTATATCGTACCATCTTTCAAATTACTTAATACTTTTATTTATTTTTTTATTTTATATCTTAAATTCTCTGTTGCCTGCTGTGTCTACATATTCGTTGAGTTCTCTTCTGCCATACGTAAGTCCTGCATAGACTGACTGTACATTCTTCATTACAGGTTCTTCGTCTTCGCTGTCACCAATCTCTTTGAATGCACTTTGAAGTTTTGACATCATATTGCTTAGTTCTTCTGTCTTGCTCATGTCTGCATGTATGTCTGCTTTTAGAAGTTCTCTGTTTATAAACAGATATATTGACATGAGTTTTATGCTTATATCGTATTTTGGATCAAGGCTTTCTATTAGTCGGTTGACAACTTTTCGTGCCTGTCTTATATTCTTTCGCATCTTTTCTATATCGCCCTCTTGTGACGCTTTTACTGCATCTTTTATATAGTCATTAAACATATCAAACATTATTACTATAAGTTCTGTTCTTGATGCCTGTGATATTCGCTTGGCATATACTTTTCTAAGCTCATCAGTCATATTGCTGCCTCCTCTTTTTTATATTAGTAAGCAAGTAACTGTAATACTGTCTCTGGTCTGGCATTTGCTTGTGCAAGTACTGATGTTGCTGCCTGTGACAGAACTGTTGTCTGTGTATATTCGGTCATCTCCTGTGCCATATCAACATCTCGTATTCTTGAAAATGCTGCTGTCATATTCTCCTGCGATACATTGAGGTTGGATATTGCATATTCAAATCTGTTCTGATATGCTCCAAGTTCTGTTCTGGCTGCTGTTACCATATCTATTGCGCCTTGTACTTTTTCTATTGCTCGTGATGCTGTACTTGCACTTAGAAGGTTGATGTCTTTAATTCCTATGTTATAGCATGATATTTTAGGAATATTAACGTCTATCTCCTGTCCTTCGTTAGCTCCTACCTGAACGTTCATCTTGCCCATGTCTTTTACTTTTGCATTAATCTCGCCTGTTATGTCACCTACTCTTATTGTAAGCTCAAATCCATTAATATCATGTACGCTTATCTTATCGCCTTTTGTTATTATTGTTGCTGAATCTGCAAATCCTGCATATCCTGTTCCTGACTGTACAAATGATACCTGTGCGTCATCACCGCTAACATTGTCTATAATAGGATTCTGTTTATCAGCATTATCTATGAGGTTAATCTTAATATCTTTACCATATTCAACTGTTTCAAGATTATATTGTCCTGTTGCATTATCTATTGTTGCTGTTATTCCAACTTTTTCACATGCATCCTGAAATGCTTGTGATATATCATTTTGTGTCGCACCTGCATCAATTGCAAAACTGTATCCATTAATACTATAACTTTTTCCCGCTACAAGCGATGTCTGTGCAATTGTTGCTGTTGCCTGTTTAGCCGCTGATGTTATATTAAGTTTATAATCATTTGCTTCTACTACGTCTGTTACTTTTATAAGTTTTATTTTGCTATTCATATTGTTCTCTACTGTTGCGCCTGCTTGTGTAGTCTCTTGTGTAAAATATACTCTTCTTTGGAATGTTCCATCTAAAAGTGACTGATCGTTAAATTCTGTTTCGCTTGCTATTCTGTCTATCTCCTGTGATAGTGCATCCACTTCTAGCTGTATCGCTTCTCTGTCTTCGTCTGTATTAGTTCCATTAACAGCTTTTACTGAGAGTTCATTCATTCTCTGAAGCATTGCTTCTATCTCTGATAATGCTCCTTCTGCTGTCTCTACTACTGATACTCCGTCTGATGCGTTGCTTTCTGCTTGATCAAGTGCTCTTATCTGACTTCTCATGATGTCTGATATTGCTATTCCTGCCGGATTATCTTTTGCATCATTTATCTTATATCCTGATGAGAGTCTTTCGATTGATACGGACATTCTGTTCTGACATTTTTGTAAATTATTATTTGATATTAATGCTGCTACATTTGTATTAATTCTCATTTTTCTTCACCTCTTCGTTATTCTACAATTGTATTGACTATTCGTTTCTTACTATATAGGTTTTCTAACCTACATATATTGTATTTTTGTAAAAATAGATGATGTTCTTATTACATCTTACAATGTCTCAATAATTGTATTAATCATTGTCTTTGCTACCTTATACAGCTTATTAGTTGGTGTCTTCTCGCTTGATTTTTCTGCATGACTTATTGTTGGTATCTTTTTAGCGAAGCTTATTTTTATATCACATTCTTTGTAACCAAGTTCATGCATATTGTCTTCTAATCTGCTTTTGCTTTCTAAGAGATTATCACTTGTTGTACGGCTGTCGCTTGTTATATATGCCTGTATTCTTGTGTCATTGCACATACAGTATGCATTGATATGTCCTGTCTTGTCTGAATTTATATCGATTGTTACTTTGCCGCCGTATTCTTTATCTCTTACTACTTTTAGATTAATGGCACCTACATCTCCATCATTAGTTGTATATGGAATAACATAATTCTCATTTTTACTCCATTTACTAATTATAGAGATACCATTATTGACAAGCTTAAGACTTTTTACGTCTACAGTGTTTACTTGTGTCTCTTGTGAATTTAAGTATTTATTCATATATGCATTAACATCATCATCAAGCGTTTTGTAGGCTTTTTGTAATTCTTCCATGTCATCTGCCGAGTCTAATATATTGTCTAGCTCGCTTTGTATCTTGGCTTCATCTATATTGTCTAAATTATTAAATTGTGATTTAATTTTCTTGTAATACCTTGTATAGTCTTCATTAAGTGCATATACTGATATCATATTATTGACTGTAACTGGTATATTATAGAGTGTTAATTGTTCTATTACTGAGTTGTCACATTCTTTTAGTCTTTCATATACCTGTCTATATTCTTCATATGCTTCTTTGGTATATTCTGTATCAGGCTTTGTATCTCCAACAATTTCTTTTAATTCTTCAAGTGTTATATCGTCTGTATTTTTTACTGATAAAGCTTTTTTTAATACTTCTGGTGTAAGCCCGTCTGATACTTCCTTGAAAATGTTCTTAAAGTATTTTCCTTTTTCAGTATTTTCATTCATTCCTTTGTTATCATCAACAGTTGTATCTATACCGCCTTTTTGCATTGTCTTGTATGCAGATACTATGTTTCCTAGAGTTATATTCTCGTTCTGTTTCAAAAGACTTCCGATTACTTTTCCTTTTGTAGAGTTTATAACACTGAAGGCTTTATATATTCCTATGTATCTGTCTCTATCTTTTTTGTCTACTGTATTGTCTTTTTCTAATTTATACAGGAATTCCCCGAATTTCATCGCTGTATCTTCTATTACGGTTGTATTCTCTACAATCTCACTTAATTCATCAATATTCATTGTAAGTGGATTAATGCCTTTTTTTATCAGTGACATAACTGTCTCTGGTGACATATCTTTCATAAGTCTGTTAAGTTCGCTGTCTATCTCTCTTACTTTTTCAAAGTTCTCTCTGGTTATGTCCATATTGTTGTATGCCAATACGCTTACAATTCTTCTGTTATATTTGGTGTCTTTATATGAGAGTTCTTCTAATATCTTTTCCGCTGAGTTATCTACTGCTTTTTGAACTGAATCTCCAAGGTCTGTCCTTACTTGTGTCGAGAGTGTCTCGTATGCTTTTCCTGCATTGTTCATTGCAAGTCGCATTGTTTCACCATCTGATGCTATGTTTTGTATATTATATGGCGTTGTTCCTTCTGCAATCTGACCTGTAATCATAACCGGAGCATATCTCATTGAATACAGCGCTGCATTAGTCTCTGTATATATATCTAGCTGCTCTATTGTTATTTTGTCGTTTCTTGTGGCTTCTTTATTGATTAAATCAAGTTCTGACTGTTTTAACTTGTCTACAAGTTCTTCTATTGGTGTTATATCTATCTCTATTCCTGTTTTTGCAAGATTCTTGGCTGATTTTGATGTCATAAGTATCTTAGCTTCTAGCAGTAATCTGTAATTTTTTTTACATTCTTCTTCATTGTTTTTATAAAATTCCATATTGTCAGATGTATCTAAGGATGGCAGATCTATTATTCCGGCAAGATTTTTGATTGTTATCTCTCTGTCTGTCATCATAAGATTAATAACCTGTGTCTCGTCTGTTCTGTTAATTACATCTATAGCATTCTTGATATCATCGTAAGTCTTATTACCATCAAGGAGATTATATTGAACTGGTGAATTTCCTGATGCTATTGCCATCGTAAGTTCACCAATAATTATATCTTTGTCTTTATTTATTCCAATATTCTGATAATCTTCTAATTTTTTAATATTGTCTGCAGTCACCGGTATATCATTATTAAGCATCCATTTTGCATCTGAAAGTGTATTATTATCTGCTTTAAGTCCGGCTTCTTTTATTATCTTTACTATCTGGGATTTGAGTTCCTTAAAAAGTTCCTCATCGCCATTTTTATCTGTATTTGTATCATCCTTTGCTCCACTGTTAACTGCAATATAGACGTTTTTTATAGTAGGATCAAGCTCGTTTTTTACAAGATATCCTGCCATCTCTCGATTAAGTGGTTCAAGTTTATCATACATCTCATACGCTGTTATCGTGTCGTTAAAATTATCTTCTGTTAATGGAATATCCGCTTCTTCCATCTTCTTTGCCACACTGTATACATTAACTGATGAGCCAAGGACCTGCTTTATGTCATCAACATTTATATTATCCATCTGATAGTCTGAGTGTCGGCAATATGTGGCAAGCATAATCTTTATTCTGTCTACAACTGTTACTATATCTTTTACTTCCATATTGTTAATA
>SAMEA104315435__coassemble_534_pt1 | contig 39460 bp, 31 predicted proteins | sample SAMEA104315435__metabat2_low_PE_020 | metagenome-assembled genome bin SAMEA104315435 (sample SAMEA104315435) | gut metagenome | biome: Monkey gut; feature: monkey-associated habitat; material: faeces | place: China | collected 2013
TTAAATTTTACTGTAAAACTTGTATTATCTGATGACAGAATATGTATTCTTCCACCACCACCACCATCAAAGCCACTAACTGCTTCTATTATTGATGGATCATAAGTAAGCCACAAATCTACTGTTCCTATCTCAGCATTACCGCTTACGCTTACACTTATACTTACTTCATTACCTGTTGTTGATGCCGTTGATGATATACTTATCGTTCCATCTGATGCATATACTGCTCTTGGCATATATAATATCATTGCCGCAAAAACAGTAATTATAAATATTACTTGTCTTATTCTATGTCTCATAATATTTCCCCCAATTCCAAAATATAATCTGTATTATTATTATCATTACTGCTGTATCGTCTTTATACCAAGAATATGTCTCTTGAGATATAGCATATCAAGTGAGTTAATTCCATCATTAGCTCTATTAGTATCACCTGCTTCTAGATATGCTCCTGTAAGTGTACTTATTCCAAGAATATGTCTTTTTATATATAACATATCAAGCGAGTTAACTATACCATCACCTGTTACATCTCCATATACAACAAAAGTATATTCTAACACTATATTTCCTGCCGAATCGGTTACCCATAACTTATTCCCTGTTGCAATTGTTCCTGTATTCTCATTGTTATCTGGTTTTACAATTTTCATTGTATATCCTGCCGACAATTTTATCTGACTTTTTATCTCATCACATGTCTTTCCCGGTGTTACTGCTGTAATCTTCTTAGAACCATCATCAATTTTTAGTATGTCACTTGACACTGATGCTTTTTGTTCTGATTCCTGTATTATAGGTATATTATTCTTGCCTGTATTACTTCCTGACTCATCTAGTCGTACAACATTGATTGTATATATTCTTGACGCACCATTCTCAGCTGTTACTTTTATCTCTATCTTATTGTTACCAACAAGTATTCCATAAGTTCCTGCTCCAGATACTGATGTACCTGATACCATTGCCTGTGCACTTATATCTATCATCTTCACGTCATTATTAACTATTACATCATATTCCTGTGTAAATTTTGAGAATGTTGGTGTCAGTGAATATCCTGAAACTGTTATACTCTTAAGTACATTATTAGGGCTTCCGTCTGATGTTGGTTTTTGTGCTGTTTTCTGTGGCATATTATTATAAACTGGTATCTTAAATACTATTGTCATCTGATTTTTCATATCTTGCGTATATGCTTTTGACATATTAATCGCTTCACTGCTTGGTGCTAAGATATGCGTCATATACTGATGTGTATATGGTGTACCTACAAAATCAAATTTTTGATAATATAATGTATCTTGACCTATACTTATGTAATTCTTGCCTATTATCTTTGCTCCACCTATCATTGCATTAATTCTGGTATTCCATGGTCTTAGTGAGTATTCATCCGGTGTCATTGCATATATAAGTCCATTCTCTATTGCACTTCTTCCATCATGAACATACGCACCTTGATTATAATAGTTGTAGATTCCTTCATATCCTGTATATGTTCCTGATATACTTCCACTTTCTCCATTTATCCCCATCTCCTGTATTACTCTTGCTGCAAGATGGTATGGACTTACTCCTGATTGTCTGGCTGCTTCTATGAATGCATCTGCATAAGGTTGATTATTCTCTACAACTGCATCTCTCATAAAACTTCCTGATATTAGTTTTTCTACACCATCTCTTGTATGTAATCCTGCATCATATGATAGTGCCTCAAACTGAAATATATATGTCTCATCCAAAAAGTTGCGTGGATCCATACAGTATGCAACAAGTTCTTTTGATGCTGCTGCCCATGCACTTCCGTCAAAGCTGTACCATGTACCAGTATTCCAATCATAACTTCCTGTTTCTAATGATTTCCATGAACTTATTGAGTTATACGCTATAAGACTTCTTCCGACAATACTTTCTTCTTTTACTGCTTCATTAAAATCATACGGAAGATGGTCTGCTTTAAATACCCATGACGGATATTTGGCATGCAACTGTCTTAATGAATCTTTATATGTCTCAGGAAATCCTTGTGCATTAAGATATGCTTCAAAATCTGTGTCTGGATCTATATCTTCATTCGTACTATCGATTGTCACATAACTTCCATGCATATATCCTTCATAAGTTGCACCATTATAATCAAATCTTATCTTATACCATTGTGCGCCATCTGCTGCCATTGCTTTATCTTCTATTGACACTTTATGTCCCGTATATAATTGTATTCTTGCACCATTTGAATCAGTCAATACAGCATTTGATGTACCAGGTCCTGTTCTTACATTAACCTGGTCTCCATTAACTGTGGCTTCTGTAGCTGCAAATACTGATATCTCATATAGCTGTCCAAAATAGTATAAATTATACGTTAATGCTAAAATCATCGCCATAATTAATGCTAATGTACGTTTTTTATGTATTCTTCTCATACTTTTTCCCCCTTACTAGGTTTACATGTATCTAAAAACTCCAACAATGCATATTATTATTCTTTTTCATGATTTCTCTAAGGGTTATTTCGTATTTTTTTAATGAATAATTTACATAAAATAATAATTAATATAATGTCTTGATTATTTGTTTTGAAAAATTAATTTTCTGATTATTATATAGAAAAAGACTATTGCAATTAATTAAATTATTATTGCAATAGTCTTTTATCTAACATTTTATAATTATCTATGCTTCGTCAATAGCTTTTCCAATATCATGGCGCATATATTTATTCTCAAAATCTATCCATTCTGTTGCCTCATATGCATTAGCTCTTGCAGCTTTTAGATCTTTACCAACTGCTGTTACGCCAAGAACTCTTCCTCCATTAGTTACTATCTTACCATCAACAAGTTTACTTCCTGCATGGAAAACATAATAACCATCGCGATTAACAAAATTGTCTAATCCTTTTATCTCAAAGCCTTTTTTGTATGAAACAGGATATCCATCTGAAGCAAGTACAACACATACTGCTGCATTATCTTCAAATTGCAATTCTATCTTGTCAAGTGTTCCATCTATACATGCTTCAAACACTTCTACTATGTCGTTCTTCATTCTTGGAAGAACAACCTGTGTCTCTGGATCTCCAAATCTTGCATTATATTCAAGAACTTTTGGTCCATCTTCTGTAAGCATAAGTCCAAAGAATATAATTCCTTTAAATTCTCTTCCTTCTGCTCTCATAGCATCTACAGTTGCCTGATATATATACTTATGACAGAATTCATCTACTTCTTTAGTATAGAATGGGCTTGGTGAAAATGTTCCCATTCCTCCTGTATTAAGTCCCTGATCTCCATCTTTTGCACGCTTATGATCCTGTGCTGATGTCATAATCTTAATTGTCTTGCCATCTACAAATGAAAGAACTGATACTTCACGTCCTGTCATAAATTCTTCGATTACAATTGTATTACCTGCATTACCAAACTGTTTATCAAGCATAAGTGTCTTAACACCTTCTTCTGCTTCTTCTCTTGTCATACAGATAAGAACACCTTTTCCAAGTGCAAGTCCGTCAGCTTTTAAAACAATTGGGAACTTTGCTGTCTTTAAATATTCAAGTGCTTTTTCTGGTGAATCGAAATTCTCATACGCTGCTGTAGGAATATTATATTTTTTCATCAAATCTTTTGAAAATGCTTTTGAGCCTTCTAATATTGCTGCATTTTTTCTTGGTCCAAATACTCTAAGTCCTTCTTTTTCAAAAGCATCTACAACACCACCTACAAGTGGATCATCCATTCCGATAATTGTTAAATCAATTGCTTTTTCTTTTGCAAAGGCAACTAATTTATCGAATTCCATTGCTCCAATATCTACACATTCTGCTATCTGAGCTATACCTGCATTACCTGGAGCGCAATATATTTTATCAACTTTTTTACTCTGTGAAACTTTCCATGCTATAGCATGTTCTCTTCCACCACTGCCTACAATAAGTACTTTCATCTCTATGCCTCCGACTATTCACTAATCATAACTTTTTTGTCACTTGTTACTGTTACTTTGTTATTAGCTATCAAATCTACTGCTTTAGGAAGTATCTGCCACTCTGCTTCTTCCATAACTCTTCTTTGAAGTATCTGTGGTGTATCATCCTGTTTAACTAATACTGGCTTTTGTAAAATAATAGGACCTGTATCTGTTCCATCATCAACAAAATGTACTGTAGCACCTGTTACTTTGACTCCTCTTGCTAATACTCCTTCATGAACTTTTAATCCATAATAACCTTTTCCACAAAATGATGGTATTAGTGAAGGATGGATATTAATTATCTTATTTTTGTATCCTTCTACTATTGAACCTGGTATTGCTACAAGATAGCCTGCAAGTACAATCAAGTCTACTTTGTAACTGTCAATTGTCTCTTTTAAATGTTCATAAAAGATATCTCTGTTTTCAAAATCCTTTGGTGATATACACTCTGCTGCTATATTATTATTTTTAGCACGTTCTAGTGCATAAGCATTCTTATTATTACTAATAACTACTTCTATCTTCGCATTAGTTATTCTCTTGTCATTAATTGCATCTATAAGTGCCTGAAGATTAGTTCCGCCTCCTGATACTAAAACACATATTTTTAGCATAAGGTTACTCCCTTCTCGCCTGCCTTAACTTCACCTATTACATATGCTGTCTCTCCAACACTCTTAAGTGCTTCTAATACTTTTGCTTCATCTGCTTTATCTACTGCAAGTACCATACCAATACCCATATTAAATGTATTGTACATCATCTCTTCTGCTATATCTCCGTCTTCTGAAAGCATCTTGAATATTGCAGGAATCGCATAGCTGTCTTTCTTAATATATGCTCTTACACCATCATGTAACATTCTTGGTACATTCTCATAGAAACCACCACCTGTAATATGACTACATCCTTTAATCTTAACACCTGCTGCTTTTACAGCTTTTAAATCTTTTACATAAATCTTAGTTGGTGTAAGTAATGCTTCACCTAATGTCTTACCAAGGCAGTCATAATATGTATTAAGTGATTCTGCACTCATATTAAATACTTTTCTTACAAGTGAATATCCGTTACTGTGAACACCTGATGATGTTATACCAATTAATACATCTCCGTCTGCTATATCTTTACCTGTTATTAAATCTTTTTCGTCTACAATTCCTACTGCAAAACCTGCAAGATCATATTCATCTACTGGATAAAATCCTGGCATCTCTGCTGTCTCTCCACCGATTAATGCTGCTTCTGACTGAAGACATCCCTGTGCAACACCACTTACGATTGTTGCGATCTTCTCTGGTTCATTCTTGCCACATGCTACATAATCAAGGAAAAATAATGGTTCTCCACCTGCACATGCAATATCATTAACACACATAGCTACACAATCAATACCGATTGTATCATGTTTGTCTAATAAAAATGCAAGTTTAAGCTTTGTTCCAACACCGTCTGTTCCAGATACAAGTGTAGGTTTTTCCATTCCTTTGAATTTTTCAAGTGAAAATGCTCCTGAGAATCCACCAAGTCCACCTAATACTTCTGGTCTCATTGTCTTCTTAACATGTTCTTTCATAAGCTCAACTGCTTTGTATCCTGCTTCAATATCTACTCCAGCGTTCTTGTAATCCATCTTAATTTACCTCCAAAAATTACATTTCTTTCATATATTCTTTATATCCAACGTTTTCAAGTTTCTCTTTTTTTGCCATTACTTTGTCTTTTAATCCAGCTTTGTATTCTTTTAATTTTTTAAGTAATTCCGGATCTGATGTTGCTAATATCTTAGCTGCCATAATTCCTGCATTAGCTCCACCATTGATTGCTACAGTAGCTACTGGAATTCCACTTGGCATCTGTACTATTGAATAAAGTGAATCAACTCCTCCTAATGACTTAGTATGAATTGGAACACCTACAACAGGCATTGGGAAAATTGCGGCTGCCATACCTGGAAGATGGGCTGCTCCACCTGCTCCTGCAATAATAACTTTGTATCCCTTCTCTTCTGCTGTATTAGCATAATCAAAAAATACATCTGGCATTCTATGTGCTGAAATGATTGTCATATCATAATCAATTCCAAACTGTTCAAGAATCTCTGCTGCCTTGCTCATAACCTCAAGATCTGAATCGCTTCCCATTACTATACCAACTTTTGCCATATCAATTCTCCTTTTTTATTGAAAACATATTGTTAACTTGTAGTACCATTCACTAAATAACATATATTCCATAACAGTAATTGCTAATGTTATATCTTATATCAACTTATAAGATTGACTTATAAATGTTACTTATTAATTCTGTATTACTTATAAGTTATTTTACTAGGTCTTATCCAATCCGTCAATACTTATTATTTCACTTTTAAACTTTTTGTCATTAAGTTTTGTCATTATCTGTTCTATTCATTAAATGGTTCGTTAAGAAGTTCTGTTCCTGCAAGTACAAATCTTCCATCTTTGATTATTGTTATTCTGTCACCATCTTTTTTAACTGCTGTAATCTCAGCAATCTCATCATACGGTATTGTTATATCTGTATGGCATCCATAATATGCCTTCTTAATATCTTCTTTTCTTGCAATTGACACTTCATTGTCTTTTGCAATTATCTCTTTTCCATCAGGATTATATACCTTGATATCTTCTGACCATGTATAACATGTATCTCCTACAGCAAAATGTGGTCCCATCTTCTCTACTATAAGTATCGGAAGTTTGTATACAATATCATACTTATTAGCCATAACATAAGCTATTGTATTAGTTCCAATGGCAAACTCACCTATAGCAAGTGTATCATGATTATTAAGTATAACTTGTTTTATAAGTTCCTTATTTTCTTCTTCTGTTTCAAAATTATCACATGTATAATCCTGTATCATACCATCTTTAAAAGTTATTGTAAGGTTTATAAATTTAATATCTTTTAAGTACACTTCGCTTACATTAAGAACACCATTAGTTCCTGTAAGTTTTGGTGATGTGAAGACTTCGCCAAGTGGTATATTAACATCTGCAAGACAGTTTTCAAAAAGTGTCTCTGTCTCTTTATTCTTAAGTTCTAAAAGGTTTACATTAATCTTAGTCTTATTCTTACCACTACCTTCGACATATACATAATCCGCTTCATTAAGTGCATCAATAATATTCTCCTGCACTTTACAATATTTTTCATAATCAAGTGTATTAATTCTTACTGTTTCTGCAAATATCTCTTCAAACTTATCTCCAATCTCCGGAATCGGATAGGCTATTATTGTAAAACTTCTTTCTTCGCCTTTTATATATTCATTAACAATCTTTTGACTCTCACTTCTGTAATTAACAAGCAATTTCTGCTGTTTCTCATCAAGCGTAAAACATTCTTTTTTATTAACAGGTTCAAATGGTGTTTCGCCAAATATCTCCATTACTGCCGGTCCTGCATGAACATAAGCAAGCTCTTTATATTTCTCATAAGCACATTTTATTACTCCAAGCTTTCTCTCCATACATGCCTTATCAAAATAAAGTGCATTATCATTACGATGATCATAATCCATCTGTTTGTTTGGTGATATCGCACTGTATCCTGTTCTGACATAAGTATTCTTGTTACTTGAATTAACCGGTGAACGATACATAACAACATCAAGTCCAAGTTTTGCAAACTGTTCTATTGCTGATTTTACAATTCTCTCAAAACCTAATGTATATCTTATATTAACTGTTTTCTTCTTATTAAGTGGCTTATTGGCAAGTTCGAATCCTTTTCTAAAGCCTTCTACATACGTATATGCCATCTTGTCTATATCTTCTTCAGGAAGTTTTGATAAAAATTGTGCTGTCTTTATCTCATTCTCAGATATATATTCACCAAATTTGTATAGATAAGAGACATCGCTCAAATCTGAATTCATTATAATATCTTTTGCAAATGATAATTCTGGATCTATTATCTCTCTTATACCATATTCTACCATGACATCAGCATAATCACTTACAAACCAATATAATATCTTTCTTATCTCTTCTGCATCAGGTTCTTCTTCGTCTTCGAACCAGTTATAAACTTCTATGAAAAGTTCACATAGTATTGTAATCTCTGTAAGCCTGCTCTCATAGGCATATACTATCATTCCTCTTATCTCCATATACATAAAAGATAAAAGTCTTCCATTATCTATTCCAAGTTTTTGTGCCGCATAAGCCGGATTAGCATAACTTGTCTCATAATTAGCAGGAAGAATATCTTCATATAACTGATTATTAAGATTGTGTAATTCTTCCAATGTCTTATTCTCAAGTTCACCTTTCTGAACCATATCCCACAATTTGTCTATCTGAAGAATAAAAGCTGATATTTTTTTAAAATAATCATCATATTTATCTTTTACATGTTCATCCTTCATCTGTCTTATTCTAGCTATTGCAAGTTCATATCTCTCTCTTACTTCTTCATTACTTTCTTTAAATAATAATCTATAATCCATGTTTTCTCCTTAAATCTATTCGCCAACAAGCATATATGTTTAATGTTTCTGTCATTACCTACAATTCACTCTTATATAAATGTTACTGCAATAATAGAAATCATTATAAATAACAATATTCCACATAAAAGTGTTCCTATTACAGAATATAAGTAATATTTTTCTTTCTCTTTAAAGCCTTTAATTCCAAATGTAGTTCCTATTATTGTCATTATTACAACAATAAATCCTATTATTCCTACCATCTTACCGCCTTTTCCTTTAGCTTCAAATGATATATATATAGCAAGTCCAAATAATACCAGTGATATTATCCCTATTATTGTTGATAGAATTCCTCCGGTGGCATTCTTCTTACCTACGAACTTTAAATCTTTTGCCAAAAAAACTCCTCCTTACTGCATTGAATATATAAAATGCGATATATCCAAGTACACCTCCTATTGTATTCAATATCATATCATCCACATCGCAGCATCCAACTTTACTTACAAGCTGAATCATCTCTATACATAAACTTAAATCAAATGTAAGTATTAATATTCTAAATATTCCTCGTGTCTTTGGCGATAATATTGGCAATATAAATCCAAATGGCATAAAACCAACTATATTACCACCTATATTAGTTAATACAGCTACTGTACCTAACTGCTTTCTATATTTTATAAATCTTATAATCTCTTTAAACGGAATCAAATTATAACTATACTCCTCACAAATGCTGGTTCTCCCCATATTTCTGCAAAGAACATAAAATAAACCAAAACGCATATATATCCCCAAAACAGAATCCAACTTATTATTTTTACTGTTCTTTCTTTCACTCGATCCTCCTGTTCACATTATTAGTATTTTTATTATTTTACGATTTAAAGAAGCCACATTAAGTGGCTTCTCTAATCTCTACAGTAAAACATGCGCTTTACTCTTTATTAATCTTGCTCCATTAATAATTAACATTACTCCCGAGGCTATTCCTGTTGCTATAACACATATGCCAATTACAATATTAAATGCACCTACATTGCCCATTGTCTTATATACTTTTTCTTCCATTCTCAGCCCACCTCCGTTATTATCGATAAAACTTATTATTATTTTTCTGCTCCATACTGAACATAATATTTATCTATTGCAGCTTTTATTGTATCATCTATTACAACTCTTCCTTTGTATGGTTTGTTATAAAGATGTTCAACTACATCTTCCATTGTTACGATTGCATTAGCATCAAATCCATATTTTTCTTTTATCTCTACTAATGCACTCTTTGTTCCTTTTCCTTTTTCCATTCTGTTAAGAGATACCATAAGTCCTACTATCTCAACATCACCCTGAGCTTTTATAATAGGGAATGTCTCTTCGATAGATTTACCTGATGTTGTTACATCTTCTATTATAACTACTTTATCTCCATCTTTTATAGGACTTCCAAGAAGGATTCCTGCATCTCCATGATCTTTAGCTTCTTTACGGTTTGAACAATATCTTATCTCTTTGCCATATAATCTGTGAAATGCCATTGTTGTTGCTACACTAAGTGGTATTCCTTTATATGCTGGTCCAAAAAGTACATCAAAATCATCGCCATAATTGTCATGAATAGCTTTTGCATAATATTCGCCAAGTTTTGTAAGCTGTGCGCCTGTAACATAAAGTCCTGCATTCATAAAAAATGGTGATTTTCTTCCACTCTTAAGTGTAAACTCGCCAAATCTTAATACATCTGAATCTACCATAAATTCTATAAATTCCTGCTTATACTGTTCCATGTTATCCTCCTATTATCAGAGTCTTTAGAATTCTTCTTCTAAAGACTCAATATCACATTTTATACTAACACAAACCTGTTAAAATCTCAATAAATTTAATAAAACAGATTATCTTACTGCTCCTATTAATGAATTAATATCATCAATACTATTTTTCTTCATATAGTTCTCTATTCCATCTACTATATCTATTGTAGCTGTTGGATTGTAGAAATTAGCTGTTCCTACTGATACGGCTGTTGCACCTGCAAGAATAAATTCAAGTGCATCTTCATAATTGCTTATTCCGCCCATACCAATAATCGGAATCTTAACTGCATTAGCTACCTGATATACCATTCTTACAGCTATTGGTTTTACTGCTGGTCCAGACATTCCACCTGTCTTATTAGCTATTGCAAATGTTCTTCTGTTGACATCTATCTTCATTCCTGTAAGAGTATTAATAAGTGATACAACATCTGCTCCACCTGCTTCAGCAGCTCTTGCCATCTCTGTTATATCTGTTACATTAGGGCTTAATTTCATTATAATTGGCTGTTTTGCATATTTTTTGAGTGTTGATGTAATATTCTCAACATTCTTTGCATTCTGACCAAATGCAATTCCGCCTTCTTTTACATTTGGACATGATATATTAATCTCTAAAAGATCTACATCATAATCTCCTAATTTTTCAACTACTTCTATATAATCTTCAGTTGTCTTTCCACATACATTAACAATTATCTTTGTATCAAACTGTTTTAAATATGGAATATCTCTCTTTGTAAAGACATCTATCCCTGGATTCTGAAGACCTATAGCATTAAGCATTCCACCGTATACTTCTGCAATTCTAGGTGTTGGATTACCCGGCCATGGAATATTAGCAACGCCTTTTGTTACTACTGCTCCTAGTCTGTTAAGATCTACAAATTCGCTATATTCTGCTCCTGAACCAAATGTTCCTGAGGCTGTCATTACAGGATTCTTCAATGTAACTCCTGCTAAATTAACACTTGTATTCATTATAATTCTACCTCCTCAGCAAAAAATACCGGACCATCTTTACATACTCTGGCATTATGAACGTGTGAATGTTCATCTTCATTCTTAGTCTTACATACACATGCAAGACATGCACCTATTCCACATGCCATCTTCTCTTCAAGTGAAATCTGTGTCTCTATATTATTAGAAAGTCCCCATTCCTTGACTGCTTTAAGCATTGGTTTTGGTCCACATGAATAGATAACTTCGCCTGTAACATTCTGCTCTTTTATAGCATCCATTACATTGCCTTTTGTTCCTATGCTTCCATCTTCTGTTGCTATTACAACTTCACCACATTTTTTAAACTCATCAAGTAAAAATGTATTTTTATCTCTATATCCTAATACAATTGTCTTATCACATTTTAGCTGTTTTGCAAGTTCTAACATTGGTGGAACACCTATACCACCTGCTATAAGTACTGCTTTTTTATCTCTTAATGTATAACCATTGCCAAGTGGTCCCATAACTTCTATTTTGTCATCAGCTTTCATCTCACTAAACTGTCTTGTTCCTTCTCCAGCTACTCTATATACAACTCTTAACATATCTTTAGATATCTCACATATACTTATTGGTCTTGGCAAAAGGCGACTGCTGTCATGTGTATATATTGATATAAACTGTCCAGGACGTGCATTTTTTGCAATATTCTCTGTCTTAATCCACATACTGTAGATACCATTTGCAAGCTGATCCTGTCTTACTATTACTACCTGTTCTTTAAATTTTTCTGACATAAATATTACTCCTTATTATTTTGCAGCTTTAATTGCATCACTTATATCTTTTATCATATCTTCTACTGCCATTCTTGATGCATCAGCATAGTTCTCGCTTCCAATATGTGCATATTTATCCTGTTTGTATGCTGCAATTATTCCTCTTGAGCTGTTAACGATTGCTCCTAATCCATCTTCATTAAAATAGTGTACAAGATCTGCTCCTTTTCCACCTTGTGCACCATATCCTGGAACAAGAATATATGTCTTAGGCATTACTTTACGAAGTACTTTACCAATCTCTGGATATGTTGCGCCTACTACTGCACCAACATAGCTATATTCATCTCCCATAACTTCTTCGCCCCATGCTGCTACTTGTTCTCCAACTATCTCATATAATGGTTTGCCATCGATAAGTCTGTCCTGGAATTCTCCACTTGATTTATTTGATGTCTTAACAAGTACAAATATACCTTTCTTTTCTTCCTTACATACATCTGTAAAAGGCTTTATTCCATCTGTTCCAAGATATGGATTAACTGTAACAAAATCTTCATCAAATGGACTATAAGTCTTACTTCCAACCTGTACTTTACCAATATGACCTACTGCATATGCTGATGATGTTGAACCAATATCACCTCTTTTGATATCTCCGATTACTACAAGATCTTTTGATTTTGCATAATCAACTGTCTTTTTAAATGCCATAAGTCCTTCTATTCCGAACTGTTCATACATTGCTATCTGAGGTTTTACTGCTGGAATCAGATCATATGTATTATCAATTATTCCCTTATTAAACTGCCAAATTGCTTCTGCTGCTCCTTTTAATGTCTCGCCATATTCTTTAAATGCTGCTTCTTTTATATGGTCTGGTACATAATTTAACATTGGATCTAGACCTACAACTATTGGTGCGTTTGTTTTTTTGATTTTTGATACTAATTTGTTAATCATATTTTTCTCCTTATTCCTGCAGTAATTATTACTGCTTAATTAGTTACTAGTTTATTGTAAATGACAGTGTATATTAACACTCACTGTATACTATTTTACCATTTACGATTGTTGTCATAACTTTACCTTTTACTTTTTTACCATCAAAAGGTGTATTCTTTCCTTTAGAAACGAATTCATTCTTATCTATTACATATTCTTTATTCGGATCTATTATTGTTATATCAGCAGCTTTGCCAACCTGTAGTGTTCCTCTGTCTATTCCTATTACTTTTGCAGGATTATAGCTCATTATCTCTGCCATCTTAAGTGGTGTTATCACTCCTTTGTCAAGCAGTTCGGTTACAACAAGTGAAACTGATGTCTCAAGTCCTACTATTCCAAATGGTGCTTTAGTCATTGAGCCTGTCTTCTCTTCTTCTGAATGTGGTGCATGGTCAGTGCTTATAATGTCCATTATATTATTATGAATACCTGCTATTAATTCATCAACATCCTTCTTAGTTCTTATCGGAGGATTCATCTTATAATTAGCATCATCTGCAACTATATCTTCTTCTGTTAATGAAAAATGATGTGGACATACTTCTCCTGTCACAGGAAGTCCTTCTTTTTTCGCTTCTTCAATAAGGCGAACACTGTCATAAGTTGAACAATGGCACAGATGAAGTCTACATCCGGTTTCTTTTGCAAGCATTATATCTCTTGCTACTATTATATCTTCAACTGCATTACTGATGCCTTTTAATCCAAGTTCTTCAGATCTCTCGCCCTTGTTCATAACTCCACCTTCAACAAGGTTAATGTCTTCACAATGTGATAATACAGGAATTCCTGTTTCCTTTGCAATCTTCATTGCTTCTCTTAAAAGTGATGAATTCATAACGCTTTTTCCATCTTCGCTTATCGCTATAGCTCCATGTTTTACAAGTTCTCTTATATCTGTAAGTTCTTCACCTTTCATTCCTTTAGTAATCGCTGCAACCGGATAGACATTAACAACGGCATCTCTTTTTATTATGTCTAATTCTTTTTCGAGCATCTCTACGGAATCTATTACAGGTTTTGTATTAGGCATAGGACATACTGATGTGAATCCTCCCCTTGCCGCAGAAAGAGAACCTGTCTTTATAGTTTCTTTATACTCAAAGCCAGGTTCTCTGAAATGTACATGAAGGTCAATTAAACCAGGCATTACAAATTGATTAGAAGCATCTATCACTTTGCATTCCTGTTCGCTTTTTATCGCATCTTCATCAATATTTGATTCTACTTTTGTAATAATATTATCTGTAACAAGGATGTCATATATTCCATCTTTGTCTGTGGCTGGATCTAAAACCCTGCCATTTTTAATTAAAATATTCATGACCCGTCTCCATTCACACGTTTTTTGTTTATTCTAACATAATTTATTTTCTTTAGCAATACACGTGAATGCAGACTTTTAATCTATTTTTTCTAATTATTCTAACACTACTGTTTTATATAGATACTCACCTTTCATATTACAGATACCGATATAATTATTTCTCTTGATAATCATATAATTATCAATAACCTGTTCTACAATCTCACTTCCTGTTGATTCATAGACAGTATTACCTTCCATATCCATAACTGTAACTTTGCCTGATACTACTTCACCTGTTGAATCATTATACTTATATTCACTTATTACAAGATTGTCGCCATCAACTGATGCATAGCCTTTAAATGTTCCAACAGCTTTATCACCAATGAATACTTTGGTATTATCACTTGTTGAATCAGAAACAGAATACATTGTTTCTGCATCATCTATAGCATATACTGTTGTAGCTTCAATATCGCTTACATCAAGCTTATTAGCTTCTTTACCATCTTTCATAATAGTTACAGTATTCTTATCTTCTGAAAGTTCTGCTGTTATTGTATCATCTGAAAAATAATATTCAAACTTCTTCGCTCCTTCACCTGAAGTCTCATTACCTTCAACATCATAATATATTGACTTATCATTATCTGAATCATATAACATATATCCACTATCTGTAAGTGCAGGTGATGAATAATTCTCCTCTCCTGTCATATCTTTTTGGTACACACATCTTCCCTGTGCATTACATACAAATCCATAATCTCCAAAAGTTCCTGAATACATTCCAGTTGTGCTATTTACATCTTCAATGAACATATAATCTGCACTAATTCCTCCAAGTGCTTCGCTTATACTATCATAATCTGCGACTTTATTACCTGATGGATCTGTTAATATCTGCTTAGTTCCATCTTCATTATATGATATTGTATAACCACTAATATCGTATGGTTCATAATCACCAGACATATCACTGTCACGTTCTTCAAGGAGTTCGCCTTTCATATCATATACTTTTTCTTTCATGCTCTCATAATCACTAACTATAATATTACCATCTTCATAAGATACTCCACCATAAGAACCTGTTTCAAAGTCATCAAGTATAATATTACCTTTGTAATCTATTATATCTACTTTATCGTAGTTCTCACTATATCCGGCAAACAGTAATGTAGTTGCATCGAAGTCTTTGTCTGTAACATATTCATATCCGCCAACAAGAGTATCTATATTAGCGTATGTAGGCTCTATAATCCACTTTGCACTGTTAAGATCGTATAGACCATAATTATATGTCTTAAATACATATCCATCATCAGTTGTCTCTCTCTTCTCTTCATCTTCTATTCCTATTGCAACCGGGCAGTCCGAACGAATAACACCATTACTTGAATAGTTAAATGAAGCCTCACTCATTGCAAATACTTCATTTGCACAGTTATCAAGTATAGTTGTTTTGCTAGTGTTATCTTTTTCTGTGAATTTTGACTGAGTAAGTACAAATACTTCATCGTCAGAAAAATCAAATACTTTCTCTTTCTTATCTTTTTTACCAGTTGGTGCACCATTATTCTTTTTTTCTCCACATGCTGTAAATGTTGTAACAGCTAGTGCCATTGCCATTGTAATACATAACGCTCTTTTTTTCATGATTCTCATCCTCTCATTTTTATTATATACAGGTAACATTCTTTATAAAAAGTTAAATATACTATTCACAATCCCTATTTAGTATTTTGCAAATTTTTAAATTCCTGCATTAATATTATATTATCATATTTTCTTCATATAATTTTTAATATATTCTTACAATTTCTGAAGATTCCTTAAAGATTATACATAAAAAAATACCGTTTCTCGTCTACCTACTATAAAGGCTTTGAAAAACGGTATTATTATACATATTATTACAGTGTAAGATATATTGTTGCTAATGACACTATTATCTGTATTATTGCAAATCTGAATACAGCCTGAGTATTTGACCAATCCCAATTCTTTCTTACATGATCATGAAGAGGAGTCCTTACTTTTGTAAGTGCTTTTATCTTACATTTTAATAAGGTTATCTTCACTAAGCCAAGACCACCATCAAGTATAAGAACTATAGCAAAAGGAATGTATAAAAATGGTGAACCAGTCTTAAGTATTGCTACACTTATGAATAATCCCATCGCTCTTGATCCTGCATCTCCCATAAGCATCTTACTTGGTGTTGCATTATACCATAGATATCCAAGTATACATACTATGAATATAAGTATAATAAGTCCCATCTCTGGTGACACTTCTTTGATACTATCATATAGATATATTGATGTAAGTGTGATTATTGTAAGCGTGCCTGATAGTCCATCGACACCATCTGCACAATTAGTTACATTAATTGATGCCCATACAAGTATTATTGTAAGAATAGCAAATACTATAGGATTAAGTTTAATTACTGTTCCTGTAACTGCTATAAGTATACTTGATGAATTATAATGAAGGAATGTAACTGCAACTAATATTGCTATTATAAGGTCTAATATTCCTTTTTTTACACGTCCCCATGGAGTCTTTGCACAATCATCTAAGAATCCTGTCATCATGGCAAATATTGTAAGTACAATATATATTACAATCTCTAGACTTACTTTTCCAAACATCACTGCTGCGAAAGCAAATACCATTATGAATATAAATCCTGCTCCCCTTGGCTTGCCTGCTGATAATTTACCATTAAGTGCGAAATCTCTTCCTACATCTTTTGGTAGCTTATCTCCAAATTTTTTTAGTAAAAAACATGTTAGTAAAAATGCAACCATTACACCTATGAATGCTGAATATTTCATAGGTAATGATTCAAATAAATAGTTAATCATTTGTCATACCTCTTCTATTTTTATATTTTTTATCAGATACAAAATCCACCACCACAAAAAGCATTGCATAAAATATTAGCAAGGCATAATCTCAAGCAGTAATCTCCATCACTTTCATACGAACTACCATACGGATTACGCATAGTATTATATCTAAATCCACCCATCTGAAGCTGCTGATATAATGCCATATATCTTCCATTGCCAGGCTCCATATCACAAGCTCTCTTAGCATGCTCAATAGCAGTAACGTTATTACCATTCTGTGAATTAGCTATTGCACTGTAATAATACCACATAGCATTTCTGTCAGATATATCATTAAGAACATTAAGTGCTTCTGTAAAATGTCCACTGTTAATATAATTAGCTGCTGCTGTTAGTCTTATATCTGACTCACTCTGTGATGCCCTGCTTCCTGTTCCAAATCCTGAAAATCCTCCAAATTCTTCATACGCTCCACTATATCCATTCTCTCGTTCCTTCATAATCTGGTCATACGCCTGCTGCACTTCTTTGAAACGTTCTTCTGCAAGTTTTGCATTAGGGTTGTTAATATTAGCATCCGGATGATATTTACGGCTAAGATTGCGATATGCTTTTTTTATCTCATCATCCGATGCATCCCTCGACACACCAAGTACTTTATAAGGGTCTTGCATTATTCTACCTTTTCCTTTCTTTTATGTAGTATTGCGTCATATCTGCACCAGACACCTGAATACAATATATTTCTTAATATACCAACATCACGAAGTATTGGCAATCTTTCAAAATATCTTGTACATTCAGCCATCATCATCGTTAATATCTTCTTAACATAATCATCAAATCCATCTTGTCCATATAACTTAATAAATGGATTATAACTATTATTCTTAATATCTTTGTCAATGTCTTCGTATGCATCTAATATATATATATATTTGCCAATATAAAATCCCATATTGCTTAATGTGTCACACCATTCGTCATCTTCTTTTGCAAACATAACTGACATTATTTTTCCAAATATTCCAGCCATAGTATCAATATTGGTATCATTTGATTCTTCATGTTCTCTAAGCTCTCTTAAATACTTCTCAATCTTAAGTGCTTTAGCTTCATATTTTAAAGATACTTTTTGTGCTTTTCTTTTAAAAGCTGATGATGCAAGAAAAGCACTTATCTTTTTCTCATCATTCCAATCATCAAGTTCTTTATAATATGTAAGAAGTATATTCATATCTGATGCATATTCTGTATATTCATTCACTATATATCTGTGACTTTTAACCGGATGTGGTATGCATTTGCATCTTCCATCCTCTGATTCCGGCTCATATAATCCTGTAAGTAAGATAACAAGAAAAGTCATGTCATAACTTAAAGTCATCTGTCCTGCAATACCATATCTGTCTTTTAGCACTTTGCAAAGTCCACAATAATATGCTCTATACTTCTCAAATTCACGAAGCTTTAATTCCATCTTATTAGCATATACATACCCAAACATATCTTATTACCTACATAGTTCTGCTATCGCAAGTGCAAATATCTTAGCACTATCTGTAAGTTCTTCTATAACAGCAAATTCATCAGGTCCATGCATCTTATTATCAGTTCCAGGCATTGATGCACCAAATGCTACACCATTTTTGAGGTTATGAACATAAGTTCCTCCACCCATAGATACACATTCGCCTTTTAAACCTGTTACTTCTTCATATTTATCAAGAAGTGTCTTTACAAATGCACTATCACCACTTACATGATGTGGTGCTCTCATTGTATCTGTATCAAATACGAAACCTTCCTGTGCCATTCTGTCTTTTATAACTTTTAACACATTATCTTCATTAGCACATATTGGACATCTTGAATCGAATGTTCCATCTATTCTTCCTTCTCTTATTGTAAGAAGACTAAATGCCAAAGTTAATTCTCCTGAAAGTTCATCGCTCATTGCTACATTAAGTGCAATACCATTACTGTCATTATGTGGCATCATAGCATATAATCTCTTCACAAGTCTTATCTGCTCATTATCTTCAAAAGGAAGTGTTGTAAGTAGGAAAAGTAATGCTGTTATTGCATTATTACCCTCTTTTGGTGTTGATGCGTGTGCACCTTTTCCGACTGCTGTAATATATACACCATTATCTTTTTCTTCACATATATAATCCACAAAAGTAACTTTTGCTGCTGCTTTTGCAGCCTGTTCAATCTCTTGTATACTTATACCACTTACTGTTGCATATGCTTTACCCGGAACTACATTCACTTTTGTACCTGCAGTAAAATCTACTATCTTCTTATCTGTATCTACTGTATAATCAGCATAAAAATGTCCTCTTAATGATCCCTTTTCAATATTAACAACTGGAAATTCTCCATCTGGTGAAAATGTCATTGGAGCTTCCTGTTCCTTCTTATAATAATATGCTATATCGCTGCTTCCACATTCTTCATCAGTTCCACCTATAAGTCTTACATTCTTGCTAATAGGAATGTTAAGTTCTTTTATTGCACGCATAGCATATAAAGCTGCTATAAATGGTCCTTTGTCGTCTGCTGTTCCTCTTCCATATATTCTGCCATTCTTTACAACCGGTTCATAAGGTGTTGTTATCTGCCATCCTTCACCGGCAGGCACAACATCAAGATGTGCTAAAATATCAAGACATCTCTCTTTGTCAGATATATCTGCTGTTGTTACATAATTGTCATAATTAGTAACTTTAAAGCCATATCCTCTCATTATATCTTCTGCTTCACAGAGTGCTTTATATGGTCCTTCACCAAAAGGCATTCCTGACTTTTCTTCACCTTTTTCACTATTAATTCTTACGAGTCTTTTAATATCTTCAAGCATATCTTCTCTATGCTCATCAATGTATTTTTCTATTCTTTCTTTATATATATTCTCTGCCACAATAATTCCTCCTGACAATTTAAATGTGTATATTGTTAATTATTTTTCAGACAGCATACAAAAATAAGTATATTCTTTTTTTCATTCAATTACAATACTAAGTAATGTTATTTTTCATATTCTTCATTTAAAAAATTATAACCTTAATCGTCATTTTATCTTCATGATAATACAAAAACCGCCAGATAACGATTTCTATGACTGCAGTCATAAAATGTCATTAATCTGACGGTTCTGTCAAGTATATAAAGGAGTAATTACTTGAGAATTATGGAATTATAATATATTTATTGTCTATTCAACAACTTCTACATAGTAAACATAAGATTCAAGATCCTGTTTTGTAAGAGTATATGTGCCAGCTTTTGCTAATTTTATTTCTCTTACTTCAACGCTTTTTCCAATGTCTTCTAAGCCTTCTGAACTGTCATTAATGCTAAGAGAAGCACCTGCTTTTTTAGCTTTAACAACAATTTTTACTGTTGCGTTATCTTTTGTTGTTGTAAACTGAATACTTGATTTTGAATCCATCTTAAGGGATTTCTTAAGTGTTGATCCATTGTATTTAGTATTACCTTTTGATACAAGTGAGCCTGTTATTGTAAATCCATTAGCTTTTTTGCTCTTTGTTGGATTATATACTTTGCTTGATGTTGCTGTTTCACTTGTTGTTGCTTCTGTAGAAGCTTCTGTTGGAGCCTGTGTTGGGGCTTCTGTTGTAGCCTGTGTTGAAGCTGCTGTTGTAGCTTCTTCTGCCTTTGTTGTTGTTTCTGTAGCTGTTGTAGCTTCTGTTGCAGCAGGTTCAGTTGTTGTTGTACCACCGGCAACAATTGAGCTTCCTCCAACTTTTACTAAGTCAATTGTATAACTCTTGATCTTAGCCATTAATTCTGTATTTACTGCATATGATGTATCATCAGCGCTTGTAAATGTGAATTTGAAATCACCACCGTTAACACGACCAGCGTATTTTGTTACGTTTTCTTTAGCCTGTTCTGGTGAATCAGCTGTATATTTATACATTGTTGATGCTGTATCAAAGTTATTGTAAGTTGTACCACCACTTACAGTTTTATATGAAGATGGAACCTGTTCTGATGCGCTGCTTGCAAGATATGCATCGAAGCTCTTTGCATTAGCATCTGATGTATCACTCTTAGCATTTGCATAGATAAGGCTGCTTGCTCCAATAATTGTATTGTTGTATGCTTTGATCATACCACCAGCTTCATTTGAGAATGTACCTTCTCCTAAAGCATCTGTTCCCTGTAATGAACTCATCATAGGATTTTTACAATTTCTGAAGTAGTTAGCTTCTACGAATGCTGATGAACCTTTTGTTACACCAACACCATATTTTGAATTTCCATCATAGTAGTTGTTATATACATGGATTGAACCAACTCTGATTCTTGGATGACGTGAATCTGAATGGTCAAACCAGTTATGATGATATGTTACAAAGAATTCTTCTGTATCACTCATACCACAAAGTGAACATTTTCCTGAATCCCAGAAATGGTTATATGAAACAGTTACATATGTAGAATTCTGTTTAACATCACAAGAACCATCACCTTTTGCCTGATCTTTATCGCTTCCGGCATTACCATAGAAGATTTCATTGTTATGAATCCAGATATTAGCATTATTAGTATCAAGAGAAATACCGTCATCGTCAAATAACATTACTGCAATGTTTCTAACTTCAACGTTCTGTGAATCTCTGATAAGAATTCCCCAGCCATAAGCTGAAGCATCTTCACCAATACCTTCAATTGTCATATTCTTACAACCTTTAATCTGAAGATATCCGTTTGAATTAAGACCACTTGGATCATTAATCTGACCTACCAAACGGATAATAAGAGGAGTTGTATCATATCCTTTCTGTCTTTTAGCAAGGATATCTGTAAGACCTTTACATGTTGTTTTACTACCTTTGCTGTTAGTAATAACATCTAATGTAACGCTATCTTTTGTTTCATCTGTTATATACACAATCTGAGCATTTGAAGGAACTGTTCCGTCATCATTATATGCACCTGAACCAGTTTTTGCAGGTGAACTTGATGAGAATGCAAAACCTTCTCTTGTATGAGCTGTAACTGTAAGTTTGCCAGTTGTTGCTGCTAATTTAGCAGATTCACTTCCACTTACAATTGGAACAACTTTCATTACATATTCTCCAGCTTTTAAACCTGGAATATCTGCTCTGAAATATGTCTTATACTGTCTGATAAGCGAGTCATCTAACTGCTTATACTCTGAATCCTGGGCACTTGCGTTCTTATAATAAACGTTGTAACCCTTTGCGTTGTTAACGCTGTTCCACTTAACGTATGCAGACTCTAACCATCCACTACTCTCTGTAATAACTACAGATGATGAGGCAGCTGCGTTTGCAACGTACGATTTCGCTACTGGTATGCTAATTATAACTAGTAAAGCTGCCAGTACGAAAGCCAATGCTTTCTTAGTACTTGATTTCATAGTACATCTCCTTTAAATAAATTTTATAACTTCTTCGCGATATGGTACTTATCGCTTAATAAAAGTTTACCATTTAGTTAATAATTTGTTAATAGTTCTTTATTCCCCTTTTCGGAAACCAAAATTAGTGTTTCAGTACCATTTAAACTATTTTATGGTACGTTAGTACTAAACTCTTGTCTGAATATTAGTTTCCAAATTGCATTTTTTAGTTTTTTTTAAAAAACTATTGTAATTTATTTTTAATATGCTATAATCCTTCCTTGTAAACATATTAACTTAATAAATTATTAAAGCAGAGTAGAAAATTATGCGTTAAGTGTCATCTGGACGGGGAGTTGCCATTTGAACGAAGGAGTTCATCCGCGGTATAATTTTCGCATCCCGCTGCTACATTTAGCTTAATCTCCTAATTGTAGCAACGACTGCAAGAAGGAGGTTTTTTTATGAAAAATTTTACTAACACATTAAAAAGTTCTCTTAATGAACTAAAAAGCATCAGAAACATCTCAATATGTGCGCTATTTATAGCACTCTCCGTATTACTTGGCACACTATCTGTACAAGTGACACCAACTATTAAAGTGGGATTTTCATTCCTTTGTAACTCAATGATAGGTCTGATGTTCGGACCTGTTACCGGTGCTGTCTTTGGCGGTGCAACTGATATTATCAAATACTTTATAAAGCCTACAGGAGCTTTCTTCCCTGGCTTTACATTAAGTGCCATCGTGGGCGGTTTTATCTATGGTATTTTTCTATATAAGAAACCCGTAAGTGCTCTAAGATGTGCTATAGCGAAATTAACTGTTGTTATTATTGTCAATGTTGTAATGAATTCCGTATGGTTAAGAATTATGTATCACACTCCTTGGGAGTATCTTCTAACTACAAGAATCATCAAAGAACTTATTATGTATCCTATCGAGACATTCCTGTTCATCATGGCTGTTAATGCTTTAAAAGCACCACTTAATAAGATGAATCTTGCTTATTATAAGCCAAAGCACAGTAAAACCTGTTAGATAATCTGTCTCGTCAAAGATGTAAATATTGACCGCTTGACATTGTGGCATGTATATTCAATTTTGAAAAACTAAAAACAGAGAAAAGTTCCCCGCTTTTCTCTGTTTTTTTATAGAAACTAACTATTTTATCTTCTCTTTTTTATCCAAACCTTCTATAATTAATATGACATCAATATTTCTGTATTTGTACTATTTTTTCTGTATTGGTTTCCTATACTTCAGCTTATTTTGAACGTATTGGCATAATATTTGGGTGTTTTGCAGAGAATATATCCTTCTTATATATTAAAATCCATGTAACAATTAGTTAATCATTTTACTATATAGAGAGTATATAATATTTCTATATTTAATATTCTAACTAATGTTGTCTACGTTTAATCATCTGTGCCTGTGCATAATATGGTGAATATTATATATTTTTCCTATATATGACAACATCCCAGATAAATATTATCCGGGATGCTGCCATTACTATTATTATATGATGCAAAGAATGTATATGTCTCTCAATTCACATAGTCACAAAGTGAATGGTGCTACAAATTAAGATGTCGGTGGCAAAAGCCTTTAAGCTTTAATGCAATGCAAAATTTATAAAAAACGTATACACTCGATATGCCATGTCTTACTCTTCAAAAAGAGCTGTTGAAAGATATCTCTCTCCTGTATCCGGAAGAAGTGCAACCACTGTCTTTCCTTCATTCTCTGGTCTCTTTGCTATCTCAATTGCTGCATATAATGCTGCTCCTGAAGATATTCCTACAAGAATTCCTTCTGTTCTCGCAATCTCTCTTGCTGTCTCAAATGCAGCTTCATTCTCTACAGTAAACACTTCATCATATACTTTTGTATCAAGTGTATCCGGAATAAATCCTGCACCTATCCCCTGTATCTTATGTGAACCACTTCTACCTTCTGATAATACCGGTGAATTCTTAGGTTCAACCGCTATAATCTTAACTCCATCAATCTTCGACTTAAGATATCTTCCTGTTCCTGTCACAGTTCCACCTGTACCAACACCAGCTACAAAATAATCTACTTTACCATCAGTTGCTTCATATATCTCCGGACCTGTTGTTCTCTCATGCACACTAGGATTAGCTTGATTAGTGAACTGACTTAATATTATAGAACCTTCTATCTCTCTGTTAAGTTCTTCCGCTTTATCTATTGCGCCTTTCATACCCTTACTTCCATCAGTAAGTACAACTTCTGCACCATAAGCCTTAACAAGCTTTCTTCTCTCTATACTCATAGTCTCAGGCATTGTAAGTATCGCTCTATATCCTCTTGCTGCAGCAACTGCTGAGATACCTATTCCTGTATTGCCACTTGTTGGTTCAATAATCGTTGCACCGGGTTTAAGAATTCCTTTCTCTTCGGCATCTTGTATCATTGCAAGTGCTATTCTGTCTTTTACACTTCCTGCCGGATTAAAATATTCAACCTTTACAAGTAATCTTGCCTTAAGATTTAACTTATTCTCAATATTACTAACTTCTACAAGTGGTGTATTACCTATTAATTCTGTAAATCCTCTCTTTATATTAGCCATGCTTCATACCGCCTTTCAATTATTATGCTATATATACTTTAACTATTGACATAATTATATTTACCTTATTCCAGCTATATATTCATTCCAATGTATAATTTCAATGTATGATATTTATACTTTTCATACGTTTCCTGTTATTCATATATTTCCTAGTTAGTTTGTATGAATAATATTTAACATATATTCTCGTACATGTCAAGTAGTTTTATAGTGTTATTTTGTTTTGCAGTCTTATTGCTTTTTTAATTTTTATTGTCTTTTGATAAAAAGCACAAAAAAAGAACCGTTTTACCGATTCTCTCTTTGCATAACAAATATAATTTTTTCTTAAAAATGTTACCTTTATCTTCTATTATGTAAATTGCATGGCTTTTTGCATATACTTCATCTATAAATGTGATAACATCTCTAAAATTAATTCCTTGCAAGCGACTTCTGCTCTTGTCGTTCAAAATTATGTATCCAATCTGCTTTAAGAAAATATATCAGGAATATAATCGAACTTAGTGACCATGTAAGCGGATATGCCCAGAATATTACACCTATCTCCGGTATTATCTTAACCATAATTGTTATATATGTAATTCTTATGCCACACCATGTTAAAAGCATTGTAAACATAGGCACTGTCGCTTTACCTGCTCCTCTCATAATTCCCGCTATACAATGTGAAAATGCAAGAAGGAAATAGAAAAGTGCTTCAGTCTTAGCTTGTCTTGTTCCAAATGCAATTACTTCAGGCTCACTATTAAACAACGCAATAAGATGTGGTGCAAGTGTAAATATAATAACTCCAACTACTTCTGCAAGAATGATTGAACATATTATTCCAAAGCGAGCTCCTTTTTTAACTCTGTCATATTTCTTCGCTCCAATATTCTGTCCGACAAATGTTGTAAGAGCCATTGAAAAGCATGTAATTGGAAGAAAAGCAAATCCTTCAATCTTAGAATATGCTCCACATCCAGCAACTGCATTCTTCTCAAACGCATTAATATTAGTCTGTACAATTACATTAGCAAATGCAATAATAGAATTCTGTACACCTGATGGAAGACCAAGAGATATTATCTTGCCAAGCATAATCTTATGAAATCTAATCTTAGATGGATGAACCTTGTATACAGTATCATATCTTATAAGCCTTATAAAACAAAGAATTGCACTAAGAGCCTGTGATATTACTGTTGCAAGTGCTGCTGAACCAACGCCAAGCTTTAACTTTGCAACAAAAAGAATATCAAGTGCTACATTAACAAATGATGAAAATATAAGGTAATACAATGGATGCCTACTGTCACCTACAGCTTGAAGTATTCCTACAAATATATTATATAATACTACAAATATTGCTCCATAAAAATATGTTCTGAAATATACTATTGAATTAGGCAAAACTGATTGTGGTGTATTCATCCATACAAGTATCTGTGGTGTAAATATAACGCCTACAACTGTTAAAATTACACCTGCAACTATTCCAAATGCAATATCTGTATGAATTGCATCCTGCATCTCATCATAATCTTTCGCACCAAAATATTTGGATATTACAACACCTGCTCCCAATGCAATTCCATTAAAAAATCCTACGAGTAAAAATATAAGTGTTCCTGATGAACTTACTGCAGCAAGTGCATCACTATCAATGAATTTACCAACAATTAGTGAATCCATAGTATTATAGAGTTGTTGAAACACATTACCAAGGAATATAGGCAATGCAAACATTATTATATTTTTCCATATTGTTCCTTCTGTTAATGATGTTCTTTTGTTTTCCACTTTTTTCTCCTCCCTTTTGTTAAATCTTTATATAATCGGTAAAACTAAGTAAAAGGCAATCAGATGGTGCTGACTTATAATAAAATCAGACAGTGTTATGTGCTAAAACACTTAGTTTTACAGCCGATTAGTCAAATTAGACACAAATTACATTATAATCCTTAGAGTAAGGTTTATGTCAATGCTTTTTTGTATAAATACGCAATAAGACTCTCGCTTAGTTACTACGAAAGTCTTATATATTATCTTATTATTAAATAGTATATACTTTTGCATATACTATGACTGTGTTTTTATCTATATATCTATTCTGTACTATATATCCATTCTGTATTATATCATGTATTCTGTATTATTAACTATATTCAGAATATAATATTACTTCTCAAGATCTGAAGTACAATGTGGACACTTAACTGCTTTTATATTAATCTCACTAAGACAATATGGACACTTCTTCGTAGTTGACACTGTTTCTTCATGTTTTGAGAACTTATCATTAATCTTATTAATAAGCTTTACTATACAGAATATTACAAGCGCTGTTATGAGAAAATTAATCACTGCTGTAATAAAATTACCATAACAAAGTATTGGAGCACTTTCTCCTGTTCCAAGCTTAACTTTAAGGTTAGAAAAATCAATTCCACCAAATATTCCAAGTATTGGTGTTAAAATATCCTGGTTAAGTGATGTAACAATCGCTGTAAATGCACCACCGACAATAACACCGACAGCCATATCCATCACATTACCACGCATTATAAACTTCTTAAATTCTGAAATAAATCCTTTTTCTTTTGACATCTGTAATTCTCTCCCTTATTGTATATTTTCATATCACTATTTTCTGCTTTCAGACAGATGATCTATACATTTTTCTTAATCTTATACACCGCTCCTATTGCAAGCTTGTCTTAATGATCTATCCTAGTCACATCTTAATGAACACTAACATCTTAAAAGAATATATCTCCATCAGTAGATTGTATCACATTAAAGCAATTAATTGCAAGATGCGTTTATATCTCTATATAAGTGTCCTTAGATACTCTTTTTGCTTATCTGTTATCCTATAACTCTCTATAGCTTTACGTATTGTCTTCTTGTGAACCCATTCTGGCAATCTCTTCTCCTCAATGTATACAATCGTACTATCCCACTGCTTAGCAAGTGCCGTTGCCATATACCACGCAATCATCATATTAACATAATATTCTTCAGACTTTACTTGTGCTACTATCTTAAGATACTCATCCTTAAAATTATCATCAAGATATAATCTCATTAACATACCTATTCCATATCTTATCGTATATGGTTCATCGGAATCTATCCACTTTACAATATGTGTAAGTAGTCTATCTGTATTATTCTTAAAACAAGCCGGTGCCGGAAAATCACATGTAGCCCAGTTATCTATATAAGGTAAGAAGTTTTCTACTTCTGTGATACATCTGTCATAATCTTTTATTCCTGTAATAAGCATCATATGAAGATTATTCTCTTCGTAATATCTATGTGGAAGAGAATGTAAAAAAACTTCTGTATTTTCTTTTGCATATTCTTTTGCAAACTTTCTAAGTATTGGTGTTCTTATACCAATTATATTCTCATAGGGTATATTCGGTATAAGTTTGCTATGAAAATCTCTGTATTTTTTATCTTGCAATTCAAACAATCGCATCTGTAATGGTGTTAACATATATATCCTTTCTCGCATTTATCTATATTTTATATTCGCTTCAAGAAGAAATATTCTGCATATCCGCAAATATCATCTTCATAGCTTCCAACTATTTCATAGTTTAAAGCTTCATAAAATTCTTTTCCTTGCCAGCTAAATGTATCAAGTCGAATTGTATTCACGCCCATTTCACTTGCTCGCTTTTCCATTTCTTCTATAAGTGATTTACCATAACCTTTTCTTCTATATTCTTCATCAACAAATACTGTAGATACATATAATATCTTAAATGCAGTAATACACGCATCTAATCCAGCCACTATTCTTCCATCTTCTTCAATTCCTATCTTAATACTACCTTCCATTTTATATGTAATATAATTTTCATCATAAGTATTAAGCCTGTCTTCTATACTCTCTACTTGCTGTTCATTCAAATTAACAATTTTCATAATATTTTTCCTCCACAAAATTCTAGTTTTTCATTCTTCTTAAACACAGCAATTATACCACAGTATATATTATTTTTCTACATGCCTCCTGACCTATACGATGTATTGTAATACTCCTAAAATCATGTCAGACCTAAACAAATTCAACACTCACTCTATGAAACATAATTATTAATAAAAGTGCTATTTCAAAACTCAAACAAGGGAAAGCCATAAATGCTTTCCCTTGCAAACTTATATACTATTATCTATTTGTCCTTATTATATCCTATCTGTCTTTTAAAGCTGCCTGTGCTGCTGCGAGTCTTGCAATCGGAACTCTGAATGGTGAACATGATACATAGTTAAGTCCAACTCTGTGACAGAATTCAACACTTGAAGGATCTCCGCCATGTTCTCCACAGATACCAAGTTTGATATCAGGTCTTACCTGACGACCTTTTTCTGCTGCCATCTTAACAAGCTGTCCAACACCTTTTTGGTCAAGTCTTGCAAATGGATCTGATTCGTAAATCTTATTCTTATAATAAGAATCAAGGAATTTACCTGCATCATCACGAGAGAAACCAAATGTCATCTGTGTTAAATCGTTAGTACCAAATGAGAAGAATTCTGCTTCTTCAGCAATCTCATCTGCAAGTAAAGCTGCACGAGGTATCTCAATCATAGTACCGATATGGTATTTAATGTCTGAACCTTTTTCTGCTTTTACTTTTTCTGCTGTCTCTACAACAACATCTTTTACATATTTAAGCTCTTTCTTCTCGCCAACAAGTGGAATCATAATCTCTGGAACGATATCAAATCCTTTTTCATTCTTAACTTCAATAGCAGCTTCCATAACAGCTCTTGTCTGCATTCTTGCTATCTCTGGATATGTAACTGCAAGACGACATCCTCTATGTCCCATCATAGGGTTGAATTCATGTAAAGCATCACATGTAGCTTTAACTTCTTCAACGCTCAAATTCATATCTTTGGCAAGTGCTTTTATGTCTTCTTCATCTGTTGGTACGAATTCATGAAGAGGTGGATCAAGATAACGTACTGTCATTGGTTTACCTTCAAGAACTTCATACATTGCTTTAAAGTCAGCTTTCTGGAATTCAAGTAATTCTGCAAGTGCTGCTTCTCTTCCTTCTACTGTCTTAGAGAGAATCATCTTACGAATCTTTGGAATTCTATCTTCGTTAAAGAACATATGCTCTGTACGGCAAAGACCGATACCTTCTGCTCCAAGTTTTACTGCATTCTTAGTATCTGCTGGTGTATCTGCATTAGTTCTAACTCCAAGTTTTCTAAATTCATCAGCCCAAGCCATGATTCTTCCAAAATCACCACTTACTGATGCTTCTACTGTCTTAATATCGCCAAGGTAAATCTTACCTGTTGAACCATCAAGTGAGATATAATCTCCTTCTTTGATTGTCTCTCCACCAAGAGTGAATACTTTACCTTCTTCGTCTATATTAATATCGCCACATCCTGATACACATGCTGTACCCATACCACGAGCAACAACTGCTGCATGAGATGTCATACCGCCAAGAACTGTTAAGATACCTTCTGAAGCATGCATACCTTCGATATCTTCTGGTGATGTCTCAAGACGTACAAGAATAACTCTTTCTCCTCTTTGACCTGCTTCTTTTGCTTCTTCTGCTGTAAAATATACTTTACCTGCTGCTGCACCAGGTGATGCAGGAAGTGCTTCGCCGATTACTTTACCAGCTTTAAGAGCTGCCTGATCAAATGTTGGATGTAATAACTGGTCAAGTGATTTAGCTTCAATTCTAAGAACTGCTTCTTCTGGTGTAATCTTGCCTTCATCTACAAGATCACATGCAATCTTGATTGCTGCAGGAGCTGTTCTCTTACCATTACGAGTCTGTAAGAAATATAACTTACCTTCCTGAATTGTAAATTCCATATCCTGCATATCTCTGTAATGATTCTCAAGCTTCATTGCAAGTTCCATGAACTGTTTATAACATTCAGGTAAATCTTTCTCAAGCTGTGTAATAGGCTGTGGTGTTCTTACACCTGCAACAACATCTTCACCCTGTGCATTGATTAAGTATTCACCATAGATTCCTTTTTCACCTGTTGATGGATTACGTGTAAATGCAACACCTGTTCCAGATGTATCTCCCATATTACCAAATACCATTGCCTGAACATTAACTGCTGTTCCCCAGTCACCAGGAATATCATTCATTCTTCTGTATACGATAGCACGAGGGTTGTCCCATGAACGGAATACTGCTTTAACAGCTTCCATAAGCTGAACTTTTGGTTCCTGTGGGAATTCTTCGCCATTCATTGCATCTTTATATACTTTTTTGAATCTTACAACTAATTCTTTTAAGTCATCTGTTGTAAGTTCTGTATCATATTTTACACCTTTTGCTTCTTTGACTTCATCAATGATTTTCTCAAAGAATGACTTTGGTACTTCCATAACTACGTCTGAGAACATCTGAATAAATCTTCTATAAGAATCATATGCGAATCTTGGATTACCTGTCTTAGCTGCAAACCCCTCTACAGCTTCATCATTAAGACCAAGATTAAGAATAGTATCCATCATACCAGGCATTGATGCTCTGGCACCAGAACGAACTGATACAAGCAGTGGGTCTTTAGTGTCCCCAAACTTCTTACCCTGCTTCTCTTCAAGTATCTTTAGAGCATCGAATATCTGAGTCTTTATCTCATCAGTAATATTCTTACCACTGTTATAATATTCTGTACATGCCTCTGTTGTAACTGTAAAACCCTGTGGAATTGGTAAGCCAAGATTAGTCATCTCTGCAAGGTTAGCACCCTTGCCCCCAAGGAGATTACGCATATCAGCATTACCTTCTGTAAATAAGTAAACCCATTTTGCCATATTCTTCTTCCTCCTAAAATATATTAAACATGCTAATATTATAGCACAAAATTATAAATAGTCCACTATTTTTTAATATTTTGTTTACTTTTTTTATAAAAAATACCTACTTTTTGTTGTAAGCATTTACATTTGCGCTGTTGCTATTATATTTTTCTGATAACTTTTTCTCATTTTATGGCGTTTTTTAGTCTTTTTTGTATCAAAGTTACATTGTTTTTCATTTAATACGTCCTCAAATATCTGCACTTTTTTTGCACATAATCACAGTTTCTTCTAGTACCACGCTCCTATATACGGGTAATATTATACAATATTTGTAATTGTTATTTTACGCCAATATCTATCTTATTTTGCCAAAAAGCTCATATTTATCAGGTTTTGACTTATCTTCTGTATAAAAAAACCTGATAGAATGAGCATTTTCTATCAGGTTCTATCTAGGAAAGTTATAATTGAGCATTTATAACCTATCTAGGGGCTTATTATGTGTGAAACAAAAAAAGATACAATAGGCAGCAAACCCCATTGCATCTTTGCAAATATTTTAACAATATTTTGTATGTTTCACCGTTATGCGGCATATATTATGTTAACTATTATACTCTAGTATTAATTATCAGTTTTTATCTTAAGTAATCATTCTACAACGATTATACGTATTCAAATTGATTAATCATTCCATAATTATTATGCGTTTTCGAACTGATTAATTCTGCCATATTATAGTAAACTGACACATAATATACTTATAAGTTATCACTTCTCGTCTTGCAACCTATTGCCACTTGCGTAAATAAAAAGAATAAATAAATATAAATGGATAAAATGGTATTGTTGCAACAATGAACGCCAACTAGCAGATATTATAGCTAGTACTTATGAACATTGTTCACAAAAAAAGATGCAACGAGTTCTCATGCCCCGTTGCATCTTATGTCAACCATAATAATATACTACTATCTAATTGTCAAGTTCTATCTCACATATTATCTAGAATATATCACATATTATCCAGAATATATGATTAATATATCACTCTCATTCTTAACTTTGTAAAGTCGCTTATAATATACTTAATCTACAATACAACTTATATCTTTAGAATGTAAATTTATCTTCAAAGTATGCCTTAAGATCTTCGATCTTAACTCTCTCCTGTTCCATTGTATCTCTATCACGAACAGTTACTGCATGGTCTTCTTCTGAATCAAAGTCATATGTAATACAGAAAGGTGTTCCTATCTCATCCTGTCTTCTGTATCTCTTACCAATGTTACCTCTGTCATCGAATTCACAGTTATATTTCTTAGATAATTCTGCAAATACTTTTTCTGCACCTTCGTTTAACTTCTTTGATAAAGGTAATATACCAATCTTAACTGGTGCAAGTGCTGGATGGAAGTGTAATACTGTACGAACATCTCCACCTTCAAGTTCTTCTTCATCATAAGCAGCACATAAGAATGCAAGAGTAACTCTGTCTGCACCAAGTGATGGTTCGATTACATAAGGGATATATTTTTCTTTTGCTTCATCATCAAAATATGACATATCTTCACCAGATACATTCTGATGCTGTGTTAAGTCATAATCTGTTCTATCAGCGATACCCCATAATTCTCCCCATCCAAATGGGAATAAGAATTCGATATCTGTTGTTCCTTTGCTATAGAAGCATAATTCTTCTTGTGAATGATCTCTTGCTCTCATCTCATCATCTTTGATTCCAAGGCTCTTTAACCAATTGATACAGTAACTTCTCCAGTAGTTGAACCATTCAAGGTCTGTTCCAGGTTTACAGAAGAATTCAAGTTCCATCTGTTCGAATTCTCTTGTTCTGAATGTAAAGTTACCTGGTGTTATCTCATTACGGAATGATTTACCAATCTGACCAATACCAAATGGTATCTTCTTTCTTGATGTTCTCTGTACATTCTTAAAGTTAACAAATATACCCTGTGCAGTCTCAGGTCTTAAATATACTGTATTCTTAGCATCTTCTGTTACACCCTGGAATGTCTTAAACATAAGATTAAACTGTCTGATATCTGTAAAATCATGCTTTCCACATGTTGGACAGCAGATATTTTTCTCATTGATAAAGTTCATCATCTGTTCATTAGACCAGGCATCAACTGAACCTTCAAGCTCAAAATTGTTATCTGCACACCAGTCTTCTATTAATTTATCTGCTCTAAATCTCTCATGGCAGCTCTTACAATCCATTAAAGGATCTGCAAAACCACCAAGATGTCCTGATGCAACCCATGTCTGTGGGTTCATAAGTATTGCACAGTCAACACCAACATTGTATGGATTCTCCATAACAAATTTCTGCCACCATGCTTTCTTTACGTTGTTCTTAAGTTCTACACCAAGGTTACCATAATCCCAAGTATTAGCTAATCCTCCGTAAATCTCTGAACCTGGATATACAAATCCTCTTGCTTTCGCCAAAGCAACAATTTTTTCCATTGTTTTTTCCATCTTAATAACAACCTTTCTTTATTATTTGTGTAAAACGGACTTCCGCAACACGTTTATTACTTATATATAATATATGTTAATGAATCTTTTGTAAGTTTAGCTTCTTTCTTACCGTTAAGAGCTGTATTATCTGAATAATACACTATTGCTGTCGGAAGATCAATAAGATAATCTGAAGATTCATTTACAACTACAACTTTTGAATCAACGTGTGATATAATATCATCTTTTGCAACGTTCTCATTAGTCTCTGTTGATATAAAATTGACATTAAAATCATATCCTTCTTTTAATGCATCACTTACAGTTCCGACAAATAATACTTCATTATTATATGTCTGATAATCTTCATAAGACTGATATTTCATCATAATCTTTGCACTGTTATCTTTTACTTTTACAGATGAAACTTTAATCTTATCTTTTCCATTAGCATCATTATATGATGCTACACTGTCATTGACATATGTAGTCAATTCGCTCTCATTGTAATATGATTCTGAAAAACTTCCTATAGCTGCCTCTTCAATTGTATTGTCGCTTTTAATATTAATAGCATTTGAAGACGGATCGAACTTATCTGCCTTCTTGCATCCTGACATTGCAACTGTACACAGTAATCCAGTTACTATTACTGTTTTTAATAATTTTTTCACAATTTTACCCTCCTAAAAATTATAATCTATTGTAACCTTTATAATTTATTTTTTCAACCCAATTTTTCATTAGAGAGACTTTCTAATATCTCTAATGACTTCAATTTTTTATCTATATACTTGCTTCTAAAGCGATTTACTATCATTCGCATCTCATATAGCACTTCTCTTTTAACATTAAAGTTATACAGCTTGCCTATTGGAGAGAATATTATATATTGCATTGCATATATTGTTGAATCACATATTGTAAAACAGTCTCCTCTTCTACTTCCACATATCTTGCAACATACTCCATTGTTATTATCACTATAATATACTATATCTGTATCTGTACCACATTCTGTACATACTGTCATCTCCGGATATTCACCATTAATTGTCATTATCTTAAGTTCATATATCACTTTTATAAGTTCATTAGGAATATTCTCATTAAGAAGTGCTCTGAATGTCTGATATAAAAGTGTTATAAGTACACTCTCATCAATTCCTTCTCTTCCATAATAATCTGCAAGTTCAAGAAAATAGAACCCGTAATAAGCTCCATAGAAATCTGTAACGAGTTCTCTAAAATAATTCTTAACATTAACATTCCTTATATTATATGATGTTCTTCCTTCATATACTTCAAACTCTCCAAATACAAATGGCTGACATGAAGCAGATAATGGACTGTTCGGCTTTTTTGCTCCTTTTGCAAAAGCTGTTATCTTACCTCTTTCTTTCGTAAGAAGTACTATTCTTCTGTCGGTTTCTCCAACAGGCATAGTTGATATTACCATACCTGTTACAGTTATAATATTATTGTCAGCCATACCTGTCTTCACCTCTTTTTTATCAATTATATTTCTTCTTGTTTCTTATCATATCCAAAATTCTTAATTAAGAAATCACTGTCACGCCATTCTTTCTTAACTTTTACCCATAGTTTAAGATTAACTTTCATCTCAAGCATATTCTCAGCATCAGCTCTTGCCTGTGTTCCAATCTTCTTTAGCATACTTCCGCCTTTTCCAATTATAATTCCTTTATGTGAGTCTCTCTCGCATATAATTGTAGCATCAATATCCATAATACCTGTATTACCTCTTTCTTTCATTCGGTCTATACATACAGCTATTCCATGAGGTATCTCTTCGTCAAGAGAACGAAGTGCTTTTTCTCTTATCATCTCAGCAACAATCTGTTTCATTGGCTGGTCTGTTATTGTATCTTCATCGTAAAACATAGGACCGTATGGAAGATATTTGAATATACAGTCTGTTACAGTGTCTGTATTGTTACTCCTTAATGCTGATACTGGTATTATCTCTGCAAAATCACATACTTCTTTGTATGCATCAATAAACTTTGGTATCTCATCTTTTTTTACAGTATCTATCTTATTAATTACAAGAATTACCGGTTTCTTACAGTGTCTTAACTGCTCTGCAATATGCTGTTCACCTGCACCTATATATGTTGTTGGTTCTACAAGCCATAATATTACATCAACATCTTTGATACTCTTCTCAGCAATATTGACCATATATTCTCCAAGTTTATTCTTAGCTTTGTGAATACCTGGTGTATCAAGGAATACTATCTGTCCTCTCTCATCTGTATAGACAGTCTGTATCCTGTTTCTTGTTGTCTGAGGCTTATTAGATGTTATCGCAATCTTTTGGCCAATCAGATGGTTCATTAGTGTAGACTTGCCAACATTAGGTCTTCCTATCAGTGTTACAAATCCTGATTTACAATTTTCGTTCATTTTTACTCCTTTATAAAAGATTCTTTATCTCTAAGAACATATCTTTATTTTCTTTTATCTTACCTTCACTACCGACAACGCACAAATAATCATCTTTCATTACGCTTTCAACAATTCCGGCAAGTTTTCTTATGTCTTCCTTATTAGCTGTAAGTATCTCTTCTCTCTCTTTCTGAATGTCTTCATAGGATATACCATTCATATAAGTTGTATAAGATCTTGATCCTTTGGCTGATGGAGTAAGTGGTGTATCCATCTCACTCATTGTTCCTATGATATATTTGGTCATATCTCTCTCATCGACATCAAAGTTTCTTATATAATCAGCTGTCTTTTCATAGATCTCATTAGTCTCTTTTAGATTTGGATCTCTATATGATACAAGATATAATTCACCATTTTTTCCAAAGCTGCTCATACATCCATAAGCTCCGCCTTTTACTCGTACATTAATCCACAGATAATCATAACTTAAGATTAACTTTAATATCTTCAATGCTCCTGTATATTGATATCCATGATTAATGAAGTTGCCACATCTTGCTACATACTGAACCTGTGAAGGTGTCATAAAGCCTTCATTTTTCTTAACAATGTTAAAGTTTCTTACAACTTTCTCAGCTTTAACTGTATTAAGTTTCTCTATAAAAGCAGTTAAGAGAGATGGTATCTCCTTATATCCGTCTTCATCTGCTGTATATGATACAGTAAGATTTTCTTTTTTGAATATAAGCATTGCAACTTTCTTAAGGTTAGCTATTATCTCATCTTTTTTCTTATCATAATTCTTCTGAATATCTGTAATAAAATTATAATATTCAATTCCACCTGTAAGGTTTGAATAATATGAATATTCTGAATAATATGATGCAGCTTCTTTTACAGCAAGTGTATGTCCTGATGATAATATAGCTGACTGTAGTCTTGACTTAACTTCATTGATTATCTCAAGAAGTCTCTTTTCATCATCAAATTTTGAATGATTGATAATCTCTTCAATCGTATCAAATACAAATCCCTGTTTTGCATAAAGTGATTTGGCTGATACTTCTATTGATGCTACATACTTCTTATAATCTTTTATATTTGGATACATTGCTGATACAAAACCGATTCCACCTGTATTCATATCAATCTCATTAGACAGTTCAAAATAGCTATGTCTGTCTGTATCAATGTCTCCAAGTACAGCTCTTAAAAGTCCAGCGTATGGTACTAATTCGTCAGGAACATACTGTGTGTTAAATGTAAGTTTTAGATATCCAATTCCATTAGTATATACATCTGAATATATTACTTTTACGCCATTAACATCTCTCTCATCAACATAAAGAGGTGCTGCTTCTCTCCTTATATCTTCTCTCTTTAGCAGAGGAATAGTCATAAGTTCTTCTTTTGTACTTGGCTCTTCCTGATATTTTTTAAGTGCTTTTGTATTGTCAATTATCTCCTGAATCTGCTCTTTTGAAAGTGTCTTCTTATAATCAGCAAGTTTTGCTTTTGTAATATCATCCTGTTTCTTAGTAAGTGATTCCTCTGGATTAAGAACAACGATTGCAAGGTTGTCTTCATCTAAAAGATACTTTTTAATAATATTCTCAAAATAGCCACTATCTACATTATTCTTAAGGAATTCTATAGTATCATTAGCCTGTATATGCATAAATGGTTCATTATCATCATATAACCAGCTGTCAAATGCCTGTATTCCATACATAAGTCCTTTTGGAAACTGTCCAAAATCTGCTTCTCTATATTTGAATTCAAAATAATTAATTCCTGCTAAGAGTGAATTCTTATCAATACCATTATCAGCAAGTTCTCGTAATGTATCTTTTATAATCTTAACAAATCTGTCTTTGTCTTTTTCATCTGCATCTTTGGCAATAATTGAATATACAGGCTGTTTAATATTAAGATATGAACCATATACATCACTTCCTATACCTGCATCTATAAGTGCCTGCTTTAATGGTGCACCTGATGATGATAAAAGTGCATAGTCAAGCATCTGCATTGCAAGATACAATTCCTTATCAAGAATATTCCCACATAATACATTGTATGACAGATATGATTTTGTATCTGTATCACCCTCTGTTACTGAGAATGTTCCTGTAACTTCCTTAACTTTACCTGCCTGTGGCTGACTCTTAATCTCTGTATCAACTTCTATTGCATCATATTTGCTTAAGTACTCTCTATCAAGGAATTCAAGCTTCTCATCCATATCCATATTACCATACAGATAGATATAGCTATTTGATGGATGATAATGTGTTCTATGATATTCAAGAAACTCTTCATAAGAAAGTTCTGTAATCACATCAGGTCTTCCACCTGAATCTTTGCTATAACATGTATCTGGGAAAAGAGTCTGTAATGTAATATTATTAAGTACTTCATCCGGTGATGAATAAGCACCTTTCATCTCATTATATACAACGCCATTATATTTTAATTCATCATCTTCATTCTCCAGTTCATAATGCCAGCCTTCCTGCATAAAGATCTGTATTCTCTCATATATATTAGGATTAAAAACAGCAT
>SAMEA104315435__coassemble_535_pt1 | contig 39075 bp, 31 predicted proteins | sample SAMEA104315435__metabat2_low_PE_020 | metagenome-assembled genome bin SAMEA104315435 (sample SAMEA104315435) | gut metagenome | biome: Monkey gut; feature: monkey-associated habitat; material: faeces | place: China | collected 2013
AGCTCGTCGGGCTCATAACCCGAAGGTCGTAGGTTCAAATCCTGCCCCCGCTACTAAGCCCAGATAGCTCAGTCGGTAGAGCAGAGGACTGAAAATCCTCGTGTCGCTGGTTCGATTCCGGCTTTGGGCATTTCCACTTAGGTGGTTATGTAAAAAATGGGATATTAGCTCAGTCGGTAGAGCACTTGACTTTTAATCAAGTTGTCCGGGGTTCGAATCCCCGATGTCTCATTATTAACAAAGACGTTACTATTTGTTTGGTAGCGTTTTTTTGTTTCTAATAATATATAAGAGTAATTGAAAGGCTGTATTCCTTAAGAAGTATGAGGGATACAGCCTTTTTTGTTGTGAGATTATTAGTAGATGAATAAGTTAGAGAGAGTATATTGGGAAGATTTGATAGCATAAGTTGAGTAGGAGTTGGTAGAAATGGTGAAGTAAGTTGTATAGCATAAGTTGAATATGAGACAGCCAATTTTAGCAGATAAATTGGCTCTGTATTATGTTGGCAATATTGTGATATACTATAAGCTGCTTTATAATCTATAATCGCATAAAAGTAAGGTAGATTATATTAGAGATATGAATTATGTAAGCACTTAATCTAGTGTAGTGCAGAAAGGATTTATTATGATAAAAAATAAGAATAGTGAAAGCATTGCTAATAGATGTGCAGGTAATATTTTAAATAGTGAAGAATATAGTCATCCTCTATATGAAACACTTTTAGAATACTGTGAACGTACATACAAAGACCATACAAATATTCCTTTTCATATGCCGGGACATAAGAGAAATGTGGAGTATATGAATTTTGTTAATCCTTTTATGATAGATATTACGGAGATAGATGGTTTTGATAATTATCATAATCCTGAAGGAATTATAAAGGAAAGTATGGAATTAGCTACAAAAGTATATGGAACAAGAGAGAGTATATATCTTATTAATGGAAGTACTGTAGGGCTTATAGCGGCGATCTATGGTGTGACTAATAAGAAAGATAAGGTAATTGTTGCACGAAACTGTCATAAAGCAGTATATAATGCACTTTTCCACCAGGAACTTGAAGCGGAATATATTTATCCACAAATGCACAAAGATACAGGTGCATATTGTGGAATAGATCCTTGTAAGCTTGAAGAAATGTTGAAAAAAAATATAGATACAAAAGCTGTTATTATAACATCGCCAACGTATGAAGGGGTTGTATCTGATATAAGGAGAATTAGTGAAATTGTACATAAGTATAATGCTGTTCTTATTGTTGATGAAGCACATGGGGCACATCTCCCATATATGGATATGTTTCCAAAATCAGCTATATATGAGGGGGCAGATCTTGTGATTCAGAGTCTTCATAAGACATTGCCATCATTAACACAGACAGCAATATTGCATATATGTTCAGACAGAATTAATAGCAGTAAAGTCCACAGATATCTTGGAATATATCAAAGTTCAAGTCCTTCATATATTATGATGGCATCTATGGATAATTGTACAAGATTTATGTGCAGAGAAGAAACAGGTGGGATTATAGAGGATTATTATAATAATCTTATGTCTTTGAGAAGACGAATTAATGGGCTTAATGGGATAAGTCTTGTGGAGAATTATGGATATACAATGTATGATTATGATATGTCAAAGCTTGTTATAAAATCGGACTTTTTAAATGGAAGTCAGTTATATAACATTCTTCATGACAGATATGGAATACAGCTTGAGATGGCTTCTGAGAGATATGTAATAGGAATGACATCATTATGTGATAATTTTGAACATTATGATATTTTATATAATGCATTAAGTGAGATTGCAATAATGAGTGGATGCGTTGATATTGTTAATGAAAAAGGATGCGTTAAAGAAAAAAAATGTATATCAGGTGATGAACAAGAGAACTGTGATATAATTAAAAATGATAGAATTGATGTGACTGATACTATGTCAGAGTATATACAAATTAATCAGGCTCCGGCTAAAAAAATGACGATATATGAAGCTTTAAATAGTAATTGTGAAACTGTGAAACTCGTAGAATCTCAGGGTATGATCTCGTATGATTATGTATATCTCTATCCACCAGGAAGTCCTATTATTGTTCCGGGTGAAGTGATATCAGATGCAATTATCAGGAAGATTATACAATATATAGATATGGAACTTAATCTTATTGCTATTACAGAAGATGGAGATATAACTATTGTAAAAAAATAATATCATACATAGTTTGATATATGTTATAATCTAGTAAACACAATGTTGAATAAGAAGATAGCATAGTAATTATTTAAACAAAAAAGCAATATAAAAGGATAGAGAAAAATGGGAAAGATATTTTATCTAATGGGAAAAAGTTCATGCGGAAAGGATAGCATATATAAGAAGCTTATAGAAGACGGTGAACTTAATCTTAAGAAGATAACAGGATATACAACAAGACCAATAAGAGAAGGCGAGACAGATGGAGTAGAGTATTTTTTTGTTACAAAAGAAGATATGAAAAAGCTTAATCTTATAGAAATGCGAAGTTATAATACTGTTGCAGGAGAGTGGTGCTATGCAACAGCCGATGATGGTAATATTAATGAAACTGATAATTATCTTATAATTGGGACACTTGAATCATACGAATGTTTTTTAAGATATTATGGCAGAGATAGAGTAGTACCATTGTATATTGAAGTTGATGATTATACCAGACTTATAAGATCCTTAAACAGAGAAAAGCAGCAGGCAAGCCCACGATATGATGAGATATGTAGAAGGTATCTTGCTGATGAAGCGGATTTTGCTAAGGAGAATATAGAAAAACTTGGTATAGAGAAAAAATTTGAAAATTATGATTTTTTAGAATGTGTAAACAATATAAAAAATTATATAATGCAAGTGAATATTATGTAATACAAGCCAAACTATATGATGCAGGTGAATTATATAATATAAGCAACTATATGATGCAAGTGAATTATATAATATAAGCAACTATATGATGCAAGTGAATTATATAATATAAGCAACTATATGATGTAAGTGAATTATGTAATATAAGCAACTATATGATGTAAGTGAATTATGTAATATAAGCAACTATATAATGCAAGTGAATATTATGTAATATAAGCAATTATATAACCCAAGTGAAATCTATAATACAAAACATATTACAGAACAAAACCTGCTTATAATAGAATAATTGCTAGTTGCATGATGACCTTGTTAAGATAGATCCAAAGTGTTAAATAAAACAGCTTAAAAGTCTATACAGTGGTAATAAATATAAAAAATAGACGATAATATACATAAGGATAACGTAGATTATGTCAATCTAAAAATGGAGGGTTTCGAGTGGATATTAGAGTAAATGAACTTCAACCTGTAAATCAGGTTGCAGATAAGTCAAAGACAGCAGTTAATACTGATGATAATTTTAAATTTACACTGGTTAGCAACATTGAAGAAGAAGAATTAAAAGATAGACTCAATGGGCTTATTGATAGAATTACTGAGCAGGGTGATAAGTTGTCAAAGCATATGGATATAAAAGATATGAAGACATATCGTGAACTTGTTAAAGGATTTCTTAATGAAGTCATAAACAGATCACATAAGTTCTCAAGAGAAAATTTTCTTGACAGAAGAGGGCGACACAGAATATATGGAATTGTGAGAAAAGTAGATGAGAATCTTGATGCACTTGCATCAGAGCTTATTAAAGATGAAAAAGATAACCTTACAATACTTGGAAAAGTGGGAGAAATACGAGGATTATTACTCGATATACTTACCTGATAAAAAGTTATACTTAATTGATGGAAGGTTATACTTATCCTATAAAAAGTTATACTTAATTGATGGAAGGTTATACTTATCCTATAAAAAGTTATACTTAATTGACGGAAGGTTATACTTATCCTATAAAAAGTTATACTTAATTGATGGAAATTTATACTTACCTGATGAGGAGTAAATTAATAGCAGCCTGGCGGCATAATAAGAGATAATGGAGGACCTGATGAGCGTGGAGAATGACAAAAAGAATAGTGAAGAAAAAAGTATATCATATGATAAAAGTTTTGAAGGATTCATTGGTAACAATGCAATAGTAATGCACCTTAAAGAGGCAATGAAGCATGATAAAGTATCCCATGCATATATTATAAATGGTGAAGATAAATCCGGAAAAACACTTCTTGCTTTGGAATTTGCAAAAGCACTTATGTGTGTTGATGAGAATGAAAGACCATGTGGACATTGCAAATCTTGTATACAGGCAGATTCGCATAATAATCCTGATATAATATGGATAACGCATGAAAAACCAAATACTATAACTGTAGATGATGTGAGAGAACAGATTGTTAATGATGCACAGATAAAACCGTATGCAGGACGTTATAAGATATATATAATTAACGAAGCAGAGAAGATGAATGTTCAGGCTCAAAATGCAATCCTAAAGACAATAGAAGAACCTCCACATTATGTTATTGTTATACTCATAACTAATAATGCGGGTGCTTTTTTACAGACAATAACATCAAGATGTGTAATGTTATCTATGAAGCCTGTAAGAGAAGACATAATAAGAGAGTATATTATGAAGAAATATCAGATTCCGGATTATAAAGCGAATCTGTGTGTGTCATTTGCTCAGGGTAATGTTGGTAAAGCAATAGAACTTGCCAAGACAGAAGAATTTGATGAAGTAAAAACAGAAGCAATTCATCTTGTAAAATATATAGATGATATGGAAATTGGCGAGATTATTGATGCAATTAAAAAAATAGAAGAATTCAAGATTTCTGTTAATGATTATATAGATATTCTTATGATATGGTATAGAGATGTATTAATGTTTAAAGTTACAAATGATGCTAATTCAGTAATATTTAAAGAAGAAATTGGCAGCATAAGAGAGCAGGCAAACAGACATTCATACAATGGAATAGAGAATATTCTTAATGCAATGGCAAAAGCCAGACAGAGGCTTAGTGCAAATGTTAATTTTCAATTGACACTTGAGCTTATGATACTTACAATAAAAGAAAACTAATTTTAATTATTCAGATAATATAGATGGAGGTTAATATGATAAAAGTAATTGGGGTCAGATTCAGAAGTGCTGGAAAAATATACTTTTTTGACCCGGTTGGCCTTGACATAGAGGCAGGACAGCATGTAATCGTTGAAACAGCAAGAGGTGTTGAATATGGACATGTTGTTATTGGCCCAAGAGAAGTTGAAGACGAGAAGGTAATACAGCCTTTGAAACCGGTTATAAGAATAGCAACACCAGAAGACGATCAGATAGAGATGAACAACAAAGAAAAAGAGAAAGAGGCATTTAAGATATGTCTTGAGAAGATAACAAAACATGGTCTGTCAATGAAACTTATTGACTCAGAATATACATTTGATAATAATAAAGTATTATTCTATTTTACTGCAGATGGAAGAATAGACTTTAGAGAACTGGTTAAAGATCTGGCATCTGTATTTAAGACAAGAATAGAATTAAGACAGATAGGTGTAAGAGATGAGACAAAGATAGTCGGAGGAATAGGAATATGCGGAAGACCATTGTGCTGTCATTCATATCTGTCAGAATTCGCACCTGTGTCAATTAAGATGGCAAAAGAACAGAATCTGTCACTTAATCCAAGCAAGATATCAGGAGTATGCGGAAGACTTATGTGTTGCCTTAAGAATGAAGAAGAGACTTATGAAGAACTTAATAGCAAACTTCCAGTTGTAGGCGATAATGTTGGAACTCCGGATGGTCTTAGAGGTGATGTACAGAGTGTCAGCGTATTAAGACAGCTGGTTAAAGTTATAGTTACACTCGAAAATGATGAAAAAGAAATCCGAGAGTATAAAGTAAGTGAACTTAAGTTTAAGCCAAGAAGAAAGAAAGAAAAATTAAATATTAATGACGAAGAACTTAAAGCACTTGAGGCTCTTGAGAAAAAAGAAGGGAAATCATTATTAGATGACAATTAATATTAATTCTAATGAAAGAATAGATGACCTGCAGCGTAATGGATATAGAATAATACAGAATCCTTCACTTTTTTGCTTTGGTATGGATGCAGTGCTATTAAGTGCATTTGCCAAAGTAAAAAAAGATGAAAAAGTACTTGATTTTTGTACAGGGAATGGAGTAATACCAATACTTCTTGAAGCAAGGACAAAAGGAAGTCATTATACAGGGCTTGAGATTCAGGATACAAGTGCTGATCTTGCAATGAGAAGTGTTATGCTTAATAATCTTGGCGATAAGATAGATATTGTAAAAGGTAATGTAGTGGAAGCTTCAGATATATTTAAAGGAGCTTCTTTTAATGTAATTACATGCAATCCACCATATATGAATGACAATCATGGACTTAAGAATCCGGATCTTCCAAAAGCGATAGCAAGACATGAAGTACTCTGTACACTTGAAGATATAATAAGAGAAGCATCTAAGATACTTAATGAAAATGGACGTTTTTATATGGTACACAGACCGCACAGATTAGTTGAGATAATAACGCTTATGCACGAATATAAGCTTGAACCAAAGAGAATGAGAATGGTATATCCTTTTGCAGATAAAGAACCTAATATGGTGCTTATAGAAGGAATAAAAGGTGCAGGTTCAATGTTAAAAGTAGAAAAACCACTTATCGTCTATAAAGAAGTAGGCGTGTATACACAAGAAGTATATGAACTCTACGAAAGCGAATAGACATTAGTGTATGTCAATAAGATAAAGAGGAGAATAAGATGGAGCAAAATACAGCTGGTAAGTTGTACCTGTGTGCAACACCAATAGGAAATCTTGAAGATATAACTATCAGAGTTCTTAATACATTAAAAGAAGTTGATCTTATAGCAGCAGAAGATACAAGACATAGTATAAAACTTCTCAATCATTATGGTATAAAGACACCTATGACAAGTTATCATGAATTCAATAAAGTAGAAAAAGCAAGATATCTTGTTGAAAAATTAAAAGAAGGTGTTAATATAGCTCTGATTACAGATGCCGGAACACCGGGAATATCAGATCCTGGCGAAGAACTTGTTAAACAGTGCAGAGAAGCAGGAGTTGAGCTTACATCACTTCCAGGACCGGTAGCATGTGTTACAGCACTTACAATATCAGCAAGAGAGACAAGAAGATTCTGTTTTGAAGCATTTCTTCCAACTGACAAAAAAGAGAGAAAACATATACTTGATGAATTAAAAGATGAGACACGAACAATAATAATATATGAAGCACCACACAGGCTTATAAGAACACTAATAGAACTTAAAGAAGTCTTTGGTGGTGACAGAGAACTTACTATATGCAAAGAACTTACCAAGAAACATGAGAATGCATATATGAGTAGTTTTGATAATGCTCTTTCTTATTACGAAGATAATGAACCAAGAGGAGAATATGTTCTTGTAATAAAAGGAAAGACATTTGAAGAGATAGAGAGAGAAAAACAGCAGGAATTTGATGCAATGACAGTTGAAGAACATCTTAATATGTACATCAGCCAGGGCATTGCCAAAAAAGATGCTATTAAAATGGTAGCAAAAGACAGAGGCGTATCAAAAAGAGATATCTATAATATGACATTGAATCAGGAAGATTAGCATATAGATGCAAAATAAATCTTAGTTATAAAGTTATCCCCACAGGAATATAGTTAGTATAAACATATTGGTGTGGGGATTTTTTGTGTGAACATAATCTGGGGAATAATGATAATTGGTGGAATAGTATATGCAGCCTTAACAGGCAGAATGTCAGACATAAGTGACGGAATAATGAATTCAATGAAAGATGCAGTATCATTATCTATTACAATGCTTGGAATAATGTCATTCTGGAGTGGAATAATGGAGATTGCAACTGATAGTGGAATAATAAAAAGTATGACCAACAAAATGAATGTAATAATTAATTTCTTTTTTCCAAATATTCCAAAAGAAAATAAAGCAAGAGAATATATATCATCGAATTTTATAGCTAATATGTGTGGACTTAGCTGGGCGGCGACAGCATCAGGGCTTAGTGCAATGCGTGAACTAAAGAAAATGCAGAATCCTAACGAAGTGAGAGCAACAGATGAGATGTGCACATTCCTCGTACTTAATATATCTTCACTTCAGCTAATACCAATTAATATAATTGCATACAGAAGTCAATATGGAAGTGTCAATCCATGGGGGATAATACTTCCAGGACTTATAGCAACGACAGCATCAACACTTGCAGCAGCAATATTTTGCAAAATAAGATGTAGAAAACAATAAGTATAACAAAAAGTAAGATATGTAATTATTATGAAGAAGATGAGGTTGGAGAAGAATATGAACATAGTGAAATATCTTTCAGAGCTTATAATACCACTTATGGTATCTACAATAGTATTAAATGGATTGCTTAATAAGACAGATGTATACGAAAGCTTTGTAAGAGGTGCAAAGACGGGTGCTAAGACAGTAATCGGAGTATTTCCGACACTTGTAGGGCTTATGGCAGCAGTCGGGATAATGAGAGATTCGGGACTTCTTAATGCAATAGGGCAGACAGTTGGAAGAATATCAGAATATATTATGGTTCCGGGAGCAGTAGTTCCTGTTATGATTGTAAAACTGTTCTCAGCATCAGCAGCGACAGGACTTGTGCTTGATATATTCAGAGAATATGGGACAGATTCCTGCGAAGGGCTTATGGCATCACTATTTATGTGTTGCAGTGAGACGCTATTCTATACGGTAAGTATGTATTGTATGGAAATAAAAGTTAAAAAGACAAGGTGGATAATACCGGGAGCATTATTTTCTTTGGGAATTGGAACAATTGTAAGTATAATTTTATGCAATATGTGACGATATATATACCAAAACACTAATGATTTGTAGGACTAATTAATATTAAAAAAAAGCAATGGTATATAGGAAGGAGTAATGCATAATGACGATTAAGAAAAGGTGGGCTGCGATTACAGTAACGGCATGTTTATTAACAACAACATTGTTTGGATGTGGAAGTGGTGGTAATAAAGGCAGTGACACTACTGATAATAGCAGTACTGAACAAGAGCAGACAAATGAAGTGCAGACTACATTACCGGGAGGAGATGTCTCGTTAAAATTGTGGAGTGCACCCAATGATGAAGCTCTTATTAAGGACCTTACAGACGCATTCATTGAAAAATATAAAAATGAGGCAAATATAACAATAACATATGAGCCTATGGTTGAAGGTGACTGTAAAGACTCTCTGCTTGGAGATATAACTAATGCACCAGATGTATTTGCATTTCCTGATGACCAGATTATGGCATTTGTAGCAGCAGGTGTGCTTGAACCAATTGAAAATGAAGAAGCAGTAAAATCAGCCAATATAGAAACATCAGTTGAAGCAGCAACAATAGATGGAAAGCTGTATGCATATCCAATGACAGCAGATAATGGATATTTTTTATATTATAATAAAAAATATATTACAGACGAAGAAGTAAAGACATTAGATGGAATTCTGGACGCAGCAGCAAGAAATGGCAAAAAGTTCCTAATGGACTGGTCATCAGGATGGTATATGTATTCATTCTTTGGAAATACCGGAATGGATATGTATCTTAACGATGATGGTGTTACTAACTATTGTAACTGGAACAGAACAGATGGTGATATCAACGGTATTGACGTGGCAGAAGCTATGATTAACATTGCTAAGAATCCGGGATTTTTAAATGCTGGAGATGATGAATTTGAAGCAGGAGTAAAAGATGGCAGTATAATAGCAGGTGTAAGTGGCGTATGGCTTGCAACATCAATAGAAGAAGCATGGGGAGATGACTATGGAGCAGTAAAACTTCCAACATATACATGTGCCGGAAAGCAGATACAGATGTCATCATACGCAGGATATAAGTATGTTGGTGTTAACGCATATAGTGATAATAGAGAATGGGCAGAGAAACTTGCAGATTGGCTTACTAATGAAGATAATCAGAAAGAGAGATTTGTTCAAAGAGGACTTGGTCCATCTAATATAAATGCATCATCCTCAAGCGAAGTAAAAGCATCACCTGCAATAAATGCAATAATCGAGCAGTCTCAATATGCAAAGTTACAAAGAATTGGTGGCAACTATTGGGAGCCGATGGAAAAATTCGGAGAGATTATGGCTAGTGGTAATCCTGATAACAAAAACCTTCAGGAAGTTATGGATGATCTGGTTAAGAAAATAACAGCATTAATAGGAATCTAAGAGGAGATTATTAGTATGAAAGATAAGAGATTAAGTATAAGAACAATGATACTTGTGCCAGTGCTTCTTGTAGGAATTATGCTGATAATTACTAACTATGCAGGACTAGCAAGTATGAAAAAAGTTAACAATAGTGCCAATGTTATTATTGATAAGCACTTAAAGAGTATAGAACAGTTAGCAGATATACAAAAATATGCAAATACAATACATAAAGAATCACTTTCACACATAACAGCTACAAGTTTTGAACAGAAGATAAATGTCGTTAATAAAATAAAAGAAGATGAAGCAGGTCTTGAAGCATTGTTAACAGAGTTTGGAGATGAAATAGACAGTGATTATAAGTCAGATTATGACAACATAATGCAAGTATATGATGAATATAAGATGTCAATAAGGAATCTCCTTGCATATAGTGCAAATAGTAAATCAGAAGCAGCATATTACAGTGCTAATAATGAAGTCGCAGTATATGCAGAACAGATATATACAAGCATAGATAATATAACAGGTAGTATTAATACAAAACTTGAAGCATCAAAAAAAGAACTTGCAGGAGTATATAAAGCATCACTTAGTACTAATGTATTAACAGCAATAGTAGGAATATTATTTGAAATATTTACAATAATAATAGTAATACGATGTGTTACATATCCACTTGTAAGAGCAGAAAAAGAGATTAAAGAGATAATAAGCAGTATAGATAATGGAGAAGGTAATCTTACAAAACGATTAACTGTAAAATATAATAATGAGATAGGCTCTCTTGGTAATGGCATTAATACATTTATGGAGAAAATGCAGCATATCTTAAAGACAATAACACAGAATTCAGATAAGATGGATGAAGTTGTTAATGAAGTTCTTGAAAGTGTTAAGACATCTAATGCAAGTGCAGGAGATCTTTCAGCACTTACAGAAGAACTTGCAGCAACAATGCAGGAAGTATCTAACAGTGCAGGAGCTATCAATATCAATGCTAATACTGTAAAAGAAGAAGTAAAGACAATAGCAGATAAATCAGAAGAGATTAACAATTATGCAAAAGACATGAAGACAAGTGCTAACGAGATGGAACAGGCAGCTAAGAAGAATAAAGAAATAACATCAGCTAAAGTTAATGAGATTCTTAAAGTGCTTGAAGAAGCGATTGAAGATAGCAGAAGTGTAGATCAGGTAAATAATCTTACAGATGATATCTTAAGTATATCAAGTCAGACTAACCTTCTTGCACTTAATGCAAGTATTGAAGCTGCAAGAGCAGGAGAAGCAGGAAAAGGTTTTGCAGTAGTAGCAGATGAGATAAGACAACTTGCAGATTCGAGCCGAGAGACAGCTAACCGAATACAGGATATCAACAAGATAGTAACTAATGCAGTACATAATCTGTCAGAACATTCAACAAGCATTGTAAATTATCTTAATGAATCAATACTTCCTGAGTTTGAGACTTTTGTTGCCGGAGGCGTAAAATATAGAGAAGATGCAACATATATTGAAGAAGTTATGAATGATTTCTCAACAAAAACAGAAGATCTTAATGGTAACATAGCAGAGATTGCGGGCTCTATAAGCACAATAACAACAGCTATTGAAGAAGGTGTTAATGGTGTAACAAGTGCAGCAGACAGTACACAGGTACTTGTTACAGATATGGATAATATCACAAGAAGAATGGATGAGAATAAAGAGATATCCAAACAGCTTAAGACAGAGACATCAGTATTTACGGTACTCTAGTATATTGTTTTCGAAATAACTACAACATTCACTTGTCTGTAAATCCGATTGGTATAGTTATCTACGAAACGCATACTGGTATATCTGTGGTGATATAAGCCATTAAGCTGTCTAGAAATATTATAAGATATAGAGAAAATATATAAGACGTAAGCAAGTGATATAAAACACAAACAAGTAATATAAAACACAAAAGCTTCGGCACAGATGATAATAAATATCCTGTGCCGAAGCTTTATATTTGCATAAAAATTTTGGTATATATAAGTCTTAACACATATAAGATTTAGTACATATAGGTTATTTATGTATAAAATATTATTAATTAATACTAGGAAGATACATATCAACACTTATATCGCTTTTAGGATTAGAATAAGGATTAATTTTCTCAGTATCATATACTTCATAGTACATACCATTTGCCCATGATGTGGCATCAAGGTCAAGAATTGAAGAACTACATCTTTTTACAGTGATATAATGTTCTTCACCAGGTGAATTATTATCATAGATAACAATCTTAAGATCATCAGCATTGTCAAGAGAACGGATAATCTTAGTTGCAACAACAGCATGCCCGGCAGTAGAATTACTGATAGACAGAATATAAGGTTTACCACTGTTAAGTGAATTGATTATATCAGTCAGCTGCTCATTCTGATTCTCGCCAGAGAATACATTAGCAGTAGGGAATGAGGTTGTATTCTCATCACATTCAGAAGAAAACTGTTTGGTAAACAGATTAGATATAGCAGTAAACATCTCATAGATCTCAAGATCTTCACCTGTAAGCTCATCTTCATCTATGCCTTCAAGTGAGAAATATACAGAATCATAAGAAGTATACTTAGTTCCATCATCAAGTGTTTGCTCATCGTCACATTCAACAACTTTAGTCTTAATAAACTTACAATTGGCAATAACAGCTTTAGCTTCATCTGTAAACTGAAGATATCCATCGTCATCAACACTAAAACGTTTAGTAGGATCTATAGCTTTAAGATCTTTATAAGCCTTAGTAGCTGAGTTGTTATAATCATACAGATTGTTCTTTGTATTAACTGAAGTTCCGTCAGTTGAGAAGAATGTATTGTTTCCAAGGTCATATTCATCGGCAGTAAGTGTGTTCTTTATAATCGTATTAGATGTATGTGAAGACGCAGAAAGTGTAACAGGAAGATTGCCTGTATAGTAAAGCTGTGAGAACATAGCCATACCAAAGCATTGTCCGTTTGAGTAATCATTATCATCAGTTACGATACCATAATTAGGAAAAGAGAATCCATTAATATCAGCTTTAAAACCTGAATCTGCAAGAACAAAAGTATTATTCTCAAGATCATAATTAATTGCACTCATAATAGTCTTATATACTTCCTCAAGAGCATTAGAATTATTAGCATATACATAACGGCCACCTGTAAGAGAAGCAACTTCGGTAAGAACATCGGTATCAACAGCAGTTCCAAGACCGATAGTAATTATAGTAACATTATTATCTGTAGCATATTCTATAGCTTCGTTAGTACTGTGAGCGGCAAAGCTGAAAAGACCATGAGATTCGGCACCGTCAGTAAGTTGAACTATGAATTTTCTTGAAGAATCAGAAGATGAGAATCTGTCAACTGAATCATAGAGTGAATCAGCGATACCTGTACCATCGAAAGTCTCGTCTTCAGTTCTAATCTTATCTAAAGCAGCATTAAGAGTATCAGCATCAGAACCCATTGATGCAAGTTCAGTAGGTGTAGAAGTGAATTTGGATATTGAAAAAGAAGCATCATTGCCGCACATCTCAATTAACTTTGAAGCCATATCAAGACGCTTAAAATCAACATCATTTTCATCAGAACCAGGACAATCTTCTTCAGAATACATGCTTCCTGAATTATCAATTAGAAGTACAACTTCAGGTTTGCTATTCTTGCCAATAGTAGTTGCATTGCAAAGAACATATTTACCAGACTCACTTATTGTTGCACGAACAGCATTGTTGTCAGCATCAACTGATTGATCTTTAACTTTAGAAAAAGATGCATCAACAGGATTAAAAGAATATATTCCGATATCAGATGTATTAATATTATGTTCAGACAGATAATCTTCATCATATTTTATTGTGAGTACAGCAGTATCAAAATCAGCCTTATAATAGAACTCATAAAGTGGACTTAATACGCCGGGTGTAGATGAAAAACCTGTAAGATTAAGTTCATTAAAGTAACAATAATGAACATCTGCATTGCCTTTTATAGAAAAAGAACACTGATCGTCATAATCTATATTGTTAGTAGTCTTAACTTTGCTGTCATCTGTCTTGCCATCAGTTTTAGCTTTAAGAGGATCAAGACCAGCTAATACTTCGACACCATCACTAAGACCATCGCCATCAGTATCAGGATTAAGAGGATCAGTCTTAGTAGTATTAATCTCATCATAATCACTAATACCATCACCATCAGTATCTATAAGATGCTTATCAGTCTTATATTCATCTTCCTCTTTGTTAGTAAGACCATCGCCGTCAGCATCGTCATCAGGATTTTCATTTTTAGCGATATATCCTCCTGTAAGAGCAAAGTCAAATGGATCATTGTGATGTACATGAGCAGTTGCCGGTGAGATGTTCATAGATGCAGAAATATCATTTTTGTCAAAGAAAAAATAATAATATCCGCCGGTTATACCAGTTAAGATAGCAAGAATAACTATCATGCTTAATAAGAATTTCTTTTTTTTCATTATTTTCCTCCCTTGTTAAAGAACAGATATTGTTAATATCTGTAAGAATATAAACTCCCTTGTTAATTATGTATAAAAATATATTGTACATATAATATAGACAATTTGAATTGTACGTTAAATATAAAGATTTGTAAATATAAAAAAAGTAATAATAAGGAATTTAACGTGCTAATACGAAGATGAGATAATAAAAATACGAAGACAGTATCCAAAAAATAATAGATTAATTATGGGTTAGAGACAACTAATTGAAGCTAGAGCTTTCTATAATATGATAAAAATAAAGAAAATATCAACAAAATGTAAGAAATTAATGAGAAAACTTATCATATCACTTTATTGACTTTTAATATTAATAAATGCTAGAATAATCCACGTTAGATAAAGCTAACTAATATTAGTTATAACTGAAAGGCGTTTTGATATGAAGAAGTTTAAGTTTCTAAAAGAACTTGGAATAGGCGTTGTTATTGCGGGGATTATACTGCTTGCAATATTTTTAATGCGATCTTCAATCGGTGGAGGGAATGAAGAACAGACAACACCTATGTTTGAGGAGAACCAGACAAGAGATGAAAAAGAAGCAGGAATATCTGCAGGAATTAAGATTCCGGGGTTTCGTACAATAAGTATTGATGCGGGAACTAGGAATGTAAGTGTAAACTTTGAAAATCCAAAAGATAATCCATGTTATTTTCAGATTGATATGTATATAAGTGATTCTAGCGATCTTATATATCAGTCGGGTTATATAGAACCGGGAAGTCACATATATGATATCGAGCTTAATCATGAACTTGAAGCTGGTGAGTATGAAGCGGTAATAGAATATCATACATTCACAACTGATGGAAACTTTGTACCTCTTAACGGAGCGACAACTAAGTGTACACTGATAGTAGGATAAGCAAAAAGTAATGAAACAGTATATCTAGAAAGAAAGAGGATAAAGAGGATGAAAAATTTAAAAAGAGCAGCTTCGCTTGGACTTTGTGCAGTAACAGTACTGTCACAGATGAATATTCAGGCATTTGCAGCAGACACAACTAATACAGCATACGCAGATGGTACATATATTGCAGAGACACACTTTATGAAGTCATCAGATATTAATACAGCAAGTATGTGTGACAGTCTTTTCTATGATTATGCAACAGCAGAGGTAAAAGGCGAAGACACAACACTTACATTCTATGTAGTAGATCCGATTCCTGCATTCAGCAGTGCAGGACAGCCACTTACAGAAGTGAAATTTACAGTAGATGGAACAGATTATGAGGCATCAATAGACAGCGACAATAAAGAGACAAAATCATTTGGAACAGGATTTGGTTTTACATCAGCAGGAGATTATGAATGTGATGTAATCACAGTAACAGTACCAACAAAAGCGGTTGAAAATGACGAAGACGGAGCATTATACTGTACAGCTTATGTTAATGCAGTAATGTCAACATATCAGTATTTTTATATGATACTTGATATGGATAATGCACAGTTTACACCAGCTGAGACAACGGATGATTCTAAGGAAGAATACGTAGAGGCACAGGGAGAACAAAAAGAAATTAATGCATATAAGAGCGGAACAACAGATAAGAGTTCAATGGCAAATTATCTATATAATAATGTAATTGTAGCAGATACAGAAAATGGACACAGTGTTACATTATATGCCAATGCAGGTGAACTTGGATATGTAAAATATAATGATGCAGAAGCTAAAAAATATGCTAATGCAAAGACAATTGATGGAGTGACTTATGATGCATTTGTAATCTCTGTAAGCGAAGTGGCAGATGTTATGAATCTTACAGTATATGTTAATCAGATGGCAGCAATCAATCCTAACTTTGCAGTGCAGAGCTTTGACTTATCATTTGTAAAAGAAGATGTAAAAGATGATGATACAACTAAGAAGGAAGAGCAGTCAGTAGTTATCACAGCATCAGTAGCAGAAGAAGACGCAGAATATTATGTAACAATTCCGGCATCAATCTCACTTGGAGAATTAAGCAGAGATACAGATACAGTAGTGTCATACGATGTAGTTGTAGATGTAAAATCAATGCCTGAAAATGGTTCAGTAAAAGTAAGTGCACCAGAGAATGGCAGCTTAAACAGTGGTTCAAATGTTATTGCATTTGCTAACTCATTTGGAACGGTATCATATACAGAATCAGCAACTACAACAGCTGATATCAGTGTAAAAGCAGATGATGTAAAAGTAAAAGGTGATTATCAGGGAACAACAGTATTTAACATTGAATATTCAGAAGCAGAATAATGCACTTGATATAAGATGATATATAAGTAAGCATATTATTATATGGTATGCTTTTGCTATGCAGGTAATAAAAATATACATGATCATACAGGTTCCGCCACCAGGCTGGTGGTGGAACTTTATTAATTGTGCATAAGATTACAATACAGATATGAGAAGAAAACGCAGAGGTTTTTTAATTAAAAAAGGTCAGGAAGAAAAAAGTAAAGAAGTGAAAAGATAAAAAAGAAAATACAAAAGAAGAAAACATAAAAGAAGAAAACATAAAAGAGAGAAAGGATAAAAAGAGAAAAGGAAAGGAAGTGTGGTTGTGAAGAAAAATAAGAAGTCAGGGTATGTATGCAAGATACTCGCAATAATTATTACTATGTGGACATGTAACACATATACAATATTTTATAAAGATAGTAATAATTCTTTTACAGACATAGGAATGGGGACAATGACTATATGGGCTGCAGATGGTTTGGCTAAGAGAATTCATGCAACAATTGATAATGAGATACTTAGCAAAGATCCATTTGATACAGGAGATATATTTTTTTATGAAGATGCAATAATAGATGGAGATAAGCTTATTGTATATTATAAAGGGCTTGGAAAGATTAGTTACAAAGGAAAGACATATAATCCGGTAAAAAGCAGCGGAACACAATATGATAATGGAGAATGGGATTATTATGAACTTCCATATACAAAAGGACAGAATGATTATACTTATAAGATATATTCAAAGATAACAGATTATGTATTTCATATAAATATGCATATTGATGTTACTGAAGATAAAAATGACAATAATAATAGCGATGATAATAGTGACAACAATAATAATAAAGATGACAGCAGTAGTACAGAAATACCAATTACTGTACTTCAGGAGACATTAGATAATAAGAGTGTACTTAATGATTATGCATATCAAAAAGCAGAGATTACTAAAAATCAAAATGATTATACACTTACTATATATATAAAACACTGGTATGACAAAGCATCTGGTGTTCAGGCAGTTGAATATATTAATTACAATGGTGAAAGATTAGTAAAAAAAGAGAATGTAAAAGAGATAGATGGAGAGATGTATGATACACATGTTATAAATCTGCAAAAACTTACGGATACATTGCCTGTTACTGTTATGGTGATTCCGATGGAGCAGATGGTAGCAGGATTTGGAACACAGAAAGCAAGGATAAGGCTTGATCTATCTGGTTATTCCGGATATGACAATTCAGGCGACAACACAGATAATGACAATAATGGGAATAATACTAATAATAATCAGAATAATTCAGGCAATAACGAAGGCAGTAATGAAAATAGTCAGAATAACAATACATACAATAATGCAGGTACATATATTAATGGTGATTATATGGTTAATATAAGTGCATATAAAGAAAATGTTAATGAGAAGAGCATGGCATCATCATATATGAAAAATCAGGCAAAAATAAATGTTAATAATGGAATATACACACTTACAGTATATTTTAAAAAAAGTGAGATGACATTTCTTGAATATAATGGCATAAGAGCCAGTGTATATAATGAGGGAGAATATGATGGTTTTACATTCAGGCTTAATGATGCAGGAGAATATCAATTAGTAACAGCAGGTGTGGCATATATGGAGAAGATAAATCCTGCAATGGCAGTACAGAGATTTCGATTAAAAATAGATTGGAGTGGGGTAAGTGGCAGTAATCAGAATAATAGTGGAAGTGATGTTGCAACAGGCGATTCAGATGTTACAACTGACATAACAGCAAGCGTGTCAGGAAACCTTACTGCAACAACTGGTACACTTACACCACAAGGAAACTTGATGGCTAATAACACAACTGATAGTGAACTAAAAAATACATTAAATAATAGCCAATCAGGCAATTTGTCTAATGCTATACAAGGTGGTAATAAAGGAAACTCAGATGAATATAATAGTGAAGTCAATGCGGCAGAATATTCTAATAATATAACACTTAGAGAAGCATCAAAACTTGGTATTGTAATATCTATGATAATTATAATTCTTACAGTGTTGATAACAGGCGGTATTGCAGGGATTACATATTATAGTAAGAGACGAAGATTATATAGATTATAGAAGATAATTATAAGTGATATAAGCCTATAATCTAATATTTTTTGCATATAGAAAGGCTGAAACTGATTATTATACATTATGCGATTGCAAGTGACTAAAGCCATAGATAATATCGCATATATAAAAAATAATGTAAGATGCATGAGAATGGATATAGACAGAATTAATAACATATAGACAGAATTGGCAATATATACGAGACTAGCAATATATATGGAATTAGTAACAGATACAGAGAGGATTAATTATGAAAAAAAGTAGAAAAATAAGGAAACTAATAGCATGTGTTATCGTGTTATGTATAACGATAGGAATGGGATTAACAGGAGATGTTGGAAACTATAATAATATTATGAGTGTGTATGCGGCAGTTAAATGTGAGACAGCTACATTAAGCATTACATATAGGCATCCACGCACAGGAACTATTGAAGACTCAGGTGGAGAAGCTGGTGAAGCGATAGGCCAGGGAATGGTTGCGAATGTACTTCTAAGTCCTGCACTTGTGGAAACTGATAGTGCCGGTAATGTATATATGACAGTAAGAATGGCAATGATGGATAATATAACAGATGTGAACTTTGCAGTACAAAAGAATGGAGATTCGGCTTATAGTAATACACAAGTTACAGAACTTTCATCTACAAGTACTACCAAAGATTATAGATTATTAATGCCAGGCAGAGATGGGATAATAAGAGTAAGTGCGTATGTCACACCGATGGGAAGAAGTGTAGTATTTTTTGCAACAGCATCATCATATACAGATGGAAACCAGACTTCTTTTGACAGTTTGATAGAAGATGTATCTGATAGTAATGCGAGTGAAGATGCTAAGGAAGATACTCTTAGTGATAGTGAAGATAGTGCAGACAGTGCCAAAAAAGCTATAGCAGAAGAAACCGGACTTATAACAGGAGAAGGAAACCAGACTACACAAAATAGTGATATAGATAAGCTTATGAAAGAAGCACAAGAAAACCAGGCGGCAAATGATGAGAAACTTAAAAATGAAAATGAGGTTAAGGCAGCACAAGAAAATAATACAAAAACCATTAAAACAGGTTCTTATATACAAGTAAACAGACAGTTCTGGCTCTATCTTTTTCTGGTAATGACAGCATCAGTTATAACAGGTGGAATAATACTAAAACTTCTCTTTATAGTATGTGCTAATTACAAAATAGAGAAAAAGAGGAAAAAAGATGATGAAAGTACAGAAGTTAAGTAATAGATTGAGTAAAGTTTTTGCTAAGAAAAAAATACATTTAAGTATATTATTATTACTTATTATAATTAACGTTACCGGCTGTGTTAATCAACATCCGAATAAGAGTGAAGAAGTGAAAGCGGCAACGCAGACTAATGATGTGCGTGTTGCAACAACAAGCGTAGCGATAACTCAGATATGTGACAGAATGGGAATAAGTCCAATAGCAGTACCAAAAAGTCAGATATCAGACATTACCTCAACACATCCTGATGCGACAGTAATAGGTTCGCCTATGTCACCTGACATAGAGGTTCTAAGACAGATAGCACCTGATTATGTATTAAGTCCGTCATCACTTATAAGTGATCTGCAGCCAAAATATGAAGCAGCAGGACTTTCGTATGCCTTTTTTAATCTAAAGAGCGTTACAGGAATGTACAAATCAATAGAAGAATTTGGAGCACTTATAGGAAGAGAAGATAAAGCACAGGAATTAATCAGTGAATTTGAGGATTTTTATAATGAATATACTAAGAATCATGAAGGAAAAGAAGGACCAAGAGTTCTTGTGCTTATGGGACTTCCGGGTTCTTATGTAGTGGCAACTGAGAATTCTTATGCCGGAAGCCTTGTAGAACTTGCCGGAGGAATTAATGTATATGCAGGCACAGATAAAGAATTCCTTAATGTTAATGCAGAAGATATGCTGCTTCAGAATCCGGACATAATATTAAGAACTGCACATGCAATGCCAGATTCGGTTATGGAGATGTTTAGCGAGGAATTTGCAACTAATGATATATGGAGTCATTTTGAAGCGGTAAAAAATGGAAAAGTATATGATCTCCCAAGCGAATACTTTGGAATGAGTGCAACATTTGAATATAAAGAAGCACTCAATGTGTTAGAAGATATATTCTACTAAAAGTAACAGCTAGAAAAAACTGTTAAGTGATATATAAAGAAGATTGTTAGGTGCATTGTATGTATTTATATATACTTTTGGTTAATAAAATGCAAAATATACATTATGAAATGTAAAATACACATTACAGAATGCAAAATATAAAAATAGGGAAATAAAGAGATGGATAAAGAAAATACAGGAGCAAAGATTTTTAAATCAGAAAAAGCAGAAATTAAGAAAGTGAAAACAAAGAAAAATGAAATCAAGAAAGTGGAAATAAATAAAGCAGAAGCAAAGAAAAATGAAATTAATAAAACAGAAGCAAAGAAAAATGAAATAAAGAAAGCAGAGATAAATAAAACAGAAGTAAAGAAAAATGAAATCAAAAAGTCAGCTTTAAAAAAGAAAGGAATAATAAGGATTACAACTGCATTTGCTATACTTATTATATTGCATATAGCATTAATATTCATATCTGTACTTGCAGGAAGTATTGATACAGGATTTATAAAACTGTTTAGAGGGCTATTTGTAGAATATGATCCTGATATTGCAATAATATATGATTTGCGCTTTCCAAGAATAATAGTATCTATGACAGCAGGTGCAGCACTAGCTACAGCAGGAACACTTCTTCAGGCAGTACTTAAGAATCCACTTGCAGATCCGGGAATAATAGGTGTTACAAGTGGTGCAGGATTCGCAGGAGTCATTGTAAGCTCATTCTTTCCGGCAATATATTATCAAAAACCATTATTTTGTGTAGTTGGAGCATGCGTAGCTTTCATTATGGTATATATGTTGTCATGGCAGAATGGTCTTACACCAATAAGAATAATACTTGTAGGAATTGCAGTCGAAGCAGTATTTAGTGGATTTACACAGGGCTTTGAAGCGATGGCAGGAAGTACACTTAGTGGAGTGGCATCTATAACAGATGGCAATGTCACACTTAAGACATGGACAGATGTTAAGACGATTATAGTATACGCAGTTCCGGGACTTATAATAGCATTGCTTACTTTTAGTATATGTAACATACTCATACTTAAGGATGAGACAGTAAGAGGACTTGGAATTAATGTTAACAGAATTAGAATAATAGTAAGCTTTATAGCTGTATTTTTAGCAGGAGTGGCAACAGCATTTGCAGGAGCTATATCATTCCTTGGACTAATTGTACCACATATAGGAAGACTTATTGTTGGCAATAATCATAAAGTGCTTATACCATATTCGATGATACTTGGTTCGTTCGTATTTCTTCTTGCAGACACGCTTGGCAGAACAATAGCAATGCCATACGAGATATCACCGGGAATAATAATGGCAGTTATTGGAGGACCGTCTTTTATAATGCTGCTTAGAAAGGAGAAAAACTATGGACGTTAAGGAAATATCATTCTCATATGGTAAGACGAAAATATTAGATAAAATATCTTTTTCTCTAAAAGAAGGAAAAATAACAACAATTATAGGAGCGAATGGATGTGGTAAATCAACACTTTTTAAATTAATGACAAGAAATCTGGTTCCGACATCCGGTAAGATAGTACTTGGAGATAAGAATATAAGATATATCCCGTTAAAAGAATTTGCAAAACAGGTTGCGATTGTGCATCAAAGTGGTAATGAGGGATCAGATATAACAGTAAGACAACTTGTAGAATATGGGAGAATACCACATAGAAAGATAAGCTGTATAAAGATGGCAGATGATGATAAGAAGATAGACTGGGCGATAAGTGTAACAGGACTTGACGAAGTGAAAGACAGACAGATAAATGAATTATCAGGAGGCCAGAGACAAAGAGCATTTATCGCAATGGCACTATGTCAGGATACAGATATATTATTTCTTGATGAACCCACTACTTATCTTGATATAAGATATCAGGTTGAGATACTCGAACTGGTAAAAGAACTTAATAAGAGATATGGAATGACAATAGCAATGATTCTTCATGATATTAATCAGGCTGTACATTATGGAGATGAGATTATAGGACTTAAGGAAGGACATATCCTTATACAGGGAAAGCCAAAAGAAGTTATTGATGAAGAAGTTATACAAAAAATATACGGAATACATCTTCCGGTCAGACAAGTTGATGGTGATATAGCTGTACTTGCAGTTGGAAAGAGAGATATAGACACAGATAAGCGATAAGAAAACGGTATTTTATGTATAATCAGTAATAATAGTGAATAAAAGGCTTTGTAGAAAACTGTAAAAACAAATTAAGACATCGGTATGCATTAATAAAAAATTAATATGAAATTTTTGTAAAATAACACTAAAAATAATTACAAAAATGAAAGTTTTTGTTGCTATTTCACAAAAATATGGTAAAATAATGGAATAATTACTTGGTTTGCAATAATAAATTGCACAAATAAGTAGCAATATTTTATTAGAAAAGAGATGTTTTATATGAAGAAAAAAGTACTAATGGCAACAGGGATAACACTGGCAGCTGTAATGGTTACAGTAGGCGTAATGGGAAATACGGTATTTGCAGACCAGGCAGAGGTAGCGAAAGAGCAGATAGTATATGAACAGGGAGTTGTAACAGATGTTGCATCAGATTCACAATATCAGATGCTTGATGATACAAGCTTTGTTCTGTCTGAAAGCAGTGTAAAAGAAGAAAATCTGTCAGATGGAAGTATTGTAGTTGTTAAGGATGACAACGGAGAGAGCAAGGCACTTGAAGTAACAGGACTTGAAGAGAATGCAGATGGTGACGGATACATAGTAACAGGTAAGGAAGCAGATAATATCTTTGATGTATTAAAAAGTGTATCAGTAAGTGGTACAGCGTATGTTAATCCATCAGATATAGTTACTATGGATGGAGTAAGTATTGCATCTGTTCAGTCAGACAATGTAAGAAGCAGAGGACTTCTTGGAATGTTTTCTTTTGGCAAAAAAGGAACAGCAGAATTAACTAAACTTACACTTAACATTAACAGAGATATTGAAGGAATAGGAAGCATTAACGGAGATATAGTGCTTGCACCAGAATTAGAATATGACATTGCTTTTAACACATCAGGAATACAGAAGTTAAGACTTGTAGCAGATAATAAACTTACAATTCACAATCTGTCAGTAAAATGTGCAAAGGCAGGAGAGATACCGCTTGTAAGACTTCCATATACATTTGCTAATGGAATGTTTACAGCATACCTTAACCTTGATCTTGTATATGAGGCAGACGGAAGTGCGTATGTAACATATTATGTATCAGGAGAATGTGGAGTTGATTATGACGGAACTAATACAAGATTCGTATGCAACTATACACCTGGAGAACTTACTTATGGTGTAGATGCAACAATGAAGACAGGTGTGAAGATGGAGATTGGACTTGTTGCGTATGGAACATTTACAATTATGGATATGAATGTTAATACAGGATTTGCAGGAGATCTTGAATGTAACAGTAATGGAGCAAATACAGGAGACATATATTATTACCTTGATGGAGATTATGGTTATAATAGTGTACTTGCACAGTATGGAATATGCGGTAAAGTTATCGTATATGATAAGAATAATAGTGTGTTTAGATATGGATTCTAGTAAGACCATTATAATATAATTAAGGTGTAAAAATCTCCCAAAGCAGATAAAAAGCTGGTTTTGGGAGATTTTTAAAATAAGGTTGGGTGAATGTATGACAGCTATAAATTATATCGGAAGTTACACAGAACCACTTTCGGCTGATATATTTATTGTCGAAGGTGAGAAAAATGTATATATGTATGATACAGGCAATGGTGAGAAGAGTCTTAATGATGTGAAAAACGTGTTGTGTGCGTACGGTGATAAAACGGTAAACGTGATATTATCTCATTTCCATCCAGATCATATGGGCAATATTGATAAGATTAATAAAGAAAAAATATATGCTAGTGCGAATACAATTAAGTATCTGAATGAAAAAGATAAGGAGCTTAGTGAGATTGTATCTGACAGACTAGAGATAAATGATGGAAAATTAAATCTAGATATAATATATCTTCCGTCATCACATGCAAAAGGCTGTATAGCTATGAACATTAATAGAGAGATATGTCTTCTTGGAGATGCCACATACTCAACTATGAAAGCGGGGCAAATCGTATATAATAGAAGTCTTCTTAGTGAAGAGATAGCAACGCTTGATAAGATAGATACAAAAAAGTTCGTGCTAAGTCATCAAAAAGGACTTTTCAAAAGTAAAGAATCAGTTATAAATGAATTAAAAGAAATATATAAAAGCAGTAATAAAAATGACGCATATATCTCACTTGGAAAATAACAAGTGAGATATATGCGTTATTAATTAAGTTAATTAAGGGTGATTACAACAACCTCCGGGCGATTATTAATTCTTAGAGGAATAATACTGTTTCCTAATCCACGACTTACTATCATCTGAGTGTTACCTACAATATATTTTCCAGATGTATATTTTGGAAAAAAACCTTGATTAGGAGCAACTAAACCGCCTATAAAAGGAATACGAAATTGTCCACCATGTGCGTGCCCACTTAATACAAGATTAATATTACAATCAGAGTAGGCATTAATAAGTTCTGGACGATGTGCTAATAATATCGTAAAGCTATTATTAGGAAGATTCATATTGTTTAACTTTTGTTTAACCATAGACGTTGATTCACCAAATAGATCGTGGGGAATGGTAAAATCAGGATCGTTAAGACCTGCTAAACAAATTTTTTGTCCGTTTTTTTCAAGATATTTATATTCATCATCTAATATAATTACACCTAATGACAGTATCTGTTCTTTTAATACCTGATAATCGTCACACCATGCTTCGTGGTTGCCTGTTACATAATATACAGGTGCGACATTAATAATACCACTTATAAGATTGATAGCTGCATTAATGTTAGTGTGAGATGAGTCAATTAAATCACCGGTTATTACTATGATATCTGGCTTTTCATTTTTAATAAGTTTAATTAGATAGTTTTGTCCGTTACCAAAATTAGCATTATGTAAATCTGATATTTGAACAATTTTATAATTACGAAATTCAGAAGGAATCATCTCATCGGACACAGATATGTGATTAATATCGACTGAATAATTTCCCCATAATAGCCATATTGTTAAGAGTATTACTATGCTAAAAAATATCTTTTTGCGCCATTTTTTCATGATTAAAAATTCTCCTGTAATTGTATAATACATATTAGAAAGCTAAAAGTTTTACCCAACAGTATAACATATATAATTGGTAAATACCATGACGTTTCAGGAAATATTTAAGCATATAGAGAAAATGTGGGGAAAATAAAATGCTAACAGTATACAAATATCTATACTAGATTATGTAAACGTTCAATCTCATCATTAATCTCATCAACAGGTGCACCTTCGCTAAATCCCCAGTCGTCTTTTAACAAGACTAATATCTGCTTGTAACATTCGATACTTTTTGCAATATCGCCTTTTATCTCGTATATAAGAGCCATGGCAGTTAGTGGATCGGTATATCTTGGACTCTTAGATGCGAGAAATGCTTTGTCAAAATATGTAAGAGCTGTATCATATTCGCATCTGTCAGCATAGAATCCACCCGCTTCGAATAATGCACACCAGTTATTGGGATAATTAGTTACAAGTTCCTGTATGTGTTGTCTTGCAAGTTCGTGATTGCCTTGGCTTAGGGCAATTCTTGCCTGATAAACAGGAACCTGAATCTCATTGTGATTTTTAAGAGAACGATATTTTAGAAGATATGATAAAGCTTCTTCGTGTCTGTGATCAAGGAGAAGATTATCCATAAGTTCTAAGTAGTTGCGTGAGATGTCAGGATGTTTGGCTACCTGTTCTTTGTAAAAGTTGATGGTCTTAGTATGCTGTCTTGCGTTCCAATCAGTGATGGCAGCACCTTCAGATAATTGTAAAAGCCATTGACAGTCTTTTTTATCAGGATTAAGACGCATAGATTCTCTGGCATATCTGCTTACAAATACAGAATCAGAAGCCATTCTATGATGATATAGTCGTGCAAGCAGAGAATATATTCTTGCTGTATCCTGATTAGAATTAAGTTCTTCCATGAGAAAATGTCTTGTATCATTAAATGTGTTATCATTAAGACTGCTCTCGATGTCAAGCATATTCTCAATTCTGTTAAGTTTTTCATCAGTAGTAAGGTTAAATAGCTCGTCAATAGTGATACCGAATATTACTGATAATTGTGGAAGTACATATATGTCTGGAGCACATATATTGTTCTCCCATTTTGATACAGCCTGACTGCTTATTTTAAGTTTGCCTGCAAGATCCTCTTGTGTATATCCTGCTCCTATTCTTAATGATTTTATTTTTTTACCTAAATCCATAATTAGAATCCTTTCCCTGTGTTTAATTATTGGTTAACACAGATTAAAATAATCTATTTCATAACATTGACCGGTCATGTCTTACAACACATTAATTGTATGATATGCACTAATAATATACAATAACGTCTATGGAGAGAGGACTAAACTGTTGGTTGTATAGATGAGTCTAAGATAGAATGATTATGAAGTTGCCTTACAAATGTAATAAGGATGTTGTGCTAAATTAAAGAAGTTTTAGTGTAGGAATAATTGACCGATATAAAAGATAATAATTATATTTTAAAAGAGGGGTGTATATATATGATTATTCAACATAATCTTACAGCATTAAATATCAATGGTAATTATTCAGTGTCAGCCAAAAACAAGGCGAAAATATCTGAAAAGATATCGTCTGGATATAAGATTAATACGGCAGCAGATGATGCAGCGGGGCTTGCAGTATCAAGAAAATTAAACAAACAGGTGCGAGGTCTTAGACAGGCAGTTTCTAATATTCAGGACGGAGTATCAATGGTTCAGACTGCTGATGGAGCGATTGCAGAGATTCAGGATATGTTGCACAGAGGACGAGAGCTTAGTGTAATGGCTGCAAATGATGTCCTTACAGATGAAGACAGAGAATTTTTGCAGGATGAGATAATACAGATAAGAAGTGAGATAGATGATATATCTAAGAATACTGAGTTTAATAAGATTCCACTTCTAAGAGGTAATATGCCTGATATTACAGATCAATATGGTGATGTGATAATAGTAGGTGGTATGCCGGATTGGACACCAATGGATCCTGATGTGAATAATGGTGCTAATAAAATACTCTCAGGAACATATACAACTGATGTTGGATACAGTTATATAGATAATTCCGTAACACCACCTGCCACTAAGACTGGAACTACACAGATTGAACATTCGGCTGGAAGAATAGATTTCACCAATTTTACAGGAAGTAAAAAAGATATAGAAGAACTTGCTGGTAATGGATTCTATGCAACATGCTGTACTTGTCAGAGCCATTATAGTATAAAATTTGAGGATACAGCAACTAGCAGTAAGAAAATTAGTGGAGATAATTATATATATACAATAGGAATAAAAGATGCAACAACTCCACAAGATATAATCTCACGAATAATAGCAGGAACAGATGGCGGTAATCCTAATAGCCATTTTACAAAGCTTGTAGAAGATCCGCAGTCACCGGGAACGCTTATTGTATATGATGACAGAGGTAAGAATCAAGAGCCTGCAGATCTTTTAAATCTTAGAAAAGATCCTGCAAGTAATTTTGCGTATTCTATGTCAGATTGGGATAATCAGATGTTTGGAGTGACAGCATGGGGACCATATGGCAGATTTGGACCGGGAAGTGCATTCTCTGCAGACGATAGTGAGATGTTCAGAGATGCAGACAGCCGTATTCTTCAGGTGGGATCAGAGACAGGTCAGGAACTTGAAGTAAAGCTTGCAAGTACATCAAGCCTTGCACTTGGAATCGTAAAAGCTAATATTGGAACACAGGAAGGTGCGTCACAAGCAATAGAAGTATTTAAGTCGGCACTTGAATATGTTAATAATGAGAGAACGAGAATGGGAACGTATCAGAACAGGCTTATAGCAGCTAGAAGAAATCTTGATAATGCAGAAGAAAATACTGAAAAAGCAGAATCAGCGATAGAAGATACAGATATTGCTGAAGCTTCGGTAAAATATGCAGGAACAGATATGATAACAAAAGCAGAAGAGATGTTGCTTGCACAGGCAAAACATACTGATGATGGGGTTGTAAAGATGTTTGAGCAGAGATAATGAGATTAAATACAGATTATACGTAAATGGAAACAAAAAAGTTTCCATTTACGTATATATGTAGTGCTATATAATGGATAAGCTGTCACTTTAATGGCTAAAAATCTTAGTGCGACAGCTCCATCTTAGAAGCCTAAGAATGTCAGAACTGTTGAAATACCTGCCTTTTGAAAACAAAGGAAAGCCCGTTGATAAGACTTAAATCATCTTCTAAAAGAAATATTTTACTCATCTTTAAATCCTTTCTCTGTATATCATTTCATATAATGTGCGAATTGATTTCATAATTGTATGCCATGGAATATCCGTAGCATAAAAATAATTTTTCTGATATGTTTTCCACAATTTCTCCATAACCGGACTTAATTCAATTTCATCAAATATTTCTCTTATATCCTCAGCTTCTATCAGGTCTAATGTTCCCCTTTTTTTGGCTGTAGCCACAAGTGCAGTCCATAAAACTTGTTTTTGGAGTTGTTCTCCATACAACTCTTGTAAAATATAAATATCATAAAAATCTCTCATTCGTGTATTTGTAACGTTTCGACTAATAACAGTTTCCAATTTTTCAGCCAATACCGTTTCCAGATTATATGCCCATACCTCAATAGTGCGGTCTTCAAGCATGAGATTAAATTTGTACTTGATTTCTCTTGGTGTAATTACATCCCCTGTAGAAATATCAATCTTTAATGGTGTGATTACACCATCAAATTTCGTTTCCATGCTTACACGAACACCAGGATAATCTGCTTCTTCCATGATTTCCGATATCTGTTTGATCCGAAATGCAACCCCATCGTCCAGTGGAATTGATATAATTTGGGATATAATCATTTCTACATCCTCCACACTAACATTAGTACCTTTTATGGTAGCATCCAGATCCATAGTAGCTCTGGCGTCCAGACCAACCATTGCCGCCACCAGCATTCCACCTTTTAATATAAACTGGTTTTTATACTCTGATAAAGAAATTCGTTCTAAAAAACGTTCCATCATATAATTCCGCATCAAAATCTGTGCATCTGCGGATTTTTTCTTTGACAGGTTACGAATCAAATCCTTTAATTGTCTTGCCGTTGTTATCATCTAAAGTAACACCTCCAAATATGGTCTAAGTATGTTTTCAACATGAAACATAGCTGCGTATTTCATAAGCATCCGTAAGTTCTTATCCTTACGTTTTGCATATTGTTTCAATGCATCTTGAAAGACCTGCATTTCAACATTTTTCCTACTACGAAGCAGATCACAAATTGTTCGCTCTATATTATAAACTGGAACAGCATGTCCAAATGATGTCTGCATAGTTGTAATTCCTACCTCGTGTAATTCTTTTTTTATTGTATATACCTGAAAGCCATCTTCCTGCAAACGGCTCGGATTGTACCCGGTTCTTACAGTTATAGTATATTTCAAAGGCTCTCTGTCTGTTAAATCGTGGAAAAACAATGCAGTTTCATGAGAAAACACGGCCTGGTTACAACGTAAATGTAAGATGTACATGGCATCTGTCCACGTATCCGGTGATACGTACACACCATGAGCAGCTTGTTCTAATCCTCGTTCCTTCACATATGCATAAAACACAGACTTACTAATTCCATTATTTAGAACTTCAAATGTCTGAATTGTCCCTCCACATTCACGCAACAACAAATCTAATTTTTTAAATTGAGTCATATATTGTCTCCTTTCATGCTAATATAATAATACATATTAGCATGAAAGTAAATATAAGTAATAGCAGTTTGTACCTTTCACAAGCCATTGAATTGCACCTACAATTCCTTTTGCGCTATATATTGAAAGCCCCCTATGATGAATATAGATAATAATCATCATAGGGGGCTCGTTTTTAAGCTATATAAAACATAAGCTACACTAATATAATATTACTAATAGTATTTTACATTGTAACGACAACTTCAACACAGTCTTTGTCTGGTTCATAAGGAATTACACATCCGTCAACTTCCTTGCCGTCAACAGTCATGCTTGTAATACCTTTTTCAGAACCGGATTTATTAATAACGTGTATATTATAAGTAGTACTACGGAATAGTCTTGTTATATCAAAATCACCAAAATCTTTAGGAACGCAAGGGTTAACGCTAAGCCCTTTATGTGTTGGATATATACCTAAAATATATTGAGAGATGTTGACAAAAGTCCAGGCTGCAGTACCTGTAAGCCAACTATTCTTAGCTTCACCATGATATTTGGCATCTCTTCCGGCTATCATCTGGGAATATACATAAGGTTCTGTTCTGTGTATGTCACTTATATCTTCGATATATGATGGACAAGTCTTTTTATATACTTCAAAAGCTCTGTCACCACGACCGATAACAGTCTCTGCGATTGATATCCAAGGGTTGTTGTGGCAGAAGATACCTGCATTTTCTTTGTATCCAGGTGGATATGAAGATATTTCGCCAAGTTCTAGATGATATCTTGTATAAGCTGGCTGGAGAATCATGACACCATATTTTGTATCAAGTCTTTCTTTGACAGAATCAAGAGCCTTTTTGGCTATACCTTCTTTTACACCAACACCGGCAAGAACACAGAAGCCCTGAGGCTCAATGTATATCTGACCTTCTTCGCATTCTTTAGAACCGACTTTGTTGCTGTATGCATCATAGGCTCTTAAGAACCATTCACCATCCCATCCGGCATCAAGAATAGTATTATACATCTCATTAACTTCTCTTAGTGCACGTTCTTTTTCTGCATTATCGCCCATAAGCTCGCATAAGTCGGCATATTCTTTACCATATTTTACAAACATACCTGCAATAAATACAGATTCAGCAACAGGTCCTTCACTAGGTCCGAAAGTCTGGAAAGATTCACCCGGATGCTTAGAGAAACAGTTTAGATTAAGGCAGTCATTCCAGTCAGCTCTTCCGATAAGAGGGAGTCTGTGAGGACCTTTGTGATTAATTGTATAATCAAAAGATCTCTTTAAATGTTCCATAAGTGTTACAGATTTACTCTCATCATTATCAAAAGGAACCATCTCTTTAAGAATTCCTGTATCACCGGTTTCTCTTACGTAAGCAGAAGTTCCTGCGATAAGCCATAGAGGATCGTCATTAAAACCACTTCCGATATCGGAATTACCTTTTCTGGTGAGTGGCTGATATTGATGATATGCACTTCCGTCTTCGAATTGTGTAGAAGCGATATCTATGATTCTCTCTCTTGCTCTGTCAGGAATGAGATGAACGAAGCCAAGAAGATCCTGACATGAATCACGAAATCCCATTCCACGTCCAATACCTGATTCATAATAAGAAGCAGAACGTGACATATTGAAAGTTACCATACACTGATACTGATTCCATATATTGACCATACGGTTTACATGTTCATTAGAAGATTTGACAGTATATCGTGCAAGAAGAGTATCCCAATAAGCGTTAAGTTCTTTAAAAGCTTCATTAACCTGTTCTTCTTCACTGTAACGATTAAACAGTTCATGAGCTTTTATCTTGTTGATAATACCATAAGATTCCCATTTGTCATCATCATCATTTTCGATAAAACCAAGAACGAATATTAAGTTTTTGCTTTCACCAGGGTTTAGTGAGATTTTTAGATGATGAGAACCGATAGGAGCCCATCCGCTTGCAACAGAATTAGCTGACTGTCTGTTATGAACAACAACGGGATTATCACTTCCATGGTAAGCACCTAAGAATTCATCTCTTATAGTATCAAATCCGTCAACACAATTGTTAACTGAGAATACAGCGTAGTGGTTTCTGCGTTCTCTGTACTCTGTTTTATGATAGATAGTTCTTCCACCATCTTCAATCTCTACCTCACCGATACTTAAGTTACGCTGAAAATTCTTCATATCATCATCTGCATTCCACAGACAGAACTCAACGTATGAGAAAAGTGAGAAGTCTTTAACCTGATTAGAAGTGTTAGTAAGAGTAAGACTGTTAATCTCGCAGTTATCATTCATAGGAACAAAAGTAAGACAGTCAGCTTTAAGTCCATTCTTAGAAGAAGTAAAGCGGCTGTAGCCAATGCCATGGCGACATTCATAAGAATCAAGATCTGTCTTAACGGGCTGCCATGCGACATTCCATACACATTCACCATCGTTAATGTAGAAATACTTGCCGTTACAGTCAGCCGGAACATCGTTGTAACGATATCTTGTAAGCCTTAGAAGTTTGGCATCTTTGTAAAAAGAGTATCCTCCTTGAGTGTTGGATATAAGTGAGAAGAAATCCTTACATCCAAGGTAGTTTATCCATGGTAATGGAGTTGTTGGTGTTGTAATAACATATTCTTTGTTAGAATCATCAAAATAACCATATTTCATAATTGTTTCTCCTTTAACTAAAATATTCAAGTAAACGATTAAGTAAAAGGATTAATTAGATTGTAAGATTGGTTACAGGCTGATTATACAATGAATACAGCTCAAAATCAAGAACAAAAATTAACATAATATATGAGATGATTTCGTAATGTATTACTTAAAAACAAAACAAATAAGCCAAAAATATACTAAAAGTGCGCAAGTGGTTAGCAAAAATAACAAAAACATATAGAACATCAATAGGAAAAGTATAAAAAATATACAAATATTTTCAAAAAGCTATTGCATTTATATAAAATGTGTTGTATATTAAAAATACGAAAACGATTAAGTAAAAATAATTCTTCTAAAAATTAAGATGTGATACAATGTATAATAGGTTTTACACACAGGAGGATTATAAATGGTTTCAATGAAAGATGTAGCTTTAGCTTGTAATGTATCAGTGGCAACTGTAAGTAAGGCACTTAATAACCACAATGACATAAGCGAAGCAAAAAGGGAAGAAATCAAGAAAAAGGCAAAGGAGATGGGATATTTCCCAAACATCTCAGCGAGAGCACTTAAGACAAATAGAACTTACAGCATTGGGGTGTTGTTCGTTGATGAAGCCAGAAGTGGTCTGACACATGACTATTTCGTTGCAGTATTAGAGAGCTTCAAGGTGACAGCAGAGAAAAAGGGATATGACATAACATTTTTAAATTGTAACAAAAGCAGAAGCAACAGGTTATCATATCTAGAGCATGCAAGATTCAGGGGATTTGATGGAGTGGTCATCGCGTGTATTGATTTTTCTGATCCTGAGGTAATGGAGCTTGTAGAGAGTGACATTCCGGTAGTTACAATAGATCATCTGTTTAACAACAGAATATCAATTGTATCGGACAATATCAAGGGAATGAGAGATTTATTGACATATATATATAATCAGGGGCATAGAAAGATAGCATACATACATGGAATGGAATCAGCAGTAACAAGCAGCAGACTTTCAAGTTTTTACAAGACAGCAGAGGAACTTGGACTTGTGATTCCTGATGAGTACGTTAAGGAAGCAGGCTACAGAGATACTGATATGACAGCGAAGAGAACAAGAGAACTTCTTGATCTGAAAGAACCTCCAACGTGCATTATTTTTCCGGATGACTATGCAGCATTTGGTGGAATCAATGCAATTAAGAAAAGAGGATTACGAATACCACAGGATATATCAGTTGCCGGATATGACGGAATCAGAGTGGCAAGACAGATTGAACCGGCGATAACAACGTTAGCACAGAATACTAAAAAACTTGGCAGATATGCCGCAGAGAAACTTATAGGACTTATTGAAAAACCAAAGACAACGCTTATCGAGCAGGTTATTGTACAGGGTGAGTTGCTAGAAGGAGCTACGGTAGGAAGAATTGAGTTATAACTAAGATTACTGACAGCAAAAAGGAAGGCTGTTGTAATAAAAGAAACTAAATAACCTATACTTATCATTTAGGAGGACTTAACTATGAAGAAAAAATTATTAAGTGTATGTTTAGCAACATCAATGGCAGCAACATTGTTTGCAGGTTGTGGCGGTAATACAGCAGATAATGACAAGAACAATGAGCCTAAGGAAAGTAAAGATAGCCAGTCAACAAAAGAAGACAAAAAAAATGATACAAGTAAAGACGAAGAAGGCAAGGTATTTAGAATTTATTGCTGGAATGACGAATTTAAGGGACTTTTTGATACATATTTTGCAAGTGAAGTTCCATCAGATGTCAAAGTAGAATGGGTATCAACACCTAGTAAAGACAATGCTTATCAGCAGAAACTTGATCAGGGACTTCTTGATCAGGATAAAGCTTCAGATGATGACAAGATTGATATGTTCTTAATCGAAGCAGATTATGCTCTTAAATATGTTGACAGTGATTACACACTTGATGTTATTAACGATATTGGACTTACAGAGGATGAACTGTCAGACCAGTATCAGTATACTAAAGACATCGTAACTGATTCAGACGGTAAGTTAAAAGCTGTATCATGGCAGGCAACACCTGGATTATTCGCTTACAGACGTTCAATCGCCAAAGAAGTACTTGGAACAGATGCTCCTGATGAAGTTCAGAAACAGTTATCTGACTGGGATAAATTCGATGAAGTAGCTAAGAAGATGTCAGACGGCGGCTACAAGATGTTATCAGGATATGATGATTCATACAGAGTATTCTCTAATAACGTAACAAAACCTTGGGTTGATGAGAATGATAACATAGTAATTGATGACAACATTATGAAATGGGTTGACCAGACAAAAGAATATACAGATAATGGATACAACAATAAGACTTCTCTTTGGGCAACAGAATGGTCAGCAGACCAGGGACCAACAGGTAAAGTATTCGGTTTCTTCTATTCAACATGGGGAATTAACTTTACATTACTTGGCAACTCACTTGAGACACCACTTCCAGAAGGACTTACAAAGACATCAGATCCTGATGCTTACAAAGCAGCAACAGAAGGAAATGGTATATATGGTGACTGGGCAGTATGTGAAGGACCACAGGCTTACTACTGGGGCGGTTCATGGTTATGTGCAGCCAAAGGTACAGATAATCCTACACTTGTAAAACAGGTTATGGAAAAATTCACATGTGATAAAGATACAATGAAGACAATCACACTTGATACAGAAGATTATACTAACAGTCAGTCAGCTATGAAAGAACTTGCAGACGATCCAGATTATGGTTCAGCATTCTTAAGTGGACAGAACCATATCGCATTATTCTCATCTGCAGCTCCTAAGATTGATATGAGCAACTGTACACCATACGACCAGGGCTTAAATGAAGCATTCCAGTCAGCATTCAAAGATTACTTTAACGGAACAGTAACTAAGGATGAAGCACTTGAGAACTTCTACAAAGCAGCAGTTGTTAAATATCCTAACTTAAAATATAAATAATAAGTTGGCAGATATTGATTGAATTATATAGTTAGAGAATTGTTATATTAAAACTTATATACCTGAGGTATAAAGATATGCAATCGATAACTGGGATTTGAAGGTAATAAAATATATGGGGACATATTAAATGTAACCGGTTTGGGGCAATGGGTAATATATAATATCAGAGATAGAGAATCTACACTATAAGGGGCACATTTTACAGGATGGGTAACCAAAATGTGCCCATCCTGTAAAAATAAAATGAGGTGATGAAAATGACGAAAACATCAGGTAACAGGAAAAAATCAAAATGTGTTAAATACACAAAATGGGGTTATATTTTCCTTATTCCATTTTTCCTAACATATACGATTTTTTCATTTATTCCATTAGTAACAACTATTTATAACAGTTTCTTTGAAAATTATATGCTTGGATTACAGCAGATTGGACCAAGGTTCGTAGGGCTTGATAATTATAAAGCGATTATATCTAACGGTGATATGGTTGCATACGCAAAGAATACAATAATTATGTGGCTTATGGGATTCATTCCACAGATAATAGTATCACTTTTACTTGCAGCATGGTTTACAGATATCAGATTAAGACTTAAAGCAGCAGGATTTTTTAAGACAGTAATATACTTACCAAACTTAATAATGGCATCGGCATTTGCGATGTTATTCTATTCAATATTCTCAGATCAGGGACCTGTTAATCAGATCCTTATGAATGCAGGAATAATCGAACAGCCAATCAGATTTTTATCAAACGTATGGACAACAAGAGGTCTTGTGGCACTTATGAATTTTATGATGTGGTTTGGTAATACAACAATACTTCTTATGGCTGGTATGATGGGTATAGATACAGCACTTTTTGAGGCGGCACAGGTAGATGGTGCTAAGCCTTTTCAGACATTCACAAAGATTACATTACCACTTTTAAAACCAATTCTTATGTATGTATTAATTACATCTATGATTGGCGGTATACAGATGTTTGACGTTCCGCAGATTCTTACAGATGGCAGTGGAGCACCTAATAATACGAGCATGACGCTTATTATGTATCTTAATAAGCATTTATATAGTAAAAATTACGGAATGGCCGGTGCACTTTCAGTTATCCTGTTTATCGTAACAGGCATACTAAGTCTTGCAGTATACAAATCACTGGCAGCGCAGAGAAAGGCATAAGGGGGATGAGGTTATGAACAAAAAAGAAAGAAGCGATAAGGCTGTTCTTGGAGTAAGAAGATTCATAAGCTATCTTGTACTTATATTGCTCTCAGTTATATGCCTGTTTTCATTCTATATTCTTGTAATTAACGCAACACGAGCTAATGCACAGATTCAGCAGGGATTCTCGGTAATACCAGGACAAAGACTTATTGCTAATATTAAAACTGTATTTGCCAACAAAGAGATACCTATTCTCTACGGACTTAGAAACAGTTTTATAATATCAGCATCATGTGCAGTGCTTACAACATATTTTTCAGCACTTACAGCATACGCAATTCATGCTTATAATTTTAGATTCAAAAATGCAGCTTTTACATTTATTCTTATGATAATGATGGTTCCGGCACAGGTATCTAGTATGGGTTTTGTTAACTTAATGAAATCAATGCATCTTATGAATACTTTTGTACCACTTATAGTTCCATCAATAGCAGCTCCGGTTGTATTTTTCTTTATGAAACAGTACATGGAGAGTTCACTTCCAATAGAGATTATTGAAGCGGCAAGAATAGATGGAAGCAGTGAATTCAGAACATTTAACCATGTAGTTCTTCCTATATTAAAACCGGCAGTTGCAGTTCAGGCGATATTTGCATTCGTATCATCATGGAATAACTACTTCGTACCAGCTCTTATTCTTGAAGATGCCAAGAAAAAGACACTTCCTATCATGATTGCTATGTACAGAAGTGCCGATTACTTAAAATTCGATATGGGTCAGGTATATATGGTAATTGCAATATCAATTCTTCCAGTAGTAGTTGTATATCTCTGCTTATCTAAATTCATCGTGCAGGGTGTTGCTATTGGTAGTGTTAAAGGATAAGATGTCATGCTATTAAATATGGCTGTACATACATAACTTTCCATAAAAATATAATCAGAGAACCACTCCATCATTTTTTTGAAAAATAGAGATGATGGTGTGGTTTTTTGTGTGAAAAATGTGATGGAGATGGGGGATATAAAATATAGAAAAAGTGATTAAGATGGGAAATATGGAATATAGAAAAAAGTGATTAAGATGGGAAATATGGAATATAGAAAAAAGTGATTAAGATGGGA
>SAMEA104315435__coassemble_537_pt1 | contig 38133 bp, 29 predicted proteins | sample SAMEA104315435__metabat2_low_PE_020 | metagenome-assembled genome bin SAMEA104315435 (sample SAMEA104315435) | gut metagenome | biome: Monkey gut; feature: monkey-associated habitat; material: faeces | place: China | collected 2013
CGATAAGCCATGCAAAAGCAGCTGGCGTAGAGATAATTGTAGCAGTTAATAAGATGGATAAACCAAGTGCTAACATCGAGAGAGTTAAACAGGAACTTGTTGAACATGAGTTAGTAGCAGAAGACTGGGGCGGTGATACAATCTTTGTACCAGTATCTGCAAGAACAAGAGAAGGAATTGATACACTTCTTGAGATGATTCTTTTAACAGCAGAGATGAAAGAATTAAAAGCTAATCCTAATAGAAAAGCAAGAGGTCTTGTAATAGAAGCAAAACTTGATAAAGGAAAAGGTCCTGTAGCCAATATTCTCGTTCAAAAGGGTACATTACATGTTGGTGATACAGTAGCAGCAGGCTCATGTCATGGTAAGATTAGAGCAATGATGGATGATAAAGGCAGAAGACTTAAAGAAGCAGGTCCATCAACACCTGTTGAAGTATTAGGTCTTAATGATGTCCCTAATGCAGGTGAGATTATTATAGCAACTGAGAATGAAAAAGAAGCAAGAAACTTTGCAGAGACATTCATTCGTGAGAGCAGAGAGAGATTACTTGATGATACTAAGTCAAAACTATCACTTGATGATTTATTCTCACAGATTCAGGCTGGTAATGTAAAAGAACTTGGAATTATTGTAAAAGCAGATGTTCAGGGTTCAGTTGAAGCTGTAAAACAGAGTCTTGTGAAATTATCAAACGATGAAGTTGTTGTAAAGATAATCCATGGTGGTGTTGGTGCAATTAATGAATCAGATGTTTCACTTGCTTCAGCATCTAATGCAATTATCATTGGTTTTAACGTAAGACCGGATAATATGGCAAAACAGATGGCAGAGAGAGAAAAAGTTGATGTCAGACTTTACAGAGTTATATATAATGCAATTGAAGATGTAGAAGCAGCCATGAAAGGTATGTTAGATCCTGAATATGAAGAAAAAGTAATCGGACAGCTTGAAGTTCGTCAGATATACAAAGCATCAGGCGTAGGAACAATCGCAGGTTCTTATGTAGTAAAAGGTAAGATTACAAAAGCAAGTACAGTTAGAATCTTAAGAGATTCAGTTGTAATATATGAAGGTCCTTTAGCATCACTTAAGAGATTTAAAGATGATGTTAAAGAAGTAACAGAAGGATATGAATGTGGCCTTGTATTTGAAAAATTTAATGATGTAAAGGAAATGGATATCATCGAAGCATATATTATGGAAGAGATTCCAAGATAGTAGAGGTATTGATTATGAGAAAGAACAGCATTAAAAATACAAGAATAAATGGTGAAGTATTAAAAGAACTTAGCAATATTATTCGAGGTGAGATAAAAGATCCACGAATTAATCCTATGACTTCAGTTGTAGCAGTTGAAGTAGCACCGGATCTTAAGAGTTGTAAAGCATATATAAGTGTTCTTGGTGATGAAGAATCACAATTAAATACGATTGCAGGTCTTAAGAGTGCAGAAGGATTTATCCGTATGAAACTTGCAAAGAGTGTTAATCTTAGAAATACACCTGAGATTAAGTTTATTCTTGACCAGTCTATTGAGTATGGTGTTAATATGTCAAAGATGATAGATGAAGTCAACAAGAATATAAAACATGATGATGGAAAGGACGCCGAATAGAATGATTAAGCCTGAAAACTTATTAAGTAATGTTAAGACTATAGGCATTACAGGTCATATAAAACCGGACGGTGATTGTGTTGGCGCAAGTCTTGCGATATACAATTATATAAAAGATAATATGCCGGATATAGATGTTGACGTATATTTAGAAGAGTTTCCGGTTGTATTTAATTTTTTAAATGGTGCAGATTGTGTTAAGCACAATTGTAATGAAGATAAAGTTTATGACTTGTTTATTACAGTAGATTCAAGTGATCTTGAGAGAATAGGTAAAGCGAAGAAGTATTACGACTGTGCAAAGAAGACACTTTGTATAGATCATCATATAACTAATAGTGGATTTGGCGATGAAAGATATATTCTTTCAGACGCCAGTTCATGTTGTGAAGTGCTATATGATCTTCTTGATGAAGATAAGATATCTAAGAATACTGCTGAATGTATATATACAGGTATTGTGCATGATACAGGAGTATTTAAGTATGAACAGACATCTGCAAAGACAATGCTTGTTGCATCAAAGATGATGGATAAGGGAATTGATTTTACTTCAATCATTGATGATACTTATTATAAAAAGACATACATACAGAATCAGATTCTTGGCAGAGCACTTCTTGAGAGTACTAAGATACTCGATGGTAAATGCATATTCTCAATACTTCACAGACGTGAGATGGAATTCTATAATGCACATCAGGAGGATCTTGAAGGGATTGTTGAGATACTTCGTAATACAAAAGGTGTTGAAGTAGCAATATTTGCATACGAAATAGGATTTCAAAAATACAAAGTAAGTCTTAGAAGTAATGAATGTGTTGACGTAAGCCGTATAGCACTTAATTTTGGTGGCGGCGGTCATATAAGAGCAGCAGGATGTACGATTAATGGGCAGCAGTTTGATGTAATAAATAGTATTACTTATTATATAGAACAGCAGCTTGATAAGGAGTAATAATATAAATGATTAATGGTATAATTAACGTCTATAAAGAAAAAGATTTTACTTCACATGATGTTGTTGCAAAGTTAAGAGGTATTTTAAAACAGAAGAAGATTGGTCATACAGGAACCCTCGATCCACAAGCGACGGGGGTTCTTCCTGTGTGCCTTGGTAAAGGAACAAAACTTTGCGATATGTTAACAGATAGAGATAAAGAGTATGAAGCAGTAATGCTTCTTGGTAAAACGACAGATACTGAAGATACAACAGGAAAGATCTTAACAGAGAATGAAGTAGATGTAACTGATGAAGAGATCACACAGACTGTAATGAGTTTTCTTGGAAGCTATGATCAGATACCGCCTATGTACTCTGCACTTAAAGTAAATGGCAAAAAGCTCTATGATTATGCGAGAGCAGGAATTGAAATCGAAAGAAAAAGTCGTGAAGTTACAATATATGAGATAAAGATTGTATCAATAGAACAGCCAAGAGTAACATTCAGAGTAAGATGTTCAAAAGGTACTTATATAAGAACATTATGTAAAGATATAGGCGAGAAACTTGGATGTGGAGCATGTATGGATGAACTTAAGCGAACGATGGTTGGAAGATTTGAACTTAAAGATGCTCTTACACTTTCTCAGATAGAAGAGTATGTTAAGAATGGTAGTATTAATCAGATAGTTCATAATATAGATGAGATGTTTGAACATCTTAACAGATATATAGTATCTGAGAAGTATAATAAGTTTTTATATAATGGTAATGCTTTAAAAAAAGAGTGGTTTACAGATGATGAGAGTGTTGATTCACAGATAAGGATATATGATTGTAAAGGCGAATTTTATGGCATATATAGTTATAATAAAATAAGAGATGAATATAAACCAGATAAGATTTTTTATGACAATGAAGCTGGGTGATAAGCATGGAATATATTAGAGAAACAGCAGATTTTAAGATTGAAAAAGATACAGTACTTACGCTTGGCAAATTCGATGGTATACATAAAGGACATAGAAAACTTATAGATACAGTATTAAGTAAAGCTTATGAAAATAATATGTATTCAGCAGTTTTTACCTTTAATATAGCACCATCATTTGCTATAAAAGATGATAAGCACAGACTTCTCACGACAAATGAAGAAAAAAGAGAGGTATTTGAAAAGAAAGGTATAGACTATCTTATAGAATATCCTTTTTCAAAAGAAACAGCATCAATGGAGCCTGAAGATTTTATTAAAAAAGTTATAAAAGATAGAATTAATGCAAAAATAGTTGTTGCTGGAACAGATTTTCATTTCGGACATAATAGAGAAGGCGATGTAACACTTTTAGAAAAGTTACAGGATAAGTATGATTATAAACTTATAGTTGTTGAAAAAGCAAAGTATGATAAAGAAGAGATAAGCAGTACTCTTGTCAGGAGATTTTTACAGGCAGGCGATATAAGAATGGTCAATGAGCTTATGGGTGAACCATTTTTTATAAGAGAGAAGATTATACATGGCAATGAGATTGGAAGAACAATCAATATACCTACGATTAATATGAGACCTGCTAATATTAAATTACTTCCACCTAATGGAGTCTATGCATCAACCGTCAATATAGATGGAAAATGTTACAAAAGCGTTACTAATATAGGATACAAGCCAACTGTTGAGAATATAAAGGTTATGGGAGTGGAGACTTATATTATAGATTATGATGGAGATCTTTATGACAGGATACTTGATGTCTGTCTCTATGACAGAATAAGGGAAGAACGTAAGTTTAATTCGTTAGATGAACTTGCAAAACAAATGCAAAATGATATACAAAAGACAAAATTAATTGACATCTAAAAGTTATATGGTATAATTACTCTGTAATAAATTTAACATTTATGTAACAATTATAGGGTATACTACTAATACATTATGATGAATAGTTAATTGGAGGATAATTATGAATAAGAGAACTACTAATATAGGTGCAGCATGTTTAGTAGGTGTTGTACTTATTGGCAGCATGGTATTTACAATAAACGATAATAAGAATGATATAGACAGTGCCAATGCTAATGTTTTATCAAGCGAGATAGTAAAAGAAGAAACAGTAATCGAAGAAAGCGATGGAGCAATTAATACAAGCGGAGCAGAAGATTATAATGTAATGCTTGCTAATGAAGAGCAGGCTGTTGCAGAATCAGTTGAAGAGACAACAGAAGCAGCGACAGAAGCAGCGACAGAAGCACCTAAGACTATCCCAGGTTATACTAATCTTGGAATGGCTAATGTAGATGGCTATCTTAATGTAAGAGAACAGCCTACAACAGAATCATCTGTAGTAGGTAAGATACCGACTAATGGTGCATGTGAGATAATACAGACACTTGATGGATGGTATCAGATAACATCAGGAAGTGTATCAGGATATGTAAGTGCAGAATTTATCTTAACAGGTGATGATGCATATAATAAAGCACTTGAAGTACAGTCAGAAGTAGCGATTGTAACCTGTGATGTGCTTAATCTTAGAGAGCAGCCTAATACAGAAAGTGAGGTTATGGATCAAGTGGCAACAGGTCAGGAACTTGAGATTATCTCAAAAAGAGATGATAATTGGGTAGAGATAAAAGTCGATGATGCGACAACAGGATTTGCATGTACAGATTTCGTTGAATGTAAAGTTGTTCTTCCAACAGGATTTACAATGCAGGAGCTAGAAGTTCAGGTTGAACAAGGAATAACACAAAAGAGAGTTGATATATGCGAATATGCCAAACAGTTCCTTGGTAATCCTTATGTATGGGGTGGTACAAGCCTTACTAATGGTTGTGATTGTTCCGGTTTTGTAAAAGGTGTCTATGAACATTTTGGTTACTATTTAAGCAGAACATCAGCAGCACAGGCTAATAATGGAACAAGAGTATCATTAGATGAGTTAAAACCAGGAGATCTTGTATTCTATTCGAATGGTTCAAGAATTAACCATGTAGCTATGTATATAGGTAATGGTCAGATTATTCAGGCAAAAAGTGAAAAATATGGTATCGTAATCTCAGGATTCGATTATAGAAGTCCATATTGTGCAGTAAGAATTATCAATGATTAATAGTAGTTCACTAATGTGGCTAGATTAATTATATTCATATATTACTAGATTGATTATATTTATATGTTACTTGATATCAGGCAGTCATAAGCAGAACAGTTATGACTGCCTTGTTGTATAAGATGATAGTACTTTACAAAAACTTTTTTTGGAAGTATAATTAGACACAGTTTAAAGGAAATAATAATGTATATATATTACATTTTATAGAAAGAAGGATATTAGATATGACAAAAGTTGATATTATGTCAGGTTTTCTTGGAGCCGGAAAGACAACATTAATAAAAAAATTATTAAAAGAAGCATTTAAAGGTGAAAAAGTAGTACTTATTGAGAACGAATTTGGTGAGATTGGTATTGATGGCGGATTCTTAAAAGAAGCAGGAGTTCAGATTACAGAGATGAATTCAGGATGTATCTGCTGTTCATTAGTAGGCGATTTTGGCAAAGCATTAAAAGAAGTTGTTGAGACATATCATCCAGATAGAGTAATTATCGAACCATCAGGTGTAGGTAAACTTTCAGATGTTATTGTTGCTGTTAATAATGTACTTACAGAGGATATGGTACTTAATAGCTTTACAGCTGTAGTTGATGGATTAAAATGTAAGATGTATATGAAGAATTTCGGTGAATTCTTCAATAATCAGGTTGAAAGTGCCAAGACAATTGTAATAAGCAGAAGCCAGAAGTTACCACAGGCAAAACTTGATGAATGTGTTGCAATGTTAAGAGAACATAATAGCGAAGCTGCAATTATTACAACACCATGGGAAGAACTTGATGGTAATAAGATTGTAGAAGCAATGGAGAAAAAAGAATCTTTTGAAGAAGAACTTTTAAAAGCTGCAATAGAATTACATGAAGAACATGAACATGAGCATCATCATCATTATGATGAAGACGGAGTATGTTCATGTGGACATCATCATGACGATGATGAAGAAGAACATGAACATCATCATCATGATGGCGAATGTTGTCATCACGATCATGACGAAGACGAGCATGAACACCATCATCACGAAGGTGGATGCTGTCACCATGATCATGACGAAGACGAGCATGAACACCATCATCACGAAGGCGGATGCTGTCACCATGATCATGATGAAGACGAGCATGAACACCATCACCACGATGGAGAATGTGGATGTGGACATCATCATGATCATCACCATGCAGATGATGTATTCACAAGCTGGGGTAAGGAGACACCTCGTAAATATACAAAAGAAGAGATTGAAGAAGCTCTTAAAGTACTTGCTGATACAACAGAAGTTGGTGCAATATTAAGAGCAAAAGGAATGGTACCTGATGTTAATGGAGAGTGGATCTTCTTTGACCTTGTACCAGGTGAATATGAGATTAGAAAAGGAACACCAGAATATACAGGAAGATTATGTGTAATCGGTACAGACCTTAAAGAAGACAAGATTATGGAATTATTCCATTTAAACTAATCAGATAATTAGATAATTATATACAATGTATATGCTTTAGCCTGATTATGATAAGTATATGCATTGTATATAGATCCAATTGAATTAATCGGAGGTAATATATGGATATACCAGTATTTTTGGTAAATGGATTTCTTGAAAGTGGTAAGACTCTTTTTATACAGGAAGTTATAAAAGAGGGTCAGTTTGATGAAGCAGGAAGTGTACTTTTAGTAGCTTGCGAAGAAGGTATAGAAGAATATGATATGGCGTTTTTGAAACAGAAAAAAGTTCATCTAGAGATCGTTGAGAATGAAGAAGATCTCAATGAGAATTTCTTCAGGGAATGTCAAAAAAGATACAGACCAGATGCAATTATGATAGAATATAATGGTATGTGGGATGCAGAGCGTGTATTTAATATAAAACTTCCAAGAAGATGGGGAATTGTACAGGTTATCGTAACAGTTGATACAACTACATTTACATCTTATTGGAACAATATGCGTTCACTTATGGTTAATCAGTTTAAGGAAGCTGATATGGTAGTATTTAACAGATGCGAAGGTCAGGTTAAAAAATCTTCATTAAGAGCCAGTGTAAGAGGTGTTAATCCTGGAGCACAGATAATATATGAATCAAGTGAAGGTGTAACAGATAAGATAGATGATGATGATCTTCCATTTGATATAAAAGCAGATGTAATAGAGATTGCAGATACAGATTTTGGACTTTGGTATGTTGATGCGATAGATAATCCTAAAAAATATGAAGGTAAGACAGTTAAATTCAAAGGACAGGCATATCGCAATCCTAAGATGGGTAAGACAGCATTTGTACCGGGAAGATTTGCTATGACATGTTGTGCAGATGATGTTGGATTTGTCGGTTTTTATTGTAATTATGAGAATGCCGGCTTACTCAAACAAAAAGACTGGGTTATGGTAACTGCAGATATTAAAGTTGAATATAAAGAAGATTATCAGGGCGAAGGACCTGTTTTATATGCTAAGAATGTTGAACCATGTGAAAAAGCAGAACAGGATCTTGTATACTTTAGTTAATATTATTAATATTATATCAGGCAGAATAATATAATAGAGTAGATATTCTAATAAAATCTTCTATTAGGTATATGTCAAGATAATGATAAAAAAATTCTACTTGTAAAAATATATTATCTGTGATAGTATAGATAAGTATGATTTAGCCGGTATTCAGATTGTGGAGACTCCAACCTATTCTTAATATCAGGCGATATATATAATTTTAAGGAGGAATATCATTATGATATCAAAAGAAAAGAAAGCAGAACTTATTAAAGCATATGGTAGAACACCAGAAGATACAGGTTCACCAGAAGTTCAGATCGCAATCCTTACAGAGAGAATTGCTGAGTTAACAGAACATTTAAAAACACATCAGAAAGATCATCATTCAAGAAGAGGTCTTTTAAAGATGGTAGGTCAGAGAAGAGGTTTACTTGAATACTTAAAGAAAACTGATATCGAAGGATACCGTACTTTAATAGCTAAATTAGGAATCAGAAAATAATGATTTCTGTATGCTGCCACTTATGTGGCAGCATTTTGTTTAAGTAAGCAATTAACTGATTAATCAAAATATATGTCAAGATATACTTAATTATATATAAGACTAATCAACATGTTGCTTAGAATGTTATGATGGTCATAAAAGATATATAGTATGTCGATTATGAACCATACAGACAATATTATTATCTGTTGATTTTTAATTTTTAAATGTGTAGACAATAATAATAATATATTGTAAAATAAAGGATAGGTCAGAAGAATATTCCCGAGACCACTCAAAAGCATATTTTTTATAAAAAATTTGGATTGTGGATTGGTAAAGTATGTTTTTTAGTAGTTTCGGTGTCTTCTGAACAAAAATATTACAAAAATTTAGAAAGGAAAAGCAATAAAATCTGATTAGATAGTTTTTATTGCAGAGTGACTATGTACAAAAGTTATAGTATGGAACTTGCCGGAAGAACTCTTACATTAGACATCGGCAGAGTAGCAAAACAGGCTAATGGTGCAGTATTAATGCATTATGGTGATACTGTTGTATTATCAACAGCAACAGCATCAGAAAAACCAAGAGAAGGAATAGATTTCTTCCCTTTAAGTGTAGAATATGAAGAAAAGTTATATTCAGTAGGTAAGATACCTGGCGGATTTAATAAAAGAGAAGGTAAAGCATCAGAGAATGCAATTCTTACATCAAGAGTTATTGACCGTCCAATGAGACCACTTTTCCCAAAAGATTATAGAAATGATGTAACTATTAATAATATGGTTATGTCAGTTGATCCTGAATGTAGTCCGGAACTTACAGCAATGCTCGGATCAGCTATTGCAACTGCTATATCAGATATTCCATTTGATGGTCCATGTGCTACAACACAGGTTGGTTTAATTGATGGACAGTTTGTATTTAACCCTAATTCAGCACAGAATGCAAAATCAGATTTAAAACTTACAGTTGCATCAACAAGCGAGAAAGTAATTATGATCGAAGCAGGAGCTAATGAAGTTCCTGAAGATGTGATGATCGAAGCAATATATGCAGCTCATGAAGTTAATCAGCAGGTAATCGCATTCATCAACAAAGTAGTTGCTGAAGTTGGTAAGCCAAAACATTCTTATGAGAGTTGTGCAATTCCAGCTGAATTATTTGATGCAATGAAAGAAATCGTTACACCAGAAGAGATGGAAGTTGCTGTATTCACAGATGAGAAACAGCAAAGAGAAGAGAATATCAGAGTAATCAGAGAGAAGATGGAAGAAGCATTCGCTGAGAATGAAGAATGGCTTGCAGTTCTTGATGAAGCATTATATCAGTATCAGAAGAAGACTGTAAGAAAGATGATTCTTAGAGAACACAAGAGACCAGATGGACGTGATATTACAGAGATTAGACCTCTTGCAGCTGAAGTTGATATAATTCCTAGAGTTCATGGTTCAGCTATGTTCACTCGTGGACAGACACAGATCTGTAATGTATGTACTCTTGCTCCATTATCAGAAGCACAGAAACTTGATGGTCTTGATGAGAATGAGACATCAAAGAGATATATGCATCATTATAACTTCCCTGCATATTCAGTAGGTGAGACAAAAGTATCAAGAGGTCCAGGACGTCGTGAGATTGGACATGGTGCATTAGCAGAGAGAGCATTACTTCCAGTACTTCCAAGCGAAGAAGAGTTCCCTTATGCTATTCGTACAGTATCTGAGACATTTGAGTCTAATGGTTCTACATCAATGGCATCAACATGTGCTTCATGTATGTCACTTATGGCAGCAGGTGTTCCTATTAAGAAGATGGTTGCAGGTATATCATGTGGACTTGTAACAGGAGATCATGATGATGATTATGTATTATTAACAGATATTCAGGGACTTGAAGATTTCTTCGGAGATATGGATTTCAAAGTAACTGGTACAGATGCAGGTATAACAGCAATTCAGATGGATATTAAGATTCATGGACTTACAAGAGATATTGTTGAAGGTGCTATTAAGAGATGTAGACAGGCTAGAATGTTTATCATGGAGAATTGTATGAGCAAAGCAATTGCTGAGCCAAGAAAAGAAGTTGGCAAGTATGCACCAAAGATTATCCAGATTAAGATTGATCCATCAAAGATTGGTGATGTTGTAGGACAGAAAGGTAAGACAATTAATGCAATTATTGATGCAACTGGTGTTAAGATAGATATCTCAGATGAAGGTGCAGTATCAATCTGTGGAGTTGACATTGATAAGATTAATGAAGCTAAGAGAATGATTGAGATTATAACAACAGATTTTGAAGAAGGACAGATCTTAGAAGGTAAAGTAATAAGCATTAAAGAATTTGGTGCATTCCTTGAATTTGCTCCAGGAAAAGAAGGTATGGTTCATATCTCAAAGATATCTAAAGACAGAGTTGAACATGTAGAAGATGTACTTACATTAGGCGATGTTGTAAAAGTTGTATGTCTTGGAAAAGATAAGATGGGAAGAATAAGCTTTAGTATAAAAGATGTAAAATAGTATAAATACAAAATTGTACTATATTATATCATTGTAGTTATAAGACGATATATAGAGAGTATCAATAGTGGTACTCTCTATTTTTGTATACAGAGATATTATATACATTTACATATTGTATATAATATCTCTGTATACAATATGTAAATGTATATAATATATTAGTGTATAGAAAAATGCATACAAAATAATAAAAAAGTAACATTATAGCTTAAAATATTAAATTTTCAGTAAAAAGTAAACTAATTATTAAAAAATATCACAAGGATTGTATTCTTTACTGAAATTTGATATAATCAAAAAGTACTTTTTGATTGCTTTATGAAGTTATATTTGAGTTATACCGGTTATAAAAATATGCGACAAAGGAAGGTGCATGTAAGTGACGGAGATACATGAACTCAGTAACGGAATAAAAGTTGTAATCGAGAACATTTCATTTTACAGATCAGTTTCATTTGGCGTGTGGATAAAAGCAGGTTCTGTATATGAAAATGATACCAATAATGGTATATCACATATGATAGAGCATATGATGTTCAAAGGAACAAAAGTGCATAGTGCAAAAGACATAGCTGATACAATGACAGCAATTGGTGGCAATATGAATGCATTTACAAGCAAAGAATGTACATGCTTTTATGCACGAACACTTGATACACATCTTGATACGGCGATTGAACTGATAGGCGATATGTTATGTAATTCTCTTATTGATGATGAGAGCCTTGAGAAAGAGAAAAAAGTTGTAGTTGAAGAGATTGCAATGTATGAAGATTCTCCAGATGATATGGTACATGAGATGCTGCAATATAATATATGGAAGAATCATCCTCTAGGTTATATTATCTCAGGACCTAAGACCAATGTAAAAGGCTTTACAAGAGACGATCTAAGAAGATATATTGGAAAACATTATACAGGTGAGAATATAGTTATATCGATTGCAGGTAATGTTAACGTAAAGGCAGTTCTTAATAAACTTGAGAAGTGCTTTGGAAAGTTAAAAAGAGGTAAAAAAGTAGAGATAATTGAAAAGCCACTGTATAACAGATGCTTCTATTCGGATAACAAGGATGTTGAACAGGCACATTTAAATATAGCATTTGATGCAGTATCATATTATGATGAAGATAGGTTTTCAATGAGTATTATTAATTCAATACTTGGAGGCAGTATTAATTCAGTTCTGTTTCAAAGAATAAGAGAAGAACTAGGACTTACCTATTCAATATATTCTTATGGCAGTTCATTTAGTGATGCAGGACTTTTGCATATATATGCCTCATCTAATCCGACTCAGATCTATAGTGTATTTATGAAGATAAGCGAAGTATTAGAAGATTTTAAAAAAACCGGAATACCAAAGAAGCAGCTAGAACAGACAAAAGAGCAATTAAAAACCGAGTTAATAATTGGTTCAGAAAGTACTAACAGCAGAATGAATTCAAATGCAAGGTCACTTATGTTTAAGAATAGAATAGTTACAACTGAAGATACCTTAGAGCATATTGATTCAGTCGATGGAGACTCAATTAACAAATGCCTTAATAAATATTTGAACCAGGGTATGAATAGTGTATCATTAATAGGACGTCTAAAAGATATTAATGTTGATGAGATACGAACAGCCTGGTGTAATTACTAGAATTGTTAGAATTACTAGAGTGTGATAATTACTGGAATATGAGAATGAAAAATAGTGTTTTAAAAGCTTAGATAAGTAATAAAATTTAAAAAAAGATATATATAATGCAGGAATAAGAAAAATATATCAATTGTGAAGATGCGATATATGATTCTTATTCCTGCATTTGCTATTCCTACATTTTTTTGAAAAATATATATTCTAAGAAAAATATGCTTTGAGAAAAATATATTTCTTAGAGCATATATTAAAATTTGACTTCGCTTTTGATTCATATATTAAAATTTAACTTCCCTTTTGATTCATATATAAAATTTTCGTTTGTCATAGGCGGAAACCCACTAACTTTAGGTGGTGGGAGTAACCTTGTAAATTTGTATCCGTAGTATTAGATAAATCAAGACAAAGAAAAAACCCAGAAGGCTTGGGGGAACCTTCCGGGTTAAGTACACTTTTCCGAACGTGTACATAATAGGGGATTGCGTATGCAATGGTCGTGTGGATTGAAAATTGTTTTTTCAACTTACGAGTATATAATATCATCTGAAAGAGTTAGTGACAATCGGACAAAAGTACATATTTTCTAGTACTATGTATCTATTTTTAACCTGCTTATAGGTAAAATGATATATTGGATATTAGTTTAATTGAAGATTATTACGATAATAAGATATATGGACGGATTTGAGTACGATATTGTATGTAATCCTTATTCAAAATTATAGATATACATGCAATAATTGTAGAAATCTTTGTAAAAATAATTGTAAAAATATGTAATAAGTGAGGCGGGTGTAAGTATGAAAGATTTAGACAATAAGATGGCATTTAGTAAAATGAAATATTGTCCGGATTGTGGAATTAAGATGATATATAAACATGCCGGAATATATGAATGTCCACAATGTGGCAAGATGGACAAAGATGATTTTGGCAAGGTTAAGACTTTTCTTGATGAGAATGGACCAACTCCGGCAGCGATAGTGTCTCAGGAGACAGGCGTTCCGATGATAACAATTAATGAATTCTTAAGACTTGGCAAAGTTGAGATACCTGAGAATTCAGATGTATTTATAAAGTGTGAAAAGTGTGGAACAGATATTAGATATGGAAGATATTGTCCAGATTGTATTAAAAGTCTGTCAAATAAGATAAGAGGAGCACTTGCTGAAGATGTTGTTGGTGAGAAACCAAGACGCAAGAGAATTGGAGACCAGGATAATAATAAGATGTTTTTCTTAGATAAAAGAAGATAATCCGTTACAAGCGGATTATCTTCTTTTATCTATTTAGATGGTTTATGATGTTCAAGACCAACAATATATTTTTCTGCCCATAATTTTAAAGATTGTGCATTTTCAGATATCTTATCAAGAGAATCTAATACAGAGTTAAATTCTTCATATTCATCTTCAGTTACAACACCATCTTCAGCAATCGCAATAAGCCTTGCACGTAAAGAGTCTATATTTTTTAAAGAACCAAGAACTCGTAATGCAACACGATCAAATTCCTGAATGTCCAGTTCTTTGACTGTCTTTTTCCCTATAGGACATTCATGAGAACAATATTGATTACATAATTCTGGAGAATGATATGCATCAGCTAACATAAGTACTTCTTCAGGATAAGGAACGATATTGCCAAGTTCAATTCTTGCAAGTCTTGTTCTGTCTATACCAATAGCTTCAGCAGCACTTTCACGGCTTGAATATACGTCATCTTTTTCAGAAGCTTCATATCGTGCAATACAGAACACGTTATCAGCTGCTTTAGTTGCTTTTTTACCCATTTTTAACATTTCCTTTCTGTGGTAAAGTGATATATTTAGTACTGTACATTATTATAAGTGATTGTGAAATATTAATCAATAAGAAATATGGAAATAGATGTCAAATATTGTATGTGGTAGCGACAAGAATATAAGTTGTGGGTAAATATGATAAGAAAATTGAAATAATTGCTTATTAACTATATGGTTTTGCTAAAATGGATATTTTTAAATATAGATATGTGTTGTAGTTTATTAAGTTCATTAAGATTAAGTTCATTAAGAAAAAGATAAGAAACATACTCTTGCGATTTTTGGTTCATACTAGTATAATTTAACGGTATTTAAGAATCGTATCGGGCATATTATAATATGATAAGGTTGTTAATTATAATAAAATGGTAATTTAGGAGGAGAAAATGGATTTTATCGAGTTTTTGAAAGTACTTGTGCTTGGAATTGTTGAAGGAATTACTGAATGGCTTCCAATAAGTAGTACAGGTCATATGATTTTAGTAGAACAATTTGTAAAGCTTAATGTATCAGATGCATTTATGGAGATGTTTAGAGTTGTAATACAGCTTGGTGCTATAATGGCTGTTGTGGTGTTGTATTTTAACAAGTTGTGGCCATTTACTACACCAAAAAAAGGATGGGTAAAAAAAGATACATGGAGTCTGTGGTTTAAAGTAATTGTAGCAGTACTTCCAGCACTAGTAATTGGACTTCCATTTGATGATATTTTAGATAAATATCTATACAAACCATCAGTAGTAGGGATAACTCTTATTCTATATGGTATATTATTCATTATCATTGAGAATCGCAATAAGACAAGAAAATTTACTGTTAATTCATTTGATGAACTTACATATAAGCATGCACTTATTATAGGTATGTTCCAGGTGCTTGCGTTAGTTCCGGGAACATCAAGATCCGGTTCAACAATCCTTGGAGCAATGTTAATAGGAACATCAAGATATATATCTGCTGAGTTTAGTTTTTATCTTGCTATACCTGTTATGTTTGGAGCAAGTCTTCTTAAGATTATAAAGTTTGGACTTAATTTTACAGGTACAGAAATAACAGTACTTCTCACAGGTATGATATCAGCATTTGTTGTATCTATAATTGCTATTAAGTTCTTTATGGGATATATTAAGACAAAAGACTTTAAAGCATTTGGATATTATAGAATTGTACTTGGTATTATAGTTATTCTATATTTTATAATAAAATAGTAAGATGCCAAAGTTAAAAGGTCTAAACCCACGTGAGCTTGCTCATAGATGAGTTTAGACCTTTTGCCCCTAACATCATAGGTATATATGAATGAAGATGTAGTCTAATTCATGTTGCAATAAGAGAAAGAATAAGAGAAAGCTCTTTTACAGATAATATATAGAGCAAATTATCTGTAAAAGAGCTTTGATATATTTTAAAAAAAATCGGCATTACATATTACTTAATAAAAACAAAACACCTACCGATTAATATTGCAAATAGTAATGTAATATTAAGGAGGCATTTGTTTTTATGAAAAACTTGAGCTTAAAAGTAAAAGTGCTTGCGCCTATTATCATACTTGCACTTATGATAAGCCTTTGCAGTGCCGTTGCACTTATTAATACTAATGCAATGATGGATGCTAGTAAAGAGATATCAGATAAACATGCACAGAGTATTATACAGGTTAATACAATGTCTAATTCTGTGCGTTCAATGTTAAGAGTTATATTTGCACATTGTATGGCAGAAGATGATGCAACTATGAAAGAACTTGTAGAAGAGAGTAATACATTAAGAAGTAAACTTGAGACAACGATGGCAGAGTTTGAGACTACTCTTGACGATGGCGAAGAGACTGAGCTATATAATAGTTTTAAGAGTGATTATGAAGAATATATAAAAGCACTTGAAGAAGCACTTGAATATAGTTCTAATAATGAAGCGGAGAAAGCAGCAACACTTGCTAATGGAACACTTACAACTGTTGGCAAGAAGATGACAAATGAGCTTGAAGAACTAGAAAGCGTAAGTGAGGCAGCACTTGCTAAAGGAATTGTTATTCAGAATAAGACATATACTCTTACAAGAGATGCAGCTATAGGATTTATTTTCGTAGGAATTATTATTTTTGTGATAGCAATTATAATATGTATAAGAACAATTACAGGACCGATACTTGGACTTACTAAAGACTTTAGTAACATAACACAAAAGATTAGAGAAAAAAATGGTGACTTGACATTAAGAGTTAATGTTGTTACAGGTGATGAGATTGGAAAACTTGGTGATGAGATTAATATATTCCTTGATGAATTCCAGCATCTTATGAAAGAGACTATTGATAAGGCTGTGAATCTTGAAGGAATATCTGAGAATATCAAGACAAGTATCAGCAAAGCTAATGAGAATGCATGTGATATATCAGCAGTTATGGAAGAACTTTCATCGGCGATGGAAGAAGTATCATCAACAGTTATTAATGTTAATGAGAATACTTCAGTTATAGATGGCAATGTTCAGAATATAAAAGATTCTTCAGATGAGTTATGTACATATTCAGAGGATATGGAAAAACGTGCAAGAAATATGGAGAATACAGCTGTTAAGAACAAAGAGAATACAGATGCGGTTGTAGGTGAGATTATAAGACAGTTAGAGATAGCAATTAAGAATAGTAGAAACGTTGATAAAGTTAATGCTCTTACAGATGAGATTCTTAATATATCAAGCCAGACTAATCTCCTTGCACTTAATGCTTCTATAGAAGCTGCAAGAGCTGGTGAAGCAGGAAAAGGATTCGCAGTTGTAGCAGATGAGATTAGACAGCTTGCTGATTCAAGCAGGGAAGCCGCTAACAACATTCAGTCAATAACAGGAATGGTTACAGATGCTGTTAAGGAATTAATAGAAAATTCAGATAAGATGGTTGGCTATGTTAATGAAACTGTACTTGTTGATTATGAAAAATTCGTTGAAACGGGTAAACAGTATATGGACGATGCAGTCTATGTTAATGAGATTGTATCAGAATTCAGTTCGAAGTCTAATGAACTTAAGAAACTTACAGGTGATATAAGTGAAGCTATTAATGGCATATCATCAGCTATCGAAGAAAGTGCTTCTGGAGTAGCTAATGCTGCTAATAATACGACAGAACTTGTATATAGTATAGAAAAAGTTTCAAAAGAGTCAGATAATAATAATGATGTAGCCATAAGCCTTAAAAAAGAAACTGAGAGATTTAAAAAATTCTAAAAAGTAAATAATAGGGATTAATAATTAACTCACAGGAAGTGTTATTAAGAGATGATAATCTTATTGATAACAGTTGCCTGTGAGTTTTTTGCTTGGAATTAATATGAGAATAAAATATGTAAAACTGGAAATATTACTATATAAAAAAAGGAGTTATATTGATGGATGAAGATAAGATTAATGAGATTGAAAAAATGGGGCAGGTTAAACTTAATAAAGGGAAGATTTATCTGGTTAGTATTATTGGAGAGATTGAAGGCCATGAGAATCTTGCACAGAATGTGAAGACTACGAAGTATGAGCATATACTTCCTGTCCTTGCAGCAGTTGAAGATGATGCGGATATAGATGGAGTGCTTATTATATTGCAGACTAGTGGTGGCGATGTGGATGCTGGACTTGCAATAGCTGAGATGATCGCAGGAATGAGTAAGCCGACAGTATCGCTTGTTCTTGGAGGAAGTCATTCTATTGGTGTGCCGCTTGCAGTTTCGGCTGATTATTCATATATTGTAGAGACAGGTACTATGATAATACATCCTGTAAGAATGAATGGGATGATAATTGGTGCACCACAGACATTTGAATATTTTAAGAAGATACAGGCAAGAATAACATCATTTATAGAGAGACATTCAAATGTTGAGCCGGGAATGATAGATAGAATGATGGTATCAAAGAATGAATTTACAAGGGATCTTGGGACAATATTAATAGGCAGGGAAGCTGTTGAGTGTGGACTTATAGATGAAGTAGGAACAATAAGCAGTGCAATTAATAAGGTATATGAATTATGCAAAAAGAATGTATAATTGCATTTTAGGTACTTGAAAGAAGTTAACTTTAATAGTACAATTAGAGGAAGTGGGCACAAATTTAAAAGTATTATAGTGTCATAAAGGGAGGAAAAATACAAATGAATTTACTGGAATCAATATTTTTAGGCTTTATACAAGGTATTACGGAATTTCTTCCAGTAAGCAGTTCAGGACATTTAGCAATTTTTGAAAATCTATTTCATATTGATACAGATACAGGAGTACTGTTTGATGTTATGCTTCATGTTGGAACACTTGCGGCAATATTTCTTGTCTATTGGCGTGATATTAAGAAGATGTTTTTAGCGGTTATTAATATAATTATAGATATATTTAGAAATCTTTTTATATTGCTAAAGAATGTATTTCATAATGAACATATGCCATATAAGAGGATAGTAAGTACCAGTTATAGAAAGTTTGTTGTTATGATAATAATATCAACAATACCTACAGGAATTGTGGGATATGTGTTAAAAGATATAGTTGAGATCGCAAAGACGGAACTTTTGATTCCGGGGCTGTGTCTAATGATAACCGGTTGTGTGTTATTACTTGCGTTGTTACTGCCAAGAGGCAATAAGACTCCAAAAGATGCAACTTATTCAGGTGCATTTACAATTGGAATGATACAAGCTATAGCGACACTTCCGGGGATCTCACGTTCTGGGGCGACAATTACAGCATGTCTTGCTAATGGTTATAGTCGTAAGTTCGCTGTTAAGTATTCATTTATATTATCAATACCTGCGATAGTGGGGGCAACAATATTATCAATAGCTAAATCTGATATTGGAGTAGTGTCGGCAGGAATGCTTGGTAATTATGCAGCAGGAATGATAACATCAGCAATTGTTGGATTTGTATGTATAAAGACGATGATGGTTGTTGTAAAGAATAATAAGTATGGATTTTTTGCAATATATTGCTTCCTTTTAGGAGCAGTTTCTATTGCAGGATATTTTTTACTGTAGAATATTATATAGCAGACATTAATACATAAGAATCCTATTGATAACAAATAGTGGATGATTGTGAAAATCTGATTTTATAATTGTCTTATAATAAACAGAATATGGAGGGATTAGAATGGCAGATAAAAAGGCTTCCGGTGGTAAAAAGGATAAAAAAGATTCCAAAAAAACAGGCGGTCTGGCTGTTAATTTATATGATGAGATTATATTGTTAATGATTCTTGCAGTAGCAATATTACTTCTACTTGGTCTGCTTGGTTTTGGAGGTAAGATTGGCAAATTTGTTGCAGCTTTTATGTATGGTATGTTTGGATGTACAGCATTTATATTGCCATTTATAGCTTTTTTCGGAACAGCATTTATATTATCAAACAGAACTAATGCAAAAGCACATATTAAGATAGCTGCGTGTGCATTTTTATTGATATTATGTTGTGGATTTGCACAGCTTATTGATGGAGGGTATATAAAAGGCCTTTCGGTTATGGGATATTATACCAATTCCATGAAGAGTCATTTTGGAGGCGGACTTATTGGTGGAATATTATGTATGATGCTATGTCCGGCACTTGGAGTTATATCTACATATGTATTGTTTATAATTCTTGGAATAATTGCAGTAATAGTGATAACAGAAAAATCTTTTTTAACAGGTGTTAAGAAAGGTAGTAAGAAAGTATATGATACAGCAAAGGTTCAGGGAGAAAAGTTTGAAAATGGAAGGAAGCAAAGACAGGCTGCCCGTGAAGAGAGACTTAGAAAGATAGAAGAACAGGAAGCAACAAATCCTTCTAAGAATATTAAAAAGACAAGACGTGTTGAGAAAAAAGTCAAAGGTGTAACGAGTAATGTTCAATTAGCAAGAGACATAACAGATGAAGAAGTTCATGAGATAACAGATGAGTATACTGCTAATGCAGATGAATTCACAGGAGTTATTAATAATCCTTATAATATAACAGATGAAGTGACAATGGTACATGAAAAACCGCTTAGAATGCGTGATGACGCAGCACAGGCTGATATTATGTCCAATACTCATAAGGAAGAGCTTAAGAAGAACAGACCTAATACAAGTAGTAATAAGGAACATTTAGAATCAGCGAATGGCAGCAGAGAAAAGATAAATAATGATAATACAAGTGGAACATCTGCTGAAGATAGTATAGTAGAGATAAGTACAGAAAGTATACCAGAAAAAGAATATGAGTTTCCATCTGTTGAACTTTTATATGAAGATAAGAATAGAAAAAAAGGAAATTCAGATAAAGAACTTAAAGAGACAGCAGTCAAATTGCAACAGACTCTACGTAATTTTGGCGTTAATGTGACTGTTACTAATATAAGTTGTGGACCATCTGTTACACGATATGAACTTCAACCGGAACAGGGAGTGAAAGTAAGCAAGATAGTATCATTATCAGATGATATCAAACTTAATCTTGCTGCATCTGATATAAGAATAGAGGCTCCAATTCCAGGTAAAGCAGCAGTCGGAATAGAAGTGCCTAACAAAGAGAATAGTACAGTAACATTTAGAGAGCTTGTCGATACGGATGAATTTAGAAATGCAAAATCAAAGCTTACATTTGCTGTAGGTAAAGATATTGGTGGTAAAGTTGTGATAACTGATATTGCCAAGATGCCACATCTTCTTATTGCAGGTGCAACAGGTTCAGGTAAATCTGTATGTATCAATACTCTTATAATGAGTATACTTTACAAAGCAAAACCATCAGAAGTAAGGCTTATAATGATAGATCCAAAAGTCGTTGAACTTAGTATATATAATGGAATACCACATCTTCTCATACCGGTTGTAACAGATCCTAAAAAGGCAGCTGGTGCACTTAATTGGGCAGTTGCAGAGATGACAGACAGGTATCACAAATTTGCTGATTTGAGTGTAAGAGATATAAAAGGTTATAATGAAAAAGTCTCTAAGATGAGTGAAGAAGACAGACCTGAGATTATGCCACAGATTGTAATTATAGTAGACGAACTTGCAGACCTTATGATGGTTGCACCAGGTGATGTAGAAGATGCAATATGTCGTCTTGCACAGCTTGCGAGAGCAGCGGGAATACATCTTGTAATAGCAACACAGAGACCATCCGTTAATGTTATTACAGGACTTATCAAAGCCAATGTACCTTCCAGAATAGCTTTTTCAGTATCATCAGGTGTAGATTCAAGAACTATTATTGATATGGTAGGTGCAGAAAAACTTCTTGGAAAAGGTGATATGCTTTTTTATCCGTCTGGATATCAAAAACCAGCCAGAGTGCAAGGCTCTTATGTATCTGATGATGAAGTGGGAAAAGTTGTTGAATTCCTGAATTCACAGGGAATTACGCATACATCTTCAGAAAATATAGAGAATAAGATTAATGAAGTTACAATGAATGACAGTCAGGCATTTGGCGGCGAAAGAGATACACATTTTGCAGAAGCAGGACGCTTTATAATAGAAAAAGATAAAGCATCAATAGGAATGATACAAAGAATGTATAAAGTAGGATTTAACAGAGCATCAAGAATAATGGATCAGCTTGCTGATGCCGGAGTGGTAGGTCCTGAAGAAGGAACAAAGCCAAGAAAAGTCCTTATGACAATAGAAGAATTTGAAGAATTAATTAATCAATCTTGATAGATTTGAAATTTACTGATATTATATATCATATCAATAAATTAGCAGGAGGACAAATTATGAAAACAGATATTGAAATTGCACAGGAAGTTGTAATGGAGCCAATTACAAAAGTGGCTAAAAGAGCAGGAATTGAAGAAGAGGATCTCGAACTTTATGGAAAGTATAAAGCAAAGCTTTCTAATGAACTTTTTAATAAAGTAAAAGACAGACCAGATGGAAAACTTATTCTTGTTACAGCTATTAACCCAACACCAGCAGGAGAAGGAAAGACAACAGTAAGTATCGGACTTAGTCAGGCACTTAACAAACTTGGAGTTAACACATTTGTTGCATTAAGAGAACCATCACTTGGACCATGTTTTGGTATCAAAGGTGGAGCAGCAGGTGGTGGATATTCACAGGTAGTACCTATGGATGAGATGAATCTTCATTTTACAGGTGATTTTCATGCAATAACTTCAGCTAATAACCTTCTTGCAGCTATGCTCGATAATCATATTCAGCAGGGTAATGAACTCAATATTGATACAAGACAGATTACATGGAAGAGATGTATTGATATGAATGACAGAGTTCTGCGTAATGTTGTAGTTGGTCTTGGAAGTAAAGCAGATGGTGTTGTAAGAGAAGATCATTTTGTTATAACAGTAGCATCAGAGATTATGGCTGTTTTATGTCTTGCTAATGATATGGCAGATCTTAAGAGTCGTCTTGCAAAGATAACAGTAGCATATAACTATGCAGGTGAACCTGTAACAGCAGGTGATTTAAAAGCAACAGGTGCGATGGCAGCACTTCTTAAAGATGCAATCAAGCCTAATCTTATCCAGACACTTGAACATACTCCTGCACTTGTTCATGGAGGACCTTTTGCTAATATAGCTCATGGATGTAATAGTGTAAGAGCAACAAAGATGGCACTTAAGCTTGCAGATTATGTTGTAACAGAGGCCGGATTTGGTGCAGATCTTGGAGCAGAGAAGTTCTTCGATATTAAATGCCGTAATTCAGGATTAAGACCTGATGCAGCAGTAATCGTAGCAACAGTAAAAGCTTTAAAATATAATGGTGGTGTTCCTAAGACAGAACTTGGAACAGAGAATCTTGAAGCATTGAAAAAAGGTATTGTTAATCTTGACAAACATATAGAGAATATTAAGACGTTTGGAGTACCTATTGTTGTTACACTTAATTCATTTGTTACAGATACAGAAGCTGAATATGAATTCATCAAGAAACATTGTGAAGAATTAGGTTGTGAATTTGCACTTGCTAATGTATGGAAAGATGGCGGTGAAGGCGGAATTGAACTTGCTAAAAAAGTTATTGATACAGTTAATAACAAAAAGAGTGATTTCAAATTCTTATATGAGAATGAGATGCCATTAAAAGACAAGATTGAGACTATTGCAAAGAATATATATGGTGCTGATGGAGTTACATATGCACCTGCAGCCAAGAAGATGCTTGCAAAGATTGAAGAGATGGGATATGGCAATCTGCCAATATGTATGGCAAAGAATCAATACTCACTTTCAGATGATGCAACTAAACTTGGAAGACCAACAGGATTTACAATTAATATTCGTGAAGTATATGTAAATACAGGAGCAGGATTTGTTGTAGCACTTACAGGAAATGTAATGACAATGCCTGGTTTATCTAAGACACCGGCTGCATTTAATATTGATGTAGATGATGATGGTAATATAACAGGATTATTTTAAATATTATATGCCCGGTCAGAGGATAAACTTTACCGGGCTTTTAGTAAGAAGGAGTAAAAATGTTTATTGAAGAAATTTTGGAAGCCACAGGAGGCAGACTTTTATGTGGCGATATAAAAACAGAAGTTCTCACAACATCGACCAACTCAAGAGAAATAGGCGAAAAATGTCTATTTGTGCCGGTTATAGGCGAAAATGTTGATGCACACAAATTCATAGACAGTGCATTTGCTAATGGAGCAGTTGCTTCATTCACTTCAGAACATGATACAGCAAAAGGTAATAATTGCCTGATACGTGTAGATGATACAATAAAGGCACTTCAGGATATGGGAGCATATTATGGAAGAAAGCTTAATATCCCAACAGTTGGGATTACAGGAAGTGTAGGAAAGACAACAACTAAAGAGATGGTTGCATGTGCACTTAGTGCAAAATATAATGTATTTAAAACATCAGGTAACCATAATAGCCAGATAGGTGTGCCGGTAACACTTCTTGAGATGAGAGAATCTGATGAATATGCTGTAATTGAGATGGGAATGAGCATGAAGGGTGAGATGAAAAGACTTGCCGAGCTTGTAGAACTTGATATGGCAGTTATGACTAATATAGGAGTTTCACATATTGAACAACTTGGAACAAGACAGGGAATATGCGATGAGAAGATGAATATCTGTAATGCACTTAAAGAAAATGGAAAACTGTTTTTAAATGGTGATGATGATATTTTATCAAAATATGACAATAAAAATGCAATATTCTATGGAATGTCAGAGAAGTGTGAATTCAGAGGAAAAGATGTAAAAGTTCATGAAGATGGCATAGATTTTGTGCTTATACATGATGACAAAGAATATAATGTAAAACTTAATGTATTAGGTAAGCATAATGTTCTTAATGCTCTTGTTGCAATAGCAGTTGCTTATAATGCAGGAATAGAGATAGAAGATGCTATAAAAGCACTTGCAATGTATGGTGGAGTCAAGATGCGTCAACAGATTATAAAAACTGATACAGCGGTAATAATTGATGATTCATATAATGCGAGTCCTGATTCGATGAGAGCAGGATTATCAGTACTATGTGATTATAATTCTACAGGAAGAAAAGTAGCAGTCCTTGCAGATATGCTTGAACTTGGCGAGAATTCAAAATCGTATCATTATGAAGTTGGCGAATATATAGTGAATAATCATATAGATGAACTTATTACTTTTGGTGAAGATTCAAAAGAAATAAAAAGAGCAGTAGAAGAACATACAGATATAGTAACAAAACACTTTGATAAAAGAGAAGATATAATAAAATATCTTGAAAATACACTAGAAAAAGATGATGTAGTCCTTTTAAAAGGATCAAGAGGAATGAAACTTAATGAAGTTGCTGATGCACTAGAAAAGACATTTAAGCCAGAAGATGTCTCTAAGAATACCCTGTATAATAACGATGATAGTGATAAATTGGGGAAAAGGTAATTAACAGGTGCTTAGAATAAAAGATATAGCGGAGATTGCAGGAGTAAGTCCTACAACTGTATCTAACGTAATTCATGGAAATACTAAAAAAGTATCGAAAGATACAATCGAAAAAATAAACAGGGTGATTAAAGAGAACAATTTTGTTCCAAATTCCGTTAGTGGAAAGTATGCATCAGAAAATGGCACAAGAATAATAGGTGTTATAATGAATAGCACCAGAGATGGTAATAAAGAGATGTTATCTGACCCTTTTGCATGTGAGATAATAGGCAGTATTGAGTCAGAGATATTTAAGGCAGGTTATTATATGCTTTTTCACATGTCAGAAGATACAGGGGAGAGTATTGAACTGGCATGTAAATGGCAAGTGGATGGATTAATTACAATAGGTCTTCCACCAGAGGATAATATTATTATAAAAAACAAAATTATGATACCAATGGTTTCGGTCGATACTTATTATAGTGGGACAGAGAGAGTTGCGAATGTTGGAGTTGATGACTATAGTGGCGGATATCAGATGACAAAATATCTTATGTCAATGGGCCATAAGTCAATTATGTTTGTAACAGACAGTACATCAGGCTATAGTATGGACAGGATAGAAGGCTTTAAACAGGCTCTTAAGGAAGAAAAAATTGACAGTTCAGATAAGGTACTTATTGTTAGTAGAGATAGCAAAGAGAGAATGAAGACATATGATAAAGAGATGAATAACATTCTTGCAAATACAGCAATTTTCTTTTCGGCAGATATATATGCATTCGAGGCAATAAGGTATTTTAAGGATTTGGGACTAAGAGTACCAGAAGACATCTCAGTTGCAGGATTTGATGATAATTATCTTGCAAAGATGTCAAGACCAAGAATAACTACAGTTTGTCAAGACATTAGAAAAAAAGGCAGTTTTGCAGTTAATATGTTAGACACTCTTATAAGAGGAGAAACATTACGATTTGACAATCTGCGACTTCCGGTTGAGATAGTAAAAAGAGAATCAGTTAGAGAAATATTATGAAAATGAGTGTGTATTATTGAAAAAGAAAAAATGAATTTAAATGAGATGCAAAGAGGCATACAGGATACCTGGTTTGATTTGCAGACGAACATTTAGGAGGAAACGTAATGGATATTTTTGGCGTATTAACTATGATAGGTGGTCTTGCACTTTTTCTATACGGTATGAACATAATGGGAGATGGACTTGGTAAAGTATCTGGAGGTAGATTAGAGAAGATACTTGAGACACTTACATCTAACCCTATAAAAGCAGTTTTACTTGGTGCAGGAGTTACAGCAGTAATTCAGTCATCATCTGCAACAACAGTAATGGTAGTTGGTTTTGTTAATTCAGGAATTATGAAACTATCACAGGCAATAGGAATTATAATGGGAGCCAATGTTGGTACAACAATAACTTCATGGCTTTTAAGTCTTTCAGGTATAGAAAGTGGAAACATATTTGTTAATATGTTAAAACCGTCATCATTTTCGCCTATACTCGCACTGGTTGGCATAATATTTATACTGTTTACAAAGAGTGAGAAGAAACATGATATAGGTAATATACTTCTTGGATTTACGATACTTATGTTTGGTATGGATACAATGAGCAATGCAGTAAAGCCACTTGCAGATGTTCCAGAGTTCACTAACATACTTATCAGATTTTCCAATCCGGTACTTGGTCTTATAGCAGGTGCAATTTTAACAGCAGTAATTCAAAGTTCATCAGCATCTGTAGGTATATTACAGGCACTTTGCAAGACAGGTGCAGTAACATTTGGAACAGCAGTACCTATTATTATGGGACAGAATATCGGAACATGTATAACAGCAATTATATCAGGTATTGGAGCTAATAAGAATGCAAAAAGAGCTGCTATAGTTCATTTATATTTCAATATTATAGGAACTACATTATTCATGGTAGTGTTCTATCTGCTTAATGCAGTATTGAATTTCAGTTTTCTTGATGATTCAGCTAATGCATTTAATATAGCTGTAATACATAGTATATTCAATGTATCAGCTACATTTGTACTTCTGCCATTTACAAAACTTCTTGAGAAGCTTGCAACACTTACAATCAGAGATGATGAAGAAAAAGAAGTACAGAATAATGAATTCGGACTTCTTGATGTCAGATTCTTAGATACACCATCACTTGCGGTGGAACATTGTTCAGATCTTACAGAAAAGATGGCAGACATAACAAAAGAATGTGTATATAGAGCAATTGATTTAATTGATAATTATAGTAATGATGAAGCTACAGCAATCGAAGATCTTGAAGAGAGAATTGATAAATATGAAGATGAGATTGGTTCATATCTTGTATTGCTTAGTAAGAAGAGCATAACAGATAAAGATAGTAATACATTATCACTTTTGCTTCATGAGATTGGTGATTTTGAGAGAATGTCAGATCATGCAGTTAATATAGTGCAGGCAGCAAGAGAGATGAATTCAAAGAAACTTGAATTCTCCAAAAAAGCAACAAAAGAACTTGCAGTATTCTCAAGAGCAGTAAAAGATATTGTTGATCTTTCGGTTAATGTATTTAAGACAAGAGATGAAAATATGGCTTTGTCAGTAGAACCATTAGAGGAAGTTATCGATTATCTTAATAAAGAAGTAAAAGCAAGACATATTAAGAGACTTAGTAAAGGTAAGTGTACAATAGATATGGGATTCATTCTGTCAGATATAATTACTAATTATGAGAGAATAGCAGATCATTGTTCTAACATAGCAGTAGGTCTTATAGAGATTAATCATGACGGTTATGATGTACATGAATATCTTAATACATTAAAAGCTGATGGTAATGATGAGTTTAGAGAAAAGTACCTTGCTTGTAAAGAAAAATATCAATTATAAATGTATTAAAGAAATATAATAAAAAGGAGAATAATTATGCCACTGATTTATATTGTTGAAGATGATACCAATATTAGGGAGATAGAATCTTTTGCATTAAAAAACAGTGGCTATAATATTGTAGATTTTGAAAGTGCGCTTGAATTCAATAAAGCATTGCAAAATAAGATTCCGGATCTTATTTTGCTTGATATCATGCTTCCAGATGAAGATGGACTTATGATACTCAAAAGGCTTAGAAGTACACCTGAGACAAAGAAAATCCCAATTATTATGGTCACTGCCAAGACAACAGAAATAGATAAAGTAAAAGGACTTGATAGTGGAGCTGATGATTATATTACGAAGCCATTTGGAATAATGGAGCTTATATCAAGAGTAAAAGCACTTCTAAGAAGAAGTGGAGATTATGAAGAAAAAGTTATATCGGTTGGTGATATTATCATTGATGATAGCAAACATACAGTTACAGTTGATGGCGAACTATGTGAACTTACATACAAAGAATATGAACTCTTAAAACTTCTTATGAACAATATGGGAATAGTTCTTAAAAGAGAGGTTATTATGGAGAGAATATGGGGAATTGATTTTGAAGGAGAATCAAGAACTCTTGATATGCATATAAAAACTCTTCGCAAGAAGTTAGGTAGTGGTGGACAGTTTATAAAGACAGTTCGTAATGTAGGATATGTAATAAATGGTGATTAGAATATGAAGAAGAGAATTAATACAAGATTCATGTTAGTAGCTTCAGTAGCTATTATACTTACGATGTGCTTTGCGACATATATATTCTATGATACATATAAGATAGAAGTTATAGAAGAGATGAAAGCATTTGCACATATACTTAAAGATACGCAGGCATTTGAAGATAGTAATATAGAATATCAAAAAGGCAGTTTTGACGACAGCGATATACGAGTTACAGTTGTAGATAGTGAAGGTAATGTAATATATGATAGTCAGGTATTGTCGAAACAGCTTGATAACCATATGAGAAGACCAGAGATACAAAAAGCAGTAAAAAATGGTGAGAGTTATGAGATAAGAGAATCAAAGACACTTTCAAAGAATACATTTTATTATGCGATTCTTCTTGATAATGGAAGTATTCTAAGAATATCTAAAGATGTTGGAAGTCTTATCAATATAATTGGAAATATGATTCCATACATGATACTTGTTGCAGTCATATTAATATCAGTATGTTTTGCAGTATCACATTTTCTTACCAAGAGTATTCTTGAACCAATCAATAAGATGGCAGATAATATTAATGAGATTGATAATGTTGATGGATATAAAGAACTTGCACCATTTATGACAACAATAAAAAGACAACATGCTGATATTATAAAGAATGCAATGATGCGACAGGAATTTACAGCCAATGTATCACATGAACTAAAAACTCCACTTACATCTATATCAGGTTATTCAGAACTTATATCAAGTGGAATGGCAGAAGATGAAGATGTTAAGAGATTTGCTATTGAGATTCATAATAGTGCAAAGAGATTGCTTACACTTATTAATGATATAATAAAATTATCTGAACTTGATTACATGGAGAGCGACATATATTTTGAAAAAGTGAATCTATATGAAGCAGCTAAAAAATGTGTAAACTCACTCAAAGTCAATGCTGATAAACATAATGTATCAATAGAATATGATGGCGAAGATGCGATTATAGATGCTAATAGTGATATGATAGATGAGCTTATATATAATCTTTGCGATAATGCGATAAGATATAATAAGCCTGAAGGAAAAGTATTCATTAGTGTAAAAAAAGATAAAGACAGTGTTATATTACGAGTGCAGGATACTGGAATTGGAATAGCTAAAGAGCATCAGGTTAGAGTTTTTGAGAGATTTTACAGAGTAGACAAGAGCCGTTCAAAATCAACAGGTGGAACAGGACTTGGACTTGCAATAGTAAAGCATATAGTAGCTAACCTTAGAGCTAATCTTATTCTTGAGAGCGAAGAAGGAGTAGGAACAACAATAACTATAAAATTCAAGGTTGAGTAATAAAGCAATTTGTGATATTCTTTCTATATAAATGTAAAAAACAGGAAAGGAAAGCTATATAGATGTATACACTGTGTATATGCTTTTAGTGAGAGGTGCAAGATAATGTTACTTAAACAGCTTATAAAAAGATTAAACTGCACAATTGTAAATGGAAATGATGAGATTGAGATAACAGATGTAATTTATGATTCAAGAAAGGTCATAAAAGACTCTGTTTTTATTTGTGTTACGGGAACAGTTGCCGATGGGCATGATTATGCAATAGCAGCCGTTGAAAAAGGTGCAACAGCACTTGTTGTTGAAAGAGAAATAGAACTTCCAGAAGAATATAGAGATAAAGTTACTATTGTAAAAACTGAAGATGCAAGATATGCACTTGCAATTATGTCAGCAGAATATTTTGGCAATCCGGCAGAAGAATTATATACAATAGGAATAACAGGAACTAAAGGTAAGACAACAACAACATATATGGTAAAAGGAATCCTTGAAGAATGTGGATACAAGACAGGACTTATTGGAACTATTGAGACAATAATAGGTGATAAGAGGATACCGGCAAGCAATACAACGCCAGAGTCATATATTGTTCAAAAATCATTCAGAGAGATGGTAGATGCAGGCATAAAAGCTGTTGTAATGGAAGTATCATCACAAGGACTTATGATGCACAGATGTGCAGGATTTACTTATGATATAGGTGTATTTACTAACCTTGAGCCAGATCATATAGGACCTGGTGAGCATGCAAGTCTTGAAGAATATATTGCATGTAAGGGCTTATTGTTCAAACAGTGTAAAGTAGGTATTGTCAACTGTGATGATGAACACATGAAGAAAGTAATAGAAGGTCATACATGTAAGATTGAGACATATGGACTGTCAGACAAAGCAGATACAAGAGCTACTGATATTGAACTTATAACAACACCTGGAAGCCTTGGAACTAAGTATAGAGTAAGCGGTCTTACTAATATGAATGTAACTCTTAATCTTCCGGGAATGTTTAGTGTATATAATTCATTATGTGCAATAGCAATATCAAGACATTTTGATAATATATCACTTGAAAAACTTGAAGATGCATTACTTAATGTAAAAGTAAAAGGCAGAATTGAAGTAGTTCCTGTATCAGATAAATTTACACTTATGATAGACTATGCACACAATGCAATGGCACTTGAGAGTATACTAAAGACACTTAAAGAGTATAACCCTAAGAGACTTGTATGTCTGTTTGGATGTGGAGGAAACCGTTCCAAATTAAGACGTTTCGAGATGGGAGAAGTGTCAGGTAATCTTGCAGATCTTACAATTATAACATCAGATAATCCAAGATTTGAAGAACCAAAAGATATTATTAATGATATCATAACAGGTATAAGCAAGACTGATGGAAAGCATATAGATATTGAAGATAGAAGAGAAGCTATCAAATATGCGATTACACATGGAGAAGAAGGTGATATCATAGTTCTTGCAGGTAAAGGACATGAGGATTATCAGGAGATAAAAGGTAAGAAGTATCCGATGGATGAGAGAGTTATAATAGCAGATATTTTAAAAGAAATAGGATGGTAGAATGTACGCAAATATAATTATTGATATTTCCTACGAAAAATTAGACAGACCTTTTCAATATATTATTCCAGATGAGATGTTAGCTGATGTTGCACCGGGAGTGCAGGTATTTATACCATTTGGTCAGGGAAACAGGCTGATAAAAGGATATGTCATAGAAGTTACAGATAAAGCAGAATATGATGTGACAAGGCTTAAGAGTATTAATAGCATAGTTACAGATAGTATTCAGGTTGAATCAAGACTTATAAAGATTGCCGCATGGATGAGAGATAATTATGGCGGAACTATGAATCAGGCGATAAAGACAGTTATACCGGTAAAGAGTGAGATAAGGCACAAAGAAGACAGATATTTAAGACTGATTATAGAGCCTGAAGAACAAAATAGACTTTTAGAATATTTTAAACAGAAGAATATGACAGCAAGACACAGACTCCTTAGAACACTCATTGATAATGATGGCAGTATAGAAGCAAAATTATCAAAAGCGACTAATGAAGTCATACGTTATTTTGAACAACAAAATATAATAAAAGTAGAAAAAGAACGTATAATGCGTAATCCTATTAAGCTAAGTGATATAGACAATGAACGTAAGGAACTTAATAAGACACAGAGATATATCGCAGAGAGTATAGAAAGAGATTATGATAATGGAATAAGAGAGACATATCTTATTCATGGAGTTACCGGAAGTGGCAAGACTGAAGTCTATATGGAACTTATAGAACATGTTATTGCTAAAGGCAGAGAAGTTATAATGCTTATACCAGAGATATCGCTGACATACCAGACTGTTATGAGATTTTATAAGAGATTTGGAGATAACGTGTCAATAATTAATTCAAGACTCTCAAAAGGTGAAAAATATGATCAGTTCTGCAGAGCATCATCAGGAGAGATAAAGATAATGATAGGTCCACGTTCGGCATTATTCACACCATTTAATAATCTTGGACTTATTGTAATAGACGAAGAACATGAAGGATCATATAAGAGTGAGAATTCACCAAAGTATCATGCCAGAGAAACAGCGATCAAGATAGCACAGTTAAGTAATGCAAGTGTTATTCTAGGTTCAGCAACACCATCAGTTACATCATATTATAATGCACTTAATGGCAGATATAGACTCTTCAGACTTAATGAGCGTGCAATGAATGCAATTATGCCAAAAGTTGATATAGTAGATCTTAGAGAAGAATTAAAACAAGGTAATAAATCGGTTTTTAGCAGAAGATTGCAAGATCTTATGCGTGACAGAATAGAAAAAAAGGAACAGATAATGCTATTTCTTAACAGGCGTGGATATGCAGGATTTGTATCATGTCGTTCATGTGGAGAGGCAATGAAGTGTCCACATTGTGATATTACACTTACATATCATAATGAAGGAAAACTTGTATGTCATTATTGCGGATATGAGACACCTATGCCGAAGTTGTGTCCAAAATGTGGTTCAAAATATATTGCAACATTTGGTACAGGAACACAAAAGATAGAAGATATGGTTAAGAAGATGTTTCCGTATAGCAGAGTCGTTAGAATGGATGCAGATACAACAAAACATAAGAATGAACATGAGAAGATTCTCTCAGCTTATGCAAGAGGAGAAGCAGATATTCTTGTTGGTACTCAGATGATTGTAAAAGGGCATGACTTTCCTAATGTTACCCTTGTTGGTATCCTTGCAGCAGATCTGTCATTGTATTCACAGGATTATGTTGCTGGTGAGAGAACATTTGACTTATTAACGCAGGCGGCAGGAAGGGCAGGCAGAGGTAATAAACCGGGAGAAGTTGTAATTCAGACATATTCACCGGATAATTATAGTATAGTTGCAGCAGCAGGTAATGATTATGAGAGTTTTTATAATAGTGAGATAATGTACAGACAGCTTCTTGAGTATCCACCAGTAGCCAATATGCTTGCAATTCTTGTATTTTCTACAGAGGAAGATATAGCAGAACATAGTGCAGACAAGATAAGAGAATGTATAGGTAACGTTGCAGATGACACAGAGAAGATAATCGGACCATCGAAAGCGTCACTTTACAAGGCAAATGATTATTACAGATATATGATATATATAAAATGTAAAGATTATGAAAAACTTGTGAAAATAAAAAATATGGTTGAATTATATATGAATGATAATGTAAACTATTTCAAGAAGACAGGCATACAGTTTGACTTCAATCCAATTAATTAAAGGCGTAATAAAAATATAGAGTAAGGAGAAAAGAATATGGCAATTAGAAATATTAGAATATTAGGTGATGAGGTATTAAGAAAAAAATCAAAAGAAGTAAAAGAAAACAATGAAAAACTTCAGATACTTATTGATGATATGTTTGATACAATGTATGAAGCTAACGGAGTTGGACTTGCAGCACCACAGGTCGGTATATTAAAGAGACTTGTAGTAATTGATGTAGATGGAACACCATATACACTTATTAATCCCGTGATTGTTGAATCAGATGGAACACAGACAGGTGATGAAGGATGCTTAAGTGTACCTAACAAATCAGGTATAGTAACAAGACCTAATCATGTTATATGTAAAGCACTTGACAGAGATTTTAATGAGATTACAGTTGAAGGAACAGAACTTCTTGCAAGATGTATCTGCCATGAACTTGATCATCTTGATGGAGTTGTATATGTAGATAAAGTAGAAGGTGACTTAGTAGAAGTATCATATGAGGAGGAATAGACTGAATGAAAGCAGTATTTATGGGAACTCCTGATTTTTCAGTAGGTACACTTAATGCAATGTACGAAGCAGGACATGAGATAGCAGCAGTTTTTACACAGCCTGACAAACAAAAAGGCAGAGGAAAAAGTGTTCTTATGACTCCGGTAAAAGAAAAAGCATTAGAGCTTGGTATACCGGTATATCAGCCTGTAAAACTGAGAGAACAGGAAAATTATGAATTGTTAAAAAGTATTAATCCTGATGTTATAGTTGTAGTTGCTTATGGACAGCTTATATCAAAAGAAATATTAGATCTTCCACGTTACGGATGCATCAATGTTCATGCATCGCTTCTCCCTAAGTATAGAGGAGCAGCACCGATACAGTGGGCTGTAATAGATGGAGAGCATGAGAGTGGCGTTACAACAATGAAGATGGATGAGAAGCTCGATACCGGAGATATGATAATGAAGACCGTTGTTGAACTAGACAGCAATGAAACAGGTGGTTCACTTCATGATAAACTTGCAGATGAAGGTGCAAAGCTTTTAGTTAAGACTCTAAAAGCTATAGAAGATGGAACAGCAATATATACTAAGCAGGATGATTCACAGATGACATATGCAAAGAAACTTACCAAAGAACTTGGTCATATTGATTTTTCAATGGATGCAAAGCAGATAGAACGCCTTATAAGAGGACTTAATCCATGGCCAAGTGCATATACATCTTTTGAAGGAAAGACTTTAAAGATATGGGCAGCTAAAGTATCAGATGAACAATATGATGCTTTAGATGGCACAATAGTTGAAGTATCTAAGAATGATTTTACAGTAAAGACAGCACAGGGAAGCCTTATCATTAAGGAAGTTCAGCTTGAAGGTAAAAAGAGAATGGATGCAGGATCATTTCTTAGAGGAACTAAAGTAGAAACAGGCACTATATTAAGATAGCGAGGAGTGTTTAATATGATAATGGCATTAATTTATGGATATGGTTATAGATATTATTATGATCCAACATATATTCTGGTTCTTATAGGTGTTGTTATATCACTTATTGCATCTGCAAAAGTAAAGTCAACATTTGCCAGATATAATAAGAGACAGTCAGCATCGGGAATGACCGGAGCACAGGCAGCCGAAAGACTTTTGTATGCAGCTGGAATACAAGGCGTTGGGGTAACTCATATAGCAGGTAATCTTACTGACAATTATAATCCATCAACAGGCATGGTAAGTCTGTCTGATTCAGTTTACAATAATTCGTCAATAGCGGCACTTGGAGTTGCAGCACATGAGATTGGACATGTTATTCAGCATGATGAAGGATATGGCCCATTAAAGCTTAGAAGTACTATGGTACCGGTTGTTAACTTTGGATCAAGTCTTTCATGGATACTTATTGTTGCAGGACTTGTATTTGGAAGATATCAGTTTCTTCTGAACCTTGGAATTCTTATGTTTTGTCTTGTAGTTGCTTTTCATCTTATTACGCTTCCTGTAGAGTTCGATGCATCAAGAAGAGCGATTGAACTGTTAGATAGATCAGGAATACTTTATGGAGATGAACTTAAAGGCTCAAAGAAAGTATTAAAAGCAGCCGGATTCACGTATGTTGCAGGTGCACTTACAGCAATACTTCAGTTACTTAGATTAATAATATTGTTTGGAGGAAGAGACCGTGACTAAATCGGTAAACACAAGAGAGATAATACTTGATATATTAATGCAGGTTATGGAACAGGGCGATTTTTGTCATATAACAATAAGCCAGGCATTAAAAAAATATCAATATCTCGAAAAACAGGAACGTTCATTTATAAAAAGAACAGCAGAAGGTACAATTGAAGAACAGATATATCTGGATTATGTTATTAATAAATTCTCAAGTATTGCAGTAAAAAAGATGAAACCGGTAATAAGAAATATATTGCGAATGGCTGTATATCAGATTATTTTTATGGATTCAGTACCAAATAGTGCGGCATGTGATGAAGCAGTAAAACTTACAAAAAAACGTGGATTTTTTACACTAAAAGGTTTTGTAAATGGACTGTTAAGGAATATAGACAGACATCTTATAGAGATAGAACTTCCGGCTAAAAAAGAGGATGTAACATATTATTATTCAATAAAATATTCAATGCCTGAATGGCTTGTAAAAAAATGGATAAAATCTTATGGAGAAGAGCAGACAGATAATATGCTTTCAGAATTCTTAAAAGAATCAAAAGTATCTGTAAGATGCAATACTTCACTAAAAAGTGAAGAAGATATAAGACGTATGCTTGAAGAAGAGAATGTGATATGTGAACCGGCAGATATAGGAGTACCGGCATATTATATCTCAGGATATGACTATATAGAAAGCCTAAGTGCATTTCGTGAAGGATATATTCAAGTGCAGGATATAAGTTCAATGCTTGTTGGCAAGATAGCGGATCCTGCACAGGATAACTATGTAATAGATGTATGTGCAGCTCCAGGAGGAAAGAGTCTTCATATAGCAGATCTTTTAAAAGACACAGGCTGCGTAGAAGCAAGAGATCTTACGATGCAAAAAGTTATGCTTATAAAGGAAAATATAGAAAGATGTCATGCTAATAATGTAGTTGCAGTTGTAAAAGACGCATTAGAGCTTGATGAGACAGCAATAGATAGGGCAGATATTGTTATATGTGATCTGCCATGTTCCGGGCTTGGAATAATAGGAAGAAAAGCAGATATAAAATACAAAGTTGATGAAGAAAAAATAGAACAGCTTGCTAATCTTCAAAGAGAGATACTAAAAGTTGTCCAAAATTATGTAAAACCCGGTGGATGTCTTATCTTTAGTACATGTACAGTTAATCAGACGGAAAATGATGAAAATGTAAGATGGTTTGAAGAAAATTATGGATTTGAACTTGAGAGCATAGAAGAATATCTTCCGGAAAAATTTAGAAATAGAACAGGAGATAGAGGATATATTCAGATATTCCCAAAAGCAGGAGAAAATGATGGATTCTTTATATCAAAGTTCAGAAGGAAAAAAGTATGAGTAGTGAATTAACAGATATAAAATCTTTGTCTATTGATGAACTTACAAAGGAACTTACAGACAGATTGGAAGTTCAAAAATTCAGAGCAAAGCAGATATATGAGTGGCTTCATAAAAAACTTGTTACAGATTTTGATGATATGAGTAATATCTCTAAGGAGCTTAAGAATAAGTTAAAAGAGAATTATTACATTACAAAGTTAGAACCAGTGCAAGTGCTTACATCAAAGATTGATGGTACACAAAAATATCTTTTCAAATTGTCAGATGGCAATGTGATAGAAAGTGTTCTTATGAAGTACAAATTTGGTAATTCTGTATGTATATCATCACAAGTCGGCTGTAGAATGGGATGTCGCTT